>Ga0078972_1000905_pt1 | contig 119893 bp, 76 predicted proteins | sample YelNatPaOPGAMG01_FD_67568 | JGI IMG/M metagenome (GOLD analysis project Ga0078972, IMG submission 67568) | Hot spring thermophilic microbial communities from Obsidian Pool, Yellowstone National Park, USA - OP-RAMG-01 (SPADES assembly) (version 2) | ecosystem: Environmental > Aquatic > Thermal... | reverse complement strand
TAATTCCTTCAGCAAATTTAATGAGTTAATAATCTAATAGTTATCGAATAAAATCTCTAATGACCGTCATTAGAGATTTTATTCCTATTGACGGATTTGGGTTTAAATTATTATCATGCCTGATACGCATATGATTTTGATGTTTATTAGATTTAATGAAAATTATTACCTAAGAACGTTATTGAGTCTTAAAAGGGATGATAATATTATTTAATCGCTAAAATGCGTAAATATTTTTGCTATATTTGCCCGCACGAGTTTTGCAACAGAATTTAGCACTTAATATGAATTTTTTTGAAGAATTACGATGGCGGGGTATGGTGCACGACTATACGCCCGGATTGGAAGAATTGCTGGATCGTGAGATGGTAACGGCTTATGTGGGTATTGATCCTACGGCCGATTCTTTACATATAGGGCATTTGGTTTCGATCATGCTTTTAAAGCATCTACAGCGTCATGGGCATCGTCCCATTGCTTTGGTGGGTGGTGCTACCGGCATGATTGGTGACCCTTCGGGCAAGAATGAAGAACGCAATCTGCTTTCGATTGAGACGCTTCGCCATAATCAGGAGGCTATAAAACAACAGCTGTCACGTTTTCTTGATTTTACCTCCGATGTGCCCAATCGGGCTATTCTGGTGAATAATTACGACTGGATGTCGAAGTTCTCTTTTATTGACTTTATCCGTGACATTGGAAAACATATTACCGTAAATTACATGATGGCTAAAGATTCGGTAAAGAAACGAATAGCAGACGGTTCCCGCGAGGGCATGTCATTTACCGAATTCAGCTACCAGTTGGTACAGGGCTACGATTTTCTGTATCTCTATCAGCATTATCAGTGCAAATTGCAAATGGGTGGATCCGACCAATGGGGTAACATTACTACTGGTACTGAACTTATTCGCCGAATTGCAGGCGGAGAGGCCTATGCCCTTACCTGTCCATTAATTACCAAAGCCGATGGAGGTAAGTTTGGCAAAACCGAAAAAGGTAATGTATGGTTGTCGGAACAGTATACTTCGCCATACCAGTTTTACCAGTTCTGGCTCAATGTATCGGATGTTGATGCTGAGAAGTATATCAAAATTTTCACCCTATTGCCGGTCGAAGAAATTGATGCACTCATTGAAAAGCATCGGCAGGAGCCGCATCTGCGAAATCTGCAAAAAAGGCTGGCTCAAGAAGTTACGGTGATGGTGCATGGTCAGGAGGTATACCGGCAGGCAGTAGAAGCATCGGAAATACTTTTTGGTAAGGGAACCTCCGAAACCCTGAGCCAACTGAGCGAGAAAAACTTTCTTGAAATATTTGAGGGAGTCCCACAATTTACGGTCGAACGTTCCGTTATTGAATCGCAACCCACGGTGCTGGAATTAGTATCTCAGGCCACAGCCGTTTTTCCCAGCAAAGGGGAAGCCCGACGCCTTATTGAAAGTGGAGGTTTATCAATTAATAAGGAAAAAATCGGTTCACCGGACGAAAAAATTGGTCCAGATAAATTATTGAACAACAAGTATCTGCTTGTACAAAAAGGCAAAAAAAATTATCAGCTCATAGTGGTAAAATAACATCCAAAACCTACAAACATGGGTAAGAACAAACACAAATCTGATTTTGACATGGGTAATGTCATCAAATACATTATTAAACGGTCGCGTATTTTGTTGGCTGTTACACTTTTGGCTTTTGTGGTTTCGGTAATGGTATCGTTAATGTTGAAGCCAAAATATCGTTCGACAGCTATCGTGTTTCCCACTTCGCCAGCTTCGGTGGCTAAGTCGGTCATGAGTACACAATATATAACCTCGCGAGGTGCCGATATTTTGAATCTCGGCCTCGAGGATGAATGCGATCAGTTGCTGCAGGTATTTCTGTCCCGTGAACTTAAAGATTCGATGAATGTAAAATTCGGACTGATGCAGCATTATGGTATTAATCCCGTTGGTAAGTATGCGCGTACCCGCTACTACGATGCTTTCGACGATAATTTTCGTTTTCGTCGCAGCGAATATAATTCTATCATAGTCAATGTGTATGATACAGATCCCCATCTTGCAGCAACGATGGCCGACGAGATAGTAAGACTGGCCGATAGCCTATATTCTCGGATGATTCGGGAACGGGCTTTGAAAGCTTTTGAACTCATCAAGAAGGAATATGAGGATATGGATTCGCTTATTGCGGTTAAGGAACGTCGATTGATTGAGCTGGCCAATATGGGTGTATACAAGTACGACGTTCAGAGCAAAGAACTGACACGGGCCTATTACAAAGCGCTTCAGTCGGGTAAAACCGAACTGGCTAATAAGATTAAACAGAGTATGGAAATTGCCGAACATTATGGAATAGAATATACAGGACTCCACTACGATTTGAAGGTGCTCCGTTTACAACGAGGTTCTTTATATTATAAGTACACTGAGGCACGAGCAGAAGTGGAACAACGGCTGCCCAACAAGTTTATTGTCGAACATCCCATACCCGCTGATAAAAAAGCCTGGCCTCGTCGTAGCATTATTGTACTTACCTCTACGGTGGGCGCCTTTCTTTTTACCCTCTTGCTGATGGTTTTTGTGGATGCATTTAAAAAGTACATATAAAACTGCATGTTCCTCTTCAGTAAGTTTTATCAGTATATTGAAAAATTTTTCGGCAGGATCGAGTATTTTGGAGTTTTCCTGTTGTCGTTGGGGTATGTTTTTTTGCATGCTTTTCTATTGCTTCGCGGCTTTGAATATCTTTTTCTTGCCCCAATAGGGATGGCCATTTTATATCTGGCCTTTTTTTATCAGGATAAGCTTATGCTTTATCTTGCTTTTCTGGTTCCATTTTCTGTTCCGTTGACCTACTTCAGTGGAAAGCTACCGGTAAATCTTTCGATTCCCTCCGAGCCTATCCTTATCCTGCTGATGATACTTTTATACCTCAAAGTTTTGATTGAAAAAGGGTTTGATAAAAGTATTCTGCTGCATCCCGTTTCGTTGGCTATTTACTTTTATTTGAGCTGGATGTTGATTACCTCTATTACCAGCGAAATGCCTTTGGTATCGTTCAAATTTTTGACGGCTAAATTATGGTTCATCAGCGGTTTTTATTTTCTGGCAACCCAGTTATTTGTGCGATATAAGAATATTGTCCGATACGGGATGTATTATACCGTCGGATTGACCCTTGTGGCCATTTATGCTTTTTCGCAGCTTGCTGTAAAGGGTATTACCAGTCAGCATGTGGCCAGTAAGGTGGTTCGTCCTTTTTTCAACGATCATACCGACTATGCTGCAGCCTTGGCTATGATACTGGTTTTTGTGGTAGGTATATTTTTTCTGCGGCGGAAGGCATCTATCCTGGTCAAAAGTCTGTATCTGGGCATAGCAGCATTTCTATTAGTGGCGCTGATATTTTCTTATACGCGTGCTGCATGGTTGAGCGTACTTATAGCACTTGGATTTTACGTTGGCTTTTGGCTGAAAGTTCGGTTGCGGGTAATGTTTTTGATACTTGGAAGCTTGGTCGCCCTATTTTTTACTTTCCGTGCCGATATCCTGATTGCGCTCGAACGTAACAAGCAGGATTCAAGCAAGGATTTCAGCCGTCATGTTTCTTCCATCACCAATGTTTCTACCGATGCTTCGAACAAGGAGCGACTTAATCGCTGGGCATGTGCTATCAGGATGTTTAAGGAACGGCCTGTATGGGGCTGGGGGCCAGGCACCTATCAGTTTCTGTATGCCCCGTTTCAGAAGCGTTCTGAAATGACTATCATCAGTACTCGCCGTGGGGATGTGGGTAATGCCCATAGTGAGTATCTGGGTCCCCTTGCCGAGCAGGGCCTGTTAGGTTCAGTGGCTTTTCTGTTGATTGCAATTGCAACAATGGCAACAGCGGCAAAACTTTATTTTCGCGCCAAACGCAGAAAGGTACGGATCATGGCCGTTATCCTGCTATTGTCACTGATGACCTATTATGCCCATGGAATTATGAACAATTTCCTCGACGGAGATAAACTATCTGCCCTCTTCTGGGGTTTTACGGCTATGATTGTGGCGCTTGATGTCTATCATACGCCTTCGCTGAAGACAAAATAAGATTTTTTTTACCTGAGTAACTGGTTGATTATATTGTACAATTTATTGATAGCAATGGGTTTTGAAATGTAGTCGTTGCAGCCTGCCTCAAAGGCCCTTTTGCGTTCATCGGAAAAAGTATAAGCCGTTTGGGCAATGATAGGAAGATTGGGAAAACGTTTACGGATGATACGTGTGGCCTCAAAACCATCCATCTCCGGCATCTTCAGATCCATGAGTATCAAATCTATATGATTTTTTTCCACCAGATTTACTGCCTCTTTTCCATCTTTGGCCAGATAGATGGTTACCGGATCGTTGGCAAACATCTCGGCCAGCAACTGTGCGCTTTTTTCATCATCCTCAACCACCAGAATGCTGATGGGTCGGTCAATGCGTAATCCATCTGTCTTTTCCATAGTAATTTTTTTCTGAATTAAGGGTTTATAGGGTATTGTGAAATGGAAAGCTGCTCCAACACTATCACTCGATGATTCTACCCAAATTTTACCATTTAATAATTCAACAAATGATTTGCAAATCGCCAGTCCAATCCCTGCTCCCTCGTACTGACGGGTAGTACCTTCCTGAATCTGTCGGAAGCGATCGAAAATAATTTGGTGATATTCTTCCGGAATCCCAATACCGGTATCTTTAACATAGAAATGAAGACATTCGCCCTCCCTTTGGTAGCCAATTTCTATTCCTCCGGTATGGGTAAATTTTATAGCGTTGCGAATGAGATTCCCCAAAATTTGCAGTAGTTTATTGCTGTCGGTTACGATGTTGGCCTCGTCATCATTTAAGCCTGCATGACACAAGAAAAATAGATTTTTGGCCAAGACCTCTTCCCGGAACTGTTCCCGAAGGTCGTTAAGTAGCTTATTTAAATTAATTTCGTTCAACTCGATGGTGGTCATCCCTGCCTCTATTTTCGACAGTTCAATGATATCGTTGATAAGTTTTAGCATTCGCTTGCTGCTCTGTTCGATAATGGATACAAACTCCAACTGTTTTTCCAGAGATAAATTAGGACGCTTGAGTAGCTCGGCAAAACCAATGATTCCATTCATGGGTGTGCGAATCTCATGGCTGATGTTGGCCAGAAAAGCCGTTTTTAGACGGTCGGCCTGTTCGGCTTTCTCTTTGGCGGCAACAAGATCTTCTATCATCTTCTTTCGTTCGGTAATATCTTCCTTTATGCCGATGATTTGAACAATTTTCCCCTCTTCATCTTTGATGGGGGTTATAAATGCTCTTTCCCAATATAACTCCCCCGATTTTTTTTTGTTCAGAAATTCACCTACCCAGTCATTTCCCGAAAGAACGGTATTCCAGAGCGACTGGTAAAAGGCTTTACTGTGGTAACCCGACTTGATTATGCGGGGATTTTGGCCCAGGAGTTCTTCTGGAGTATACCCCGACAAGGTGCCAAATCGTTCATTAGCATACAAAATGGTACCTTTCACATCGGTAACGATAATACTCAGGGGACTTTGATCTGCAATTTTTTTGAATATTTTTAACTGTTTGAAATTTTCAATTAGATTACCTGTTTCGTCAAGAACTGTAAGCAGGGGAGGATTTGTACCATATTTTGCGCAAAAAGTTTCGATTTCTTTAACTATCTCAACTTCACATCCTTCGGATTCGAGGAAGGATTTTATCTTCTTCAACCAATCATTCAGTTGGGTAGCTAAAATTACCGTATGTTTATTCTTTGGTGTCATGTTTGGTATATTCAATACCTTAAAGTTAAGTAAATATTTCTATTTAAAAAAATAAAGTTACGTACAACGATTATATTGCGTTTCTAAGGCATGTCTTGTTGGTATTCACTTGAAAATATTGGCATTAGGTTCGGATCACTTGGCCCGGCGTACTGCCATTACTCGGAAAATGAGACTACAATTTCCGGTATATTATTATATTGTTAATCAATACCTTGTGTTATGTATGATTATAATTAGGAACACTTTTAACGATATTTTAATCTTATTATCTTTTTTTGGTCTACTTTTGTAATTATAACCTTTAAATCAGATTATTATGAAAAAATCAGTATGGATACAGGTTATTGTCCTGTATGTTTTATCTGCCAATGTACAGAGTGCAGTTCTGACGGTAAGCAATAATCCCTCTGCCCCTGCTCAGTACAGTACCGTTTCTGACGCAATAGCAGCTGCAAGTGTAGGAGATACTATCTACCTTTTGGGTTCTACTACCACGTATGGTAATATTACTGTACCCAAGCGACTTACCATCATGGGAGCGGGATACGATGTTGTTGGTACCGATTATAATCTGCCTACCACGGTGGATTATGTTACCATCGATAGTACGCTTAGCGGTCCCATCGATGGCGTTACTCTGGTGGGATTATCGTGTACTGGATCTATTACCTATGCTTCTGGCGACAGAGGATACATCGACAATGTGACCATTAAGCGTTGCAAGGTTAATTACTACATTAACGTATCGGGGAATAACTGGAACATAATTAATAATATTATCAATGGTAATATTGATTTTGGATATTATAACACCATTTTTGTAGCGAATAATGTTTTTTACAAATCTATTCTTACTAGTTCCAATAAATCTTCGGTGTATGTTCTTAACAATTTATTTCTGTATTCTACATATAATCTGTTTTCTTACGTGAGCAACGCAAATGTTTACAATAATATTTTTTATGCCAATTCGGTTGCTGTATCCAGTTCTTTGAATAATGTTTTTAACAATAACATTTCTTATAATACGAGTAACTACACACTTCCTCCCTCGGGCAATTCGGGTACCGGTAATCTACAGCAGACCGATCCGCAGTTTGTTTCTCAAAGTTCGATACCTGCTCCCGGATCGGGTACAATTCCAATCACAGATCTAAAAAACTACGACTGGCGTTTGAAGCCTGCTTCGCCCGGAAAAAATGCCGGGACCGATAACACCGATATTGGCATTTATGGTGGACCCTATCCATGGCCTGGTTTTACGGGTATGCCCAATTTGCCGGTAATTGAAAAATTCTACATAAAGAATCCTGTTACCCACAAGGACAGTACGCTGAAAATTTATATCAAAGCAAGAGTACAACAGTAGCCCCAAAGTACCACAAGGTATGAAACGATCATGTTGATACTGAGTTCATCACGGAACAAAAAGTTTTAACATGCAGGTTTCATCCGGCCGAGAGGCTTATAGAAGCGCTTTTGTATAACCAAAAGTAAGTTAGTAACTTAAAAATTATTCACGGATGAAAACATTTATTAAGGTTATCATGGCGGGTTTGGTGCTTTGGGGGAATACGTTGTTGATGCATTCGCAGGATATTGCATACTGTGAATATTTTATCGACAACGATCCTGGTTACGGATCAGGTAACGCACTTTCGTTTACAGCCGATACGCTGGTGACTATAACGGCGCAGATTAACATCTCGTCGCTGCAGCCTGGGCAACACCGGCTTGTTATGCGTTGCCGCGATGTATCAGGTCATTGGAGCCAGCCACAGACCCGCATATTCAATATTGTTGTTCCCGATCCGCAGAGTAGTCAGCTGGTGATGGCTGAGTACTGGACAGGTGCTGACCCTGGACCGGGCAACGGAACTTCACTCCCGATTACTGCCGACTCGGTAGTTGTCGTGCAGCCTTCTTTCGTACCGGCAACCGGGATGCGTAATTTGTCGGTTCGCTTTCGTAGCAACACGGGGATATGGAGCTTACCTGCTACCCGGTCATATCAGGCTGTTACCCCCGAACCACATGCTGCTGGGCTGACTGCATTGGAATACTATTTCGATACCAATGGCGGCAAACAGATACTGTCACTTCCCAGTAAGACTGGTGTCGATACTTCCATTTTGCTGAATACCACATCCCTGATCACGGGTATGCATTATTTAAATTTTGTCGTTACCGACGATATGGGTAAGACAAGTCAGACCTCCGTACGCTGGTTCAGAACCGTACCGTCTGAGGCATCAGATAGTATTGTACAGCTTGCCATCTACCTCGATGATACGCTACATATGGATAATCCTGTTGTGAAAAAGGTTATTGTCCCAGCGTCGGTATTCAACGATACGTTGCGTATCAATCTTTCACAACCCGCCGGTGATTATTCGATCTATACAGCGGGTATTACCCAGTCGGGAAGATATGGATTCCCATCCACTATTAAGAATTATACGGCATGTGCAGTGTTGCCTCAGGCTGATTTTGCTATTGATTCTACTGTATATGTTAATCTCCCCTTTAAGGTACGTAATACTACTCAGTATGGCGACACTAACACTACTTATCTTTGGAGCTATAAGGAGGGGGTCAATGAATTTACCAGTGGCAAATACGAGCCTATTTTTGTGCTTGGATCACTGGATACCTTCAACATTCAATTGATAGCCAAAAATGCCAGCAAATGTGCCGATACTGTTGTGCATGCAGTTACTACCAATGAAGTATCGGGTTGCCTGGGTGATTTTGTTTTTGATAATGAAGGGCGAACCTTCAACTTTTACAATGTTTCGGTTGCAAGCACAGGCACCCGCTGGGATTTTGGGGATGGTACGCTGTCGGATTTGCGAAATACTTCCCATACCTTCAAGGTTGATGGTCAGTACCGGGTGTGCATGACCAACTACGAATCGACGAACCGATGCATCAAAAGAGTATGCAAGGACATAGTGGTGGGTCCGGTTAAATGTAAAAGTGTATTCAGCTATACCGTCGACACCAATAATGCCAATACCATACTTTTCAGCGATCAGTCGCAGGATATGGAAGAATACCTTTGGGACTTTGGCGATGGCTGGACGAGCAAGCAACAACATCCCACTCATACCTACAGTCAGGCTGGTACCTACCGTGTTTGCCATGCAATTAAAAGTGCTGCTTTGGGTTGTTACCAACAAAGTTGCCAGGATATCACAGTGGGCACGCCTGCTTCTGAACCATTCAAAGCCTTCTTTGTATACTATGTCGATCATGCTTCAAAAAGGGTATATCTGAGCAACAACTCATCACCTGCAGCCGATGTTTATTACTGGACTTTTGGGGATGGTAGTTACGAATCGACCGAGGATGCTGAACATCAGTACACCCAAAACGGTGCTTACGAGGTATGCCTGCAGGTAGCAAACTCTCAGACCAAACAGTCGGATCGCTACTGCGAAACTGTACTGGTGGGAGATACCCTGTGCAGAATTACGGCCAGTTTCAGTTCATTTGTCGATTCGGCCAATAGGGTCATCTTTGTTAATCAGTCAAAGGGAACCAACCTCAAATATTTCTGGAATTTTGGGGATGGGACAACATCTACTGCGTTCCAGCCTCAGCACACCTATGCCCAGGGTGGAAAATATCTGGTCAGCCTGTCGGTTGGCGATGCTTCATGCTTCGATTATACCTCCGCCTATGTTGAGGTAGGAACAGTACCATGCAAGGCTTCCTATACCTATCAGTACCAAGCTACTACCGGTGAAGTGAGCTTCTATAACCAAAGTACTGGATCCAACAATGCCTATTTCTGGAACTTTGGCGATGGCAATTATAGTTTCGATGCTAATCCTACTCACGTTTATAGTCAGCAGGGTTCTTACCGGGTTTCGCTAACGGTAACCAATACCGTTAATGGCTGTCAGGACATGCAAACCCAACTGGTACAGGTTGGCAATGCTGACTGCAAGGCCTTGTTCAGCTTCTTCGTTGACTCGGCTCAGCGTACGGTAAGGTTCAGCAATATTTCTACAGGATCATACAGTAACCTGCTGTGGAGCTTTGGGGATGGGAAATTTTCTGTTCAGACAAATCCATCGCACCGTTATGTAGCTGCAGGATATTTCAAGGTAGGTCTTACCATTATGAATACTACCAATGGCTGTACCGACTATCATGAAGAGTTGGTTTTGGTAAGCAATTCGATCGATGATTGCGAGGCTGACTTTTCGTATGTGCCCCAGTCGGGTACACGGACGGTTAAGTTCTATGACCAGTCGCAGGGCAATCTTATCGGTTATCTGTGGAATTTTGGTGATGGAACATATGTTTCGGATCAGCATCCCACGCACACCTTCAATACTTCGGGTTACAAAAATGTATGTTTGCTGGTTGTTAACCAGAATTACCAAACAAACATCAAATGTAAACCGGTGGTGGTTAATCCCGAAAACAAGCGGTTGTGCCGTGCAGATTTTTCGTATGTGGTCGATTCGCTCACACGCGAGGCTTATTTTACTGATGTTTCCTATGGTTCGCCCGATGGATGGAAATGGAGTTTTGGGGATGGACAAACCGATAATACGCAACATCCTACCCATACCTATGCCAAGGCCGGATACTATCTGGTTGGCTTAACGGTAACAAATACTGCCGAGGCTTGTACCAGTAAGGTTTATAAGCTTATCAATGTAGCTTCGGTAGGAAGGCTTAAGGCTGGTTTTGCTTACGATCGGCAGCAGTTTAACCAGAAGGCCGGTGGTTACCCAGTCGACTTTATTGGGGCAGGTCTGGGCGATCAGGCAAGACTCAAATGGACCTTCGGTGATACCATCAACGGTGTACCTTCGACCGATACGACTACCAATACGCCTACACACATCTATCAAAAGGAAGGCAAATACTATGTCTGCTACGAGGTTTCCGATCCGGTAACCCAGCAAAAAGATTCAGTATGTCAGTGGGTACAGACCTCACCGAATGTGATGGTCACCACAACCAGTCTGAACAATCAGATTACTGTATTTCCCAATCCGTTTACCGATGCTCTGAATATCCGTTACAGGATTGAAAATCCCGGTGTAATTGAGATAACCCTCTACGACCTGCAGGGTAAACTCATTACCACACTGGTGCGGAGCTATAAAGAGACTGGCCAATATACCCTGATCTGGGATGGTTCCAACTTACCCCGTGGTACCTATTTGCTACGTACCCGGTTTAAGCAGCAAATCATCAGTCAAAACCTTGTTGTAAGGCAGTGATAAGCTAAAGGGACGCATCAGCGTCCCTTTTTTTTGCTTAAGAGATTAAGAATTACGCGCTTAAGAGAGATGGGTGTTGCTTATTGCATATGAGTATTTTAGAGAAATGGAGCTTTGCTCGGCTAAGTCACAGACCTCACCGCATATTAATGGTGGGCTTGGTCTCGACACCCGCATAGCGGATAAATTATGCCGATACTTTCCAATACACAATCTTGTAATCGTGGTCCTTACATTTTCCTTTGCGGTCACTGCGTCATTTCTTAGCAACCTTTGCGGTTATTATAATAAATAGATAATCAGCAACTTATAAATTATTTTTGAGTAAACGGAAAGATACCCTTATACCGTATGTGTTCATTTACCCTGTGCCTAATTCAATTATTCAAAAATTATTTTCCTGCGCATCATCCTTACTCCAGTGGGCATGAAAATTCTTTCAGCCTTTGGATTTTTTTTGTACTTTTGTCATTACGGCAATGTGTATAACTTCTGTGCAGCAGAAGATCATAATTTGTGAACGATCAGATGGGTCAGATTATCTGCAAAAAAACAGGCAAGTTGATACGACATGCCATGCTCTTGCATGCAGAATCTTTGGTTTCGATGTACCGATATGACCCTTCGCTTCCGATCCCTTTGACTATCCTTAGGGATCGATTAGTATGCTTCCCGTTGGGGTAATCGGAGTCGGCCCCAAGGGGTCAAAGTTTGACGAAGTCATAGACTTTGACGGCCCAGAGAGGTGCAATTTTTGGGGAAAAGTCTAAAAGATTGATAGTAAATTAATTATTAAATATGAGACATTTCATCTTATTTGATGATCGTAGGACCGATTTGTTGCCTTTAACTTTTACACGGCCGGTGGCAGACCTGCGTGTAGGTATTTTAACCATACGGGAAAAATGGGAAAAGTACTTACAGGCAAGTGTTACTTGCCTCACTGAACCTTACCTGCAGGAGAAGTATCCGGTTCTCATCGGCGAAGATAATTATTTTATCAATGGTTCGGTTTTGCCCGACGAGTCATTGGTAAAAGCTGTGCTGGAATTACGTGAGGGTGAATATCTGGTAAAAGCAAGCACTATCCTGGCGGCTCATTTAATGGCCGATCAGGCTTTGCATTTTGTGAACGATATTTCACGGGCTGAACATACGGTGTCGTATGACGGGGAGATAATTCAACTGCGATTTACGTACGATATTTTTACGTTAAATGGTAAGGCAATAGAGCAGGATTTTCGTATGCTTACCAAGGGCCGTACCAGTATGCCACTCAGTTCTACTAATGGGGTAACAGGCATTGAAAACATTTTTGTAGAGGAGGGTGCACGGGTCGAATATGCTATCATTAATGCTTCCACCGGACCGGTATACATTGGTCGTGATGCTGAAATTATGGAAGGTTGTATGATTCGTGGGCCGTTAGCACTATGTGACCATGCCCAGTTGAAAATGGGTGCCAAAATTTATGGTCCTACTACCATTGGACCCAACTGCAGGGTTGGTGGTGAGGTGCAAAATGTAGTTATCTGGGGAAATTCCAACAAGGCCCACGATGGTTTTCTGGGCAATGCCGTGCTGGGTGAGTGGTGCAATATTGGTGCCGATAGCAATAATTCCAATCTGAAAAATAACTATTCCGAGGTAAAACTGTGGAACTATACCGCTGAAAAATTTCTTCCTACAGGTCTTCAGTTCTGTGGTTTAATCATGGGCGATCATTCTAAGTGCGGGATAAATACCATGTTTAATACTGGTACCGTGGTAGGTGTAAGCGCAAACATATTTGGGGCAGGTTATCCCCGTAACTTTATTCCTTCCTTTTCGTGGGGAGGCTATCAGGGATTGTCGGTATATCCCTTGCCCAAGGCCCTTGAAACTGCCGAAAAAGTTATGCTTCGACGTAATCAGCAACTCACCGAAACCGACAAAAAGATTCTCCAGCATATCTATTTGATTACCGAAAAGTACCGGCGTTTTTAATGCTACTTCTGGCACAACCCTTGATAAGTGAAGACGTTTTAACTTTTGCTTATTTTTAACGTATTGAACCTTAGCCGGTTGGTTGATAGGGGAAGTATTGAAGCAAACGGGGTGTATGTCAGAATGTCAGATTAAAAACGTGAAACTATGAAAAAGGACCCAAAAAAAATGAATCCAAGTAAAATACATATCTACATAAGTTCGATTGACGATAACAGTTTTTCCGATGATGTTGAATTTGTCCCTATTATCTCCGATGATCCCGATTCGATGACCAATAAGGATGATATTCCTGAAGTTTTGCCTATTTTACCGTTACGCAATACGGTGTTATTCCCGGGCGTGCTCATTCCCATTACGGTAAGTCGTCAGAAATCAATGCGTCTGATACGCGATGCATACAAGGGGAATAAAATTATTGGTACGGTAGCTCAGAAAGATGCCAATATTGAAGAGCCTTCGCTAAATGACCTTTACCGTGTGGGGACGGTTGCTCAGGTAATTAAGATATTGGAAATGCCCGACGGGGGAACGTCGGTCATCATTCAGGGACGTAGCCGATTTGAAATTGAAGAGCTTGTGCATGAGCGTCCTTATTTTAAGGCAAAAATCCGTATTCGTCCCGATGAGTTTCCCGACGCAGAGGATCCGGAATACTTGGCATCGGTCAGTTCAATTAAGGATTTGTCACTGCGGATTATTCAACTATCCAACAATGTTCCACCCGAAGCCTCTTTTGCGGTAAAGAATATCGAGAATCCGGCTTTTCTTATCAATTTTGTAAGTTCCAACAGTAATATCAATACGCCTGATAAGCAGCAGCTGCTCGAAACCGATAATTTAAAGCAGCGAGCCATGAAGCTCATTGGGCATTTGAGCCGTGAGGTTCAGATGCTTGAGCTGAAAAATCATATTCAGGCGAAGGTGAAGATGGAAATCGACCAGCAGCAGCGGGAGTATCTGCTTCAGCAGCAGATGAAAACCATACAGGATGAGCTGGGTGGTAATCCGGTGGAGCAGGAAATAGAAGAACTGCGTAGAAAGGCAAAGCATAAGAAATGGAGTAAGCAGGTCGCTGAAACTTTTGAAAAAGAACTCAACAAGTTGCAGCGTATGAATCCCGCAGCACCGGAGTTTTCGGTACAGCTCAATTATCTTCAGACATTGCTCGATCTTCCTTGGGGGCAATATACTACCGATAATTTTGACCTGAAACGTGCACAAAAAATTCTGGATGAGGACCATTTTGGTCTCGAAAAGGTTAAGGAGCGCATACTTGAACACCTTGCTGTGCTGAAACTTAAGGGCGATATGAAAGCGCCTATTCTTTGCCTGTATGGTCCTCCGGGGGTAGGGAAGACCTCGCTGGGTAAAAGTATTGCCCGTGCCCTTAAACGAAAATATGTCAGAATGTCATTGGGGGGATTGCACGATGAAGCTGAAATACGGGGGCATCGCCGAACATACATCGGTGCTTTGCCAGGACGCATCCTGCAGAACCTCAAAAAAGCCAAATCGGCCAATCCTGTATTTGTTCTTGATGAAATTGATAAGGTAGGCAACGATTTTAGAGGCGACCCTTCATCGGCCCTGCTCGAAGTCCTCGACCCCGAGCAAAATAATGCTTTTTACGACAACTATATCGAAATGGAATTTGACCTCTCGAGGGTAATGTTTATTGCTACGGCCAATAACATCAATGCCATTCATCCGGCACTGCGCGACCGCATGGAATTAATTGAGGTAAGCGGATATATTGTAGAAGAAAAAATCGAAATAGTCAAACGTCATTTATGGCCTAAGCAGCTTGCCAATCACGGGATTAAGAAAAATTTAGTCCATCTTTCTGACGAAGTGATTGCTTTTATTATTGAAAATTATACCCGCGAATCGGGTGTGCGTGAACTGGATCAGCGTTTGGCCAAAATCTGCCGGTATGTGGCCCGTCAGATTGCGATGAACGAACCTGTAAAAAAACATCTGGATATTGAAGATATTCAGAAGATCCTTGGTGCCCCTGTATATATGAAAGATAAATACGAGGGAAACGATTACATTGGTGTAGTGACGGGTCTGGCTTGGACAGCTACCGGCGGTGAAATACTATATGTAGAGACCAGCCTGAGTAAAGGACAGGAAAAGAAACTTACCCTTACCGGTAACCTGGGCGAGGTGATGAAAGAATCGGCTATCATTGCTCTGGAATACGTGAAGTCACATGCCGAAGAACTCGGTATTAGTCCTGATACCTTTAACGAATGGAATGTTCATGTCCATGTCCCCGAAGGGGCTATCCCCAAGGACGGACCGTCGGCAGGTATTACCATTGCTACCTCTATAGCCAGTGCTTTTACCCGTCGGAAGGTACGTAAAAATATAGCAATGACAGGCGAAATTACTTTACGGGGTAAAGTCCTGCCGGTAGGCGGTATTAAAGAGAAAATTCTGGCTGCCAAACGTGCCGGAATTACCGATATCATCCTGTCGATTGATAATAAAAAAGACATTGAAGAAATTAACGAAATATACTACAGAGGACTCAATTTCCATTATGTCAGAAATGTGATGGAAGTACTTCAACTGGCACTTGAGCCGGTATCTTCTGAAAATAAGCCGACAGCAGAACAAAATAAGTCGGCATGAACTACATGCCATTGATTTTCTTTGACATTTCAACTGTCTGCCATTGTACGGCAGCAGTTGAAATGATATAAGCCGGCAACGACAGATAATAGGGGAGTATCTGGTATAACCCAAAGAACAACACCAATCCTGCGAGGCGACCTATTTCGGCAAAAAGTTCCACATCGGTAAGATATTGATAACCATCGGCCTGAACAGTGGATTTAATCTCCTCGGTTGCCTTGAGCATGGTTGCTCGTGCCGGATAGTTAAGAATCGATTCGGTGAAGAACATCAAAAATATTAGAAAATACGTACCCAGCGCAGCCGCAAAGGGTAAAAAGATAGAAAAAAGTAAGGTACCGGTTAAAAAGATATAAAAACCGGCACGCATAATGCGTGTACGGTGCTCGATTGTCGACCGGCTGCTGAGGTAATATATGGTCAGTATGGCCAATATATAGCACAAGGCATTGAGCGTACCCACCATATTCTCCCCCCCGATAAATTTCATGATGAAGACCGTCGGAACTACAAAAAAAGCACTCTGATAAAAACCTAAATAAAAAAACATTTTTCGTACCGCTGTCCATAACCCATTGGTTTTTACTGTCAATGAACCATGCCTGCGATATATATTGTTGGGCACGCGTAGGGTGAAGAGTGTGACCAAGATGGCTAATCCAAGAGCTACCGTAAGTACCGAACGATAGGCAAACGATGCACTGAACCAATGGTGTTTAATGCCTAAACCAATGTACACTCCAATAATCAGGGGGGTGAGTATGCGTCCCGCACTGATAAGGATATAATCTATCCCGCTGAAAAAATCGCGGTTGTTATCGTTAGTAAGCTGTAAACTAAGGTAGTTACGTGCAGACCAGTATACCCCACTGCCCAGTCCTGTAAAGAATCCAGCTGCTATGACAATATAGGTATTGACCCGGTGAGGATTTAATGAAAAAAGTTGAAAAATAGTAAAAAACATAAGCCATACCCCACCAATCAACAAATTACGGAATGATATTCTGGCGGATACCCAACCACAGATCACAAAACCGCCCAGAATGCCCAAATAGGTAAATATACAGTACACGATATTCTCGCTCAGATCTCCATGGGTGGCCTGAAAAATAAAGGTATTGGAAAAAATTATATAAAATGGGTTAAACAGCCCAAAGAAAAAATTGGACGTTATAAATTTTCGCGTTTCGAAAGGGAAAACTAAGATTTTTTCCTTTTGCTGTTCAATAAAAGCTTTTACCGTGCGGTACACCTGCATTTTTTTATTTAGGCCGCAAATTTACAACAAAGCTGATTTATTTGAGATAATCTATTTGAGATAATCGCCGTTTTTTTTATTTCCGTCATCAATTTTTGTTGGTTTGCCTAACTCCAATTAATCTGACCCGAAAAAATATCTTTTGCATCGTTTGTCAAAATTATGGTTTTATAGGTTTATTGCCATGCAGGTATCTGAGTGTTTCCAATGCCTTCAATTTTTTCTTTGGATGGTTTGCAGGAAATGGACGATCGGGTTTCCAGTATAATTCTGAAGTGCGTCCTCAAACGTTTGCATTCAAGGGATTGATTAGTATTTTCTGTACTTTTTTAAATGATGTAGTTAAAAAAAACTATTGTCCTTGTATTGGGCTTACTTTTTTTTCTTAACTTTAATTACAATAACCATTTAACCATAAATTATTAACTATGAAACGACAACTACTCATACTTTTACTTAGTGGATGGGCAGGATTATTTCTCTCTGCTCAGGAAATTACGGTAACTGGAAAGGTTACCGATGCTGCGGATGGTAATCCCATACCGGGAGTAAATGTAATTGTTGAAGGAACTACCACGGGGACTGTTACCAACGCAGAGGGTAACTACAGCATTAAAGCCCGGCCGGGGTCAACGTTGGTTTTTTCTTTTGTGGGTTATACCACACAAAAGGCAAAAGTCGATGAGACGGGGCAGATAAACATTAGTCTCTCGGCCGATGTGATGAATCTCGAAGAGGTAGTGGTGACCGGTTATGGAACCAGTAAGAAAAAGGATCTTACAGGGGCTGTAGCATCGGTCAGGGGCGACCAGTTGACCAAAGCAGGTGCATCGACCCCTGAACAGCTATTGCAGGGAAGAATTGCAGGAGTACAGATTGTCTCGAACAATGGTGAGCCGGGGGCAGGCACGCAAATCAAGGTGCGTGGTGCCAGCACAATCCGTGCAAATGCTCAACCGCTTTATGTAATCGACGGTATTCCTCTGGATATGCAGTCGACCTCGCCCGATGGTATAGCAGGAGGTGCACTCGGCGGCGCTCCGGCTACCAGTCCGCTTACCGCAATCAATCCTACCGACATCGAATCCATCGATATACTTAAAGATGCTTCGGCTGCCGCTATATATGGTTCCCGAGCTGCTAACGGTGTTATTATTATTACTACAAAAAAGGGTAAAGAGGGAACCAGTGAAATTACTTATGCCACGTCGGTCAGTACCTCACACTTGCCTAAAAAATTGCCGGTAGCTTCGGCCGACGAATGGGTTGCCTACCGCAGAGATAGCCTCGGAGTTACGGAATATAATTATGGGGCAAATACCAACTGGCAGGATCAGATCTTCCGTAATGCCGTGAGTTACGACCATAATCTTTCGTTGGTCGGGGGTACCTCTAAAACCAATTATCGCGCATCGTTAAATTATACCAGTCAGGAGGGTATCATCAAAAAATCTGACCTTCAGCGTTACAACGGACGTTTGAATGTAATGCAAAAGGGTTTAAATGATTTTCTTGTTATCGAAGCTAATATCAATGCCTCGCAAATAATTGAAAATCGTGTTCCTGTAGGGGCTACAGGTTTTGAGGGCGACCTGCTGCTTAATGCCCTGCAGGCCAATCCTACCTGGCCCGTTTACGACTCGCTGGGGAAACCTTTTCAGGGAACCAAAAATGCTGCTTTTACCTCGCAGGAACGAAACCCAATAGCCATGCTTGAATATACCAGCGACCTTACTCGCACTACAAACATACTGGCCGGTGTATCGGGTATGCTTGATTTTAAAAATGGATTGTCGTACAAGTTGAGCTTCGGTACCAACTATGCCAATGCCAACAGGTTCATTAATCAAAGTCAGAAACTGTCGTACATGGTAAGTACCAGTGGCAGTGGTCAGATCAACAATAAGGAACTCTACAATTACATTGTAGAACAAACGCTTAACTACTCCAAAACTTTTGCCAACCAGAGTGTGGGGGCTATGCTGGGCTATTCATATCAGGAATACACCGTACGAGGTTCAAATATGCGAGGTGGAGGATATGCTACCGACGGTATTCTGTATACCAACAAAATTGATGCTGGGCTGAACACCTATACCACCATCAGCTCGTATTTCGATAACTACAAGTTTCAGTCGTACTTTGGGCGCATTAATTACAACCTGATGGAACGCTATCTGCTTACAGCTACCGTGCGTGTTGATGGTTCATCAAAGTTCGGGAAAAACAAGCAGTATGGTACCTTCCCGTCGGTTGCACTGGCATGGAGAATGTCGGAAGAAGAATTTCTGAAAAATATTTCGGTGTTGTCGAACTTAAAACTTCGGTTAGGCTGGGGACAAACCGGTAACTCTGAAATAGGTACCAAAAATTCACAATACCTATACACACCCGACAATGGCAGTAAGGCCATCATTGGAGGGGCGACCATTATAGGGCTAAAAATTGCCCGTACTCCTAATGCCGATATTACATGGGAAACTACTACTTCGACCAATGTAGGGTTGGATTATGGTTTCTTTAAAGGAAGGATATCCGGTAGCGTTGATTATTTCAACAAGGTAACCACCGACCTTTTGCTCGAGGTGCCTGCTCCTCCGGGTTCGCCTACTTCGACTGTTGTGAAAAATATCGACTCATGCAAAATCGTCAACAGTGGGCTGGAACTTAGCCTCACTGCTATACCTGTTACCGGCGAATTTTCATGGGAGGTCACCGGCAACCTTACTTTTATGAACAATGTTGTTAAAAATCTTCCTGTCCAAATGTACAAAACCGGCGCTGCTACTGGACAGGGACTTACCGATGCTTATGCCCAAATCATTACCAGCGACCAGCCTATGCATGTGTTTTATGGATACAAGGTCGACTCTATAAGTTCAACGGGCAAGGTGTTCTATAAAAAAGGTACCAACAAACGTGATACGCTTATGTATCTGGGTTCACCCTATCCCGATTTTCTGTGGAGTATAACCAATACCTTTAAATACAAGGGTTTTGACCTTAGTATCTTTGTCGAGGGAGTATACGGTAACAAAATTTTTAACAACACCGCCTTGTTGCTCGACAAAACCAATCTGCGACAGGCCAAAAATGCCCTGAAGTATTTTATCGACGACAGAGTAAAAACTACCACCTACACGCCGGTTATATCCGACCGTTATATCGAGGATGGTTCGTATGTGCGTCTGAGCAGTGTAACCCTGGGTTATACCTTTAAACTAAAAAATCAGTGGATTAAGTCGTTGAGAATGTATGCCTCGGGTTCCAACCTGCTGCTGATAACCAACTATAAGGGATATGATCCCGATGTTTATGTAAACAAGGGATTGAATTCGGTAAGTTCGTTCGGTATCGATATTACCAGCTATCCCAAGGCTCGTACCTATATGGTAGGCTTAAATGTTACCTTCTAAGGTTTGTTTAAATTTATGATTTTACAACAAAAAATAATGCATACTATGAGAAACAAGATTATATATAGGTTATTGTTGGCAATACTGCTTGGTTCCTGGTTTGTTTCCTGCAGTATTGATGAAGAAATCAAGGATGAGATTACCTCTGATGTAATACAGTCGGATCCTTCGTTATTGCCCAACATTATGGCGCCGCCTCTGGGACAGTTGCGTAATTTCTGGTACCGTGAATGCGTCTGGGGATTGCAGGAAGCAACTTCCGATGAATGTTTTTTCCCAACCCGTGGAAACGACTGGTTCGATGGAGGTGTGTGGCGCGACGATTACTATCATACCTGGACACCTACCCACCGCGATGTGGTAGCTACATGGAACAAGCTCAATAATGCTATCTCGAGTGCCAATACTGCTCTGCTGAATATCGGTCCCGAAAAACCCGGCGAGTCTGTTGTTTTTACCCAGTATCGTGCTCAGGCAACTTTCCTGCGGACTTTTTACGAGTACTTACTGTATGATTTATATCGAACTTTCCCTTCGCGCAGTCCTTTTGACCTTGATTTTCTGAAGGCTCCAAAGATTTATCGGGGCGAGAAAGGCTATGATACCCTGCTGTTGGTAGCCAAGTCGATTATTCCTAAAATGATTTCCCGCGAGGATGCTAAGTATGGCGAACCCAATCGCGATGCTGCTATTATGCTGGTGGCCAAGTTGTACCTGAATCAGGAGGTCTATACGGGTAAGCCAGGTTATGACTCCTGTCTGGTTTATCTCGATAAACTTATTCAGTCGGGGCACTATAATTTGGCCAACGACTACTGGAAGATTTTTGCTGTCGATAACGATGCAAATTATAAGAAAGCCGATGACGAGGCCATTTTTGTTGCAGTTTACAACGATGATCAGAATTATGGGGTAGATGATCAGGTACAATGGGTGAAAACAACTTTTCATTACAATCAGCTGGTCGAGTTTTCGAACTGGAACGGATGTGCTGCTCCTCACGATTACCTGATCGATACATGGATCAATGGAACCGACACAGCTACCGATGTTCGTTGGCGCGACGATAGGATTAAAAGAGATTTGGGGGTAAATCTGGGTTTCAACTATGGTCAGCAGTACAGCCCTTCGGGTGAGCCTTTGAAGGACCGCAACGGCAATCCGCTTATTTTTACCTTCGAATGTCCCTTTCAGAATGCTACTGAGTACAATGGTGTTCGTGTGCTGAAGTATCCCCCGCGTATAAAACCCGTCAATCCTGCCCGTTGTCCCAACGATTTCATTATCTGGCGCTATGCCGACGTGCTACTGATGAAGGCTGAATGTCTGGTGAGGGCAAAAAATGATGTTGCAGGCGCACTGGCCATCGTAAACCAAATCCGTACCAAGCGGAACAGTCCGGTCATTACGGCCTCATCGAAAGAAGAAATGCTGAATAAAATATACATCGAACGTGGACTTGAATTATACTGGGAAGGACATCGTCGACAGGATATGATTCGCTTTGGTACTTTCCTGTTGCCAAAGTCCGAAAAACCCGATCCCTCCGATCCTAAGGCTGTTATCCTGCCTATTCCGCAAACGGCTATCGATGGTACCCCTGGCGGTGTTTTGACCCAAAATCCAGGTTATTAGCCTGTGCTGCTTTTGGTGCTCAAACATAGGCAATAGATCTTTTCGGCACTGGATAGTCAAACAAACAGAAAAGGCCGTCCGATTCGTCGGATGGCCTTTTTACGTTATCGAATTCATGGGATGTTTTATCGGTAACTTATAGCTGGTGGGGGTGATAAAATTTTAGTTCCATCTGTTCGCCATCGAATACTGCAAAGGAATTGTTGTGTATCCATTCGCCGGTATTGATCAGCCGGCTATGGCTATTTAACGGAAAATCCATGGGTATGTGCCGATGGCCAAAGACAAAGTAATCAATATTTTCGTGCAATAGATATTGACGGGCAAAAATAATCTGGTGTTCTTTATCTTCGCCCAGAAAAGCTTCGGCTACACCTTTGGAAAGCCGGCTATGTTTGCTCCATGTATGTCCAATGGTAAATGCCAGGTTGGGGTGTAATTGCGTGAAAAGAAACTGCAATACAGGATTGGTAAAACATGCCTTCAAAAAGCGATACCCCCAATCACCGCTAAATAGACCGTCGCCGTGTCCTGCAAGGATTTTTCTGCCGTTAATGACAAAAAGCTGGTTTTTCCGGTATAGATATAAGCCCAGCTCTGAAGGCAAATAGTCAAATACCCATACATCGTGATTTCCGGTAAAATAGTGTATCTGGATACCCCGGTCGGAAAGTTCGGCTAGTTTTCCCAGAAAACGAACAAAGCCCCGTGGAGCAACCTTACGGTATTCGTACCAGAAATCAAAAATATCGCCCAGCAAAAACAGATGGGCTGCATCCGGTGCTATTTCGTTAAGCCACTGGATTATATGTCTTTCACGTTGCCGGCTTTGGTCGTATGGATACAAGCCCAGATGAAAGTCGGATGCAAAATAGCACTTTTTTCCAGCAGGTAAACTTATGGGGATCATTTGGGCAGGTTCTTTAGAATTTCCTTTTCGAGTCGGTCGCCAAAAAGATTGACGGCAATTATCCCATTCTTCGAGATCAATACGGTAGCTGGCAATTGCTGTACATTGTATATTCTCACGGTTGCCGAATTAATACCCCGCTGTTCGATTACCTGTATGCCCGGCAGATTAAGTTTCATGACCATATTTTTCCAATATCCTACATCATCAAAAATGGCCACATGGTATGTATCAAATCCCCGTGAATGATATTTATGGTAGAGCGTTGCAAAGGTATTCATGGCAATTCGGCAATCGGGATCAGCAGGAGTCCAGAAGGTGAGCAGAAGTAATCCATTAACCGACGAGGTAAGGGAAACAGAATCATCGTTTATGTCGGGCAAACGCAGTTCGGGGAAAACTCTCACTTCAGCTTTTCCAAGCGATAGCAACGAGCTTTGCTTGCGAAGTTGCTGGTACTGTTCCATTAGCTTATTCCTTTCCGAGCATAATACCCGTACCAGGTTCGATTGCGGATAGTACTTCGAAAGGGTATCGGCCAAGACTTTAATGTATTGCAGATCGGTAGCCTTATGAAAAACATAAACGCTGTCGTTCAACTGCTGATACAGAGCGACAATGGATGCCGGCGAATGCAGGTGCTCAATTATGAAACCTATCGAAAATTTTCGTTGTCTGTTAATTACCTGCTGGTATTGCTGTTCAATATCTTGTAAATTATTTTCTTTCTTCAGAAGGGCAAAAGCATATTGGGCTTCCAACTGCTTCAGTTTTTTACGGGTAAGCTGTAAAGTATCGTTGAGTATCTTAACCTGTTGACTGAAGGTTGAACCTTCCACTACGTAGGCCATGCTGTCTTTATTGAATGTTATGTTCAGTTGGGCTTTTTCCCCAGGCGACAGCAGTAACCATACATATTGATTGGGGGTTACATACAACCGGTATAGCTGGGGTTGCTGCAACCGGATCTTAAAGCTGAATTTTCCTTTTCCCGAAACTTCAGCAGAATCGATGATTTTTTCGTGGGTTAGGTTATATTCGGTCAAATATAGCTTATCGGTATTTATTCCGGAAATGGTTCCTGTTACCTTGCTGCGGTGCGATGTAGTACAGCCGGCCATGATCAGAACGCACGAAAGTGCGATAAAAATGCGGTTTAAATTTTTAGCCAAATGAACTTTCATGGATTTCAATATTTGAAAATTTCAACGAGTTTTTTCTGTAACTCTTCGTTAGTGGGATTTTTCAGCAGGATTTTACCTTCTTTATCAATCAGCAGGGTAAAAGGCAGTTTTTCGATGCCATAAAGTGGCACAACGGGTGAATCCCACATTTTAAGGTCGGTTACATTTCGCCAGGGTAGTCCGCTGGCGGTGATAGTTTCGAGCCATGTCTGGCGACTTTTGTCGAGTGATACCTGCAACACATCAAGTCCTGCATTACGATACCGGTAGTACAGGCCAATGAGTGTGCGGTTGAATTCGCGGGAGGGATCACTCCACGATGCCCAAAAATTAAGGATAAGATACTTTCCCCTATACGACGACAGGGATACGGGGGTATTGTTAAAATCATTGAGGGTAAAATCGGGTGCCTGAGCACCAATACCTGTGCGTTTTTCAAGCTCAACTTTCCTGAGATAATCCTCCGTGATATTGCTCATAAGCTGGTGAAGCGACTGTACCGCATCGGCCTCGGGGTAAGTAAGCATCATCACTGAATCGACTTCTTTAAAGAGATCGTAATGAAGAGAGGGCGAAAGCAACGCCCGACGAGGGGTCAGCTGTTGATAAAGAGCCATTACCGTCACCAGCGATCCCTTGTGTGCATGAATAAAATTACGCGTGTATTCTATTTGTTCGTTCTCAAATACTTTGAACAAAGAATCCAGATGCGCCTTGGTTTTAAGTATGTTTGGGGTGCCAAGACTGTCGTGGTAAACCCGGTTTAGTGAATCGATACGTCGAATGGTAACATTGAGCCTGTCGGAAAGCTCTTTGACCCACCGCGATTCATCCGACCCTTCAACCTGATAGGTCTGAGCCAGATTGCGGATATCGCCGGTTAGGTAAATACGATCGCCAGGCTTAATGACCAGCGTAATGGGATTGGCATTATTAACATACAGATTGTAAAAGGCTATCTTGTTATTCTTGCCTTTAAGGGTAAACTTTCCCCTCGTAGACAGTTTTACCGAATCTACCGTAATGATGTCGGCAATGGTCAGCTCTTTCAGGGTTATCAACTCTCCCGAAGCATTCTCGAACTTTCCCGATACTTTAAACTGCTTTTTATCCTGACAGCCAACCAGCAGCAGAGCCACCCAAAAACAGACGAAAAATGTTATTCCTGTGTTTTTTTTCATCCGAAAACAATTTTATAAGTTACTGACATCCATTTGGTTATACTCATTTTTTTATTGACCTTTCGGCCGGATGGAACTCGCATGTTACGTACAATTTTCATCCGTTTGTTGTGTTTACAGCGTCAACAGGGTCGTTGCATAGCAATTCCGGGTTTTTTCCATTGGCAAAGATATTTTTTATTTTTTCATTCTTTACGCCTTGTCTTGAGAAATATTTACATCATTAGAAGAGAAAAGGAGAACTGAAATATCAACAATTTTTTTCTGTAACTTTGTCGAAAAAGGGCAGATTTAGAAACGAGCTTGTTTGGAGGTAGAACGTTTGGCAACAACTCCGAAAGAATTACACTAAATTGGTCTACTTAAGGATAAGCAAAGATTGTGTTTTTATAATCAAAAGGAAATCATTATTTTAAAAAGATGAGAACGCATCACAAAATTATCAATGGCGATAGCAGAAAAATGATAGAAGTGCCTGATAATTCTGTACATTTAATTATCACTTCACCTCCGTATTGGCAACTTAAGGATTATGGCAATGAAAAACAAATTGGCTTTCACGATAGCTATGAAAACTATATTAACAATCTGAATCTTGTTTGGAAAGAATGCTATCGGGTACTACACAATGGTTGCAGGCTTTGTATAAATATTGGCGACCAGTTTGCCCGTTCGGTGTATTACGGTCGATACAAAGTAATTCCTATCCGCGAAGAAATTATTAAGTTCTGTGAAACCATCGGTTTCGATTATATGGGTGCTGTGATTTGGCAAAAAGTAACAACATCGCATTCAACAGGTGGAGGTGTTCAAATGGGTTCTTATCCTTATCCCCGAAACGGAATTATTAAACTCGATTATGAATTTATCCTGATTTTTAAGAAACAGGGTGAAAGTCCCAAACCCACAAAAGAACAAAAAGAATTGTCGAAATTAACGCCTGATGAGTGGAATACATTTTTTGCAGGGCATTGGAATTTTCCCGGAGTTAAACAGGACCATCATATTGCTATGTTCCCCGACGAATTGCCCCGACGTCTTATTAAAATGTTTTCATTCGTCGGAGAAACCGTTTTAGATCCTTTTCTAGGAAGTGGAACTACGTCGTTGGCTGCCAAAAATTTAGGCAGAAATTCAATCGGCTACGAAATTAATCCCGACTTTATTAATGTTATCAAGAATAAATTATCAGTTAATCAAATAGATATAGAAGGTACCACCTATGAATTTATTATTCAAGGCACACTGCAAAATGATTTTGATGCTGAGATAGAGAAATTACCCTATATTTTTAAAGATCCCCATAAGCTGGACAAAAAAGTAGATATAAAGAAGCTACAGTTTGGCTCAAAAATAGACCAAAATTCTGCAAAAAAGCGGGAAGAAATGTTTACGGTAAAAGAAATTATCAGTCCCGAAAAAATACGCCTTAGTAATGATTTAATTGTTAAATTAATGGGAGTGAAAGAAGATCCATTAATTAATGGTGATGCTAAGAAATTCTTAACAGAAATTACAAAGGGAAAAAAAGTATTTTTGAAATTTGACAGTATTAAATATGATTCTAACAATAACCTGCTGTGTTATTTGTATTTAGAAAATAAAACCTTTGTCAATGCTCATCTGATAAAAAATCGTCTGGTACTGGTCGACAATGATATGGAATATAAGTACAAACAAAAATTTTTAAATCTACTGCAGCAAAAAATGGCTAAAGAATGGCATTCAACTTCCTGAAATATACAAGGAATACAATTTGCAAAATGAAACCCATAAAAAATTTACTGAGGTTTTTGGGGGAAAGGTCTTTTACTTTTTTTCAGAGAAATTAGGCGATCGAAAAGAAATCAAGAATAAAGAAGTGATTGAAGAAATAAAAGCAGAAATAGAACGTTTATCGAAAATATTGTCTTAAACTTTTGTTCGGCGAAGTATGTGACTTTGCCGCAGGTAAATGGCAGTCTCCCGACCACCCGCTTAGTGGATAAATCTTGCCAATACTTTCCAATACCCAATCTTGTTAATCTCGTGGTCCTTACATTTTTCCTTTGCGTTCTTTGCGTTATTTCATAGCGATCTCAGCGTTTATTATAATTGATAGATAATCAGTATCTTATAAATTATTTTCGAATAAACGGAAAGGCATATCATATGCTGTATGTGTATCATTCACCATGTGTCTAATTCTAAAAATGTTTTACCCGAAAAGAAATATTTTGGGGCTTATGTTTTCGAATTGATGGGTCATCATAAAGAATGTCCAATCAGAAAATAGTAAACCTAATAACAGCCCCCATGGGCCAGGCGGGCAAAAATCAGTACGATTTTCGTTAATTGTACGAAATTGCTATCCATCGTACCATGCGATGCTTTGCAGCTAAAATAGCCCGTACTTAACAATCCCTTGATATTTTGTTGTATTGAAATACCTGAAATGCAGCTTTTATTGTTAACTTTGCAGCCGGATAGCTTTACTTATTCTCTGACAAATCAATTATTATGATAAAAAATCCCTCCGGCCTGAAATGTTGAGTTATACCGATGTCTTTACGGATGCCCGGAGGCGAAGAGTCATATTTGAAATTTTACATACTCATTCAGCAAAAAAAATAATTATCCATGAATAAAAAAAACGAACGCCCGGTACGGGTAAGAAAAAGGGTGGTAAAGACCATTTCCCGTAAAGCAGAGACGGTTGAAAAAAAGGATACAGATCTTGTACGCCTCAATAAGCTCATTGCTGCGAGTGGGATATGTTCGCGGCGGGAGGCCGATGAACTGATTCAGGCCGGCTTGATTACGGTCAATGGCAAAATCGTTACAGAGCTTGGAACCAAGGTTCGTCCCGACGATGATGTCCGATACAACGGTGAGCGCCTGCGCCGGGAAAAGCCGGTGTACATCCTGCTCAATAAACCCAAGGATTACATCACTACTACTGATGACCCCCATGCAAAAAAAACTGTGATGGATCTGATTGCCGGCGCCTGCAAGGAACGCGTTTTTCCCGTGGGACGGCTCGACCGCAATACCACCGGTGTGCTCTTACTTACCAATGATGGCGAACTGGCTAAGAAACTTACACATCCCTCACACCGACACAAGAAAATATATCATGTTACCCTTGATAAAAATCTGAAGCCCAACGATATGCAGGCTATTGTCGACGGAGTCGAAATTGATGGGAAAACCTTTGCTGCTGATGAAGTTAGCTATGTGGAAGCTGGAGATAAAAAACAGGTGGGAATTACCATCCACAGTGGTCAAAATCATATTGTTAGAAAAATATTTGAAGCACTCAATTATAAGGTAATCAAGCTCGACCGCGTATATTTCTGCGGACTTACCAAGAAAGGCCTGCCCCGTGGTAAATGGCGTTTCCTTACCCAACAAGAAATTAATCTGCTTAAAATGGGGCGTTTTGAATAATTACTCATTTTTTTTTCATAAATATTTGTGATTGTGGTTACTTTTTTATTCATTTGTACTGAAACTCACAAACTTTAACTACCACTTCTGAATCAGAACAATTATGAATACATTCGCTACTCACTTCAGGAGAATGCTTATAGCAATGGTGGGAATTCTTTGCTATAATGCAGCTAAAGCTCAAAATGTGTCTGTTTTTGACACCAGCAACAGCGAAATAGCCAGCAACGTTGTTCGTGCTATCTTTGTCGATGTCCATAATGTAAAATGGGTGGGGACCGATAAGGGTCTTTGCCGTTTCAACGATACAACTTGGACTGTTTATTCTGCGGCCAACAAAATCAGTGAAGGGATAGTCAACGACTTAGCTTTGCAACACACAAAATATTATGGCGATGAACTATGGATAGCTACCAGCAGTGGCGTGTCGGTTGCTGCATTTGGTATCGATGGGGTTACTGCTGCCACTACATATACCAGCAGTGCTTTCCCTATGCTGTCCGATTCTATTGTGGCAGTAGCTGTAGATACCCTGGGTACCCGCTATTTTGCATCTCTCCATGGCATCACATGGTTTAAGGGCAATAAATGGGGGACAGTTACCCACGATTCGTTTCCGGAGTCAATTCCAAGTGATCCCATCCTGTGTTTGTTTGCCCGAAACGACAGTTTATTTATCGGCACTAAGGGTTATGGTATGGCTCACGGGGGCGTAGGGCGATTGCAGATGAAGGTTGATGGTATCAGTGGTGCATCTATCATACAAGGACCTTATTGTGGCAACCTTAATAATGCTGTCCATGCTGTTTTTATCGACAGTAAGGCCCGTCAATGGTTCGGAACCGAAGGCGGACTCTTCGAACATCAGGGGCAAAAGTTTAAAGAGCAAGGCTGGCTAAGGTATTTTTCCCGTGAAGAAGGCTTATGCGGGGATACCATTCTGGCTATTGCTGAATCTCCTGCTCATCATATCTGGGTGGGAACCAATGCCGGACTCAATGTTATTACCGAAGATACCCTATATCGGCTTACCATTGCCGGAGGGCTCCCTTCCAATGTTATTTACGATATTGCTTTCGATACACTTGGTAATGGCTGGTTAGCTACTGCTAATGGGCTGGCAAAGGTGAAGCCCGACTTTTATACGGAGGTTAAATTTTCAACTCCATCGGTTGGCTCTATGGTAAAAGCCTTCCCAAATCCAACGCAGGGAATACTCAATATTCAGTTACCTGCAGGGGTTAACTCGGCGCAAATGGTACTTTACGATATGAACGGACGGGCAGTATTAAAGATGAACCTGAGTTCCTTAAAAACAACTATAGATCTATCCAAACAATTGGAAAAAGGAATTTATTTCCTCCAAATTCGTGCCCAATCCCATGTATCGTCACAAAAAGTATTGTATTATTAACACAGTCTGTAGGATTGTTCTTATTTTTACAGTTGCAGCTATGGCAACATCCCTTATTCATGCTCAGATGCAGGGAACACGCATCGGGAAGGAGAGGAACGACGGTTCATTCAGTTTCATTGAAGAAAATTCTGAAATTGTATTAACTGCTTCGGGCAAAGGATTTCATGATCATTCGGATGATATTTACTTTGTGCATGCAAAGACTTCTGGAAACCTTATTCTGAGTTGCCAGCTGAACGGGATGGGTCGCGAAAAAAATATCTATGCTCGTGGCGGCCTGATTCTCAGAACTGGCCTTCAGCCGGGCAGTTCTTTCATTGCTTTATTCCAGGATGGTAACAATCGTTTGTTACTGGCTTTCCGAAAGCATCCCGACCAGCAGGTAGAGGAAGTGGTGATCGATTCCGTTGATCAGCCTGTGTTATGGCTGGAATGGCGGAGCGGAAAAGTTTTTGCTAAGGCTGGACAAATGGGGCTGCCACTAAAAGAAGTGGGACAGACCGATTGGGCTACAGATACCGTTTGGTATGGCCTGTTTGTTGCTTCGGGCAGCGATATGCCTGTTACAGTGCCATTTTATAATCTGCGTACTTACTTCACTGCTCCTGAAAATTTTGTTCCCTATCGCGACTATATCGGTTCACAGCTCGAAATACTCAACGTTGGTACTGGATTGCGGAAAGTGATTTATAGCACTTCCAATCCCATTGAAGCGCCCAACTGGACTCCCGATGGGAAAGCATTGATATTTAACAGTCGTGGGTTGCTTTATCGGTTGGAGCTGGGTCAAAACACACCGCAACTTATCCCTACCGATTTTGCCCGTTCCAATAACAACGATCATGGTATCTCGCCCGACGGAAAATGGTTGGCCATAAGCCATCATGATGATCAGCTTCCTGCAGGCCAAAATTCAATCATTTACGTTGTTCCTGTTACCGGCGGTATTCCTCGCAGGGTTACTCCCCTGGGGCCGTCGTATTGGCATGGCTGGTCACCCGATGGGAAATGGCTTGTTTATACTGCCATGCGTAATAAGCGATGGAATATTTTTAAAATACCTGTTGAGGGGGGAAGCGAGATTCAGCTTACCGACAATGAATTCTTGAACGATGGTCCCGAGTATTCGCCCGATGGACAATATATCTGGTTCAATTCGAATCGAAGCGGTAAGATGCAGATATGGCGCATGAAAGCCGATGGCTCGGAACAGATGCAGATAACCCATGACGATTTTCATAACTGGTTTCCGCATTTTTCGCCCGATGGTAAATGGATCGTTTTTTTATCGTACCTGCCCGATGTCGATGCCTGGGATCATCCCTACTACCGGCAGGTTATGCTGCAACTTATGCGACCCGATGGAACGGAAAAACATATAATTGCTTACCTTTACGGTGGTCAGGGAACTATCAATGTGCCTTCGTGGTCGCCCGACGGACAATGGGTAGCTTTTGTAAGCCATACCGATAATGAATAAATTTGAGATGTGAGATATTAACTTATTAAATTACGGATTATGCACAAGATTAACCGAATCAACCTTGAAGGGCATGAGATGCCTACTCACTGGTATAATATCCTGGCCGATATGCCCAATAAACCTCTACCTACTTTGCATCCGGTAACCTTACAACCGGTGGCTCCGGAAGATCTGGCCCCTTTGTTTCCTATGGAACTGATCAAACAGGAGGTTGCTACTGAACGCTGGATCGAGATTCCGGAAGAAGTATACGACATTTATCGCATATGGCGTCCTACACCGCTGTATCGGGCTTATAATCTCGAAAAACAACTGGATACGCCAGCTAAAATTTACTATAAATATGAAGGAGTAAGTCCTGCGGGTTCGCATAAACCCAATACGGCTGTAGCACAGGCATATTACAACTGGAAAGAAGGCATCAAGCGGATCACCACCGAAACCGGTGCAGGTCAGTGGGGTAGTGCTTTGTCCTTTGCTACGCAGATTTTTGGTATCCAGCTGCAGGTATTCATGGTTAAGATCAGCTATCAACAGAAACCTTACCGTAAATTTATGATGAATACCTGGGGGGCAGAAGTTATTCCTTCTCCCAGTAACCTCACCGAGTCGGGGCGTAAAATTCTGGAGGCCGATCCCGATTCTCCGGGGAGCCTGGGTATTGCTATATCTGAAGCAGTAGAACAGGCTATGAAAGACCCCGGTACCCACTATTCTCTGGGTAGCGTATTGAATCATGTATTGCTTCATCAGACCATTATTGGACTTGAAGCATTAAAACAACTCGAGAAAACGGGCGACTATCCCGATGTAGTTATTGGCTGCTTCGGAGGAGGGTCAAATTTTGGAGGGATAGCTTTTCCCTTCCTGCATCTGAATTTTGTCGAAAACAAACATACACGGGTCATTGCTGTGGAGCCTGCCTCTTGTCCTAAACTTACCCGTGGTGCTTTCCAGTACGATTATGGCGATGTGGCCGGTTTTACTCCGCTTATCCCCATGTATACGCTGGGACATGAATTTAAGCCAGCAGCTATTCATGCCGGCGGTTTGCGTTACCATGGAGCCGGCGCTATAGTTAGCCAGCTGCTTAAGGATAAAATAATTGAGGCACGTGCCGTTGGCCAGCTCGAAACTTTTGAGGCTGGAAGTCTTTTTGCCCGCGTCGAAGGTATTATTCCTGCTCCCGAATCAAACCATGCCATTGCTGTGGCTATTCAGGAAGCTAAAAAAGCCAAAGAAGAAGGAAAAAGCAAAACTATTCTCTTTAACTTATCGGGGCACGGATTCTTTGATTTAGGTGCTTACGACCAGTATTTCTCCGGTAAACTTGAGGATTATGCCATTTCGGATCAAGAAATTGCCAAGACCGTTGGAAAACTGAAAAAAATCATACAGTAGTAGTACTTTATTTTTGCAGAGCCTCATAACTTTTGAGGCTCTGTTTGTTTTAATATTACCAACAGATCATTTCATGCACGAGTTGTCGATTGCGCAATCCATCTTTTCCATCGTCCAACAAGCTGTACCCGCCGATCAGCTGGGGCAGGTCAAAACCATTTACCTTAAGATTGGTACATTAAGTGGTATCGAAGTGGATGCACTTATTTTTTCGTTCGATATTTTAAAAGAAAAATCCCCTTTCCCTTCGGCAACATTGTCGGTTGAAATGATAGAGGCCCGCGCCAGATGTAACGATTGTGGCAATGTTTTTTCCTATGAGGGTTTTGGAACCGAATGCCCTCAATGTGGCAGTTTTTCGCTTACAATAGTTCAGGGCAGAGAAATGAAGGTGACCGGTATCGATGTCGATTAGAAGGGCTCAGTTGGAATAGTGAAATAGAAGGTACTTCCTACATTTTCTTTACTTTCTATCCATATTTTTCCATGGTGTTTTTCAACAAATTCCTTGCACAATACAAGTCCCAGTCCCGTACCCGGTTCATTCGCCGTACCTTTGGTCGAATAACTTACGTCGATACGGAATAAGTCGGGAATTACATGTTGCGGGATACCCACGCCTGTGTCGCTAACGCTGATCTGTACCCAGTGGTCGGGATTTAATTGAGCCGATATTTTCACTTTTCCGCCTTCGGGGGTAAATTTTATGGCATTCGAAACCAAGTTCCGAAGGATGGTGAGCAACATGCTTTCATCGGCCCATACAATCATGTGTGGATCTATGTCATGCGACAGATTGATTTTTTTTCGTTCAGCATCGCCAGCAAGCAGATCAATGGTCTCTTCAACTAACGAAATCAGTTGAATCTTCACGGGTGAAAAGGCAATAGTTCCTGTTTGCGAACGTGACCATTGCAGAAGGTTTTCAAGCAAGTTGTAGCCACTTTTAGCCGAAAGATAAATAATTTCGGCATAACGCCTGATTTTCTCAGGCGGGAGGGTATCGTAGTTACGAAGCATAATATCCGATAGGCCAATGAGAACGTTAAAAGGATTACGCAGGTCGTGAGCTATGATCGAGAAAAATTTGTCTTTAGAGGCATTGATTAATCTCAGCTGTTCATTCGACTTTTCGAGCTGGGCCGTTTGATCCATGATGATTCTCTGCTTCTCCATGAGCAGCTTATTTGTTTCGGCAAGGTTTTCGGTAGATCTTCTGAGTTCTTCAGCCTGTTCTTCGAGCCTTGCCTGTTGTTCCTGCAGTAAATTGTTTTTTTCAAGAAGTTCCTGTGTTCTTTGAAGCACCAATGCATTGAGTTCTTCTTCTCTTCGTCTGGCCATAACAGATTTTCGATAAATATAGGATCCTGTAATACCTATAATCAGTAGTGCTGCTAAAAATTTAACCCACCAGCGTTTCCACCAGGGTGCCAGAATATTAATCCGGATTACAGCCGGTTCGGTGCTCCAGATACCATCGTTATTGGCGGCTTTTACTTTAAAAACATACTGCCCGGGGGCTAAGTTGGAATAAATGGCTTCCCTTCTCCCGACAGAGGTATACTGCCATTCGCTGTCGAACCCTTCGAGTATATAGGCATATTTGTTTTTTTGTGGATTGGTGAAATCGAGTGCTGTAAAGCTCAGAGTAAAATAATTGAAATTGTGGGGTAGCGATATTTCTTTGGTTTCCTCAATGGCTTCCTGCAGAATGATTTTACCATTCCATGAAATCCCTACCCGAATGGGTTGGCCGAAAATTTTAAATCCGGTAATTACAACCCTCGGAGCACGTGTATTTACGGGTACTTCATCGGGATTGAAAAGGTTCAGGCCATTGGTACCTCCGGCGGCTATTTTGCCATCCTTAAGCAACAGCAGGGCACGGGAGAAAATACTGCCCTGTATTCCATCGCTTTCGTCATATTGGATAAACATTTTCTTCTGAGGGATAAATTGCCACAGGCCATTGGTAGTTCCCATCCATAGCCTTCCACGGCGGTCAAACACCATAGCCCGTATGCTTTTGTTGTCCAAATCGGGATGGGTAATGGCCGGTTCAAATCGCATGCTCGCAATGTCGAGCTTAAAAAGTAGGCCTTGATTGGTGCCAAACCACATGTTCCCTTGTGGATCCTCAGCTATCGCATAAATGTCGTTTGAGGGGGGAGTGCCAGCTTTGCCCTCAATATGTTGATATATATCAAAAATTACCTTTTCTTTTGGTTGGGAAAAATCGTATTTGTTCAGGTCGAGTTTGATAATGCCTTCGGAGGTCGTTATCCACAACCAGTTACGGGAATCGATAAGCATCTGTGTTGGATAGGCAATCAGGTAGTTATGGGGTATCAGGGGATCGCTGTCGAAATGAATAAATCGTCTTGTGTGGGGATTGTAATATTCGAGAATCCCGCTTAGAGTTACACACCATATGTTCTGCTGCCGGTCGGTGGTAATTGTCCAGATATGATTTTCTCGCACCGTGTTACTATCGTTGGGGTTGTATATGAATTTATCAATTTTACCGGTTGCGGGATGGTAGCACATCATGCCGCCTCCGTACGTGCCTATCCATATGTTGCCATCGGCATCCTGAGTCATGCAAATAATAGCATTAGAGGTCAAACCTTGTGGCTGCGAGGTTGTGGTAATATAGGTGAATTTACCTGTACTGGGATCAAATATATTCACCCCACCGCCATCGGTGCCAATCCATAGTTTTCCTTTATTGTCCTGCAGTAAAGAGAGAATGGATTTATGATTAACTCCGTCTCTGGTAAGCCCTTTTTGCGACTTAAACAGGTGAAAGGCCGTCCGATAGGCATTGAGTTTACTGAGCTGACCGTTAAAAGTAGCTAACCAGATATTTCCTGATCGATCGGGGAATATTCGGTACACAGCATCACTCGATATGCTGAAAGGGTTACCGGACTGATAGGTGTATTTGGCAATTTCGCCTTTATTTTCGTCGATGAGGGTTAGTCCTTCGCCATCGGTACCCACCCATAAGCTGTTGTCGGGAGCCCGCCAGATATGGCGAACGATATCAAAGGAAAGAGGTCTTTGGCTTTGGTTTTTGCTGTACCATTTAATTTCCTGAGTGTGCTTATTCCATGCAAAAATCCCCGAACCGCGTGTGGTAAACCAAAGGTTATGCGTACGGGTATCCTCCATCCATAATTCAGTGAAACCAGCTTTTTGTGTAATCTTAGCAGGTAATGGATAATGTTGAAAGCAATGCTTTGTTTCATCCCAACGATTCAATACTCCATCGCCGGTAACGACCCATATTGTCCCTTCACTGTCCTCGAAAATCGACTGAACAAAATTATTCAAAATACTATTATTGCCTTTGTCTTTAACAAACCGGTAAAATATCGGTGACTGGGCGGGTATTGTTTTTACTTTGTTCAGCCATGCATAGCACAGGCCTCGGCTGTATGTACCTATCCACAAACGTTGCTTTGAGTCAATAATCATGCAGTTAATGTCGTCACCAACGATGGTGGTAGTGTCCATGGGGTTGTGTTTGAACTGATAAAAACGATCGAGTCGCCGGTCGTAACAGTTGAGCCCATTGTTACAGGCTATCCATAGGCGCGAACAGCTATCCTCGGCAATAGCCAGAACACCCTGCCCCGAAATAGTTGATGAATCGTAAGGAATAGCAGGATAATGTTTAAATTCATACCCATCGTAGCGAAATAACCCTCCCCATGTACCAACCCAGAGAAAATCACGCGAATCCTGAAAAATAGCAATAGCTGATGGGTCGGTCATGCCTCGGATCTGATCAAATACCAAACCCTGTGTAATCTGAGCATTAATTTTACTAAAAATTAATGCTCCTACTCCAATTAACAGACATCTTCCATATGACAGGAGTTTCACTCCCATGCGAATATTAAAATATAATCAACGTCTCAGTAAAGCTCTCAAGGTAAACAATTTATGAAAAATTACTCAATGTTTTTAGGTTTATCATTGTCTCTAAGCCAGATAATCATACATGTGCTATTTCATTCTTTGCGATAACGGATGTGTATTGCTCATGTCAAAAATACTACATTCGGAATAGAAAAAATAATAATTTGCTAAATTTGTTGCAATCTTAAAAAACAGAAAATTATGAATCCATCAAAATCTGTAGCTGAGGAAACGTTGAAACTGATAAAAAAGTTTCAGGAAAATGAGATAACAGAGTATCACATTTACACCAAATTGGCTGCTATTGAGAAAAACCCGGAGAATAAAGCCATTCTTGAAAAAATTGCAAATGAAGAAAAGGCTCATTACGAATTCTGGAAGCACTATACGGGCATGGAGGTAGCGCCGGTACGTTCGCGGGTATGGAGGTACTTCTGGATAGTGCGTTTATTTGGTCTTACTTTTGGTATCAAGTTGATGGAAAATGGCGAAACCAAAGCTCAAGACAATTACAATAAGGTTTTAGCCGAAATTCCTGAAGTACAGAGGCTTATTGATGAAGAGAATGTGCATGAAAACAGGCTTATCAATTTGATTCAGGAAGAGAAACTCAATTATGTTGGGTCCATTGTATTGGGTTTGAACGATGCACTGGTTGAAATGACCGGGGCACTGGCAGGTCTGTCCTTTGCCCTACAGAATACGAGAAATATTGCTTTTACTGGTTTTATCACCGGCTTAGCTGCTGGACTGTCGATGGCTGCTGCTGAATTTTTATCTCAGCGTCACGAAGGGGCTGAGTCTCCTATACGTTCCGCATTATATACAGGTATAGCGTATATCATAACTCTGTTTCTGCTTATACTGCCGTATCTTTTCTTCAGCCATTATTTGGTATGCTTGGCCAGTACAATTATCATAGCACTGCTGATTATTCTGATTTTCAATTATTATGTTTCTGTAGCCAAGGACCTGCCCTTTCGCAAGCGATTTGCCGAAATGGCTATTATTAGTCTTTCCGTATCACTCATTACTTTTGCCTTCAGTGTTTTAGTCAAGACTTATTTTAATATTGAAATTTGATTTTTTTCGAAAAAAATAAACCTATTAAATTTTTGTCCCTGTAAATGCGTGAAGGAGGTATATATTTTTCAACATTGATTATCTTTGCCAAATTTAAAAAATACCAAAAACCAATATAGGATGAAGTTTAGTGCCCGTACCATTGCTGCTTTTCTCAACGGAGAAATAGTAGGTAATCCCGATGTGGAAGTATCGGATATTTCTAAAATCGAAGAGGGTAAACCAGGTACCCTGACTTTTCTGGCCAATCCCAAATATACCAGATATATTTACGAAACACAGGCCTCTATTGTGCTGGTGAATAAAACTTTTGTTCCCGAAAAAGAGGTTTCGGCTACGCTTATTAAGGTTGAGGATGCCTATCAGGCCCTGGCCATGTTGCTCGAAATGTATCAGCAGGCCAAACCTGAAAAAAAAGGGATTGAAAACATGTCGTACGTGAGTCCTAAGGCCACCGTCGGTGAGAATGTTTATGTAGGAGCATTCGCCTATATTGCCGATGGTGCCAGAATAGGCAATGGCGTAAAAATATATCCCCATGTGTATGTGGGTGATAATGTAACCATTGGCGACAATACCATTCTGTATCCTGGCGTAAAAGTTTATGCCGATTGCCGAATTGGCAGAGAATGTGTGATTCATGCAGGGGCTGTAATAGGGGCCGATGGATTTGGTTTCGCCCCCAGCAGTGAAAATAACTACAAAAAAATTCCTCAGGTCGGTATCGTTATCCTTGAAGATTACGTGGAAATTGGAGCCAATACCTGTATCGACCGAGCTACTATGGGCTCGACCGTGGTTCGTAAGGGGGTAAAACTCGATAACCTTATTCAGATAGCCCACAATGTAGAGGTGGGAGAAAATACGGTAATGGCTGCACAAACCGGTATTGCCGGTTCAACCAAAATTGGTCGTAATTGTATGTTCGGCGGCCAGGTGGGCGTAGCCGGCCATATCAGCGTAGCCGATGGGGTAAAACTGGGGGCACAGTGCGGTGTAAATTCCTCTATAACACTGGAGAATGCAACCCTTATCGGTTCGCCTGCCATGGATTACAAAGAGTTTATGAAAAGTTTTGTGCTGTTCCGGAACTTTACCAAGCTCCATCAGCAAATCGGCGTGATGGAAAAAGAAATCAAGGAACTGAAAGAAAAACTCAATAATGGTGGCAGGTAGTCGTAATTAAGGGGCACAAAAAATATAGCTCCCAGTAGCCCGAATACGTTTCCACCTTAAATATTCTAAAACAACCGGTCAGACGTTGGATGAAGTCTTAATGGTTAACTAGCAAGGAAATAGGTAATTGCAAAGCTGTAATGGCTGAAAAAATGATAACAGATAAGTTCCATTGGCCGAGAGGCTAAAAGCAGAAGACAATTATAACCAAAAGGTAGTCAGTAACTTAAAAAATATTTTCGGATGAAAAAAGAAACCATTGAAAAACAGAAGACTGTAGCCAAAGATATTGCCCTTTCAGGCAAAGGGCTTCATACAGGATTGTTTGTGAATATGATTATCAAGCCTGCTGAAGCCAATCATGGCATCCGTTTTGTGCGTGTCGACCTCGAAGAAAATCCTGTGGTTCATGCTATTGTTGACAATGTCATCGACACTTCGCGAGGTACCACACTCGACGAAAATGGCGTAAGGGTTGCTACCATCGAACATCTGTTAGCTGCACTGACCGGCCATGGTATCGATAATGTGCTTATTGAACTCGATGGCCCCGAAATACCCATTTTTGACGGGAGTTCAAAGGTTATCTACGAGGCTATTGCTGAAGCCGGTGTGAAAGAACTTGATGCCGAAAAAAAATATTTCGAACTTAAGGAACGTGTCGAATTTGTCGATGTCGATAAAGGAATCGAAATTGTTGCTTTCCCCGATGACCATTTGAGCCTTACCGTACAGATTGACTACAATTCAAAAGTTTTGGGCAATCAATACGCCTCCCTTAATTCTATTGCCGATTTTGGAAAAGAAATTGCTCCCTGTCGTACATTTGTATTTCTTCATGAATTGGAGCTGTTGCTCAAGCATAATCTCATTAAAGGGGGCGATGTCGACAATGCCATCGTGATTGTTGATCGGCAGGTTTCGCAGGAAGAACTCGACCGGCTCTCACAACTTTTCAACAAACCCAAAGTGCAGGTGCAACCCGAAGGGGTTCTCAACAATATTGAACTCCGTTTCCGCAACGAGCCTGCCCGTCATAAACTGCTCGATCTGATTGGCGACCTTACCCTGGTGGGTATGCCCATCAAGGCTCGCATCATTGCCTCGCGACCGGGGCACCATGCCAATACCGAATTTGCTAAATTGCTCAGAAAAATCATTAAAAAAGAAAGTCTTAAACCTGCCGTACCCGAATACGATCCCAATGTTCCGCCTTTGCTCGATATCAACCAGATTATGAAGGTATTGCCACACCGGCCTCCTTTCCTGCTGGTCGATAAAATTATCCATAGGACTGAAAACATGATTGCAGGCGTTAAAAATGTGACGATGAATGAGCCTTTCTTCGTCGGACATTTTCCGGGTGAGCCGGTAATGCCCGGAGTGCTGATCATCGAAGCCATGGCTCAATGCGGTGGATTGCTTGCCCTCAATACCGTTAGCGACCCCGAAAACTATCTCACCTATTTTCTGAAAATTGATAAGGTAAAATTTAAGAAAAAGGTTGTGCCGGGCGATACGCTGATTTTTAAACTTCAGTTGATCGAACCCATTCGAAGGGGTATCGTTACCATGTGGGGACAAGCTTTCGTGGGCGAAACACTGGTGACCGAAGCTGAATTATGCGCTCAGATTGTTAAAGCAAAATAATATTTTTTCATTTGTTAAACTGTATCAATACAATAGATATGAATATACATCCCTTGAGTAATGTTCATCCCGAAGCTCAGATAGGACAGAATGTAATCATTGAGCCCTTTGTTACTATTGAAAAAGATGTTGTCATTGGCGATGGAACATACATTGCTGCCGGTGCCGTTATTCGCAATGGAACTCGAATTGGTAAAAACTGCAAAATTGATGCGTGTGCTTCAATTGCGGGTATGCCCCAAGACCTGAAATATAAAGGCGAATACACCACGGTCGAAATTGGCGACAATACGGTGATCCGCGAGTATGTTACCATCAACAAGGGTACGGCTGCAAAACAAAAAACGGTCGTTGGCAGTAACTGTCTCATTATGTCGTATGTGCATATTGCACACGACTGTCAGATAGGCAATAATGTGATTCTGGCCGGCTATACAGGACTGGCTGGTGAAGTGGTAATCGACGACTGGGTAATTACAGGCGGTTCAACAATGGTTCACCAGTTTGTTCATATCGGTTGTCACGCCTTTATTAGCGGCGGATCACTGGTGCGTAAGGATGTACCTCCCTACGTTAAAGCAGCCCGTGAACCCCTTTCGTATGTGGGACTTAATAGCGTGGGACTTCGTCGTCGTGGATTCTCCAATGAAACCATTAATACCATTCAGGAAATTTACCGTTACATTTTCCAAAAGGATATGAATATTTCGCAGGCTCTCGAGTATATCGAAACCAACATTCCTCCTATCCCCGAACGCGATGAGATTGTCGGTTTTATCCGGGGTTCAAAACGGGGGATCATGAAAGGTTATGACTCGGCCACAGGCGATGAATAATGTATTATAGTTCTGGAGCACATGACACTTATCAAATCAATATCCGGTATACGGGGTACAATAGGTGGGTTGCCGGGTGATAATCTTACCCCGCTCGATGTGGTAAAGTTTACCGCTGCCTACGGAAGCTTTATAAAGCAGAAAGTGAGTGGTCGGCGATGTAAGGTGGTGGTGGGTCGCGATGCCCGTATTTCGGGACCCATGGTCGAACAATTGGTTTGCGCTACACTTACCGCGTTGGGTATCGATGTAGTAAACGCCGGGTTGGCTACCACGCCTACGGTTGAAGTAGCGGTGACTGAAGCAGGTGCTGATGGGGGAATCATTCTTACTGCCAGTCATAATCCTAAACAGTGGAATGCCTTAAAATTACTCAACGCTGCGGGTGAGTTTATCAGTGCCGCCGAAGGTCAGCTGATTCTGGATATCGCTGCGAGCGAGTCGTTTGTTTTTGCCGAGGTGGATCAGCTGGGACAGACTACCGCCATGTCGTTCGACGAGGTTCATATCCAAAAAATTTTGGCTTTACCTCTGGTCAATACCGAGGCTATTCGTAATGCCGGTTTTACAGTGGCCGTCGATGCCGTTAATTCGGTGGGTGGAATAGTCGTTCCTAAATTATTGAAAGCTTTAGGGGTGCAAACGATAATACCCCTGTATTGCACTGCCGACGGGCATTTTCCTCATAATCCCGAGCCGCTGCCCGAACATCTCACTGATATTGCCCGGGTAGTGAAAGAAAATAAAGCCGATGTGGGCTTCGTCGTCGATCCCGATGTGGACCGGCTGGCCATTGTATGTGAAGATGGAAGCATGTTTGGCGAGGAATACACCCTGGTAGCTGTGGCTGATTATGTACTGGCCAAGACCCCCGGTAATACCGTGTCAAACCTTTCTTCAAGCCGGGCATTAAAGGATGTTACAGAAAAATATGGGCAGCAGTATTTTGCCTCGGCTGTAGGCGAGGTGAATGTAGTGGAAAAGATGAAGCAGGTCAATGCCATCATCGGAGGCGAGGGCAATGGTGGAGTCATTTATCCCGCCCTGCATTATGGCCGCGATGCTCTGGTGGGAATTGCTCTGTTCCTGAGCCATCTGGCCGAATCAAAATGTTCCTGCTCCGACCTGCGGAAAAAATATCCTTCCTATGTTATCTCCAAAAATAAAATTGAGCTCAGTCCCAATGTCGACCTCATTCGGATATTGGAAGCCGTAAAAAATGAATTTAAACATTATCCGCAGAACGATAGCGATGGCTTACGCATCGATTTCGAAAACGAGTGGGTACACCTTCGCCGTTCCAATACCGAACCTATCATCCGTATTTATGCCGAAAGTGCTACATCCGAATCGGCCGAAAGACTGGCCCATAGGATAATGGACAAGGTGAAATCTTTGGCCGGAATACATTAAAAAACTCGGCTTTGCTGAGGTATAGTCTGCTACAAAATGGAAGGGTTAGTTTGTTGAGTTGCGGCAGAATATCATAAATGGCTTTTGTGGGCAACTACTTTTTTGGGGGTGAAGATTATGAATTTGTTTTTGCAATCCACTCTCGTTTTGCGGCCATTACATTTGTTATCTGCCGGTAAGCCTGCAGTAAAATCTTAAGATCGTAAAGGTTAAACGTGTAGTCGGTAGTAGATTGGGTTAGCAGTAAGGGTAGAATGTTTTTCAGGGAATAACAGTCGGTGCTCGTGTCAATTGCTTTTTCCATGCAGGATGGGTCAATCTGACGGGTATTATTTTTTCCGACAATATCGAAAGTAAAAGTTTTATGGTGATCGTGAGGGTTATAGAATATGGCTGCCGACCCGGAAGTGAAGGTAAACTGGAAAAAGGCGGGTGAATCGTTTCGTGCACAGTAAAAAGTTTCAGCATGGTTGCGCAGGATGCTGCCCCTGAACATCAGGGTTAAAAAAAGCATCAACGTAAACAGGGGGTCAGAATTATCCACGGGACTGAAATTGCCTTTGACAGTACCATGTACAAAACGAATACCCTCGGGGAATTGCTGTTGAATGTGCCGGACACAGGCATTGATTCGGGGATCGATGTAAGGAATTACAGAAACCTCGGCTTCATGCGAAAGTTTGCTAAGTTCCTCTACTTCCTCGAAAGTAAAACGATGCAGGTTGTCGATTATCAGCGGTTTTAGTGCCAGAATACATTCGGTCATTAGGCCATAACTGCCCTCATCGGTATGACCGACAACGACTGCTTCGGCTTCTGCTATGATGCTGAAAGGATTGGTCGATCTTTTTGGCTGTGTCGGTAACGTGTCGGTTAACTCCTCTCCCCAATAAATAATGTCGTAATCCTCCATTTGCAACAGTTCGTGGACTATTGCTTTCGTATTTCCGGTTGTCCCCAGTATCCCTATCTTTGGCATTAGATCAGCAGAGTTTGTGTACAAACTTATTTTTTTTTGAAAGAATATAGAGACGTCAGAAATGTAAACTTATCAACATGTTTGTAACTTTATGTGAATATTTCGAAAAAATGCAATTGGGTTACAGTCGGGCAAGCTACGAATAATTTTAACTTTGTAAAAAAATGTGTATGGAGGATAGCTTCAGGCATAAAGGTTTGCGTCAGAAGTTGGTAGAGGAACTCCGTCAGAAAGGAATAAGGGACGAACGTGTACTGGCAGCTATAGGCAAAGTGCCCCGGCATGTTTTTATGGATAGTAGTTTTATTAACTATTCCTACAAGGACAAGGCTTTTCCTATTGGGGCAGGACAGACGATTTCGCAACCCTATACGGTGGCATTTCAGACGCAATTGCTTGATGTACAGCCGGGGGATAAAGTACTCGAGGTAGGTACAGGTAGTGGTTATCAGGCTGCTATACTCGTTGAGATGGGTGCTCGGGTCTTTACCGTGGAACGTCAGAAGGAGCTTTATGTGAAGGCTATGCAATTGCTGCCTCAACTGGGCTACCGACCCAATTTTTTCTTTAGCGACGGAACCATGGGACTGCCCGCTTATGCGCCTTTCGACAAAATAATAGTTACTGCAGCTGCCGAAGAAATTCCTAATACCCTGATTCAACAACTTAAGGTGGGAGGACGTTTAGTAATTCCAGTGGGAAAACGAAATGCCCAGCAAATGATGCTGGTGGAAAAAATCAGTGAGTCCGAATTTCGAACAACTTCCCACGGAAATTTTATCTTTGTGCCACTTTTAAAAGGAATTGAAATCAAGTGATTACAGTAAAAACTTTTGTATTTAACCCTTTTCAGGTAAACACCTACGTGGTGTCGGACGACAGCAAATGTTGCACTATCATCGATCCGGCCTGCAGTACCCTCGAGGAGTTTGAAACCCTCAAAAACTACATTGCTGATCAGCGACTTACGACTACCGGCATCATTATCACACATGGACACGTCGATCACTTATTGGGTCTTGCTCTTGTCGCGCGCCTTTATGGTCTCCGGCCGGTCATTCATCGGGATGAACGTTCGTTTATCGATACTGCCGCTGATCAGGCTGCGCTTTTTGGCTTACCTTACGATCCATATACAGGTCAATGGCAGACCGTGGACGAACCCGACAGGATTATAGTCGGGCAAACCGAAGCTACGGTTTTTACCATATCGGGTCATTCACCCGCGGGTATGGCTATCTATTGTCCTGCAGATAATTGCGTATTTACAGGCGATGCCTTGTTTAGGGGAAGTATTGGCCGAACCGACTTGCCCGGCGGCGACTACCATTCTTTGATAACTCATATACGAAATAAATTGCTTACCTTGCCACCTGATACCATGGTGTTCCCAGGACACGGCCCCCATACTACTATTTCGTACGAACTCAAATATAATCCCTTTCTGACATGAAGCAATCTTGCTTAAACATAAACACAAAAACCATCAGAACCTTGATTAAGCTGATTGCCTCATGAAACGAGCATGTTGACACTGTAAACACAACAAACAGATGAAAATTGTACGCAACATGCGAGTTCCATCCGGCCGACGAGCTAATAAAAGAAGGTGAGTATAAAAAATGATAGTCAGTAACTTATAAAATTATTTACGGATGATAGCTGAAAGTTTTTCAGAACGTTTAACGGGGAATGAGCAGGAAACGAAGCACATGCTTCAGATGCTTGGTATGCAGTCGATCGATGAACTGATTGATAAAACAGTACCGGAACATATTCGCTTGCAACGACCATTACATATACCCGATCCTTTGACCGAACCAGAATATCTTGCCCATATCTGGGAGATTGCCCGAAAAAACAAGCTCTATAAAACATACATCGGATTGGGTTATTACAATACCTATACACCTTCGGTCATTCTTCGCAACATATTTGAAAATCCATCGTGGTATACCTCTTATACCCCTTATCAGGCTGAAATTTCGCAGGGTAGGTTGGAGGCCTTGCTGAATTTTCAGACCATGGTAATGGAACTTACCGGAATGCCTCTTGCCAATGCCTCTTTGCTCGATGAGGCCACAGCTGCTGCCGAGGCTATGTTGATGTTTTACCATAGTCGTACCAACCGACAGATTGAAAGCAAGGTAAACACTTTTTTTGTCGACGAGGGAGTATTTCCGCAGACCTATGATGTATTGCTCACCCGTGCTGAACCTTTTGGTATCAGGGTTGTCAAGGGTAAGTTTAGCGAATTTGATTTTTCCGAGAGTGTTTTTGGGTGTTTGCTTCAGTATCCCAATGTTTTTGGTGAGATTTATTCATATCAGCAGTTTATTGAAAAGGCGCATGCACGGGAAATACAGGTAGCTGTTGCTGCCGATATATTAAGTCTGGCATTGCTTGTTCCACCGGGCAAATGGGGGGCCGATGTAGTGTTAGGATCTACTCAGCGTTTTGGGGTTCCCCTTGGGTATGGTGGGCCTCATGCTGCCTATTTTGCTGTTGCTGATCGTTATAAAAGGTCTGTTCCCGGTCGGATTATTGGGGTAAGTGTCGACTGTACCGGACGGCCTGCTTTGCGTATGGCTCTGCAAACCCGCGAGCAGCATATCAAACGCGAACGGGCAACCTCCAATATTTGTACTGCTCAGGCACTGCTGGCTATCATGGCCGGAATGTATGCCGTATACCATGGCCCCGAGGGATTAAAGGCTATAGCCCGCTTGATTCATTATAAGACCACCACGTTGGCACAATCGCTTGCCCGTCTTGGTTATACTGTGCAGAATAATTCATTTTTCGATACATTAACCATACAATTGCCGGGCGAACTACGTTCCAGTGAACTTAAACCCATTGCTGAAGAACGTCAGATAAACCTTCGCTACATCGATGAATTTCGTGTAGGCGTTAGCCTCGACGAAACTACCACAATCGAGGATCTGAATCAGCTCATCGAATTATTTGCGGTGGCTAATTTTAAAACCATCTTGCCTCTGACCAAATTGGACGAAACCGCACGTATACCCTCAGAACTTATGCGGACTGATGCATTTATGCAGCAGGAGGTTTTTCAGCGCTACCATACCGAAACGGAGATGATGCGTTATATCAAGAAACTGGAACGTCGCGATATCTCGCTTACCCATTCCATGATCTCACTCGGATCATGCACCATGAAACTCAATGCAGCAACTACCATGCTTCCGCTCAGTTGGCCTGAATGGGCTAATATACATCCCTTTGTTCCGCTCGATCAGGTCGAAGGCTATCATCAAATGATGCACGATCTGGGCAGATATCTTTGCGAAATAACCGGTTTTCCGCATATTTCCTTCCAACCCAATTCGGGGGCAGCCGGCGAATATACAGGATTGATGGTTATTCGTCGTTATCAACAGCACATAGGCCAGGGACATCGTAATGTAGCCCTTATCCCTTCCTCGGCCCATGGAACCAATCCTGCTAGTGCGGCCATGGCAGGATTGCAGGTTGTTGTGGTTAAATGCGATGAACGGGGAAATATAGATGTCGACGATTTGCAGCAAAAGGCTGAACAATATCGCGATAATCTTTGTTGCATCATGATCACTTATCCTTCGACCCACGGAGTGTTCGAAGAGTCGGTTACGGAAATATGCAACATTGTTCATCGCAACGGCGGACAGGTATACATGGACGGTGCCAACATGAATGCACAGGTGGGGCTTACTCAGCCTGCCCTTATCGGGGCTGATGTTTGTCATCTCAACCTGCATAAAACTTTTGGAATACCCCATGGTGGCGGAGGACCAGGAGCAGGCCCCATATGTGTTGCCGACCATCTGGTTGAATTCCTTCCAACGCATCCCCTAGTGGCCGTCGGCGGTCGCAACGGTATTCATGCAGTGGCCGCTTCACCTTGGGGTAGCGCATATATCCTCCAAATTTCCTATGCCTACATTCGATTACTCGGTCCATCAGGCCTTGTCAATGCTACTCAAATGGCAATCCTTAAGGCCAACTATCTCGCAGCTCGGTTGAGCCAAAAATATAAAATCGTTTATACCGGCAAAAACAATACGGTCGCCCATGAGTTTATTGTCGATTGCCGAGACTTTAAAAAACTTACCGACGTAAACGAAATTGATATTGCCAAACGCCTGATGGATTTTGGATATCATGCACCTACGGTTTCATTCCCCGTGCCGGGTACCCTGATGATTGAACCGACAGAAAGTGAATCGGTTGCAGAACTTGAAAGATTTATTGAGGCCATGTTCTGTATTTACGACGAAATTGAAGAAGTGGCCACCGGAAAATATGACCGTAACAATAATGTGCTTAAAAATGCACCTCATACCGCCGAAATGATTGCCTCGGACAACTGGACATTTCCATATCCCCGCAGTAAAGCGGCATTCCCTTTGCCATGGGTGAGAGAAAATAAATTTTGGCCATACGCCTCCCGCATCAATGATGCATACGGCGACCGGAATCTCATTTGCTCGTGCAGCGGATTTACTTTTTAAACGATTGTTTATCAATTTGTTTTTTTGATCAAATGTGTTAAATTTGTCATTAACAAGGCAATGTTATGTCCGGGTCGATGAAAATTTTTTGAGATGAAGGGTTACTTTTTTGAGATTGCATACATTAAGTAACAGAACAAATATGAGAAAGTACTCGAATGAAGAAATAATTGAAGGAATACGAGCACATGATTATACTGTTCTTTCTCATATTTATGAGCGAAACTACAGGATTATCGAAAATTTGGTTCTTTCAAACGGGGGCACTAAGGATGAAGCAGCTGATGTCTTTCAGGAATCAATGCTTATTGTATACAACAAGATTCGCGACAATCAGCTTACCCTCACTGCTTACTTCGATACTTACCTGTATGGGGTGTGCAAGCTTGTATGGAAAGCATTGCTTCGTAAAAAAAACAGCTACATCCCAGCTGAACAGGTAAGTGAACGTGTTATGAGCGATGAGGATGTCCAGTGGAATATGGTGCAAAATGAAAAACATCAGCTGGTCTGGTATTATTTCAGTAAACTTACGGCCGACTGTCAGAAAGTGATCCGTTTGTTTTTCGAGGGTAAGTCGATACGTGAGATTACTGAAATTATGCACTACAGCAGTGAACAACACACCAAAAACCGCCGGCTGAGGTGCAAGGAACGACTGATTAACATCATTATGAAAGACCCCCGGTTTAGAGAACTGGCTACTATCAGCCACGAACTGAAGTCAAAACTGTTCGAAAATTAATGTATGCGAACTACCTGAAAATACCAATAATATGAAAACTACTAATCAGGATTTATCATTCGTTTCCTATCAGGAAATGGAGAATGAAATTGACCTGATCCTTCAGGACAAGCAAAAACAGGACTTTATTCTTACCCTCAAAAAAGTTCATGCCGATTATATGGCAGAAGGCAACAAACAACAATCCTTGTTTTCAGAAAAAAGAAGCATGCGAAATGTATATCTTGCTGTAGCTGCATCCCTGGTAATACTGGTAGGCATTATCGGCGTAATCCGTTTTGCTGCTTTTTCATCGGGAAAAAATTATGAGGATATTTTTTATAAATATTATCAGACTTATCCTATAAGCTATCAAAACCGAGATGCTTATCAGGGAAATGAAGGAAATCTAATCCATCTTGCCATTCAGGCCTACGAAAATAAAGAGTTCTATAAAGCCATTACACTTTTTTCCAACATCGAGACCTCAATACCCGATTGTACCCTGATGGCAGCTTTTTATAAAGGCATTTCGTGCATCGAGGTGTCGGATTACAAGAATGCCATACAGTCGTTCAATAAGGTGATCAGTGCGCCATACAATACCTATACTGCCAGTGCACACTGGTACATGGCCCTTACATGGATTAAACTTAACAACGTAGAAGAAAGTAAAACACATCTTAACTGGCTGATTAAGAACGATCGTCAGCTCAATGCTAAGGCTGACGAAGTTCTCAAATCACTTGAACAATAATCCAAGGTTATTTTTCTTTTTTCCCTTCAACACAGATAACTATTTCCCCTTTCAGGGGTTTTTCCTTAAGGGTGGCAACCAATTCGTCAAGCGTTCCGCGAAGGGTTTGTTCATGGATTTTGGATATTTCGCGCGATATGGAGGCGCGGCGTTGTCCGCCAAGATGTTCGGCCAGTTGTTCCAGTGTTTTCTGTATCCGCATCGGCGATTCATAAAAAATTAGAGTCCGTTCCTCATCCCGAAGTTCATTCAGACGTTTTTGCCTACCTTTCTTATGCGGCAAAAAACCTTCAAAACAAAATCTATCACACGGTAATCCCGATGCAACAAGTGCAGGAACAAAAGCTGTTGGGCCCGGCAAGCATTCAACTTCCAACCCCGACAGGATAGCCTCCCTTATCAGCAAGAAGCCAGGGTCGGATATGCCTGGGGTTCCGGCATCGGAAATCAATGCAGCCGTTTCTCCCTGCCGTATCCGTTCTGTCAGGCGCATCACCACCTGATGTTCGTTGAACTTATGATATGCATAAAGTGGCTTGTTTATTTGAAAATGTTTCAGCAGTACCCCCGAGGTTCGGGTATCCTCAGCGATTACAAAATCAACAGTCTGCAGTACCTTAACAGCCCTGAAGGTAATGTCCTCGAGGTTACCGATGGGAGTGGGTACAATGTATAGCTTACTCATATTTCATCTCCGTAAATAATTTTATAAGTTACTGACTTCCATTTGGTTATACTTACCTTCTTTTATTAGCTACTCGGCCGGCTGGAACTCACAAGTTCGTTTCATCGGTTTGTTGTGTTTACGGCGTCTACATGCTCGTTTCATCCTTAATAAACCGCCGGCGTAACAGCTCTAAAAAACGTTGTACAGCCTCTGACTCATAGTTCCAGAAAAAATGCTGCTGCAGATAATTAAATGCATCATTGAACGTGTGGGCCGAGTCGAGGATCCGGATGGTTTTTTCGAACAACTGGACGTTGTTGAAAAATAACTCCCGCACAAAGAGAAATTTTGCATTGATATCTATGGCATGCTCAAGACTATCTATTGGCTTCGACTGGAGTATCGATGACAAATCTTTTCTGCGCATTTTTTCGGCCAACACTTCGTTGATAAGCGGGGTGCCTGTTCCATAAAGATCGGCCAACGTTTTTTTGCCTTCTGTCTTTGATGGTTCCTCTTTCCCTGTAACATTACTTATTTTTTTCTCAACAATCTCGGGGCTTGCTGCGGTGGTTTTTTCCGTGTCGATTTGTTTTTCTATCTTTGATCCGGATTGGGAGGCGAATTCATTGGATTTATCCGAATCAATTTCCAGAAGATCCTCCTGTTTATCTTCAGTTGCCTTCGATTTTATCGTTTCATTTTCAACAGTAGAGGCCGCAGTTGCCGTTGATCCAGAAAATTTGATAATATTATATACGTCCTGTAATTTTTTTAAAATCAGGTCTTTTTCAATCTCGGGCAATGATTCCGATGTATTCGTTTCCAGAATTTCTTTTATTTCCAATAGCTTCTGAAGGATTATTTCTTTTCTCATCCGAAAATAATTTTATAAACAACTGATGAACTATTAATTGAAGTAACCGCTGATGTCTTCAGCGAGGTTTGCGTCCTTAAATTTTGAGGTTAATGTTTAACATTCTTCCTGTTTCCTTTTTTTATACCTGAGAAAAATTGAGCAAAAATATATAACGAAATTTTTATGGTTTAATGATACTGCTGATTGGGTTCGATAATTTCAACTTTTCCCCATTGTTTAAGTTGTTGAATAACATTGTCGTACGATTGGATTCCGGCCTTGCATTCTAGTTGACAACTTACGTCAAAGATCTGTCCGGTAATTTCGACCCCCGAATTTTTGAGCAGGTATTTAACCCGGTCGAGCATTGGATAATCGAATCGTAGCCTGAATGTGCGACCAATCAAGTGTTCAACGATCTGGGCATTTTGCAGTGCATTGGCAGCAGCCGTTTTATATGCCTGAACCAGACCTCCTGTTCCCAGTAGTGTGCCGCCAAAATATCTGACCACTACAATGAGTACATAGGTTAAATCGTAGGCTAAAATTTGCCCGTAAATAGGTTTTCCTGCAGTACCCGATGGTTCGCCGTCGTCGTTATAGCGGAATTTTTGACGTTTTTCACCTAATGCGTAAGCGTAGCAATGATGTCTGGCATCGTAATATTGTGATTTTAGCGACTCTATGTGTGATTGAATCTGGGATTCGTCAGCAACCGGATATGCAAAGGCTAAAAACTTGCTCCCTTTTTCTTTATATAGTCCTTCCGATGGAGCAGCAAGGGTACGATAGGTTTCTGCAGCGTTCATTGCCAGATGTTTATACAAAAGTACTGCAAGTTTGATTTACTACGAAAAATATTTGTGGCAATTGTGTGGAAAATCATGCTTGGCAAGATGATCCTGAAGTCCGGAAAAGTAACATTCGTTTACAGGGTTGTTTTTAGCTGTTTAAACAGTTCCCATATCACAATTCCTGCCGATACGGAAATGTTCAGAGAATGTTTGGTGCCAAATTGAGGAATTTCAATACAGTAGTCGCTTTCGTCGATTATTTCCTGCATAACACCTTTGACTTCATTGCCAAATACGATTGCATAGCGGATATTGGGTTGAACCCTAAATTGTTCGATGGGGATGGCTAGGTCGGTTTGTTCGACGGAAACAATAGTATAACCATATTCTTTTAATTCTTTGATCGCATCAATTGTATGTTGGTAATATTTCCAGTCGACTGAATTTTCGGCGCCAAGGGCCGACTTGTGAATTTCGGCATTGGGTGGGGTGGCAGTTATACCGCACAGACATATGGCTTCGACTCTGAAAGCATCGGAAGTCCGAAATACCGATCCTACATTGTGCTGGCTGCGTACATTGTCGAGTACAACAACCAAGGGAATTTTTGATGCTTTCTTAAAATCTTCGATGGAAAGTCTGTTGAGTTCACTGTTCAGTAATTTGCGCATACTTTGTGATTTTCTGGCTTCGAAATTAAAAAAATGTTATCTTTCCAAAAGAAAAAATGAAGTTTATTTGTTTAACACCATGAATATTGTACAAATAAAAGAAAGCAGATATGAATCTTCATGAATATCAGGCGAAAGCCTTATTGCGGGAGTTTGGCGTAAAAGTTCCGCAGGGTATAATAATTGAGAGTGCCGCTGATGCCGAACGGGCAGCGCGTGAAATTGCTACCGATACATGGGCAGTTAAGGCCCAGATTCATGCCGGCGGTAGAGGGAAAGCCGGCGGTGTAAAAATAGCTAAGAGCCCCGAAGAAGTTGCTAATCTGGCTTCGCATATGCTGGGTATGACTTTGGTTACCCACCAGACAGGTCCAGCCGGTAAGCGGGTGCGTAAACTTTTGATTGAACAGGGGATATATTATCCCGGCCCTTCTCCCGTTAAGGAGTTTTATCTAAGCATCCTGCTCAATCGGAATACCGGCCGTTATGAAGTGATATATTCGACCGAAGGGGGGATGGATATCGAGAGTGTGGCCGAGGCTACCCCCGAACGCATCTTTCGCGAAAGTATCGACCCAAAAGTTGGTCTTATGCCCTTTCAGGCCAGAAAGATTGCCTTTAATTTGGGGCTCGAAGGGCAGGCTATGCAAGAAATGACAGTATTTGTGCAACGACTCTATGCGGCTTTTATGGGTCTGGATGCCTCATTGCTGGAAATTAATCCTGTGCTTAAAAGCTCCGACGATCACATCTGGGCTGCCGATGTTAAGCTGATTATCGATGATAATGCGCTGTACCGCCATCCCGATGTGGCTAAGCTACGTGATATTTACGAGGAAGATCCTGCTGAGACCGAAGCTACAACCTATAATCTGAATTTTATTAAACTCAATGGCAATGTCGGTTGCATGGTTAATGGGGCAGGGCTGGCAATGGCTACCATGGATATGATTAAGCTATCGGGAGGCGAACCTGCCAACTTCCTCGATGTGGGTGGGGCTGCCAATGCCCAGACGGTTGAGGCCGGTTTTAAAATTATTCTTAAAGATCCACAGGTAAAAGCTATTCTGATAAATATTTTCGGGGGTATTGTGCGATGTGACCGTGTAGCACAGGGAGTAGTCGAGGCATATAAAAACCTGGGTCACGTGTCGGTGCCCATCATCGTAAGGCTTCAGGGAACCAACGCACAGGAAGGAAAAAAACTTATCGACGAATCTGGCCTGCAGGTTTACGGGGCTACTACCATCGAAGAAGCCGCCCAACTGGTCCAAAAAGTATTGGCAGGTTAGCTATCGCTTGTGCGATCCATCGCAAAAAGGCTTATTCTGCGAACGTCCACAACGGCACAGATAGGCCTCCTCAAGTTCCTGAACATTGCCCTTGCTGTCAATTATTTTTAATTTTCCCTTGGCATAGATGGGTCCGTTTGGCTTCAGCCGAAAAACTACTGGACCCTCCTCGTTTTTTATTTCTTCCATTTTCTATTAGTCACTGGTAAAACCTATTTTTCTGTGATGCCCATCGCAAAAAGGCGGATTCATAGTGCCTCCACAACGGCAGAATGAGGTGATGGTCATATGTTTTAATTTCTGTTCTTTTTCGTCGTAAATTTCGAACGACCCCTGAACCACCAGCGGCCCGTCACGCATTACCTGTATGGTTACGGGGCTATATTTGGGTCGATTGCTGTATTCCATCGCCTGCCGTATTTTTTCCTCCTGCTCCTGTAGCTGCTTGTTCTTTTCGGGGTCGTTCCACCGGAATGAGAGTGCAGCCGTCGGGCATTTCCTCACTACTTCTATTATCCGTTCGGTAGGAGCACCCTGCATATTTACCCACGGACGTTTCAGCGGATCAAATACTTCTCGCAACTCCTTATAACATGTGGTGGCGTGTATACATTTATCCGGTTGCCATATCACGGTTATCTCGCCATTAGTATATTCCCGATTTCGTTCATCCATAGTGATAATATTAGACTTCAAAAGTACATAAACCTAAGAAATTATGCTTGCAAAAATGCCATTGGAACATAACGTCTAAAAAATAGCCTGAATTTTGTCCATTGCGTCTATTTTTGAGTTTGGGCAAATGCCCTCCCGACAATGCTAATTAATTTGTTTTTTTCTTTCTCCCAGCACAATTCATCAGCTGCTTTTTTGAGATTTTCTTTCCATATTGTTCTTTTTTCTGTATTTTCTAATGCATCCCTGATAATTTTGGCCAGAGCCTTAGGGTCATTTTCGCTGGTGGCGATGCCTATTTGATAGGTATCGACAATTTTTTTCATTTCGGGAAATTCGGAAACAATTACAGGTACTTCAGCCTGAATGTAGTCAAACAGCTTATTGGGCAAGGCATAGTAGTAATTAAGTCCCAGCGGATCTTCAAGCGAAATGCCCAAATCAGCACCGCAGGTGTACACATGTAAATTTTCGAACGGGATACGGCCAGTAAAATGAATACGTTCTTTTGCCGGTGATTGTTGAGCACGGAATCTGAGTTCGGCTTCTATGTCGCCACTGCCAATGATGTAAAAATGGGCATCAGGCAGGAAAGCCATAGCATCGATTACTTTTTCGATACCTCGTCCTACGTTCAGTGCACCCTGATAGATAATGTTCTTTGTAGTCTGGTTCAGTGGTGATTGGGAAATACGTTCTTTTCTTACAGGCAGGTTGCGTATGGTCTCGAATACTACCCTATACTGATTGTAATAAATCCCAGCAATGGAATCACATACGGTATAGCAGTATTGTAGTCGGGGGACAAAGATTTTTTCAATGGTCTGCCATACCTTTTTCACCCATCTGCGGTTTACCAGTTCGGGTACTTCGGGAAAATATTCATGGCTGTCGAACAGTAGGGGGATTTTCTTCAGTTTTGCTACGAAATAATTGGGCATAAGGGTGTCGAGGTCATTGGCAATGAGGATATTTGTTTTTCGACCTAACAGGAAAATAAAAAGCCAGAGGTTGTAGCAGGCATAAAAAAGAACCCCTTTTTTAAACGGAATAGATAACAAATGCACCTGATAAGGGCGTTGCGAAAAGTCGTAACTGTGTAACAATCGTCGTCCAACCACGTGTACCTGATAGCCTTCTTCGACGAGGGTAGTGGCCATACGGTGAACACGCTGGTCGGTTACCACATCATTGGTTACGGAAAGATATAGATGAATTTTTTTTTCAGTTCGACTCATTTCTTCGGGGTAATTGAACAGTTTTTTGTTTTTCGAGATACTCGTCAAGCATTTCGTTGATATCTTCTTCGTCTATTTCATCCTCCCATTCGTAGCGTGGGGGAGGGGGGCCTTCATTACGGAAGAGAATGGCCAAAATTAGTCCTGCCAGTCCACCCGATAGGTGCGATTCCCATGAAATATCGGGAATAAATGGGAAAATACCCCATATCATACTGCCATACAGAAATACCACAATCAACGCCACGGCAGCAAGAGCAGGAGTTTTGCGTATAGCGCCGCTGAAAAAAAGGAAAAATGCCATACCGTATACAATGCCGCTGGCGCCTATGTGGTAGGCCGGTCGGGCGCCTACCCATACCCATATCCCGGTCATGATCCAAATTAAAAGCAATACTTTCAGCGCTATTGGCCGGTAAAAATAAAACAACCCCCATCCAAAAATCAGAAAGGGTACGGTATTATTGAGCAAATGTTTAAAGTTTTCATGAATAAACGGAGCGGTGACTATCCCAATTAAACCTTTTAATTCAAGCGGATATATACCCAGGTAATAAAAGGAGGTGTTCAGACTCAACTCGATCAGCTTGCTGCACCAGCATATTACAATAAAAATTAATGGCACAAGCAAACTATAACCCCATGCCCCTTTCCAGTTTTCTTTGTTATTCAGTTCAAAATTTTCCAACGAAAAATTTGAATTTAAAATCATCTTTCTGTGCTGCTAATTTACGTAGTTTATCGGATAAAATATAAATATTTCCACGATATACATTCAGCCACAGGCAGGATAATGATTTAAAATACGATTTATCCGATTCGGCAGTGACAAGATTGAGTAAAGTATCGGCAAAATTTATCCGTTACGGGGGTGTCGAGCCCATCATTTACATGCGGCGAAGTCACAGACTTCGTCAAGCAAAAGTAATATCATCAACCATACTGGTTTCAGATGAATAAATTGTATTTTTGCACACCTGAAAGAAATATTAGATATTATGAGTGACGACAAAAAAATTATCTTTTCACTGGTTGGGGTAGGGAAGACATATCCGCCTCACAAGAGGGTTTTAAATAATATTTACCTGTCGTTTTTCTATGGTGCCAAAATCGGAATTATCGGTCTTAATGGCAGCGGTAAGTCTACGTTGATGCGTATAATCGCTGGGGTTGAGAAGAATTTCGATGGGCAGGTGGTGATGTCGCCGGGGTATAGCATTGGTTATCTCGAGCAGGATCCGCAGCTCGACCCTTCGAAGACAGTTCGGCAGGTAGTGGAAGAGGGGGTACAGAATATTGTGTCATTACTTAAGGAATATGAGGAGATCAATCTTCGTTTTGCCGACCCCGATTTATCGGCCGAAGAGATGGACAAACTCATTGCCCGCCAGGGTGAGCTTACCGATTTGATTGAGCAGCACGATGCTTGGAACCTCGATAATAAGCTTGAGGTTGCTATGGATGCCTTGCGGTGCCCCGATGGCGACATGCCGGTAAACCTTCTTTCGGGGGGTGAAAAACGTCGGGTAGCACTGTGTCGTCTGCTTTTGCAAGAACCCGACATCCTTTTGCTCGACGAGCCGACCAACCATCTTGATGCCGAAAGCGTGGAATGGCTTGAACAACATTTGCAGCAATACAAGGGTACCGTCATCTGCATCACACACGACCGATATTTTCTCGATCATGTAGCAGGCTGGATTCTTGAACTCGACCGTGGCGAAGGTATTCCTTATCAGGGAAACTATTCGTCGTGGCTTGAACAAAAATCCCAGCGTCTGGCTCAGGAGGAAAAGCAGGAAAGCAAACGTCGCAAAACCCTTGAGCGTGAGCTGGAATGGATACGAATGGCCCCAAAAGCACGACAGGCCAAAGGGAAAGCAAGACTTAATGCTTACGAAAAATTGCTTAACGAGGATGTCAAGCAGAAGGAAGAGCGGCTGGAGATTTTCATTCCTAACGGTCCTCGTTTGGGGAACAAGGTTATTGAGGCCCGAAATGTTACTAAAATTTACAACGACCGCATATTGTTCGAAAACCTTAATTTCGACCTGCCGCCGGGGGCTATTGTGGGGGTTATCGGTCCCAATGGTGCCGGTAAGACTACCCTTTTCCGACTGATTATGGGCTATGAAAAGCCCGATGCCGGTGAGTTTGTCATTGGCGATACGGTAAAAATCGGATATGTCGACCAGGAACATACGGTTATCGATCCCGAGAAAACAGTATTTGAGGTTATTTCGGGCGGGCTCGATTATATCACGTTGGGTAATCGTCAGGTCAATGCCAGAGCTTATGTAGCAAGGTTCAACTTTACAGGCGCTGATCAGGAAAAGAAGTGCGGGGCTCTTTCGGGCGGAGAGCGCAATCGCCTTCATCTGGCCCTAGCACTGAAAGAAGAGGCCAACGTCCTGTTGCTCGACGAACCTACCAACGATATCGATGTCAATACCCTGCGTGCTCTTGAAGAAGGTCTCGAAAACTTTGCCGGTTGCGCCGTCATCATCTCTCACGATCGTTGGTTCCTCGACCGCGTGGCAACCCATATTCTGGCTTTCGAAGATGACGCTCAGGTAGTATTCTTTGAGGGAACTTTCAGCGAATACGAAGAATCCAAGCGAAAACGACTGGGAGACTTTACCCCTCATCGCGTACGATATAAAAAACTTACAAGATAAACGACTGATTTTTTATTGACAAAAAATAGCCATGACTGTACCGTCAATACCCAAAGGAACACGGGATTTTGGTCCCAATGAGGTTGCCCGGCGCAATTATATTTTCAGTACTATTCGGCAGGTTTTTGAATGCCATGGTTTTCAGCCTATTGAAACACCAGCCATGGAAAACCTTTCAACATTGCTGGGTAAATATGGCGAGGAGGGCGATAAATTACTCTTTAAAATCCTTAACTCGGGGAATTTTTTAGCAGAAATACCGGCACAGGAGTTTGTACCGGCTAATGCTAATGCGCTTTCGAATAAGATTTGTGAAAAAGGGCTGCGGTACGACCTTACGGTGCCTTTTGCAAGGTATGTGGTGCAACATCGCGACGAAATTGTTTTCCCTTTTCGACGCTATCAGATTCAGCCTGTCTGGCGTGCCGACCGCCCGCAGAAGGGACGCTACCGCGAATTCTATCAGTGCGATGCCGACGTCATTGGCAGCAATTCACTGCTGAACGAATACGAACTGATTCAGATTCTGGATGAGGTTTTTACCCGATTGCAGATAAGGGTTGCTATTAAAATCAATAACCGTAAAATTCTGGCCGGAATGGCCGAATTAGTTGGCTATCCCGAAAAACTTACCGCTATAACTACGGCTATCGATAAAATGGATAAAATAGGAATTGAAAAAGTGAAGTCGGAACTTGCTGATGCTGGATTACCTGTCGATGCCATTGAGAAATTGCACCATTTACTGCAACTGGGTCAGCAACCTAACGAAGAAAAAATCCAATACATGCAGCAATGGCTGGCTGACTCGGAGACTGGGACGAAGGGAATGGATGAACTTGTTACCCTGTTGGGATTTATCCAGCCCGGAGAATTGCACAATATCCTCCAATTTGATCTCTCGCTGGCAAGAGGACTCAATTATTACACCGGAACTATATTTGAGGTTAAGGCACTGGATGTCGAAGTGGGAAGCATTGCCGGCGGTGGTCGCTACGATAACCTGACCGGTATTTTTGGCCTCGAAGGCGTATCGGGCGTGGGGATATCGTTTGGAGCCGATCGTATCTACGACGTGCTGTTGCAGTCGGACAAGTTCCCCAAATCTTTGCAGCAGACCACTAAAATTATGTTCGTAAATTTTGGCCCCGAAACCTTGAAATATCTGTTGCCTATAATTAAGCAAATGAGGCAGCAGGGCATTGCGACCGAATTTTATCCCGAGGAGACCAAGATAAAGAAACAATTCAGCTATGCCAATGCACGCAACATTCCCTTTGTGGCCATCGCAGGTGAGGAGGAAATATCTAAAGATCAGATTCTGCTCAAAGATATGGCCTCGGGAACTCAGCATGCAGTGGATAAAGCAGAATTTACCGATTATTTTATTGCCCGCATGCGATCAAACGATTCTGTTGAGGAGTAGTAAAATGTTTTCCGTTAGCAATGTCCTGATTATCTCTGCCACCCTTTTTGAGTGTTGTTTGTAGCTTATGCAGCAATATTTTATATACCTTCATGATCGAACGTGCTGACTTTCAAAGCCGTCTCATTGGCTGGTACCTTCGGGAGGGGCGCGATTTACCCTGGCGTAAAACCGATAACCCTTACCATATTTGGATTTGTGAAATAATCCTTCAGCAAACCCGGGTTAATCAGGGTATGCCCTATTATTTCCGTTTTATCGATCGTTTTCCCGATGTAAAATCATTGGCACAAGCTACCGAGGATGAGGTACTGGCTTACTGGCAGGGACTGGGTTATTACAGCCGGGCTCTTAATTTGTTAAAAGCCGCACGGCAAATTGTCAGGGAATACGACGGAAAACTCCCTGCTGATTATAACCAATTGCTGAAAATAAAGGGGATAGGGAAATATACGGCTGGTGCTATTGCTTCCATGGCATTTAACCTGCCTCATGCGGCTATCGATGGTAATGTTTTCAGGGTTCTGTCGAGATTGTTCAACGATCTTGCCCCTATCGATAGTAGTAATGCTTATGACTATTACGAAAAAATTCTATGGCAGATTTTTGATCCGACCCGGCCATCGTTGTTCAATCAGGCGATTATTGAACTGGGTGCGCTGGTTTGTTTGCCACGCAATCCCCAATGTTCGGCCTGTCCAGTGTTACAACATTGTCTTGCCTTCAAAAATTCAACCCAACTGATTCTGCCGGTCAAAAATCAAATGCTGCAGATAAAGAAACGATTTTTTTACTACTTCGTATTGTTCGATAACGAATACATTGTGCTGCGAAAAAGATCCGACAACGACATTTGGAAAAAACTTTATGATTTTCCTTTGGTCGAATTTCCGCAGCAACTTGAAAATCCGACCGAACAACTCAAAAATGCCGATTGGCCCGCACCATTACTCTTGACCGTTCGTACCCGGGTTGGCCAGCCCGTCCGTCACAGGCTTACCCATCAGGAATTGAATATTTGGTTCATCCGATTGAAGGTAAAACAATTGCCCCCTACGCTTCCTCCTGATTGTATTAAAGTACCAATTGAAAATATTGGCCGTTGGCCTGTTCCAAAAGTAATAGCACATTATCTGAAAAAAGAATTTGGCATTGGTTGATAATTTTTTTACCTTTCTCAGAAAATTCTAAAAAATGTTGTTTATTAAAATTCTTAAATTCAAACTATTATGTCAGTAAACAAGGTAATTCTCATTGGAAATGTAGGGAAAGATCCCGAAGTTCGTTATATAGAAAACGGGACCCCTGTATGCACTTTGCCGGTTGCTACAAGCGAGAGCTATGTTAACAAGGCGGGTGAGCGAATCACAACTACCGAATGGCATAACGTTGTGTTGTGGCGTTCGCTGGCTGATGTTGCTCAGAAGTTTGTAAAAAAAGGCACTCAGGTCTACGTCGAGGGGCGTATTCGCACCCGATCCTACGACGACAAGGATGGAAACAAGCGGTATGTTACTGAAATTATTGCCAATACTTTCCAGTTGCTGGGTCGTCGTTCGGATGAGTCTGTTGCCGGAGGTGTTTCGTCCTCTGCGGATGTATCGCACGAGGTTAAGGAAACGTTCCCGACCGATGAATTTACGGTTCCCCCGGGCGAAGTTAACGACTTGCCTTTTTAAGCTAACAGGAATCCATAGCAGTAATTTTCAGGACAGTTTCATTTACCGCCGAAAAAGCGGGGGATGTGTCTTGATACGATGAAAAAAGTATAGTATCCCTGCGCAGTGGTATGGAGGCTGCACAGGGATTATTTTGTTTATGTATTTTAGGGTTTGACAGTGCACTGATATGTGTTTTGTAACGAACATTACCTAAATTTGTACTCGTTTTTTATTGAATACCCATGGAAGATAGTAGTGCCGCGTATATATACGCGATACAAATATTGGCCATCCTGATATTATTGCTTTTGTCAGCATTGTTCTCGGCCAGCGAAGTTGCGTTCTTTTCTCTCAGACCTGCCGAACGGGAACGCCTGCAATCGCAAAAGTCGCATGCTGCAATGAATATTCTCAAATGCCTCGAAAATCCCGAAAAATTGCTGGCTACCATTCTTATCCTTAACAATACGGTTAATATTGCAATAGTAATTCTTTCGACATATCTAACTACAGGCTTGCTCGACCATCAGACCTATCCGGTACTGAGTTTTTTGGTAGAGGTGGTGGTCATTACCTTTGTGATTGTACTGGTGGGTGAAATCATGCCTAAAATTTTTGCCACCCGCAACAATATGAAGGTCATCCATCTGATGGCCCCCGCCTTGCGCTTTGGAATGTTGCTCCTGAGTCCCATTATTTACCCGCTGACCAATTCCTCACAGTTTGTCCGCAGGCACATGCAGCGGGTAGGAACAGGCATTTCTGTCGATGATCTGTCGAATGCCCTTGAAATTACATCTGCCTCACTCAACGAGGAACGTAAAATGCTCGAGGGCATCGTTAAATTTGGCAATATCGAGGTCTGTCAGATCATGAAACCCCGGCTCGATATTGTGGCGGTTAATTGGCACGACGACTTTGCCAGAATACTTTCTATGGTGATTGATTCGGGCTATTCACGGCTTCCTGTATATGAAGATACGCTGGATAATATCAAGGGAATACTGCTGGCCAAGGATTTATTCCCCTATGTGGGCGAAAAACCGGATTTTAACTGGCAGGGCCTGATTAAACCGGCTTATTTCGTACCTGAAACAAAAAAAATCGATGACCTGCTTACCGAATTTCAACGAAACAAGGTTCATCTGGCCATCGTAGTGGATGAACATGGCGGTACCAGCGGTCTGGTTACGATGGAAGATATTCTCGAGGAAATCGTTGGCGAGATTGAAGACGAGTCAGATACCGAAGAAGAAAAGCTGTACAAAAAATTGTCGGCCAACTGCTGGCTGTTCGAGGCTAAAATTTCAATGAACGACTTCTGTAAGGTGATTCAACTTCCGTATGATATTTTTGAACATGTCCCTGGAAATTATGAAACACTGGCAGGCTTTGTGCTCGAACTTACCGGGGAAATTCCAGCTAAGGGTACTAAAATTGACTATCAAAACCTTACTTTTGAAGTCGAAAATGTCGACAAAAAACGCATCCGGCAGATTAAGGTCTGGGTAAATGAACCTCATAAACACGAGAGAAAAAAAACTGACAATAACCCGAAAAACAAATGAAGATGGTCTAAATTCGCATTCCGGCGGAAAAGTAGAATATGTCAGTGTCATTCGGTCGATAGATGAATATAAATCAGGATAGCTTTTTTACGTGAAAATTAATTTTGGATGAAGAAAACAATTGGGCTTTTACTAATATGGGCAGGGTTATTATCGTGCCGGCATACTGAAGTGCCACGTCCCGTGGGATATTTTCGTATCGATTTCCCGGAAAAGAAATATAGACTCTGCGACAGCACCTTACCCTATCGGTTCGAGTATCCCGTTTATGGTGTTATTCTACGCGACAGTACCAGGGGGGCTGAACCCTACTGGATCAATATAGAGTTCCCTGCATACAAAGGGAAACTGCATCTGAGCTATAAAAAGGTTCAGGGCAATCTGGCACAGTACATTGAGGATACCCGAAAACTTGCTTACAAACATACCATTAAGGCCGATGCCATCGACGAGATTGTGGTACGTAACGATTCGGCCCACGTTTATGGCCTGATTTACGATATCAAGGGCAATGCAGCCTCTTCGCTGCAGTTTTTTCTTACCGACAGTGTGCACCATTTTCTGCGCGGTGCCCTGTATTTTTCGTCTCAGCCCAATAAAGATTCGCTATCGCCTGTGGTTGAATTTTTTCGGGCCGATGTGGACCATTTCATTCATTCATTTCACTGGAAAAAATAGGCTGATATGGGTTTGATATTCAATAAAACAGTAGATGATGATTGTTACCTGGGAATTTGGGAAATCGTTGAAGCATATGATGATCTACTGTCGCAGTTACCATTAACTTCGGAAGATCTGGCTACAGTTGAGGGTTTTCGTAACTATCAGCGAAAACTGGAATGGCTGAGTGTAAGGCTATTGATTAATCGGATGCTGAACCGACCCTGCCGCATTGTGTATAATGGTAACCGCAAACCTTTCCTCGAGTGTCAAACCTATAACATCAGCATATCTCATTCGCACGATCTTACTTCGGTATTGTTAAGTTCAAAACATAAGGTCGGTATCGACCTTGAATATATGTCGCATCAGATTCACAGGGTTGCTCATAAGTTTATTAACGAAAAAGAATACATAACCTCCGATGCCGGTCTACAACGATTGCACTTGTATATTCATTGGTGCGCTAAGGAAGCCCTGTATAAAATCTGCGATAAGCAGGATATTAATTTTAAGCAGAATCTTACCATCCTGCCCTTCGAAGTAGCTTCCGAAGGGACAATTACAGGCTACGTCGATAACCGTTTCGGGCATGATGAATTTCTGTTACATTACTCTACTTACGACGGATATGTGATTGTATGGTGCAAAAAGTGAGCTATGTCTATTTATCAGCAGATTTTGTCGCTTAGCCATCCTCGGGTAGTGGTGCTGATTGACCCCGGTAAGGCGGATTATCAGGTCAATGAGGAAATTGTCGGATTTTGCAACACTTCGTCGGTTCCTTTTTTACTTATCGGCGGAAGTCTGGTTCAGGATTACCTCGATAGTTATCTGTTGAATTTACGCAAGATCACCACCAAGCCCTTTGTGCTTTTTCCCGGTAACCTCATGCAGCTCAGTCGCCATGCCGATGCTATGCTGTTGCTTTCCCTTGTTTCGGGTCGCAATCCCGAATATCTTATCGGACAACACGTGGCTGCTTCGCTGTACATAAGGAATACGGCTATAGAGGTTATCCCCACAGGCTACATGCTTGTCGATGGCGGTGGCCTGACGGCAGTACAATATCTAACGCAAACACTGCCCATTCCTTCTGATAAGATTGACTTGGCTGTTGCTACCGCTGTTGCGGCCGAACTTTTAGGGCTAAAGCTTATTTATCTTGAAGCCGGAAGCGGAGCCAAACAACCCGTTCCCCCTGCTATGGTTGCTGAAATTAGAAAGTGCGTCAACCTCCCCATTGTTGTCGGAGGCGGCATTAAGCACCCCCACGAAATTGAAGATTATGCCAAATCCGGTGCACAGATTATTGTTCTTGGAAACTCGGTTGAAAACAATCCTGCCCGTTTGCGACAAATCCTATCCGATCTCCGATGGTAAGCTTAATATGCCTCTTTAACAGACTTTAACGTACAGCTGCCCAAAAAATTGCTACTTTTGAACCCATGAAGCCTGTCTGGTGAAATAGTATTCACAGAACCGGGTCATTTGATGCATAAACAAAAAATGACCCGACGGGCTCAAGCGACAATTGCCACGGATGAAACGATCATGTTGACGCTGTAAACACAACAAACCGAATGACAATTGTAAGCAACATGCGAGTTCCATCCGGCCGAGTGGCTAATAAAAGAAGGTAAGTATAACCAAGTGGAAATCAGTAATTTATAAGTTTCTGATTGTCTATTGATTATAATAAACGCAAAGATCACAAAGGAAAAATGTAAGGACCGTGATTGACAAGATTAATATTGGTAAGTAACGGCAAATATCGGCAAAATTTATCTGCTATGCGGGTAGTTGAGATTACCATTAATATGCGGCGAAGTCTGTGACTTCGCCGATCAAAAGGTAAGCAAAGGATTTTTCTTTACGGCCCTTGTGTTATTTTTTCAACGACCTGAGTGATTATGGGATAAATTATTTCGGGATGAAGGCATAGCTCAGTGAAAGTGTGTAAACATTGATATTAATGAAGAAATTATATTTCTGGATATTATTTATCATTGTAGCGATAAGTCTTATAGGGCTCATAGTAATTCAATCGGTCTGGATCAAAACTACTATCGCCCAGAATCGCCTATTGTTCGAGAATCAGGTAAACATGGCGCTGGTCGATGTGGTGTCATCGTTGGAAAAAGAGGAAACAGTCCTATATATTTCCAACGAAATGCAGAGTTTAAGCAAAGACGAAAATAAGCCTGCTGTTCAACATACACCCCGCCTCAATGTCAACAAGGAGGTGGTTCTGCATCCCAAATCTTCCGCAAACTCAAAAGTGACTGCCAAAATTTCGGTGTTGCCCAAAGAAAAAAAACAAGACGATTCGCTACGATTGCGAGGCAATGGCTCAGCCTCGGAATATGTGATTTCAATTTATCAAAAAGCTAAGCTGGTAGAACGTATTGTAAACCGGATGATCAACAGTCATTACGAAATTGAAGAAAGGGTTCCCAAAAGACTGCTCGAACAAACCTTAACTACCGAACTGCAGCTAAAGGGCATAAAATTACCCTTTGAGTATGCTGTTAAAGATGAAAATGGCGAAATACATCTGGCTTCTGAAAACTACTCCGATTCGGGTAAATTTAATAAATTCATGGTTCGACTTTTTCCTAACGACATTTTCAATCGCCCCTACTTCCTGTATGTTTATTTTCCTTTATCCAACCAGTATATTTATAAATCAATTTCCCTGATGGTGGTTTCCTCTATTGCGCTTACGCTGATTATTATACTGGTGATTGCTTATGCAGTTTATATTATCATGAAGCAAAAAAAGCTTTCGGAAATTAAAACCGATTTTATCAACAACATGACCCATGAGTTGAAAACGCCCATATCAACCATCTCTCTGGCATCGCAATTGCTTGCCGACCCCAATATACCGATTGAAAATAAAAACATCGAACACCTTTCACGGCTATTGCTCGATGAAAGCAAACGACTCAGTGCACATGTCGAAAAAGTGCTGCATATTGCAGTGTTCGAAAAAAATAGTCTGCGGCTCCGCCTGAAAATTATCAATGTCCACGAACTCATCGAACAGGCTATCAATAATTTTTCTATTCAGCTTAAAAATAAAAACGGAAAAGTTTATACCCATCTCGAAGCAACAACACCTTTGGTCGAGGCAGATGAGGCTCATCTTACCAATATTATCATTAACCTTCTCGATAATGCCATTAAATACTCCGACAAGGATCCCGTGATTACCATCACTACCATGAATAATGATCACGGCATTGTAGTTTCGGTGAAAGACAATGGTATGGGGATCAGCAAGGAGAATTTAAATAAGATTTTTGACCAGTTTTACCGTGTACCTACCGGAAATGTTCATAATGTAAAAGGATTTGGTTTGGGGCTCAGCTATGTCAAGAAAATGGTTGAGGCGCATCACGGTAAAATCTGGGTGGAAAGTACTATAGGTGAAGGAAGTACTTTTTCGATATATCTGCCATTTAATCAAAAAAATACGCATAATTAAATATTGGAAAAAATTCAATCAGCTATGAATCCTATCAAAACACGGGTATTATTAGCCGAAGATGACGAGAATCTTGGCAATTTGCTTAAGGAATACCTCAAGGCCCGCAATTTTGAGGCCGAGCTATGCACGGATGGTGAAAAAGCTCTCAAAAATCTGCAGCGCAATCAGTATGATATTTGCATTCTCGACGTGATGATGCCCAACATGGATGGTTTCACCGTAGCCCGGGAAATCCGAAGACTCAACAACGATATCCCGATTATTTTTCTTACAGCCAAATCAATGAAAGATGACGTGCTGGAGGGCTTTTCAAGCGGTGCCGATGATTATCTGACCAAGCCCTTTAGTATGGAAGAGCTGATATTTCGTATTGAGGCCATTCTGCGTCGTACACAGAACAGAAACAACATGGAGCAAAAGGTATTTCAGCTGGCAGGTTACATTTTCGATAGCGAAAAACAAACACTTACCTATAACGACAGGGTTCAGAAACTTACTACCAAGGAATCGGAACTGCTGCGTTTATTGTGCCTGCACAAAAACAGTGTGCTCGAACGTAATTTTGCCTTGAAAGCTATCTGGTCGGATGATAATTACTACAATGCCCGCAGCATGGACGTGTACATCACCAAGCTACGAAAATATCTTAAAGAAGAACCAGCCATCCAGATTTTGAACATTCATGGCAAAGGCTTTAAACTTATAGTGCCCGAAATGTAGAATTGTCCCGATACTATGGTTAGTTACTTGTGTCGGCTTGCTTAGAGGATTTATATTTTCATGGGTGTTCATTGATAATAGTCCCTAATTTTTCTCGTGGACCCTATCTTGCAGCAGGATAATTTGATTCATTATTTCTGAAAAAGTACGATACCTGCAATCATCGAAAACTTTGATTAAATAAAAGCGTTCTGTATTTTTGTCGAATACTTTACTAAATTACGATTTTTTTTCCGCAAGAAAATGATTAATTTTGTTTTTACAAGTAAGGGACTATGGGTAAGATAAAGTTAAATGTTTTAGGGATTTCCTACAGTCAGACGCAGTCTGGGGCATATGCGTTAGTCCTTACTGAGGAGAACGGGGATAGGCGTATACCTATTATTGTGGGGGGATTTGAGGCGCAGGCTATAGCCATTCAGCTTGAGGGATTGACTCCGCCTCGCCCTTTGACACATGATTTATTTTACAATTTTGCTGTTGCTTTCAAGATCGATATTTTGGAAGTAAATATTTACAAGCTCGAAGAAGGTATTTTTTACTCAAAACTCACCTGCTACGATGGTAAAAATACGATCAATATTGACTCGAGGACGTCCGATGCTATAGCACTGGCTTTACGTTTTAAGTGCCCTATCTATACCAACGAAGATATTCTGGAACGTGCTGGTATAGTACTTGAGGTTGAGAAAGAATCGCATTCGGCACGGGTGCATTCGGTACACCATCCCGAGGTTGAAGATTCTGAATTAGAAGAACTGCGAAGTATGTCGCTTGATGAACTTAAAGAAAGCCTCGATGAGGCCATACGTACCGAAAATTACGAACGGGCTTCTCATATCCGCGACGAAATTAACCGCAGAAATAAGAAAAAATATAACCCATGATAAATGTTAATGACATCCTCAAGGAAAAAGGGAATCAGTTTTACGCTGTATCCCCTTCTGCCAACGTAATCGATGCATTACGCCTGATGGCAGAAAAAAATATTGGTGCCGTACTGGTTATGGACAACGATCGGCTGGTGGGTATCTTTTCCGAACGGGACTACGCCCGGAAAGTTGTCCTTGCGGGTAAATCTTCGCTCAATACTCCTGTATCTGAGATTATGTCGGCGGGAGTAATAACGGTAACTAAAGAAACCTCTCTGCACGATTGCATGCAAATCATGACCGAGAAACACTTTCGCCACCTCCCCGTGCTCGAGGATGACAAAGTAGTTGGCGTGGTATCCATCGGCGATATAGTCAGCCGGATCATCCGCGAACAAAGCAATACAATTCAGCAACTCGAAAATTATATCATTCGCGGTTAATATTGTTTAAAACAAAAACTTCGTTACTTTTTGTAAACTGCTGCTATGTCGTGCGTGCCATGGCAAGATTGGGCTTTAGCTTGAAGTTCTTTTTTTGCGCTGTAATTTTGATTCCAGGGCGAAACTTCTGTGCCAGTGCGCAGGCCGATACCACGGTTATGATCTCCCAAACTAAGGTATATATTGTCTTCCCATCCGATAAATATACAGATAAAAATATTTTGGTACTTCCCGGCTGGAACTTTGCCTGTGAGGATATCTGCCTGAAGTCCAACTTTTGTTCGCTGGCTACCAACGAAGGTTTTGTGCTTGTTATGCCCGACATGCAAAAAAGTGTTTATGCTTCGCAGGTATACCCCGAAACACGCCCGGATTGGTTAAAGTACCATACCCGTCGATGGATTACCGACACCCTCATACCCTATTTTCAGCAAAACTTTAAAATATTTTTGCCCAATCAAAAAAATTATCTTTTGGGTATATCCACAGGGGGAAGAGGAGTAGCCTTGCTTGCTTGTTACGACAGTACGCACCTCTTCAGAGCAGGAGCGGCACTATCGGGCGATTTTGACCAAACGCTCACCCCTAACGACAACCTGATGAAAGGTTTCTACGGAAATTACCAGCAATTTCCTCTGCGATGGAAGGGCAACGATAATCCTGCCCGAAACGCTTTTCTCATACGTATCCCCTTGTACCTGGCACATGGAACTCAGGATAACATAGTGCCATATTCGCAGTCAGAGGTATTTTATCACGAACTGAAAAAGTATTCTTCCTTACCCCATCAGTTGCATCTTATTGCTGGCGCTAAGCACGATTATGTATTCTGGGCATCGCAGTACTCCCAAATTCTTCTTTTTTTTAATCAGCATTAAGCCTTTCTTTTTTCGCTCAATTGTATTATACTTTTGCATAATAATTGGCTTCAACTGTCGGGGTGGTATCTTGACAAGGAATACAACAGGCTGAACAATTGCGAAATAACGCTGTTTTATACAGAAAGATGGAAAATTTTTTGGGGTAAAAATTTGAAAGGATAAAAGCCATGGGAAAAACCATTATTATCACCGGAGCGGGCAAGGGACTGGGCAAGGCAATTACCCTGCGGCTTGCTCGGATGCAACATAGGTTCTTGTTAGTAGGCAGGAATGAAGCCGATCTGGCACAATTGTGTGATGAGGCAAAGGCATTAAACAGTGAAGCAACCTATGTAGTAGCCGACCTGGCACGGCCCGAGTCGGCAGAAATTATCGTTAAAGCCTGCATTGAAACCTATGCTTCTCTTGACGTACTTATCAATAATGCCGGTGTTGCCAACCCTTTTAGTATCGAAAATACCCCTGTCGAACAATGGGATTTGATGATGGCTGTCAATGCCCGGGCTCCATTTTTGCTCTGTAAGAAGGCAATTCCCTACTTGCGGCAGTCGGCCGAGGCAACTATTATCAACATCTCGTCGGTGGTTGGGCGTAAGGGGTATGTCAACCAGGCTGCCTATACTGCCTCAAAACATGCACTTACCGGATTTACCAAAGCCCTGGCTAAGGAGGTGCAGCCCATGGGAATACGGGTGCATTTAATATCTCCCGGTGGCGTTGCTACCGAAACTCTGGCCCGTACCCGACCCGATCTTACCCAGAACGGATTGATGCAGCCCGAAGAAATTGCCGAAGTGATTGCTTTCCTCTTATCCATGCGCGGTAATGCCATGATCGACGAAATTAATCTCCGCAGGTTAAGTTCAACTCCCTTCGATTAATCGGAAACTTCTTCGTTGCCTGTTGTTCCGAAAAAAAAATTGTCTCGGAAGCACTTTATTTTCTCTACTTGTGGTTGGCATGACCGATTTTTATGCATCGTCGGGAATTTTACATTCGACCATGATTTTGGGGCAACGAACCACAAAATATAACATTCTCTCGAAATTTGGCATGGCCGGACCAACTTTTTTGAGTTACTTTGTCGGGCAAAATAGCAGATATGGTGTGGATTTTGTTATCGGTGCTCTCGGCTGTGTTGCTTGGTATCTACGATATTTTTAAGAAAATATCCCTTACCCGCAATGCTGTGCTACCTGTTTTGTTCCTGTCAACACTTATCAATGCTTTGCTTTTTACTCCGGTATTATATACTGCCTATTTTACCAATATCCCCCACCATCATCCCATTTTTCAGTTTAATACCCTCACAACATCCGATCATTTGTTATTTGCACTCAAGTCGGTTATCGTTGGAAGTTCCTGGACACTGGCCTATTATGCCATGAAATATCTGCCCATTACCATTGTATCGCCCATACGGTCGTCGGGGCCGCTGTGGACATTACTGGGTGCAGTGGTCGTTTTTGGCGAACAACTTAGCTTCTGGCAGTGGATAGGGCTTACGGTTACGTTGGTTTTTTATTACCTTTTCAGCCTGTCGGGACAGAAGGAGGGTATATCTTTTCGTAAAAATCGATGGGTGATTTTTATGACCCTTTCAACCCTTATTGGTTCGGTCAGTTCGCTATACGACAAGTTTCTGGTTGCCCATTACAATCGTTTGGCCATGCAGGCATGGTATCATGTGTATATGGTACCCCTTATGCTCTTGCTGCTGATGTTCATATGGTATCCTACCCGTTACCGTTACGAAAAATTTCAGTGGCGCTGGTCAATACCCTTAATCAGCCTGTGTCTTACTTTAGGCGATTTTATTTATTTCTGGGCACTTTCGTATTCCGATTCCCTGATAGCTATTGTCAGTACTATCCGACGAGGGAGTGTAATCGTTTCATTTTCCCTAGGAGCTATGCTTTTTAAAGAAAAGAATGTTTTGCAAAAAGGTCTTATTTTGTTGGGAATACTGGCCGGGATAGCTATAATCGTACTCTCAACGGATTAGTAGGCTGGTTGCAGCAAAAGTATTTTTGTATTTTTGTTGCCGGAAGATACGAGTGAAATGGAAAAATTATACACCGGGAATTTAAAATTGGGCATAATAGCCGGAGGGCAACTGGCCAAGATGCTTATTCAGGAGGCCAGCAAATGGGATATTGCCACCTACGTGTTGGACCAGGAAGAGGACTGTCCGGCTGGCTCTATCGCAACCCGTTTTGTACGGGGCAGCAGATTCGATTTTGATGCAGTATATAATTTTGGAAAACAGGTGGATGTCCTTACCTACGAAATTGAAAGCATCAATGTTGAAGCCTTGTATCAACTGCGTTCGGAAGGAATAATGCTTTTGCCCGATCCGTCGGTGCTGGAACTTATTCAGGATAAGGGAAGGCAAAAAGATTTTTACCGGGATAATGGCTTTCCTACAGCCGCTTATCAGCATTTTGCTTCGAAGAATGATATCCTAATGGCAATTGAACAGGGAAAGCTTCACTATCCTTTTGTGCAGAAACAATGCAAGGAAGGATATGATGGGCGGGGAGTGGCTGTCATCAACAGCGATGCCGATCTTAATAAATTGCTTGATGCCCCATCAATTGTCGAGGATAAAGTGGATGTAGCAAAGGAAATTTCTGTGATTGTTGCCCGTAATGCAAACGGCGAAACCAAATGTTTTTCTGCAGTCGAAATGGAATTTGACGTGCGGGCCAACCTGGTGGACAAGTTGTTGTGTCCTGCCCGAATACCTGATCGTATTGCCATAGAGGCTCAGCAGATAGCAATAAGGCTCATCGAAAAGTTAAATATGGTGGGACTCCTAGCTATAGAGTTTTTCCTTGATCGTAATCAGAAGCTTTATATCAACGAGAGTGCACCCCGACCGCACAATAGCGGACATCATACCATTGAAAGTAATCTAACCTCACAGTACGAACAACATTTGCGGGCAATACTGAATTTGCCCTTGGGGAGTACGCAAATCCTCACACCTGCAGTCATGATAAATCTGTTGGGTGAGCCGGGTAAACAGGGACCGGTCAAATATGAGGGCTTGTACGAAATTTTGGCTATGGAAGGGGTTAAGGTTCATCTTTACGGGAAAAAACAGACCCGTGGCTTTCGTAAGATGGGACATGTTACCATTGTGGCCAATACCCTTGAGGAGGCCATCATCAAAGCCGATAACGTAAAACAATTTTTAAAAGTAACGGCATGCAGTCCAAATTAGTAAGTATCGTTATGGGGTCTGATTCCGACCTCGAGGTCATGAAACAGGCAGCCGAAATGCTCGAATATTTCGGAATACCCTATGAACTCGACATTGTATCGGCACATCGTACTCCCGATAAAATGTTTCAGTTTGCTGCCGATGCCCATAAACGGGGCATTAAGGTTATTATTGCCGGTGCCGGTGGCGCTGCCCATTTGCCGGGAATGATTGCCGCTATCTCGCCCCTCCCTGTAATCGGGGTTCCCATCAAATCAAGTAATTCTATCGATGGCTGGGACTCGATTCTCTCTATCCTGCAAATGCCCAACGGAGTCCCTGTGGCTACCGTAGCCCTTAATGCTGCCAAAAATGCAGGTATCCTGGCGGCTCAGATTATTGCCGCTGCAGATGAACATGTCCTTGTGAAAATAATCGGCTACAAAAATACGCTCCGGGAGCAGGTCAATGAAAAATCGAAGAAAATCAAAAAATAGCATAGAGGTATTTATGCTGTTGGTGTTGGTAAATATTTCTTCAAATTAACGTAAAAGGGAATAGGAAATATTCATTGGCCGGTTTGGCGAATTTCAATTGCGCTTCTGACTAATGAGTTGCTGGTTATCAATAGTAAAAAGATATTTTTAACTGAACTGTTGAAAAAAATGATTGAAAAACTAATCCACGAAGGAGTTTTTGTTATTCATGCGCTTAAAGGTTACGAATCTCATAAGGAACGGATAGAAAAGCTATTTTACAAGTATGGAATGAATCCAGAATTCGTTACCGATGGCGACCCCTCCTATTTTGATAAGATTAATTTATCGCATTACTTCTCTGATAACATTTTCGAGTTTTTATCGGTGGGTACTATTTCCTGTACATTAAATCATATTCTTGCTTACGAAAAAATGATCGCCAGGGATTTAGAATATGCGTTAATCTTTGAAAATGACCCTTTTTTCCTGGGTAATTTCGTGGATCAATTAGAAAAGTTAACCGATGAAATTAAATTATTGCCGGCCGGCTTTATCATTTCTTTGGAAAATAGTACACTGCGTTTTCCATCCTTTTGGCAGGTTAAACGCGGCCGCTTTTTATATCGTGCTCAAAGGGGTAGGATGGCTGGTGCATATTTAATCGATCGACAGGGTGCGCAGAACATATTACAAGATATTAAACAGAAAAAGTGTGATAAAGTAATCGATTGGTGGCATAACAATTTGGTGCAGCGACAGATCATTCGAATTTATTGGGCACATCCCCCACTGGTGGAACAGGGGTCACATAATGGGAAGCTCAGTGCAACAATTTCTTCTCATGCTGCGACATTCAATCGAAGATTGGCCTGGCAGGTTCAAAAATTTTACAAGTATTATTTCCGACGCTTGTTTAACGAAAAGAATATTATTGGAGATTTGCATTAGGCAGATGGGGAATGATAAACAACGGTGTAAGATATACTTTTCCGTTCTTTCGAAAATTTTTATAAGTTGTTGATTATCAATTACAATAAACGTATAGATTGCTGAGAAATGATGCAAAGTCCACAAAGAAAGTCTCTGCGGTTTATTTTTTACCGCGAAGGGCGCAAAGGAACTGTGCAAAGGGCAAAGTGAAAATAAATTTATTTGCATCCGCTGGCTATGTCCAAATAGCACACCAATAACACCGATTATACGAATTTACACTGATTTTATCCGTGAATATCTGTATCATTCGTATCATCCGTGTTCAATTTATAATTTCTGTAGTTGTTGTCTAATGTTTATCTCTGACATATTTACTACCAAAATAAGTTCTGAATTCTATAAAAATCAGATTTTCATTGATCTAAAAAATATTAAACAGGTAGTTTTTACACCTGTTTTTTAGTCACTTGCCGACAAATCATCTGATTACATTTGTATAAATAGGAGGGTGAGTATTTTTGAGCTTTCTATGTTGCTATGCCTCAATTGTTGAAATAAACTTTGTTTGTTGATTGATAACAGTAAAGCCATCAACACACAGGTTGATGGCTTCATCTGACACAACACAACTACTACCACTATGGAAACTTTTTGGTCATTCAATCACCTTGAAACTGCCTTTTAGTCCATCTTTACTGTTGGGTCCTATCCATACATCGAAATCACCTGGTTCTGTAACTTTTTTCATTTCAGCATTCCAGAAAGCAAGGTCGTCGGTTTTGATCGTAAAACTTACTGTCTTGCTTTCCTGAGGCATCAGATGAATGCGCTGAAAACCTTTCAGTTCCTTGACAGGTCGGGTCAGAGAACCCACAAGGTCACGAATATAAAGTTGAACTATTTCATCGGCCTCGTATTTGCCAGTATTCTTCAATTGGCAGGTAACGGTAATTTCATCCTGCTTTTTCAGTTCAGTTTTTGAAAGCTGCAAGTTACTGTACTCGAAAGTCGTATAGCTGAGTCCATAACCGAAGGGGAATAGCGGTTCAGCGCCGGCATCGAGATAATAGCTAACATAACCCATGGTGAGTTGCTTAGCGCCCGGAGGTATACTTCCGATGAGTTGCAGGTTTTCATGCGGCGGACGTCCTGTGTTTTTGTGGTTATAGTAAATGGGAATCTGTCCTACGGTTTTGGGGAAAGTAACTGGCAGCTTACCCGATGGTACGGCTTTGCCAAAGAGTAGATCTGCAATAGCAGGACCGCCCATGGTTCCAGGATGCCATGCATAAAGCACTGCATCCGACAGATTTACTTCTTTTTCTATGGTAAGCGGTCGGCCTGCCATGATTACAAGCACAATCGGCTTACCTGCTTTTTTAACCTCTTCCAGCAACTGGCTCTGAACGCCCGGCAAGTTTATATCAGCCCGGCAACGAGCTTCACCCGAGAGTATCGATTCTTCACCCAGAAACATCAGCACTACATCAGCTTTGCGGGCTGCTGCTACTGCTTTTCCAAAATTTGCAGTGTTGATGTCGCGGCTGTACCCCAGGGCCTGCTCGTAGATGATATTGAGTTTTTTGCCATATTCTGCTTGTATGGCTTTCAAAGGCGTCTGCGTGTAGTTTTTGTCTCCGTCAAGAACCCATGTGCCCAGCTGGTCAGAAGGTGCATCGGCAAGCGGACCAATTATAGCAATGCTTCTTACTTTTTCACCAAGCGGTAATACACTATTTTCGTTCTTTAGCAGAACAGCGCTTTGCACGGCGGCTTCTTTGGCAGCAGCAAGATGCGAATCTGCATAAATTTTACTGGTTTGCGGTATGGTTACGTAGGGATTATCAAACAAACCCAGTTTGAATTTGATGCGCAGAATATTCCGAACAGCTTCGTCGATGGTTTTTTCCGATACTTTTCCTTCCTTTACCAGCGAGTCGAGGTATTTGCTATACAGAGGCGATACCATTTCCATGTCGAGTCCGGCATTGACGGCTTTCATAGCTGCTTCCTTTTCGGTGGCACAGAAACCATGCACTACCATTTCAGCCACCGAAGCCCAGTCGCTTACTACAAACCCTTTGAAGTTCCATTCTTCACGCAATACTTTTTTGAGCAGAAAACTATTGCCTGTCGAAGGCACACCATTGATTTCGTTGAAGGAACTCATAGCGGTGGCTACTCCGGCATCAACAGCCGCTTTGAAAGGGGGTAAAACTACCTCGCGCAATACCACTTCAGGAATAATAGTGGTATTGTAATCGCGTCCGCCCTCAACAAAACCATATCCTGCATAATGCTTCATACAGGCAGCCATACTGGTAGGTTCCGACAGGTCGTTACCCTGGAAACCTTTTACCATAGCTGCTCCCAAAACCGACGCAAGGTAGGGATCCTCTCCCAGCGATTCAGCTATCCGTCCCCAACGAGGATCGCGCGTTACATCAAGCATCGGTGCAAATGTCCAGCGTATACCCACTTCGGTTGCCTCCACAGCAGCTACCCGCCCACCTTCCTCTACTATTACCGGATTCCATGTCGCTGCCTGACCCAGCGGAATAGGAAATATGGTTTTATAACCATGAATCACATCTCTTGCAAACAAAATAGGAATCTTGAGCCGACTTTCTTCCATGGCTATCCGCTGCATCTCATTGATGGTGGCGGGATTAATCTCGTTGAGAAATGATCCTATTTTCCCGGCTTTGATCATCTCCTTGTAGTCGGCCACGTTGCCATTTGAATGCAGCTGGCACATCTGACCAATCTTTTCTTCAAGGGTCATTTGTTTTAGCAAAGCATCTATATGTTCTTCGATCTTTGCTTCCTTCTCCGGTCGATGCGAACATCCTATCAACAGGGTGGAAAAAGCCCCGATGGCAAAAAATAATTTAGCTTTCATAAGTTTTTTTCTTTCAAAATTAATTCTTCAAATCGTGAATATCCCTGTTTAATAGTACCACTTTTCTATGCCATTCCTACTACAAACATACTACACTCCCTCGGTCATATGGGGTGGCTTTTCTATATTATTCGGTGGTAAAATGTAAATTACGACTCGTCCATTACCAGACTATGTCCGCACATGTTTGTGGGAGGGCCACCACAAAGTAGTGGTTGTTAGATTGCCCGTGGAAGATAATTTGTCCCGATAGTTTCGGTAAATACATTGATCGCTTTACCCGGTAAGTCAGGACAAACAACTAATCCGCCTGACTGTACCGGCAAAGAAATACAAATCTTATATAATACCTATTTCTTAAGATGTTTATCAAGCCAGAAATATCCCATAATTCCTGAAATAAGCGAACCAGCCATGATGGCTATTTTTGAATAATCGAGCTGGATTGACTTTTCGAATGAGAGAATTGCAATAAAAATGGACATGGTAAAACCTATGCCGGCAAGCATGGCTACGCCCAAGAGTTGTTTGTGTTGTACGGCATGTGGCATGCTGCATATTTTTAGTTTTATTGCCAGGAATGATAGACCCAGAATTCCCAGCGGTTTTCCTATAATTAACCCCAGGGCTATACCGATGGTATTGGGATTGACTATTCCCTCAAACATGGCTTTGTTTATTTCGATACTTGTGTTACCCAAAGCAAAAAGGGGTAAAATGATAAAATTAACGGGTTTAATCAGTACATGCTCCCACCGGTTGGATAGGGGAGTAGGAACCAGAAAGGCAAGCAATACTCCGGCTAAGGTTGCGTGAATTCCCGAATTAAACATAAAGATCCACAATACAATACCACCGGATATGTATATCAAAGGGTGATGGATTTTCTTCTTGTTCAGGAAGAATAATAAAAGACTTATAGCAATAATTCCAAGCAGATATTGAAGTTTGAGCGAACTGGTGTAAAATAGGGCAATGACCAGTATAGCCCCCAGATCGTCGGCAACGGCAAGGGCTGTTAAAAAAATCTTCAGCGGAAGAGGTACTCGTTGTCCCAATAGCGCCAGAATACCAAGCGAAAAAGCAATATCTGTGGCTACAGGGATTCCGGCACCACGAATCGATCCCGTGTGTAGGTTAATGGCAATATAAATAAGCGCTGGTGCAATCATTCCTCCCAAAGCGCCCACAACGGGCAACATGGCTTTCTTTATGCTCGATAATTCCCCCTCGCGGAGTTCGCGTTTAAGCTCAAGCCCAATGAGCACAAAAAAAATCGCCATCAAGGCATCGTTAATAAAATGCAGCACGCTGAAGCCTCCGATCTCTGCATGCCATAGCGCCGAATAGTAATGGGGAAAAAATATATTCGTGGCCATCAACGAAAAAAGCGTACATATCAACAGTAAAATCCCACTCGATTTTTCATTTTCAGTAAATTCCTGAAATAATTTAAGGGTTCGTTTCTTCATCGTTAATTACTTTTTACTTCATGATTTCCTGCAACAATTATATTCATTTATTCCTTATCACTAATTAGCGTTTGAATCAGGTGCTGTAAAGATGAATATTTTAATAAATTATTTTTTTCTACTGTGAAGCTCTGGCCGATTATTAAATATTTTGCTCCAAGAGTAGGAAACAGATTAACGTTTTATCTGCAAAATGGTGCAATGGATGCATAGCTTCGTTTGTTTTTGCATATCTTATCATTTATTGATTAATTTTTTGATCATGTCGGCAAATGCCAGCACGTCCTCTTTTTGGGTGTTAAACGAACACATCCAGCGAACCATTGGCATAGAGTTATCTCTGGCAGGTCCTTCTTCCCACCGATAAAAGTAGCTGAAAGCCTGCAAGGGGGCAACAATGTCGGCAGGAATGCGAGCAAAAATGCAATTGGTTTGTACCTTATGAATAATGTTAACCTGTGGGGTTCCTTTTATTTCTGTTTCCAGTAAGCGTGCCATCATGTTGGCATGGCTTGCATTCGCAATCCAAATAAAATTGTTCAAATAGGCAATATATTGGGCCCCAATAAAACGCGTTTTCGACAGCAATTGCATGTTTTGTTTTTGAAGATATTTGATTTTTCCCGTTAAACGATGATTTAAAACAACAATAGCCTCCCCAAAAAGCATACCATTCTTCGTGCCGCCAAAGGTTACTACGTCGGCCCCGGCATAGGTTGTGAACTGTGCTACTGACTCTGCAAGATGAACAGCGGCATTGGCAATCCGTGCCCCGTCGATATGTAGAAGTAAGTTGTGTCGGTGCGCCCACTGTGCCAGTTTCTTAATTTCCCTAACACTGTATACTGTCCCATATTCGGTGGGTTGTGATATCGATACTACCCTTGGCTGGTTACGGTGTACGTTCCCCCTTATTTCCAGAAAAGGTTCTATTTGCATGGGAGTTAACTTTCCATCAAGGGTGGGAATGGAATATATTTTGCAGCCAACCGCTTTTTCCAATGCTCCACATTCATCGGTATTGATATGTGCGGTTTCGGCACATATCACTGCTTCATAAGGCTGGCAGCATAAAGCAAGCGATAGTACATTGGCTGCTGTTCCATTATATGTGAATATTACCTCGGCATCGGATTCAAAAATTTCCTGAATTTTTTTTATCGCCTCACGGGTATACCGATCTTCGCCGTAGGCAGCGACATGCCCTTCGTTGCATTGCGATAGTGCCTCCAATATACGCGGATGTGCCCCCGCCCAGTTATCGCTCGCAAAACTGTGTCCTGGATTCATTGCATGAAACTTTTCAATTGAAACCTACGAAAATAATTTTTTTTCTGAATAGTATTACAATATTATTAAATAAGGTGTTTAAAAATGTTACTTGTTGCAAATGATTGTTCTGAAGAATACATCAAGCAAAAATTTTTACTCCTTTTGCTCGGCGAAGTTACAGAATTTGCCGCATGAAACGAGCATGTTGACGCCGTAAACACAACAAACAGATGAAAATATATAACATGCGAGTTCCATCCGGCCGAGAGGCTAATAAAAGTAAGGTAAGCATAACCAAAAGGAAGTCAGTAACTTAAAAATTATTTTCGGATGAAAATGGTAGTTTCCCGACCACCCGCAAGCGAATAATTTTTGCCGATACTATGCAATACTCAATCTTGTAAATCGTGGTTCTTACATTTTTCCTTTGTGATCTCGTATGTTTGTATCAGAATAAAATATTATTTTTAGATGTTACAGAGGACAATTGAAATGAGATCAGCTCAGCTCAGCGACTCAACAAACCATGATCTATGTTTTCGCAAAAAAATTCCTTATTTCGCTTTTACCTTTTAGGCTTGAACCGGAATCAAAAAGAACCCTTTTCAGTTACAGCTTATTAATAGTGTTAAACGTGTTATCAAATGTTTGAACCAGGATGCCTTACTGTTCAACCGTTACCGCTTGTCAAATTTTTTTACATATTCGTCAAAGAAAAATAGCTATTCGTCAAAGAAAAACAGCTATTAGTGGAAATTTTTCGTTTTAAAAGAACAAATAGTTATTTCCAACCGTTAAAATATGAAAAAAAATTATAATATTTGTCATTGAATTTGGTGACGAACATTATCAATGATACTCAAAACAAGTGACAGTGTTGATTGAGGGGAGAAATAAAATAACTTGCATGTGTAAAACAGTGGTTGTGAGAGTAGCAGCACTCCGTAATCATTTATCCAAGCTGAAGCTTTGGGTAGCCTCGGGATTGCTGTTGAGCATGTCATGGATAGCCCAGGGGCAGAAAACATGGGATGGTGGCGCCGGTAACAACTACTGGGGGGATCCCATCAACTGGAATCCAGACGGCGTTCCTACCGCTGCTCAAACGGTTACCATTACCGGAGCATACACCATCTATGTAAACGTCAATGCAGTATGTGCAAGCCTTACCTTTAACAATGTCAATGGAAATATTACCCTGAATATTCAGGGGACCAACAGCTTAAATATCGGTGGAGCTGTCACTTTTGGAAATCCCGGAGGTAATAATCAAACCCAACTAATCAATGTAGGCAATGGCAGCCTTACCTGTACGAGCATAACAATGGCCAATACCACCAATGCTACCCGGGTGAACCGGCTGAGCATCACCGATGGTGCGGTAACCGTTAACGGGAATATCAATGCTCAAGGGAATAATAACGGTGAAAATATTGTGGAAATTACCGGTAATGGTACGCTTAATATAGGCGGTACGTTGCAGGGACAGGCATATAGCTATTCATTGGCCAACAATGGTACGGTCAACTATACCAGTACGGGTGCTGTAACATTGCTCGGGATTACCTATAATAATCTTACCATCTCGGGCGGAGGTACCAAAACCATTAACGGCAATGTTGCGGTTAATGGGGTGCTTAATCTTGTTAATGGCAATATCAGTCTGGGTTCCGGAAGTTATAATCTGATTTTGAATAATAATGCAACCCTTACTGGTAGTTTCGACAACAATCATATGATTGTATGCGATGGTACTGGTTCTCTAATCAGGTACAGCAATACTCCGGCAGGCTTTGTAATGACTTATCCGGTGGGTACGGGAACCCGTTATACCCCCATGACCATTACTTCGTTGAGTGCTACGCTGGCAGGTACTGAGAGCATCTCAGTTCGTACGGTGGCATCAACTGCTCCGGGGGCTAATGCTACCGACCTCAATCGTTACTGGAATGTTGCATTAAGCAGTGGACTGTCGGTAACCAGCGCCGATGTTAACTTTACATACATTAACCCTAATGATGTGGGCACAGGGGGCGATCAGGCTACGTACCAGCCGTATATTCGTATTGGCACAAGCTGGCAGATAGCCCCGGGAGCCAGTGCACAGGGGGTAGTTCCTATGTCGGCTACCAGTACACCACTGTTGGCAGGGATATGGACAGCTCGTGAGGCTCACACTACCTTCTATTCCTATCAGTCGGGTAACTGGCAATCGGCTGCTACATGGACGCTCGATCCTTCGGGTACCCTGTATATCAACCCCGGTAACCAGATACCTTCCGGTGCCAACGACAGAGCGGTGATACTCAATGGCCGTTATGTGTATACCACAACAGCCCGCACCGTCGCTTCTCTAACCATTAACGAAGGCGGTATACTGGATATCTTTAACAGTACAGGCCACAATTTTGGCGATGTGAGCGGAAAAGGTACGCTGCGGTTGAATACGCTTACCTTCCCGAATGGCAATTTTGCTGCTTTTGTTTCCACAGACGGCGGAACCGTTGAATATTACAATGTAACTGGCAATTTACAACAAAATACCTATAACAATCTTACCCTCAAAAAAGCAGATAACAATGCGAATAATTATACTATTACCCTTGCCTCGGATCTTACAGTCAATGGTAAGTTGAGCGTTATCAGGACTGCTGGTAGCGGGTTGATGACTTTTACAATTGGAAATGATGCTACCGCACGGAATATTGTTGTCGGCGGGGATCTGTATGTTTCGAATGGTGGACGGATAAATACCGTTGTGGCCAATGTGGTGAATACTATGTCGATAGGGGGCAATCTTACCAATTACGGAACTATACGGTTTACCAACCGAACTCCTCCTGTGATCAACGCCTATTATCTTAACGATCCTACCGATGGTGTGGTAAATGTGACTTTTGTCGGTGCTTCCAATAACACGGTGTACTGCTATGGCACGACTGACTTCAACAGATTTATCGTTAACAAAGGGGTGGATCAGACTTATATACTTACCGTCGTTTCCAGTCATGTCGATAACTTTCGAATTTTTGGGAGAAATGACCAAACAGCAACCGATTACGATCCCAATATAGAGAACCTAAATGGGGTTTTGAAAAATATTTGGATCCGGAATGGTACGTTGAAACTTGAGGGTAACATACTTATTCCTTCGCTTTCGGAGGGAGGGGGTGATAATTTCTCAATTCCTCTAAATGGTGCGTTGTGGCTCAATGGACCGAATGTTGAAGTACACGTGACCAATAATCAGAATGGTTTTGGTAATAAAGCTATAACTCTGTTTGGTAAACTCAGAGTAGATCAGGGATTTATTGATTTTGGTATTGGTGCCGGTCTGGTGTATCGAGGAACGGGTGAAATAGAGATTAATGGGGGGCACTTGCGGATGACACAGTTACGTCCCTCCAGTTATTCCGCCAACCCCAAAACGTCATACAAGCAAACCGGTGGTCTTGTTGAGGTTATTGGAAATCCCGGTGGTTATGAGGTTAATGATCAAAAAGCTATTTTCTGTTTCCCGTTTCCAACTAACTCATTTATCATGACCGGGGGAACCATTACTGTTTCTTACGCAACTACCCGGGGAGTATTTGTTATTGGTACCGATCCCAGCAACAATGTGGTTACAGGGGGAACAATCAATATCGTCATTACTAATGATAACCCCTATTATTTTACCAGTTCAGCGCCCATATACAATCTGAATATTTCCAAAACGGGAGGTACGGCTACAACCGTTCAAATTAACAATGTGAATACGGATGGGCTTTCCGGTACTCCCACTTCTATTACTACTCCAGCTCAACCGCTCACAGTTCTTAATGAGATGAGGATAGTAACTGGTAATAATCCCATCTTCAATGCCAATAATCAAAACTTATACATTGGCGGTTTGCTTGAGATTCAAAATGGAACAACATTAAATACGGGTACTAATACTGTCTATTTTAATGGATCTGGAAATCAGCAGCTTATTGTTAACGGATCCGTGAGCGGTAATTTCAATCATGTGACACTTTCGAATGGCACCAGTCTGACTTTATTCAATGCAAGTCCCGCTACTCCGATTATCCTCAATGGTAATCTTACTATCGATGGAGGCTGTACTCTTGTCGACAACGGACGTACACTGCAGGTGGCCGGTAACATTTATAATAGCGGAACCCATTTTAAACCGGTATCGGGGGCCGGCAGCATTCAACTGATAGGTACGGCTAACCAGATTATTGGAGGAAATGGAAACGGGATTTTCAACAACCTTACCCTCAATAAAACGGGAGGTAGTGTGACAGCTCAGGCTAATTTTACCGTTACCGGTGAACTGCGACTGGGCGGTACGGCTGGCGCTCCGGCACGACTCAATATGGGTAGCTATCGTTTGAACCTGACCGCTGATGCTAATGTTTATGATGCAGTGACGGGTACCTCGCAGACGGGTTTCTCTAACAACCGTATGATTCTTACTTCCGGATTACTGTCCGATAAGGGCGTGGCCAAAACCTTCAATTCGTCTGCTCTGTCGTTTAAGTATCCTTTTGGGGTTCAGGTGGGAGCTAATTACTATTATCTGCCGGCTACCATACAGTTTACTGCTGTTCCGACTTCCATGGGAACCATTACCATTACACCGGTTAAGGCGCGGCACTACCTGGCTCAGTCAACTGCAGCATTAAATTGTTTCTGGAAAACACAGAGCACAGGATTTAGCGGAATAGCTTCGGGAACGCTCATTCAACAATACCAGTATGCCGATGCAGGTCCTAACCTTTTTGTCGCCGCTGGAAGCAACGAGTTAAATTATATCCCGGCTCGTTATCGTTATACGGCCTCATGGTTTACCGATAATGATGTCAATAAGGTGGATGACGGTAATAATACCATATTGTTCGATACAGATACCTTACCCTATGGCGAGTATACAGCTGGCGAATTGTCGGCTTTTGGTTCCATTCCTACTCTTTATAGTGTCAATGATGGGGCATGGAATAATCCCAATACCTGGTCGACCAGCCGTGGCGGTCCTGCAGGTAATGGGGGAACTCCTAATGCTTCTACCATTGTCAAGATCGTCGATAATCATACAGTTACTACACCTGTGGCTGCTTTTGCGGGTAGCCTGTATATTGAGGATGGGTCGGTGCTTGACCTGGGTACGGTTACGGGACACAACTTTACCTCCTTACCCGATAGCGGCGTTGTGGGTACGGGTAAACTACGTATTGCCAGCTCCAATTATTTTCCACAGGGCGATTTTGGCATATTCATCGGTCCCAATGGCGGTACCGTCGAATATTATACCGCAGGTTCCAATATTACAGTGCCCGTAACTTCCAATGTTACAAACTTGCCGCTTACTACCTATCGTAATCTTGTGCTGACTCCGGGCAGCGGCTATAACATTACACTCCCGGCTACCGATCTTACCGTTTATGGTGACCTTACTGTAAATGGATCTGGCACCGGAGTTAATGACGGTGTGCGTACCCCGACCTCGGCATCTTATACCTATATTATTAATGGAAACCTGAATGTGAATTCCGGTTTGCTGGAATATCGCAATAATGTCGTTCAGACCATCAGGGTATATGGCGATGTGAACATTGCCAATGGTGCCATATTCAGGGTTAATGCCGGTGGAACTGTGGTCAACAATGTGCTCGAACTCTATGGCAACCTGCAGAACAATGGTACTTTTGACATGAACAATACCGGTAGGGTCTATGTGTACTTCAAGGGTACCAAGAATGTGGCCATCAGCGGTAGCGGTGCGGTATATGATTTTTACAACCTTTATGTGGATAAGGGTACCGATTATACATCGGTGTTGTCGCTGCAAAGTAATATAACCACAGGGTTTACCAATCCGTTCCTCAACTTACTCAATGGAACATTCAGGATCGATGGAGCAGCAGTAAATGTAACGCTTTCGACGATATCAGCCTTTACAGTGCCGGCTACTGCATGTCTTTCGGTAAATAATGGTACGGCAACTGTTGGGACTACCGACAATGCAGGCGACCTGCTACTGATTGGTCGGCTCGAAGTAATGGGCGGAACATTAAATGTTGGTTCGGGTGGAAACTTTAATAATGATATTGAATATGCCTCTGCTGGATCCCCAACCATTGTGGTAAGCGGAGGTACTTTAAATGTCAATGGCCAGATTCGTCGAAATCTGAATAATACCAGCGGTGCCCTAATTTATACCCAGTCGGGGGGAACCGTGATCATCAATGGTCAGAATCAAAATGTTGCGCGTGCCAAGTTCGAGGTTTTAAATGCATCGAGCAGCTTTACCATGACGGGCGGTAATATCGTTGTCCGACAGGATGGCGGAACTACCTATGGCGATGTGTACATACGTCCTTCGAATTATACCGTAACGGGAGGTACCATTAACTTTGGTGATGCTTCTACTACCGCCGGAAAAAATTTCCGACTGGTTGCCGGAATTCCTTTGTGGAATGTGGAAGTAGGTACCGACGCCATCGCACAAACGGTACAGCTATACATATTGCCGCTGACTGTTCTTAACGATCTTTCTATACAGGGTAATTCGGTATTTAATGCGGCAGGGTATAATGTTACCATCCGACATGCGCTTATTAACGAGAATGTTGATGCGTCGGGCGGAATCAATGTGGGAGGTTACCGGCCCGGGAGCATGTCGCAGGTTACTACATTCAATGGAAGTGCACCGATGTCGGTGATAGGGAATGGTGCTAACCTTACCAATTTTGCACGTTTGGTTCTCAACTCTGCCAGCTCGCTTACTCTGCAGAACAATATTCAGGTCAATGCTGATCTTACGCTGAATGCCGGTACGCTTGCCGATAACGGAAACCAGATTGTGCTCAAGGGAAATGTATACAATGCCGCCGTTCATAGCAGTGTTAACGGGAGTGGCGGAATTGTATTCAGTGGCACTTCGCAGCAAACTATTACGGGAAGTGGAGCAGGTGTATTTGGCAATGTGGTGCTGAACAATACTTTCGGTATTGTTATGAAGGATGATAGCCGTATCAATGGAAAACTCACTTTTACTGCGGGTACGCTGTATATCGATGATTATCAGTTGACCTTTGGTCCCGATGCTACCATTGGCGGTTCACCAGACGCTACTCGTTGTATTGTGCTTAATGGTGCATTGAGCGATAAGGGGGTACGTAAGTATTTCAATAGTGGTGATACCAATCCCTTTACCTATCCCATCGGTGTTTCAGATAAGTATACACCGGTAACCTTTGATTTTTCATCAAACGACGCAAGTAATGGCTATATTACCGTTAAGCCGGTAAATCAGCTTCATCCCAGTGTGCTGAATGTGAACAGCAGTAAGCTGTCCTATTACTGGAATGTTGTTTCCGGTGGATTGAACAATTATACCGTATCGCATACCTATCAATATGTGCAGTCCGATGTCAATGGCGTAGAAGCTGATTATGAGGGAGAACGCTTTAATGCAAATGCTTGGTCAACTGTTGGTACCGTTAATACCACCAGCAATACCATAAGCATACCCAATGTCAACTATATTGATGGTGAATATACGGCTGGTGATCAGCCCAATTATTCAGCTTTACCCATTTTGTATTCTCGTGTTGCTTCTGGTAACTGGAACAGCGGTACATCGTGGTCCTATACTCCAGGAGGTAGTGGCCCGGCTTGTGGATGTACTCCCAATGGTAATCCTGTTGTAATAGAGTCGGGGCAGACAATTACTATCGATGCTAATAGTGCCTATGCCTATTCTGTTGTTGTAAATGGGATACTTGATGTTAACAATACGGTATTCCATAACTTAGGCCATATCAGTGGTGGTGGCCGAATAGCTGTAGATGCTACTTCAGAGGGCGTTTTCGTATTCCCGGGGGGTGATTATGATGCATTCCTCAATACTTCAACCTCTACCATTGAATTGGGAGGTAACGTGGATGCCACTATGCCCCTCAAACCCGGTAATTATTACAAGCCTTATAATCATCTTGAACTTACTGGTACTGGGCGGAAATACATAAGCGCTGAAAATATCCGCATAAAGGGTAACCTTAGCATTGCCAATGGTACGGTACTCGATAATAGTCAGTACGATAAGAATGTATCGATACTGGGTTCGTGGAATGATGCCAATGCCAGTGTCGATGGGTTTGTTCCCGGACAGGGGAATGTAATTTTCGAAGGAACCAGTCAGCAAAATATCAATACGCAACTCGACGAAAACTTTTATAATCTTCAGATTAACAATGGCGCCGGTGTCGTTATTACGGGCAACGGGAATGTTGTTGTTTCGAATATTCTTACTTTGACCAATGGGATAGTCTCTTCATCAACCATACCTCAGCGAATGGTTAGAATTTCCAATACTTCTACATCGGCTATTGTGGGTGGAGGAAGCAATGCTTTCGTTGCCTGTCCGTTGAGCAAAAATATCATTACGGGTCAGTCGTTTACCTTCCCGGTTGGTGACGGCAGCCGTTACGGGTATATGAGCTTATTAAATACCAGCGTTAGTTCTTCGCCTCAGTACTGGACGGTTAAATATTACAATGCCAATCCATCGCCGACTTATCCGACTGATGCTTCGCATTTGCAGTCGCCTATAACTGGAGTAAGCAACAACGAATACTGGGTAGTAACTCGGCCTACCGGTGGTAGTGCTAATATTCGTTTGCGCTGGGATGCTAACTCTTATCCGGCCTATACGGGTAGTTCGGCCTTGCGTTCACTCCTCAGGGTAGTTGAATATGGATCGGGCGTATGGACCGAGCGTAGTAATGCTTCGGGGGTATCGGGCAATGCAGTGTCGGGTACCATTACCACAAATACTCCTGTAACGGCCGATGATTATGTATTTACCATAGGTGTAAGTGGGGTTACGGCTACCATTACCGATGCAACATCCGTTGAAATTTGCAACAACGGTGAGGTGGCTTCTATTCCTGTTAGCCTTACCGGTACTGCTCCATGGACATTAACCTATCGCACCACGGGTACGCCTACCCATACTTACGTGCAGTCGGGTATCAGCTCAAATAATTATACCATTCAACTCACCGGATATGATATCGGAGGTACGGGTAACTTTGTATTCTCATTGATTTCGGTAGTTGATGGGAACAATATGAGTGGAGTATGTAGCAATACTACCAAACAGATTACGGTAAAAACTACCTATATACCAGTAATTTCGGGACCTTCGACCGTTGGAAGCGGTGAAACTCGAAGCTATTCAACACCCAATCATACGGGAAGCACCTACCTCTGGTCATGGCAGGGTGCTTCGGGGGGAACTATTCAATCGCCCAATGCCAATGCTACCAATATTGTATTTGGCGCAGCTGGCACATATACCCTGCGTGTTACTGAGACCTATAATGGTTGCTCAGCTTACACCGATCAGGTAATTGTAGTGCAGAATGTACCTGCACCCGATATTACCCCATCGACTGCCAACGTTTGCCAGAACGATATAGTGAATTATTCCACAGCTGCAGTGACAGGTCATGAGTATTTCTGGACGGTTACGGGTGGATCATGTACGGGTTGCGGCGTGTGGACTACCTCCAACACCATTTCGGTCACATGGACAACGCCGGGGACCGGATCGGTATCGGTAATTGAATCGACCGATGGTTCGCATAGCGTAACCGGTACGGATAGCAAAAGTTATAATGTAAGTGCGTCGATCAATAGTTATGCTGTTTCGGCAGCTTCAGCTACTATTTGTGAAAACTCATCGACCAACATTTTATTAAGCGGTTCGCAGGTGGGGGTTACCTATCAACTCCGCAACAATGCCGACAATTCGTCTGTGGGGCCAAGTGTGCCAGGGACGGGCGGTGCCCTTTCATTCCCTACCGGTACGCTTACGGCAACTACCACTTACAATATTCTGGCCTATAATTCAGGTTGCCAGCTGCAGATGACGGGTACTCCTACCGTAACGGTACAGCCATTGCCTACTATAACGTTATCCACGGGTGTGGCTGAGGTATGCTACGGCAATACAAGTGCGCCGTTGGCCTATACGGCAACTACTCAATCACCCACGCATTACAGTATCGATTTTGATGCTGCTGCTAATGCTGCAGGTATTAATGATGTAAGCAACCAGTCTTTAAGCCCGAGTCCGATTGTTATTGCTGTGCCCAATAATATAGCACCCAATACGTATAATGGTACGCTTACGGTTTCCAATGCCTTGTGTGTAAGTGGAAACTATGCTATTCAGGTTGTTGTGCATAATATTCCATCGGGTAGTCTTACCAGTAGCGACCCGGATAATGAAATATGTGCAGGGGATAATGTGACCTTTACCGCCACAGGTGGTGTCAACTATCACTTCTATCTCAATAGCTCTTCGGTACAGAATGGGGCTCCCAATACCTATTCTACCACAACGTTGAGCAATGGAGATACTGTAACTGTAGTGGTTACCGATGCCAATGGCTGTAGTGCCAATTATCCAGGCATTACCATTACAGTGCATCCGGTACCTTCGGTCAATCCAGTAACGCATAATTAATAAAATTCAATATGGCAAAGACAATGAAAAAATTTATCTTAGGTTTCTGCATGATAAGCCTGCTATGGCTTATGGCAGGGTTGGGCACGGCAAATGCGCAGGATCAGACAGTAAATGTGGGGTCAACCTACAATTATTCTACTGCTGTAAGTATTGCGGGAAGTACCTTTACTTGGAATGTAACGGGGGGTACCAATGGAACCGATTTTAGCTATACTGCTTCTACTAATAATACGCAGAGTATACAGTGGTTACAGGCGGGTACCTACACTATTCAGGTTACTGAGGTATCGCCGCACGGATGTACTAACCCTTCAGCTCCGCAAACTTATAGTGTTCATGTAGTGGCTGTGCCTACGATTGAGTTTGATACAACTTCGAGTGCTAACTGTTCGGGTGCTCCCTCAACGGATTTAACCCTAAATCTTAGTTTCACGGATACGGTGGTATATCCTGTGGTAGTCAACTATACTATCGATGGAACCCCCTATTCACGGACGATTAATTCGGGCACAACTATTAGTTTGGGTAGTGAAGAAAATATTCTGGTCAATAATACGGCCTCGGATGTTACCCGTGTTATTGTGATTACTTCGGCTATCAGCCATGGTGCTAATCTTAACGTAGGTACCAACAGTACCCACAATTATACGGTATATGCTACGCCACAACTTAATCCTATAACACATAATTAATGTATAACCATTAAAATCAAATAATTATGAAAAAGATTAGTATTCTTTTAGCAGCAATTATATCAGTGGGGGTAAATGCACAAACCATTGATGTAGAGCAGAACTCAACACACAATTTTAGTGTGAGCGTGTCGAACAGTGTTAGCGTAAATCCCAATGGTTACAACTGGTCTGCCGATGCACCGCTTGGGGCTTCTTTTTCGAGTACCAATACGGCTTCCACATCGGTAACCTTTACAGGTGCGGTCAATAATACGGGTAACATAAGTGTTTATGCCGTATCCTCGGCCAATAGTTGTGCCGGTAATCCGCAAACCAAAACCTTCCGTATCGTAAGTCAGTTGTCGGTATCGGCTAACCTGCCTGTACCGACCACCATCTGTCCCCAGACTACGTCCAATCCAACGGGAGGTGATATTCCGCCCCTTACTATTAATTTTGTCGATAATTCGAACAATCCGGTAAGCGTTTCGGCATTCTCCTATCAGATTGTTGATCCGTCTAATGTTGCCAGTGCACCGGTGAATGTGACGGTTTCTCCCAATGCAAACAATTATAATCTTGATATTGCAACTGCCTACAATAATACGCAGACGGGTACTTATACCATTCGTATTGTAAGCATTACCCCACAGGTAGGAAATACGGTATATTACCCCAATGCCTCGGGCAACTATCCTCAGACAACAGTAACGGTTGATTTGGCACCTGAACTGACTTGGTAATAATTTAATATTAGGATAATTAACAGTAAAATTTATAAGCTATGAAGAAACTATTTTTAATGGCCATTGGTTTAGTAAGTGGGGCGATGATAATGGCCCAGACGGTTGAAGTAACCCCCGGGAGTACACGTGTTTTTACTGTGAATCTGTTGAATGGTGTTACTTTGCATGCTACTACGCCCTATACCTGGAGCCATAGTGGTTCGGGTATTGTATCGGCTACGCCCAGCAACAATACCTACAGTGTAACTTTTTCGAATACGGTCAACAGTACGGGCCATATTGAGGTATATGCAACCTCGGCCGATAACTGTAAGAGCGATATCAAAAGTATGGATCTGACGGTGAAGCCGCTGACCTTTGGAGCAAGTTTTGCACAGGCTTCGCAGGATGTGTGTCCGCAGACTACCGGTAATCCTACGGGTGGAAAACCAACCAGTGTTACAATCAATTTTACGGGCGGCACTGTCAACAGCTTTGTGTACGTGCTCGATGGCGTATCTACCTCGGTTACTCTGCCTACACCGGGTACAAGTTATAATCTTGATCTGTCGTCGGTTACCTACACCAATGCACAGGCTGGAGCTCATACCCTTGAAATTGTGAGCGTAACGGGTGGAACCATTACCTCGTTGCTGCCTAATGGAAGCGTAGTACATACTATTAATGTTGATACTGCTCCTGTTATTAGCGACATTTTCTAATTTAGAGTTGTTACAATTACTTTTTCAATGGCTTTGAAATTTAAAAATATTGTTTCTGTTAAGTTTGTTCTGATGGTAGGTATGCTATGCCTTGTGGGTATAGCATACCCGCAGGACAAGACCTTTGTCATTGAAAAAGGTACTAAAACATTCAGGCTGAGTTCAACGGGTGATCAGTTCCGGTGGTTTGTTGACGGGATACAGGTTTCGGGGACATCGGGTGAATATACGGCAAACTGGACAAAAGGTAATTATTTGCTGTCGATATTGCCCTTTAAGGGTGGTTGTGCCGGTGATACCTTTTATGTTGCTCTGAAAGTTGTCGATACCATTACCACCGAAGGTCCGCAGGTTATGTTTACCAGCGGTACCATGGAGGTATGTCCGCCATCGGATGCTGTGCCTACCAGTCAAGAGATCTTTGTTAAGGTTAAGTATTATAATGACACGTTGCAGGCTGGTGAGTCGTATCGGTTTAGCTATGCTATCGACGATAATGCACCTGTAACGGTGGGACCCACCACTGAGGCGGAGGTGGTACTGAATATATCGACCGTCGGGTGGAATCCGGGCGAACATCGGATTACGATTACACGACTGGAATATGGTCAGCAGCTTGATCATGTGGTTGATTATACCACCAGTAGCTTCATACCGTTGTTGCTGGTTGAGGTCAAGAGTGTACCGTCGATCGGTGAAATAGAGTTTTAAAACTAACCTCGATGAGCATGTTGAGGACATATCTGATAATTTTGGTGTCGTTGGGGATGTATCTGGCGGTTTTTGCCGATAGCCGGGTACAGGAGGCTTGTGCGGTTTCACCTGTTATGGAATACCATGTCAAGGGTGCACCGGGCATGAAATTTCACTGGGAGGTGCTTGGGGGTATTGTGGTGAGTGAGGATAAATACAACGATACCATCCGGGTTCAGTGGAATGGTATTGGCGAGCATCGACTGAGCGTATATGGCGAGTATGAGGGGTGTTTCACCGACAAGCGCGATTTGGTCGTTCGTCTGAAAAATCCTCCGATAGTAAGTCTGGGACCCGACGTTGAAATGTGTCAGGGACAACGTTATACTTTTAGCGTTGACTCGGGCTATGCATCGGTTACCTGGCTGGACGGAAGTACAGGACTCTGGTACACGGCCGATCGGGCTGGTGATGTGTGGGTCAAAGTAACTAACAGTCTTGGATGTGAAGCTACCGATACGGCAAAGGTTGTGGTACATGATTTACCCCCTGTAAATTTGGGCCCCGATACCATGCTTTGTGGTAATGCCCGGTTAACGTTGACTGCATATAATGATGCACAACTAGCACCGGTATTTCAGTGGAGTCTCACTGATGAGTATGGGTATCCATTATCTTCACCTGATATTACTGTTACAGCTGATGCACCTGGAATATACTGGGTAAAGGTAACGGATGCAAACAATTGTGCTAACTATGATACGGTCGTCGTCAAAGAGTGTAATATTAAAATTACTAAGGAGGGTATACCCACAGTATTCACCCCCAATGGCGACGGTAAGAATGACACATGGAGACTTGATGCTCTGACGAGAGCCTATCCCAATGCAATTGTTGAGGTATACGATCGATGGGGTCGTCAGGTATTCCGTTCCGAACGTGGATACCCTGAGCCATGGAATGGACGGGATAAGACGACGGGACGCCTGTTGCCCATGAACAACTATTTTTACATCATTTATCCCAATAAGCGAGGAGAAGATGTCATAACCGGAACGGTTACTATAGCAAGATAAGAATTTACCCCCCTTTTTTACATTGCAGAGGTTGTCTGAATAATCAGGCAGCCTCTTTTTTTTGGAGTGGGTGATTAGCGGGGGAATTATGGGGTTATTTTTATATCAAAAAATAGGGTCAAACTATTAACTTGTATTGAACTATTTTTTATATTTCGCAAAATTAACCCTAAACCCTTTTAGACCATGTTGTTCCGGAATGTTTTTGTTCTGTGGTTGTTGTTTATTATATCTCCAACAGTATTTGCTTCCACTTATCGACATTTCGACCTACCAGATAACACGCAATCGTCCTCAGGGAATAGTATTGGCTCATCGGAGGGTGTAAATGCTTCTGGTGACTCTTTGTCTAAGGAAGAACAAAAGGCTATTTCGATTTGCGATTATGTAAAACAGTACAGAAAATTTGTAAAAAGTGCTGATTCCCTGAATTCGTTGCAATTTCCGATTGGGATAATTTCCGATGGACAGGATTTGAATTATGCAATTGCAATAGACAGAGATGAAGTAACCGATCAGGGGTCATTTTTATCAGCATACATGTCGTTTGAAGTGCCTCAGAGCGGTGATACGCTGACTTTTGCTGCGCATCATATCCCTGTGTCGGCCGATGGAGGAATAACCGGAGAGGTGAAAATAGAGCTCATACAGACGAAATCTATTTTTCTGGGGAGTAGTATCAAATTATCGTTGCTGGGTAATGGGCAAACCTATGTGACTTTTGGCTGTGGGGGCTTTAAAAATATGAAAATTGCTGCCCGTCTTGATTTTTCTCCCGAGGTATTTGTGCGTGAAGATCCCGAAACGGGAAAGACGGAAGAGAATAAGCCCTTGTCGACGACATTTGAAACCACCATTGACAACTGGAATAATCTTTTAGTTGGTATTTCCATCGATCCCTTTCAAATAAAGGGGTTGCCTGGTTTTGGGTTTGAGTTGCGAAATATGGTATTGGACATGAGCGACCTGTCCAATGCACCCAGTTTTCAACTTCCTGCAGGTTACAATCCACCGGGGGGATTGCAGCCTACCTGGACAGGGATATTTGTAAAGGAAGCGATTGTTCGATTGCCGAAAGAATTTAATAAACAAAACACCAATGCGGCAGGCAGTGGTAAGAAGCAGGGGAGCCGGCAAACCCGTACAAGTATGTCGGCTCAGAATCTGATATTTGATGGAACTGGTTTTTCAGGAGTTCTGGAAGCTCAAAACTTGCTGATGCTTAATGAAGGCAGTATGAACGGCTGGCCTTTTTCAGTAGAGCGTATTTCTATTAGTATAGTTTCCAATCAATTAACGCAGGCCGGATTTCAGGGACAACTCAGTTTACCCGTATTGGACTCGACATTGAGGTATTCTGCGGTAATCGGGATAGATGGTGATTATATTTTCTCAGTTTCAACTACCAAGAAATGCAAATTTGATCTTTGGGCTGCCAGCGTGGAACTCGATCCTGGTTCTACTCTTACTATTTCTAAAATCGATGGCAAGTTTAAACCTACTGCTGTATTGAATGGTATTCTCAATGTAAATGTGAATATTTCTGATAGCTCTGGAAGTAGTGGGGGAGGCAGTAGTAATAATTTAGTGTTGGCCCAGATTAAATTTCAGGATTTGACTTTACAAACGGAAAGACCTTTTATCAGTAAGGGTATTTTTTCTCTGGGTTCGCCCGCTGCATCGAGTGCTATGGCAGGTTTTCCATTGCAGGTTAAGGAATTAATGGTTACGCTCGACGATGATAAAGCAACATTGGGATGTAAGGTTTCGGTGGGTATTAATTCCTCTAACAGTAATCTTCTTAATGTACAGGGAACTATTGCTATCAAGGCCGAGCGAGTAAGTGATACTACCAGCGTGCACAAGGGTCGTTGGCAATTTGCCTCGGTCGATATTGGTTCGTTTGAAATAAAAGCCAATGTCAGTATCATTAGTGTTGAGGGACTGCTCGTTTTTTATAAGAATGATGCTACGTATGGACACGGTTTTTACGGAAATGTTAGTGCAAGTATTGATTTGGGAGGGAGCTCCAATTTGGGTATAAGTGCAGCAGCCATGTTTGGAAAAGATTCCACACTCCATTATTGGTTCATCGATGGTTTGATATCATTTAAACCGGGTATTGCAGTGTTTCCTCCTTTGGGCATCTATGGGTTTGGCGGAGGGGCCTATTATCATATGAAGCCCGACGGAATGGGGTTGAAAAAGAATACGATTGGAGCATCCACCTCCGGAATTGTATATGTTCCGGATTCGGATACCTACATAGAACTCAAAGCCATTGTAAAAATTGGTATATGTCCTGACAATACTTCTTTTAATGGTGATGCATCTCTGGGAGTTGCATTTAATAACTCCGGCGGGGTAAAGTCAATTACTTTTACGGGTAACGGCTATTTTATGACGGCGCCAGCAGATTTTGGGGATGAGGGGCTTACCAGAATGACGGCAAACATAGCCAAAAAGGGTGAAAACAAGGAAATAGAGGAAGATCGTTCGGAACGGGCAGCAGTTAAGGCCTCTGTATATCTTAGTTATGATTTTTCCAACAAGGTATTGCATGGGAATTCTAGGGTATATGTTAATGTGTTGGGGATCATCAAGGGGGCTAATCCCGGTAATCTGGCAGGAGATGTAGAGATGCACTTTTCTAGTAACGATTGGTATGTATATATTGGTAAACCCGACTTGCCGGTCGGCATTATTATGATGAGTGTAGTACGGACCAGCAGTTATTTTATGATGGGTTCCACCCTCCCCAATAGTCCCGATATACCATTGGCGGTTAAGCAGATCCTGAATATCGAATCGTGTCCGAATTATATGGCCGAGATCGACAAGTTGTCGACTGGCAAGGGGGTTGCGTTTGGTTCCCGGCTCGAGTTAAATACAGGTGATATTTCGTTCTTGATCTTCTTTGCTAATATGGCTGCAGGCATTGGTTTTGATGTAGCGCTAAAAAATTATGGAAACACTACCTGCGAAGGTTCAAGCAGTCGGATCGGCATTAATGGTTGGTATGCCAATGGGCAGGCATATGCCTATTTACAAGGAAAAATAGGTGTTAGGGTCAAAATATTTAAAATAGAGAAAAAGGCCACCATATTGGAGGGGGGTGCAGCAGCGCTTATGCAGGCAAAAGTACCCAATCCCTTCTGGATGAAAGGAGAGGTAGGCGGATACTTTAGCGTGCTGGACGGACTGGCTAAAGGTAGTTACAGAATTGAGTTCACTTTTGGGGAGGAATGCAAAATTGCTCACGTGGGTAATGCACTCGAAGGGGTTAATATTATTGGTAAATTAACCCCTGAAGATAAATCGGCCAATGTAAATGTATTTACTGCCCCGCAGGTTGTGTTTAATTATCAGATAAACAAATCGTTTGAGCTGCTCGATGCCGATAATCAAAAAAGAACGTATCGGATTAATCCTGAGGAAATTCGTGTATATGTTGGTTCTACTCCCTTTGAAACTGTCGAAGAGTGGAATACTGAGCATACCGTTGTAGCGCTTAAACCCCGCAAGATATTTCCATCGTATGGGAAAGTGAAATTTGTGGTAAAAGTAAGTTTTGAGGAATACAAAAACGGGCGTTGGGAGGCTGTTGTGGAAAACGGACAGAAATTTATCGAACAACAGGAAATTAATTTTACTACCGGTAAGGCTCCTGATTATATCCCCATTGAAAATATAGCCTACAGTTATCCAATCATCAATCAGATGAATTATTATAAAAATATTACCTCGGATGGATATGTACAATTAAGAATCGGTCAGGATTCGTTGTTTCAGCTAGGCAATTTTAAGCCTATAGTGAGAATAACTGATATTAGTACGCAGAATAAGTACGAAAGCAATATCAGCTATAGTGCAAATACATCCACTATTACCTTTCAGCGTCCTGCCAATCTGCCCAATAATGCTATCTTAAAGTTTGAGATTGTCAATGTGCCGCAGATTGCCTCGGACAATATTGAAAAGAATGTAAAAAATGTTGAAAGCACGGTGATTAATAATACTCAGGCCTCCGGTGTCGAAGTCAGTATGCGAACAAAAACGGCCGAAGGCTCGATTAAAAATCTAAAAGAAAAGGTAATCCTAACTTACCATTTCCGAACCAGCAAATACAGTACCCTGGCGGCTAAACTGGCAAATTCTAATCGGCTTACTGCATTTGCAGATCCAATAAATTCACTTTATGATGTTGAATTACTCTTAGCTGGTCTCAATGTGGATGAGTATTTTGATTATTACGAAATATATGATCATAAAAACGGGTTAATCAGGATACAGGCTGATCTGTCCAATAACAATTATTATAATACTTATTTCAAATCATTTTATGAAAGCACCGATTTATTGAATAAGTTTAATCTAAGGAATGAGTATGGGCGGCCTCCTGTTAATGCAGCATACATATATCAGACGATTACAGATAAGAAACTCACCGAGTCTGAGGTAAGTACAGGAAAAGCAAACACCAATTATGTTAGCTATTCCACAGTGATGTATGATGTGGTTTATCAGATGGTTCAGGATCTTGGTTACATACGCCAGCAGATTCTTTCGAATTATTATTTTTCAATGACAGATGAGATGAAAAAGATAGCCATGTTTTATGGAAAATATGTTACGAACGGGGATTACGATGTTTGGTTAAATTATTATTTACCCGGAAAGACATTGCCAGTGTATAGCAAAAAGATTAGTTTAAATATAAATTATTAATCAATGCGTTGGATTTCAGTTATAATGGCAGTGATGATATTCACGTCTGTCGAAGCTGGCGATAGCATTGCTCGTATTCATGTATTGGCTCGATGTGGAGGGAATGGTATTATGCTTAGGTGGGCGCCGGGGACCCCGGTAGCATGGAAATATTTGAATGAGTATGGATATCGGATTGAACGAATTACTTTGCTTAGGGACAGCCAGTGGATTCAGCCCGAAAGGCATGTACTTACCTTGTATCCGGTTAAACCTCTGCCGCTTGCCGATTGGGAAAAAATGGCTGATACGAGCGATTATGCAGCTATTGCGGCTCAGGCCATTTATGGAAGTTCTTTTGATCTTGCTACAGAAAACCCACACGACATAGTTTCGGTGGTAAACCAGGCAACCGAACTCGAAAACCGATATGCTTTTGCTCTTTATGCTGTTAATCAGCACACGACCATAGCTAAGGCCGCCGGACTGTTTTATCTCGATACCATTGCCAAGAGCAATGAACACTACCTGTACAAGATTATCAGTCTGGTGCCCGATACTCTCGATCGGATTGATACGGGGTTCTATTTCATTGGGATGAGCGAATGCAGGCCTTTGCCTCCTCCCCGTTTGCTTTCGGTAGTAATTAACGATCGGGTGGCAGAAATTAAATGGGATAAAATTCATTTCGAAAATGTATACATCGGCTATTTTATCGAGCGTTCCGAAGATAATGGAAAGTTCTTCAGGCGAGTAAATTCGAATCCCTTTATTAACTTTTCGAATCAACTTAACGACAATTTGTATTACATCCGATTCGACAGTGTGCCTGCGGCGATTGCTAAGGTCACTTACCGAATACGAGGCATTAATGCTTTCGGTGAGGTAGGGCCTCCCTCTGATACGTTATCGGCATATAATAGGTCAGTACTGAAGTTTAGACCCTCGATTATCAGGGGTGAGTTACTGTCCAATGGTAGTATTTTAGTGAAATGGGAATTTCCTGAGGAAGGCAAGGATCAGATCGAAGGTTTTCTGATCAAACGCAGTCATGCTGTTGATCAAACCTATCAAGATTTGGTAAAAAATATGCTTAGTATACATATCGATAGTTTTATTGATCAAAATCCTTTGCCGAGCAATTATTATAAGATTATTGCTGTTGGTAAGCAGGGTACGTACACGGAGTCGTTTCCTTATCTGGTGCAGACCGAGGACAGTGTTCCACCGGCACCGCCGACGGGTATTTATGGCAAAATTGATTCCTCGGGACGGGTAACCTTGTGGTGGAGAAGGAACAGGGAATCCGACCTAAAAGGGTATCTTGTTTATAGAGCCAATTTTATACATGAGCCCTTTTTTCAGATTTCGAAGGTGTGTACCGACACATTTTATTACGACACCTTGAGTATCAAAACACTTACTCGTGCCGTATATTATAGAATCAAGGCCATTGATACCCATTACAATCCTTCGGACTATTCTGATGCGGTACAGTTGATCAAGCCCGATATTGTTCCTCCACAGCCACCGGTAATAAGGAGTTACAGGGTAATACCTTCGGGGGTTTATCTGCAATGGATACCCAGTAGTAGTGATGATGTGGTACGGCATCAGCTTTACCGTAGGACAAGTGGTGATACGGCATGGTTACTGATTCATGAGGTTAGGGGTTCCGATACGCTTATGACTTTTACCGATACGCTTACAAGCAAGGCCGACTACGTATCGTATACACTTATTGCCATTGACAGTGCAGGGTTGGAATCAAATCCCTGTCGTCCGCTGACGGTAAAGGTATTGCCCCGGAGGGCGGTAAAGCCTATTACCCGTTTTTATGGAAACGCCGATAAGGCCATGGGCATGGTTACGCTTACGTGGCGGTATGACTCCGACCAAGTGTTGAGGTTTGTAATATATAAAAATGAAAAGGGACATTTCCCCTGTGCCTATCGCAGTGTCGCCGGCCAAATATTTACATTTACCGACAGTCAGCTGCGCCAGGGAATAACTTACGAATATCGTATTAAGGCAATCTTTACCGATGGCTCGGAAACACCCTTGAGTGAACATATTGAGTTAGGACTCTAAAAAATATAAAAATATGAAATCTGTTGTATATTACTTAAAAAGTAAAAACAGAATTTCCCTGCTTCGCATTTTTATGCCGCTGGCGTTGCTGATACAGGTTTATTCATATTGCCAAGGGAATGTGAAATATATGATAATTTTTGAATATCCAAGTAATTTAAATGGTAGCTTTAATATTAAAGGTAATAATCAGATAACTTGCATAAGCATTTCTAACTCTGATGATACATCGTTTACATTTTCTGATTCTCTGAAATATAAACGTGGATATGATCCAAATTACATTACTGATATAGTTCAAATTAGTGGAGGTGGTACTGAAATAATAAAACCACATTCTAAAATGGATGGATATTGCTATTTAACGGTTTTATCTGATTATAAAATTACAGAATTTACGTTTACTGAAAGAATTAATGAATCCCCAGGATATAGAAATTTTACTTATTCCCTTTTGGATGATTATTATTACAATATAACAGGTTGGACATCCATGAATACTCATAACAGTACTTTGTATTTTAGGTGTACGTACTGGGTTGAGAATAATATCTCTATAACTTCTAATGTATGTGGTTCTAACTTGTATTTATTGAATTCTTTAACATATTCCATAAAGGAAAAAGATAAGACTATTGACATTAAACCATATGTTATATTGGAAACAAAGATGTCAAATACGATAATTTATAATAATTATTATAATGGTGAGAATATTAGAGCTAATTTCAAAGACAGTACGTCAGTTAAAGTTACATTTTTTTATAAATTATGTTCTAATACAGGCATAACTGCAATGCCAGTCTCCATAGCTAATTCTTCATATTATGAAAATTTTATTAGAGCAACAATTACTACATCTCAGCCCAGATGTTCTGGTGATAAAGGTATAATTACAATATTAGTTGATTATCCCAATAGTGATTTAGATACAATAAGATACAACTTATATAAGTGGGTTGATGAAAAAAATATAACTTATATAGAAAGGGGACATTTTTTTCGGACTACTACAATTGATGGGATCACTGGGGCAACTTCTTATGGACTTAAGTTATGGTGTACTAATTATTGTCAAGAAATATTTTCCGGGATACAAATTCTACCAGCTCCCCCGGCTTTGAATATTAATGCTGTATTTGATTCAGCCACCTGCGCAGCAAAGAATGATGGTTCGATAAGTATTAGGCCAAGCGGAGGTACAGCGCCTTATAATTTAGAAGTCAAAAAAAATTTTCATGAATATTCAAGTACTGATAATACGAAAATAACGGAATTCTCTTTTAAAGCTGAAAATACAGGAAATGCTTTAGTAAAAATAGTTACACATCATCCCGAACAGCATAATAATACTATTACTGTATTTAAAAATGATGAAGTATATTTTATATATGATGGAGATACTTATAATAGGTCAGAATATGAATTTATTATTTCTTTAACGAAAAATAATAATTACAAGATAACATTTACCAGTACAACTTCTTATGACTCTATATCCCTCAAAGTCTTTGAGTATTTCAATAGTATAACCAACATCTCAGAAAACAGTTCTCGAAATATTTCCAATCTTTACGCTGGTGAATATAAGCTGAGACTTACCGATAACAACGGATGTGTAAAGGATAGCACTGTAAATTTGGCAACGGCAACGATAAATGCTTCGTACTCGGTAGGACATCCCACCTGTTCCTCTTTGAATAATGGCAGTATCAGCGTAAATAAGGGAACCACCCGATCATTGGATTTGTATTTTAACGGGGCAAAGGTTTCATATACCTCCTTCAGCAATTTGCCCTCAGGCCATTATTCCATCAGACTCCAAAATAGTGATACTACGTGTGTATTTCTTGATACAACGATTACTTTAAGTTATCAGAAGGAACCCCAGCTAAGCATGTATACCTTCACAACCAACTCCAAAATTTGTTCTAACTCAAATACCGGTACAATACAGGTTAATAAAAAGGCCATTGGTTACAATATTGCAGGTATCATATTAAATGATTCACTATATAATTCTTCATCTTTAGCTGGGATGCCGGCTGGTGCGTATAAGATTAAAGTCAAAACCACAGATAATTGCATTACAGCCAACGATACCACTATTACAATTGAGTCATATCCTCCGTTGGTAATCAATGCGACCCCTGAACCGGTAAAATGTTATGGAGAGGCAAATGGCAGTCTACGATTTAATAATCCTTCTGGCGGTGCAGGTAAAAAATATTACCTGAATATGCCAGATTTAAATATTTTTCGTAAAGAAATATATAAAAATGATACAACAGTTGGAAGCTTACGTGCTAATTTATACAAATACATTATTTCCGATACTATAGGTTGTACCTCTGATACATTAACTGTAACCGTATCTCAGCCTAATCAGCTTTCTCTTGAATTTAAGCCAGATACTTTTGCTGGTGGCTATCATGTACCCTGTGCTGGTGATAAGTATGGATCGGTAACCTTGCAAGCAAGTGGTGGCAATGGCTCGTATTCCTATGAAATGCAAGTAGATAACAATACTATATCGCAAAACGAGAGTAATTTTAATTCAATTGAGATTAATAAAAAACATACATTTACCGTTCGTGATTATAAAGGTTGCAGTGTTACGGATACTATTACACTAAATTCGATACCTCAACCGCTGGTATTTAGTGAATTTATCTTATCGAGTTACTATGGGACGAATATTCGATGTTATGGTGATAGCAGTGGAAAAATTTTTTTAAAAATTAAAGGAGGGGTTAGTCCATACCATCTTAGCATTGTTCCAAATATTGGAGAGATTCATGGTACTGATTCTATAACCAATTTAACTGCAGGAACTTATACAGTTACGATTATCGATGCTAATGGATGTCGGAGAGATACAACTGTAACCTTAGTACAACCAGATTCCGTAACTCTTGTGGTTAACCCCATAGAATACCATGGTTATCACATTCCGTGTAATGGTGATAATGTTACAATATCAGCAGAAGCAGGGGGTGGTATAATTCCGTACTTATATACATGGGATGCAGAAGGTGCATCTGAGGACTCCCTGCATTCATTGGGTTCGGGTTGGCATACGGTTAAGGTAACCGATACTAATGGCTGTTTCCGCATCGATACGTTTGAGTTAACCCAACCCGATCAATTATCTGTAACTATAGATTCGATAGGACTTCCTACCTGTTGGTACGATAGTAGTGGATATATTGCTGTTTCGGTATCAGGGGGTATTAGTGTGGATACGCTGAAGTATGAATTATATACTCACAGTTTTAGAAGTTTGTGGGTTAACCAGAACTTAAAACAGCGTAATTTCGTGTTTGACAATTTGCCGGGTCGTGCCGATTACGGAGTTCGGGTTACCGACCTGAATGGTTGTATTGCCAGTATATCCCCCATTGATATAATTCAGCACGATACGATACAATTGCAGGTATTGGATATCGACAGTGTTTCTTGTAATGGAGGGGACAACGGACAAATTACGGTTTCGGCACGTCGTTCTAATAGCGCTGTTTATCTGGGCGATTTTTCGTTTTATTTGGACAGTGTCTTAAAACAAGCTCCTGCGGATACATTGTTTTTATATGCTTACGATCGGTTGTCTGCCGGTTTTTATCAGGTTACAGTAAAGGATAAGAACAATTGTCATGTCGATACGATAGTAACGGTACCTCAACCATCGAAGATGGAACTGATGCCCGATATTGTTCCGAATATCTGTTATGGCGATAATAAAGCTTCCTTAACAATTACAGCCAAAGGTGGAGTAGGGGGGTATAAATTTGCATACGCTGTTTTATCAACGGATACAGATTCGCTAACACCGAGTGATCATCACTTTTGGGTTACTCGGCCCGATAATGTTCTAAAACTCGATTCTTTAAACTGGAATGTGACCCATCGGGAGGATCCACAATATTTCTTTATTTATGTGAAGGACAGGAATTATGTTGAAGGCCAGTCGGCGTGTATAGTCAGCACGGTTGTAACTTTACCCCGTAAAATGCCTATAAAAGATACCCTAATATACCACTCCCCCTGGTGCTATGGACAATCGGACGGAGATGCCAACATTAGGATCATAGGGGGTGGTAATGGCAATCCTGAAACCTGGACCTATAGCTGGAAAGATAGCAAAGGGGATGAAATATCCCGTGAAAAAGCGATTTTTAATCTGCCATCGGGGCGTTATACCGTGTGGGTGAAGGATTCTTTGGGTTGTTCGCTGGAACGATCCTTTGTGTTGCAAGAACCTGGGATACTTACAACTACTGTAGCTTCAACTACTCCTTATTCTTTTACCAGCAAAACGGGAGGAACAGCAACGCTGATAGTTCAACTTCCCGACAATATCAGCACTTACCGCTATGCTCTTGATACATTGTCTATGAGAGATGCTGGAGGGGAGCTGCTAAGCCTTCAGAATCTTTTGGCTGGCAGACACAGCATACGATTTAGCTATAACAACGACTTGTGTCAGGCAATCGATTCGTTTGACATTGCTTATGCCCATTTGTATATCGATACGGTATACAGAGGGGCTGCTGGCAAAGGGGCATCGAATGGATATGCTCGTGTTGTGGCTAAAGAGGGTGACGGAAACTATTCTTACCTGTGGTATCGTGATAATGGCAGCACATATGAATTACTGCCCTATCAAGGCCGTGAGGTTTCCAGCCTTGCTGCCGGTCGATATGGGGTGAGGGTTATTGACGGACAGAAGGATACTTCGAATATTGTTGAATTTGCGATTGAAGAAACTGAACAATTCAAAATCATTTTACGGGAAACTCAACCTGCTACCTGTACAACTGCTCTCGACGGATTGGCCATTGTTTCGGTGGGGGGTGCAAGGCTGTATCCTCCTTATCAATTTGAATGGAAAAATGAACGCAATCAGGTAATAGGTCACGATTCTGTATTGATGGCCGGTCAGGGAAAATATGTGATTAAAGTGATTGATGCCAGTGGTTCGGTTGATAGTATGAATGTTACCATAGGGGTAAGGGCACCTATTACAATTAATGGCAGTTATTCGACTCGCACAACCTGTTATGGTAATGCTGATGGGAGAATTACCGTAATTTCTGCAGGAGGTTCGGGGAAATATCATTTTACGATGGGTGAAGATGTAGTCCGTGATGTCAGTTCATATACATTTAGGAATCTTTCAGCGGGTAATTACACGGTAGTGATAAGTGACGCTATGAACATGGGCTGTCAGGTAAGTGAGACTTTTGAGGTGAAACAGCCAAATCCCATTCGGACGAATTCCTTAGTGGTAACGCCTCCTAAATGTTATGGCGGTAAAGATGGAAGTATTTCAGCCAGCGCTGTTGGAGGAAATGGAAATTATACATACTCGTGGCGTTCAGTTACAAGAAATGACGGTTTGTTTACCGGTCTGGCTGCTGGTACGGATACACTTAAAATTACCGATGTAAACAAATGTTTTTTCGATACTATTATTCATATCTCTCAGCCTTTACGGATACGAATCGGTTCGTCAACCCTTACCCCACCTTCGTGTTATGGGTCAAATGATGGGAAAATTAGTCTCAGTTTGGTCAATGGAAAGAGTCCCTACATGGTTCAATGGGAGGATGGTACAGTAAATCTTGTGCGAACCGGAATTAAAGCCGGAACCTATCGTGTAAAAATTACCGATGATAATGGTTGTGTAGCCACCGATTCTGTAGTTCTCAGTCAGCCATTAGCATTATCTATTGATTCTGTGGTATTGGTTGATCCTACGTGTTTCTATGATAATAATGGAAAAATTGAATTATCGGTCTCGGGCGGAACCCAACCCTATTCATACAACTGGGTAGGATATAGGGTCAATGCTCCTGTCCTGCAGAATATTTCCAAGGGGAAATATTCGGTTGGAATAAGGGATAAAAATAATTGTACCATTTCACAGAATTATATTCTTAAGTCTCCTCCGTTACTGGATTTTACAATTAGTGGTCAAATGCCCAAATGTAAGGGGCAGTTCAACGGAATTATACAAATCAATGCTGTGGGTGGTACTCCTCCCTATCGTTATTGGTTAGGAAATAATGAAACATCGGATCTAATAACAGGATTGTATGCCAACAGTTATAATTTATCGGTAACAGATTCTTTGGGTTGTACGGCTCAGAAATCGTATCGATTGGGCGAACCAACAGCTTTAATAGCCAAATATACTTTGCTCACTGATATTAAATGTGCGGGCAACTGCGAGGCATCTGTGCGCATAGAACCATCGGGAGGTACAAGTCCCTATGTTGTTCAATGGCCCGATAATTCGACCACGAGGATAAAGGCTAATTTATGTGCAGGGGGATACAATGTGTTGGTAATGGATTCCAATCAATGTAAATATCCTTTATCTATAACCATCAAGCAACCGAATGCTATTCAGATGGTTTCGTATCTTGCCGTGCCACCAACATGTTATTTAGGCAACGATGGTTATGCGACGGCAGTGTTTAGTGGGGGTACGGGTAAAATCACTAAGCTTTGGAACACTGGTGTTTATGCCGATACAGTTTATGGTCTCAGAGCTGGTGAATACACGGTTACCGCTATTGACTCCAATAACTGTAAAAAGACAGAAAAGATAAATGTGCCCGAGCAGGTCAAGGAATCCATTAGTGGTATATCGCCCTATTATCGGGTATGTACCGGACAAGAGGTTAGTTTGAATCCTGGTCTGTGGCGTACCTACATGTGGTATAAGGGGGATACGCTAGTTTCGACCGATCGTTTATTTACCTTTAATAGAGGAGGTACTTACCGGTTGAAAGTCGTTTCCCCGAAAGGATGTACTGATTCTTTATCATTTACCGTCGAATATGTTAAAGATCTTATTCAGGCTGACTTTTTAATACCCAATGATGCTGTTGTAAACAATGAAATACAAATCATTGATGTCAGCTGGCCCATCCCCGAAACGATTAGCTGGAGGTATAACCAGGATAGCGTATTATTGCTGGAAAATAAGGAAGATCGTCAACGGATTGCCTTCCTGTATCCCGGACAATATCCTGTTCAACTCGTAGCGCAGACAGGTATGTGTACCGACTCAGTAACAAAATATATTGTAGTATTTGCTTCCGATGATGATCAAAAGCGTGGATTATTACCAGTAGAACCCGAAAAAGATATTCTGCAGTTGGCTGTTTATCCCAATCCTAATAAGGGCGAATTTAATTTTATGATAAAGTTGAAAGAGATTATGAATTTCACCCTTGATATTTACCAGATTGCAACTGGAAAAGCTATTTATCATAAAATGTATAACAATACGGATTATATCGAGGAAACGATCAATATCGGTTATCAGTCGCCCGGAGCATATAATCTGGTAATAAAAACCAACCAGCAAGTTGAACATTACCTGTTTATAATTTTATGAATACATTGAAGCGTACATTAATATTAATGGCAGTTTGGATTAAGGGTGCGGTAATGGTTTCCTCCGCACAAACCTTGCAGGATGTGAATGTAGGAGTATTGAAGCCCTTGAAATATTCTCATATTCAGCCCGTCGATATCAATAATGATGGTAAAATGGATATTTTCCATTATGGTTCCGATGGAACTACCTATTATGCAGTTTTTTATCTTAACGAAGGCAATTGGGTTTTTACCCTTAGTACAACCAATCTGCCGGCATACAGCAACATGTATACCGACTGGGCCGATTTTGATAACGATGGTTTAATAGATGTTGCCATTACCGGTTATTCTGCAGGACAGAGGAAATGCGAGATTTATAGGAATCAGGGAAATTTTGTATTTTCATTGATGCCGTATTCTTTCGAACCACTTGCTTTTGGCAATGTCAGCTGGGCCGATCTTGATGGCGATGGTAAAATAGATCTGATCATCAATGGTTCTAATGCGCAGGGAAAAGCTGTTACCAGAGTTTATAAAAATACCGGCAATAATTTCACGCTGATCAATTTGTCGCTCGAGGGTATAACTTCTGGTTCGACCGTTTGCTTTGATTTCGATAACGATGGTTTGACGGATATTTTTTATACCGGCATTAACAGTTACGGACAAAAAGCTTGCTATTTGTACCGCAATAACGGTAATTTTAATTTTAGTTCGGTATCGGTTATTTTCGAAAAAATCACCGATGGTGATGTGGCTGTAGCTGATGTGGATGGGAATGGGAGTTTAGATGTTTTTATTACCGGATCGAACAATAATAATCAACGCATAAGCAAGTTATATTGGAACAATAATGGGATATTTAGCGAAGCTGCTGCGAATTTTGATAAAGTCAGTTCCTCGAGCGTACATCTGGCAGATATCGACAATAATGGCAAGCCTGATATATTGCTTAGCGGACAGAACAATAGTAATTTGTTGTCTGTGCTTTTGTTTTACAATCAGGGTAACGGAAACTTTGTCAGGAACGATTCGCTACCCATTGGGCTGGTATTTGCCGATGCGGCAATAGCCGATTTCAATAACGATTCAAAAGTTGATATTTTCTTGAGCGGGCAGAGCTATGCGGGTAATCTGGCAAAATTGTACCGGAATAATTGGCCAGCAAATAACGCCAAACCCACTATGCCGTCGGGTATTTCTGCACATACGCAATATAATTCCGTGACGCTTGGCTGGATCTCGGGTAATGATGATCTTACAGATTCTCTGGCACTTTTGTACAATGTTTTTGTTGGTAAAGTGCCTGAAAAAACCGACATATGGAATCCTATGTCAATCCTTGATTCGGGAAAGCTAAAAATATTCAAACCCAACTTATTGCTACGAAAAAAACAACTCCGGCTTGATAACCTGCCGGAGGGAAGATATAACTGGTCGGTTCAGACGATCGACAACAACGGCAATGCTTCCCAGTTTTTTCCAACGCAACAATTTGTAATCTGCAGCAAACCTTTCATAGGCAACGATACTATCCTATGCGTTGGTGATACGTTACGTCTTAGTATTGGAACGACTACCGACTCGGTCAACTGGTATTCCCAAAAATATGGACTGTTGAAAGCAAATACCCGGCAACTGATCCATTGCGTAAACGAATCGGACGAAATAATTGCTGAGCTATTTAATCAATTGGGTTGCAGGCTTTATGATACTATAAAAATAGGTATTTACAATTTGCCCAACCTTTTTTTGGGAAATGATACGGATGTTTGCGACGGGGAAAATATTTTGCTTACCATACCGACACAGGGTATTCAGCAGTCGAAATGGTACTCATCGATGCATGGGCTTTTGAAGACTGATACAAGTGCAGTCAGCATTCGTATTTTAGCTACCGATACCATTGTGGTATGGGGAAAGGATGTGCATACCTGCAAAAATACCGATACAATTGTTATCAGGAAAAAAGAACTTCCGACAGTTCATTTAGGACCCGACAGGCGGGTTTGTCAGAACGATACGGCAATTCTGCGTTTGCCTGCCATCTATGCTGCTTACACTTGGCAGCAACTTAATCGGACAGAGGTTGTTTCTGTAGTCGATACCTGTGTATGGCGGGTGAATAAAACCGATACCCTGAGGGTAAATGTTACCGGTTCGAACGGTTGCCAAAACGCTGATACGGTGGTTCTGCAGATGCTTAACCTTCCTTCAGTAACCCTTGGCCCCGATACAGCTATTTGTTACGGAGAAAGTTGGAACATACGGGCACTCACATCGGCCAACCGAAGTCAATGGTACAGTTCCCAACGGGGTTTGCTGGCTATGGATACTTTAACCGTAACTTATAAGGTTTTGACTTCCGATACCCTCTCCATTATGGTTACTGACTCATTCTCGTGCAGTAATGCTGATACTATCGTCATTCATAAACTCGAATTACCGGATTTTTCTATTGGAAACGACACGGCTATCTGCTATGGGAACAACCTTCTTTTTTCTGCAGGGACCGGCTGGAAAAACGTTGACTGGTATTCTAAAAACATGGGATTGCTTGCTCGTGGCAGTTGGTTTTATCAAAATATTTTTTATCAAACGGATAGTATATGGGCTGTGGTAACTAACCAGAATAACTGTGTAAATTACGACAGTGTCTTCATTGAAGTATATCCATTGCCGGTTTTAAGTCTCGGGGCCGATACATCTGTCTGTCGTGGTGATAGCATTTTGCTAACTCCGGGTAGTCAATGGCCTATTGTTCAATGGACTATCGATTCGGTGGTGATAGAGTCGGAAATGCTTTGGCATAAGGTTATGCATACCGATACTATTGTAGTAAAGGTAACCGACAGCCGACAGTGTTTCAACCTTGACACTTTGCGTGTGGAGGTTTTATCGCTGCCTGACTTTTACCTGCCTGTGGATACCGGTGTATGCCGCAACGACACCCTGCAACTGGATATTGGTAAGAAGTGGGAGCATGTAACATGGCAAAGCCTTAATAACATTATCGCCGATACTCTTTTGGGGAGAATAGTATTGCCGGTGGTAAATTCCGATACGCTGCAGGTGGTGGTCGTTGATACCAACCGTTGTCGTACATCCCGATACGTGAAGATACATGTTTTTCCATTGCCTGTTTTGCATGTACCCGATACATCCATATGTTTTGGGCAGACGGTAGCTTTTTCATTACCCGATACGCTTCAGAGAGCTATCTGGCTATCCGTGCAGGGGGATACCCTCGAGCAAAATGAAAAATTTTTAACGTATTCACGATCGGTTAATGATAGCCTGATCGTGATTGCCTTTAGTCGTGAGGGCTGTCAAAGTAGGGACAGTTTTCAGATAGTAGTTCATCCGTTGCCCCTTGTCGAAGCGGGGAATGATACTATTGTATGCTATGGGAATATGATAACCCTTGGGGGCAGGCCTACGGCAACAGGCTCGGATCCTCTTGTATATCAGTGGGACAATGTGGGTGAAGATGAAAAAATCCTGCCTAATCCGCAGGTAACCTTATTGGCCGATACCTTTTTCAGGGTAGAAGTGACCGATGCGCATGGGTGTCGATCTTTTGATTCGGTGCATATTTATGTTAATCCTCCATCGGTGTTTACTTTGCCCGACACCTTATACCTTTGTAAGGGTGGTGAGGCAAACTTGCCCCAAAGTCCTATTGTACAGGGCAGCAGGTTCGGTTACACATTTCATTGGACACCCGATTCATTGCTCGATAATCCTGCATCGCAATGGCCGGTGTTTCGACCTGCTTCATCAACAACGTACAGAGTAGTTGTGCAGTCGTGGAAATGTAACCCCGATACGGCCTATCTGCCGGTTGTGGTCAGACCTTTGCCCAAAATTTACATTTCGCCTACTCTTACCATTGGACAAAACGATTTTGTGCAGCTTTATGCCGAAGGAGGGGTCGCTTATCATTGGGAACCTGCCAGTGGATTGAATGTAACCGATAAGCCCGATCCTATTGCTTCGCCCAAAATTACTACCACCTATACGGTAAGGGTCACCGACGCATACGGGTGCAGCAGTACCGACTCCGTTAAAGTCTGTGTGGCAAACTCGGTATTTGTGCCAAGTCTGTTCTCGCCCAATAATGATGGACAAAATGATTTCTTTACCGTGTATGGCTTTGGGATACTTGAACTTAAGGTTAAAATTTTTGATCGAAATCGCCAGCTGATATTCGAAAGTTCCGACTGGGAAACATTCTCCAAGCAGGGATGGGACGGTAATTACAAGGGTAAGCCAGTCGATCCCGGAATATATTATTGGTGGATTTCGGGGAAATTTAAGGATGGTTCTCCGGTTTTATTTAATGGTAAAAATTATGGTACGGTCACACTTATTCGTTAAGCGGAAAAAACAACAGGTTATGGTCAAATACAGGTTGTTATTTATGCTGCTGCTGTTGATGGGTTTTGGAATCAGCAATAATCGGGCGCAGGAAGCCTTATTTACCGATATTTCCGAAGCACACCTATTGATAAACCCTGCACGTCTGACAGAACAAAATCAGCCGGTAATTAAACTTCAATATCGTAATATGCCTTTGACCGAGAATATTAGACATACTGCCTTATTTGCCGCTACCGAAATTCCTTTTCATTATTCGTATAAAAAAATAAACGGAGGGATTTTGTCCTTAGGTTTTTATAACGAATCATACAATAGCTACCCGGCAATTAATACTTCAATGGGAACACTTGCCTTTGCGCAAGCCGTTCAAATAACCTCAAATTCGATTTTGTCGCTCGCCATGCAGTGTAATTTTTATCAAAAAATATTGAACAAGCAGAATTTTACTACAGGTTCGCAGTGGGATCCATATCTTGGATACAATCCGTCATTACCTTCGGGGGAAAATTTCATTACCCATAAGGCGGTGTTTTACACCCTGAATACCGGTATTTTCTTAAAACAGATTAAAAATAATTCAACACATCATTATATTGGGTTTTCGGTGTACAATCTAAACCGGCCTGCATTGTTGTATACCTCCGGGGGAACAGCGTCGCGGCTGCCGAACAAATATTTTTTGATTGTCGGCTATAAAATTTTTGATCGTTCAGATATCAATCTGATTCCAGAATTTTTATTTAGCAAATATAGGAATGAACATACTATTTGTACTGGCTTACAATGCAATATTGCGACTTATGCAAGTAATCCATTTTTACCTTTCGATGATGGCTGGATTACTGTGTCGGGACAATATGCCAATAACCGATCATTATCGGTAGGATTAGCGCTTAGTCAGCCTCGTTACAAGGCTGGCATAGTATACCAGCATCATTTTTTATCGGAATACTATCGAGAAGCAGGATCGGTAGAACTACTTCTGGTATTTAAATTTGGAAAGAAAAAATCCGCTGTTCCGCCAGCGCAGGAGTATCGGATGTCGGAAGTACGACGATTCTTTAAAATTGACAATATCAAAGATACAGCAAGGAACATTAAGCAAGAGGAACAGCAGCCTCAGGTTGAAAAACATAAACCTGTGTCGCTGGCGCTTAAGCGTGACTTCAAGTTTAGTTTCAATGATGCCACCCTTAACGACGAAGCGAAGCAGTATCTCGACGAACTGGCCGACCTGCTTAAACGTAGCCCGCAAATGACCATTGAAATAATCGGACATACCGATGATGTGGGTACTCCCGAGGGTAATCGGATTATCTCTTTGCGTAGAGCTCAGGTGGTTGCTGATTACCTGATAAGTAAGGGGATCGGTCCCGAACGTATTAAAGTTACTGGTAAAATGGACAAAGAGCCATTGTTCCCCAATAATTCGCCGGAGAACAGATCTAAAAACCGTCGGGTTGAATTTATTTTAACACAATAGTTGTAAATAGAAATATCAAACTAATGCTGATGAAACGAACTGCGAGTTTTATCCGGCTGGGAGGCTGATAATAAAAACAGTGCATAACCAAAAGGTAGTCAGTAATTTAAATATTATTTTCGGATGAATTTGAAAAAATGTTGACAACGGTTAAAACCAAAAGCGGGTTGAGCAAAAATCGTGGGTTAGTCGTCCATAGATGGGTTATGATTTTATTTTTAAAGTATCGAATAATTTGTAGGTTATATAACTTTTAATAGATGATCAGGCAATATATTCAATGGTACATAGCGATTATTTTTGGGGTCATGGCTCATGGGGCATTTGGTCAGAACCTTGAGAAGATTGGCGATAAAAAGCCCTTAAAAATCAGCGGGGGCGTTTCAGCCAATCAGATAGGATATTTGAGCAGTGCTGCAGATGTGTATCGAGATCCTTATACCTGGGTAATTACGGGTAATCTCAATATTGAGCTATGGGAGTGGGCGGTACCCTTGTCGTATACCCTTTCAAACTATGGGCGGAATTTTCAGCAACCCTTTAATCAATACAGCATGCATCCCAAGTATAAATGGATAAATGTGCATCTGGGTTATTGTTCTATGAGTTTTTCGCCCTATACCTTAAGTGGGCATACATTTTTGGGGGTTGGTGCCGACCTTACTCCACCGGGGAAATTTTATACCAGTTTCTTTTTTGGCAGGTTAAGAAAGGCCTTGCAACCAGACACATTAACACCGGGAGTTCAGCCTCAGTATCGGCGGATGGGGTGGGGGATTAAGGCAGGGGTCAATCTGCAGGCAAACAATATCGAGATGATTATATTTAAAGCTCAGGATGATCCACATTCGATTGATGGATATGTGATTACCGACTCGGTATTGCGGCCACGGGAAAATCTGATTTTATCGTTTAAGGTAAAAACCCAGTTGCTGAAAAAGCTTACATGGAATTTTGAAACAGCTGGGAGTTGTTATACTTCCGATGTAAATCAACCGGTAGTCACCGGGCAGAAAAATATTTACGCTCTCACCCAACTCATACAGATTCGTTCGGCTACTGCAATTACCCATGCGTATAAATCCGGTCTGAGTTATTCTTTTGGGAGTTCTAGTGTAGGCATAGGTTACGAAAGGGTTGATCCCGGATATCAGACGCTGGGTGCCTATTATTCCAACAACGACTTTGAAAATTATACCGTTAACGTGGCAACTTCGTTGTTTCAGAATAAAATGTCGTTATCGGGCAGTACGGGTATTCAGTATGATGATTTAGACAATAAAAAGGGGACTCGAACCAGCAGATATGTAAATGCCATTAATGCGTCTTTTGCTCCTTCGCAAAAAATCTCGGTGAGCGGATCGTATTCCAATTTTTCGTCCTACACCAATATTAAGTCGCCTTTCAGGGATATAAATCAATCTTTTCCTATCACCAACCCCGATACACTCAACTACACCCAGATATCGCAGTCGGTTGGGGGCAATGTATCTTTCAGCCCGGCTTCAGATGAAAAACGTAGGCAGTCGGTAATTGCCAATTTTAATTATATGATTACTGAGGATAAACAAACCGGTACCAATAATAAAACCCATATTTACACTGCCTTTTTGGCGTATAACTATACAATGGTGCCACAAAATCTTACCCTGACATCGTCGGTAACCTATAATCTCAGCCAATATCCGGGAAATAATACCTTCACCGTAGGTCCAAATATTGGAGTAAGTAAGTCGTTCTTGAAAAACACCCTTCAGTCGTCGTTGCGGGTGGCTTATAACGAATCCTATACCAGTCATAAAAAAACTAATGCAACCATGGTTGTGCAATGCTCGGGTGGGTATAAGTTTCTTAAAAATCATCAACTGAATTTAAATTTGACTTTTTCGAAAAGAAAAGTTATTTTGCCTGAAAAATCAAATACTGTTTTTGATTTTACGGGTATGTTGAGTTATGCGTATCAATTTTAAAAAAAAATAAATATGAAGGTTAAACGGATATTCAGTTTTAGAAAATTGTTTGTAACGGCATGGAAAAGTTTATTTCTGTGGGTAATCCTTACCACAATGTCTTTTACTGCTGTTCAAGCAAAAGATGCAAAAGCTACCTTAAAGGAATATTTTGCCGAGGTACGAAAGGGCAGGAGCGTAACATTACCTGCAGGCATATTTCAGCCGGCCAATGAAAAAGTAATTTTACAGACCTCGGTTGGTTACCTTTCCGATTCGGTCGATGCGGTGCGTTCAGCTGCCATCTATGTGATCAAGTCGGCCGGACTCATGAGTAAAAAAGCCGATTACCGGCAGCAGTGCGTATTATACCTGTTGCAGGCATGTTCCGATAAGAACTCCGGTAACAGTGGACAGGCCAGCAATTACCTTACCCAGTTTAACCCATCCGATTTTAACCCGTCGGCCCGTGATATGCTAAGAAAACTCCTGCAATCCGATGTCCCTCACATTTCCAATATAATTAAACTGGCAGGATTTGTCCAGCTTACCGATATGATTTCCTATATTTCTGACGCTATTTATGTTCAGCCTCCCAAATGGAAAAAAAAGGATGCATGGGCAGCCCATCTGGCGCTAGCCCGTATGGGAGTGGAGGATGAAATCGACTACTGCCTCAATAGAGTAAAAAAAATCTCGCTTAACGATGATGTCGTTTATAACCTATTACCCGATCTTATTTATATCCGACAAAAACCTGTTTACGATTATCTGGTGAGCCTTTTGTATATCGATGAAAAATTATGTAACCCGGCCGATCCCGATGCAGAAACTAAAATATTGTGCGGTTACAGGATTATGGAAATGCTGGCTACAGAAATAAAAAATTTCCCTCTTCCGGTTCAACCCAGTGGCGATATAGATACCGATGATTATCACAAGGCATTAATGACCTTGCGTCAATGGTTTAAGTATAATCCTGATTATCAGATTATTACTGATAGATTTTAATAAGCATAAACGATGCGTGCACGTAGATATATTGCAGCATATCTGATGTGTTTTATTTCCATAGCTATTCGCGCCCAGCAATACCCTATTCAGGCGCAGCTGGTTATACAGCCGCCCTTTGGTCTGTCGCTGGCGCATTACACAGCCGTGATCAACAATCCGCTCAGTGTGACCATCTGGCTGAAGGACCTGACCATGGTCAACTATCAGGTTCGATTGCGGCTCACGATCGAATCCACCCGTGTACGCATCTATACCGACCCCAATTACCTGCCTCCTCCCATTACGCTGCAAGGGGGCGTACCCCTTACGCTCAACGGCTACGACCTGTCCGATTATTTTTATCCCGACCATCTGATATTCGAGGGCATCAGCCGTAGCGACTATATGCGGACCAACAAGCTGCCCGAGGGTTTTTACCGGTTTACCCTTCAGGTGCTCGACTACCGAAGGGGTTCGGTAGTATCGAATGCGGCCTTTACGCAGGCCTATATTGTGCTCAACGACCCGCCGGTAATCAACCGTCCGGCCAACAACGAGAAGATACCCTCGGGGCTGTCGCTGCCCATAGTGTTCAACTGGACGCCGCGTCACATGGGTTCGCCCAACTCAGCTTTTTCCACGCAGTATCGTTTGCGTATCGTAGAGATATGGCCGCAGGGACGCAATCCCTATGAGGCCATGCTGACTACTCCGCCCGTTTTCGAGACCACCGTAAGTGGCACTACCTTTGTGTACGATGCCAGCTATCCGCCGCTGATACCGGGGAAGGAGTATGCCTTCAACGTCACGGCCGAGGATGTGCTGGGGCGAGACTTGTTCAAGAACGGTGGCACCAGCGAGACCTACCGGTTCATCTACGGCGACCCCTGCGATCCGCCGAAGAATATCACCGCCCGGCCGGTGGAGGGCAATGCCATAGAGGTATCGTGGGAGGCCGGGATAGGGCATACGAGCTATCGGGTAGGATTACGCACGCAGGGGAGAGAGGGTTGGCGCGAGCAGGAGTCGCTGCTTACCCATTGCCGTTTCGACAACATTGCTCCCAGGGTATTGTTCGAGTATCGGGTACAGGCGCAGTGTGGGACTTTCCAGAGCGATTGGTCGGCCATCGACACGGTGCGTTCGAAGGACATGCCCCGCCGACCGCCTCCCTGCGGACCGGCTAAGCCGCTGCCCCCTATCACCAATCGCAACAAAATCCCCAACCTTTATCCGGGGGATGTGTTCTATGCCGGCGGGTTCGAGGCACGGATTCACAGCGTGATGCGCAACGAGGATGGTTCGTTCTCGGGCGAATGTTCGGTAATCATGCCCTTTCTCAACTATGCCCGGGTGTTGCACACCTTCGACCATATTTTTGTGAACGAACTGTATCAGATGTACCAGGGGAAGCTGGTGTCGGTAAGCGACTTTGATCCTCCCCGCAAGAAGATCGGATCGTCGACGGTACGACCGAAGGATGCTCCGCCACAGGGGATACGCACGGCAGCAGGCTTTCTGCGTCCCGATAGCGTCATCACCCTCAC
>Ga0078972_1000903_pt1 | contig 120068 bp, 124 predicted proteins | sample YelNatPaOPGAMG01_FD_67568 | JGI IMG/M metagenome (GOLD analysis project Ga0078972, IMG submission 67568) | Hot spring thermophilic microbial communities from Obsidian Pool, Yellowstone National Park, USA - OP-RAMG-01 (SPADES assembly) (version 2) | ecosystem: Environmental > Aquatic > Thermal... | reverse complement strand
GACAACGTCAGCATCACCGTCAAGCTCATCGCCCCGATCGCGATGGAAGAAGGTCTGCGCTTCGCCATCCGTGAAGGCGGCCGTACCGTCGGCGCAGGCGTCGTGGCAAAGATCATCGCGTAAATTCGTCCAACGGAACCAGTCGGCGCCTTGCGCGCCGATTTTTGCTCTTTGAAGAGAACGTCATGCAAAACCAAAAAATTCGTATTCGTCTGAAAGCGTTTGATTACAAGCTGATCGACCAGTCCGCGATGGAAATCGTCGATACCGCCAAGCGCACGGGGGCCATCGTCAAGGGCCCGGTGCCCATGCCGACACGCCTGCAGCGTTTTGACATCCTGCGTTCTCCGCACGTCAACAAGACCTCGCGCGACCAGCTCGAAATTCGCACGCATCTGCGCCTGATGGACATCGTGGATCCGACCGACAAAACCGTTGACGCGCTGATGAAGCTCGACCTGCCTGCAGGCGTTGATGTGGAAATCAAGCTGCAATGATTAGGGCAGCTTGCTTTCAGCAAGACGCGTGCAGTATGATTACTAGCTTTCCCTCTTCAGGGGGGGGCGCAAAGGCTGCAAAAAGCAGTAGAGAAGAGCGCTGCAAAATCTTGCGGCTGCACTGATTAACTTACGGGCTTGGCCAATCGTAGCCAAGCAGGAGAAAACAATGAGCTCACATTCAATGGGCCTTGTCACGCGCAAGGTCGGAATGACGCGTGTGTTCACCGATGATGGAGATTCCATCGCCGTCACTGTGCTGGATGCTTCCGGCAACCGGGTGGCACAGGTGCGCACACAAGATGTGGATGGCTACAGTGCCGTCCAAATCGCTTTTGGTTCGCGCAAGCCATCACGCCTGACTAAGGGTCAGGCAGGTCATCTTGCCAAGGCGGGTGTTGAGCCGGCTGAAATTCTCAAGGAATTTGATCTGCCCGCTGACAAGGCCGCCAGCTTCGCGCTGGGTGCCGCGGTGCCTGCCACCCTTTTCCAGGTCGGGCAGATGGTGGACGCACAGGGAGTGTCGATCGGCAAAGGTTTTGCCGGGTCGATCAAGCGTCACAACTTTTCCTCCAACCGCGCGTCGCACGGTAACTCGGTCACGACACGCGCACCAGGTTCCATTGGTATGGCGCAGGATCCCGGTCGTGTTTTTCCTGGCAAGCGCATGGCGGGTCAGATGGGCGGCGAGACGGTCACTGTGCAAAACTTGGAGATTGTGCGCATCGATGAGGCGCGCCAGCTCATTCTGGTCAAGGGGGCTGTGCCAGGTTCGCGCTCCGGCTACGTGTTTCTGCGTCCCGCGGTCAAATCTGCGGCAGGAGGTCAGTGATGCAGCTCGATTTCATCAATGCGCAGGGTCAGCCTGCCGAAAAGTTTGAGGTCAGTCCTGAAGTGTTCGGGCGTGATTTCAATGAAGACTTAGTTCACCAGATCGTCATCGCCTATCAGGCCAATGCACGCCTGGGCAATCGGGCGCAAAAGGATCGCGCTGTTGTCAAACACTCCACGCGCAAGCCCTGGAAACAAAAGGGAACAGGCCGTGCGCGCGCGGGGATGACGTCTTCCCCGCTGTGGCGTGGAGGCGGAAAAATTTTCCCGAATTCGCCTGACGAAAACTTCACGCACAAGGTCAATAAGAAGGCCTACCGCGCAGGCATGCGCTCGTTGTTCTCACAACTGGCGCGTGAAGGCCGTCTGATGGTGGTCGATTCGTTCACGGTCGAGGCGCCGAAGACCAAACTGGTTGCCGAGAAGTGCAAGGCGATGGGCTTTGAGTCTGTGATGATCATTGCAGACGGCGCAGATGAAAATCTGTTTCTCGCTGCACGCAATCTGCCCAATGTGCTCGTTGTCGAGCCGCGCTATGCCGATCCGCTGTCCCTGCTGTTCTACAAGAAAGTCGTGATGACCAAAGGTGCGGTCAGCCAATTGCAGGAGATGCTGTCATGAAGCAATCTGTGATCAATCCCCAGCGCCTGATGCAGGTTCTGAGTGCGCCAGTGATTTCCGAGAAGGCCACCATGGTTGCGGAAAAGCGTAACCAAGTTGTTTTCCGCGTGATGCGCGATGCCACCAAGCCCGAAATCAAAGCCGCTGTTGAGCTGATGTTCAAGGTCAATGTCGAGTCAGTGCAGGTCAGCAACCTCAAAGGCAAGGTCAAGCGCACTGCGCGTGGAGCCGGCCGCCGTAATCATGTCAAAAAAGCCTATGTCTGCCTGAAGGCTGGACAAGAGCTGAACTTCGCGCAGGAGGGTATCTAAATGCCCGTCGTCAAAGTCAAGCCAACATCGGCCGGCCGCCGGGCCGTCGTCAAGGTCACGCATCCGCATCTGTACAAGGGCGAGCCTGAGCGTTCACTGCTCGAGCCGCAGTTCCAGAAGGCGGGCCGCAATAATAATGGTCATATCACCACCCGGCATCGTGGGGGGGGTCACAAGCACCACTACCGCTTGGTCGATTTCCGTCGCGACAAGGACGGCATCCCGGCCAAGGTCGAGCGCATCGAATACGATCCAAACCGTACCGCGCACATCGCGCTGGTGTGTTATGCCGACGGCGAGCGTCGCTACATCATCGCGCCGCGCAATCTGGAAGTGGGCGCCACGTTGCTGAGCGGTGCCGAGGCGCCGATTCGCGCTGGCAACACCCTGCCGATCCGCAACATCCCGGTGGGCTCTACCATTCACTGCATCGAGATGCAGCCGGGCAAGGGGGCGCAGATTGCGCGTTCCGCTGGTGCTTCGGCTGTGCTGTTGGCACGCGAAGGCATTCACGCACAGGTCCGCATGCGTTCCGGGGAGGTGCGTCGCATTCACATCGACTGCCGTGCCACGCTGGGCGAGGTCAGCAACGAAGAGCACAACCTGCGCCAGTATGGCAAGGCCGGTGCGATCCGCTGGCAAGGCATTCGTCCGACGGTGCGTGGTGTGGCCATGAACCCAGTCGATCACCCCCACGGTGGTGGTGAAGGCAAGACGGGTGAAGGCCGCGTGGCGGTCAGCCCGTGGGGTACGCCGACCAAGGGTTATCGCACCCGTAACAACAAGCGCACGCAGAGCATGATCGTGTCGCGTCGTAAGAAGTAAGGGATAGCATATGGCTCGCTCACTCAAAAAAGGTCCGTTCTGCGACCAGCATCTGTTGAAGAAAGTTGAAGCTGCTGTCAGCACCAAAGACAAGCGCCCGGTGAAGACCTGGTCGCGCCGCTCCACCATCCTGCCCGAATTCATCGGTCTGACGATTGCCGTGCACAACGGCAAACAGCATGTCCCGGTGTATGTGTCCGATCAAATGGTCGGGCACAAGCTTGGCGAATTCGCGCTGACGAGGACATTCAAAGGACATCCCGCCGACAAAAAGGCGAAGAGGTAAGGCAGACACATGGAAACTCGTGCAACCCTACGCGGCGTTCGTCTCTCGGCCCAAAAAGGCCGACTGGTGGCGGACCTGATCCGCGGAAAAAAAGTGGACTCCGCTCTGAACATTCTGGAGTTCTCACCCAAGAAGGCATCGGGCATCATCAAGAAAGTGCTGGAGTCAGCCATCGCCAACGCCGAGCACAACGATGGCGCCGATGTGGACGAATTGATGGTGACCAAGATCATGGTGGAAGAGGGCTCGACCCTCAAGCGCTTCAGTGCGCGTGCAAAGGGTCGAGGCAATCGCATCAGTAAGCCCACCTGCCACATCTATATTCAAGTCGGGAACTGAGAGCGCTATGGGACAGAAAATTCATCCGACCGGCTTCCGTCTGGCCGTCACCCGTGGCTGGGCCTCGCGCTGGTATGCGCCGAGCACCCAGTACGCCAAGATGCTCAGCGAAGACATCATGGTTCGCGAGTACCTGGCCAAGCGTCTGAAGAACGCCTCTGTGTCACGCGTGCTCATCGAGCGTCCGGCCAAGAATGCCCGCATCACCATTTACAGCGCGCGTCCGGGCGTTGTGATCGGCAAGAAGGGCGAAGACATCGAGAACCTGAAGGCTGAGTTGGCCAAGCGTCTGGGCGTGCCGGTTGCTGTTGACATCGAAGAAGTGCGCAAGCCCGAAATCGACGCTCAACTGATTGCCGACTCCATCACGCAGCAGCTTGAAAAGCGCATTCAGTTCCGTCGCGCCATGAAGCGGGCGATGCAGAACGCCATGCGCATGGGCGCTCAAGGCATCAAGATCATGTCGTCCGGTCGCCTGAACGGCATCGAAATTGCACGACGTGAGTGGTATCGCGAAGGCCGTGTGCCGCTGCAGACGTTGCGTGCGAACATCGACTACGCCACCTCGGAAGCGAAGACCACTTATGGCGTTATCGGCGTCAAGGTCTGGGTGTACAAGGGTGATACACCGGCCAAGGGTGCACTGGTTCCGGCTAAAGTCGAACCTGCTGCGCAGGAAGAGGATCGGCGGAATCGCCGTCCAGGTGCCACCCGCCCGTCCGGTGCACGCCGTGCTGCCCCCCGTCGTGACGAAGCTGCCTCGGCGCCTTCTGCCGATGGTGAAAAATCAGTTGCTGTCAAGCGTGTGCGTAAACCGGTGGTACCCAGCGGTACGCCTGGCGCAGGCGCTTAAGGAGAGTATTCATGCTACAACCCGCTCGTCGCAAATACCGCAAAGAGCAGAAGGGCCGCAATACCGGCCTCGCCACTCGCGGAGCCACAGTTGCATTTGGCGAATACGGTCTGAAGGCCACGACGCGTGGCCGCATCACTGCGCGCCAGATCGAGTCTGCCCGCCGTGCCATTTCGCGTCACGTCAAGCGTGGCGGACGGATCTGGATCCGCGTCTTTCCGGACAAGCCGATTTCGATCAAGCCTGCTGAAGTGCGCATGGGTAACGGTAAGGGCAATCCCGAGTACTACGTCTCGGAAGTGCAGCCGGGCCGTGTGCTATATGAAATCGAAGGGGTTTCTGAGGCTGTGGCGCGTGAGGCATTTGAACTTGCTGCCGCCAAGCTGCCTTTCCGCACCATTTTTGTCACGCGTCTGATCGGCGCATAAGGAGAGCGACTTGAAAACTTCCGCTCAACGCACGGAGCTGCGTGCCAAGGATATTCCTGCGCTGCAGACTGAACTCGACAGTCTGTTGAAGGCCCATTTCAATCTGCGCATGCAGAAAGGGACTCAACAACTGCAGAACACGACTCAATTGGGCAACACCAAGCGGGCCATTGCCCGGGTGCGCACCTTGATTCAAGAAAAGAAGGCCAAGGGTTAAGCCATGACGGAACAAAAGAAAGTCCAGCGCACGCTGGTTGGCCGTGTGGTCAGCGACAAGCGCCAGAAGACCGTGACCGTATTGGTCGAACGTCGCATTCAGCATCCCATCTATGGCAAGTTCATTGCCCGCTCCAAGAAGTACAGTGCGCATGACGAGGCTGGCCAGTATCACCTGAACGATGTGGTTGAAATCGCGGAATCCCGCCCGATTTCCAAGACCAAGTCCTGGGTAGTCAGCCGTCTGATCACCAAAGGTCAAGTGATCTAAGGGTCAAGCAGTCAAAAATCCATCGCGCCGCCCCCCCCGGCCGAATGTGCGGGGCGATGGTAGTTTGACGGCAATCCGCCGCCTGTTTGTTCCGCGTTTCTGGGACAGCAGGGGCGGATTTTTTTGTGTTCTGGGTTCGACTTGGTCAAGATTGATTGCATATCTTGCTTGTACACACCGACCCGGAGCTGGCAAAGTCGTTCGACTGGGCTACAGTGATGAGGCGCAGCGACATGCGCTTCGGCGAGGTTGAGCAGACCGTGTAGGGCGGTCATGCCAAGCCGAATCACCACAAAGTTGACAGGAGACGATATGACGACAACCACCTTGTCCGATGCGGCAGCCCGCGACCCGGTCTGCACGTTGTCCTACATTCACCCGGTGGCCGATAGCCCCTGGCTCACCTATCTGGCGCAGGTCGACCGGGTTTTGCCTCACCTTGGCCCGCTGGCGCGCTGGGGGGAGACCCTCAAGCGGCCAAAGCGCTCGCTGATCGTGGATGTGCCCATCGAAATGGACGACGGCTCCGTGCAGCATTTCGAAGGCTATCGTGTTCAGCACAATCTGTCGCGCGGACCGGGCAAGGGTGGCGTGCGCTATCACCCGGATGTCACGCTCGAAGAAGTCATGGCTCTGTCGGCGTGGATGACCATCAAGAATGCTGCGGTCGGCCTGCCCTATGGCGGTGCCAAGGGCGGGATCCGCGTGTCGCCATCCAAGCTGTCTCGCAAGGAACTGGAGCGGCTGACACGGCGCTACACGAGTGAAATCGGCATCATCATCGGCCCGCAGCAGGACATTCCCGCGCCCGATGTCAACACCAACAGCCAGATCATGGCATGGATGATGGACACGTACTCGATGAACGTTGGGGCGACGGCAACCGGGGTGGTCACCGGAAAGCCGATTCCACTGGGCGGCTCACTAGGGCGGGTGAAGGCAACCGGACGCGGCGTTTTTGTGACCGGCAGAGAGGCCCTGAGGCGATTGAAGCTCGACATGAAGGGGCTGCGGATTGCCGTGCAGGGTTTTGGCAATGTCGGAGGCACCGCAGCGGAACTGTTTGCCCAAAACGGCGCGCTGATTGTCGCCGTCCAAGATCACACCGGCACCATCCTGAACGACAAGGGGCTGGACGTAGCTGCGCTGCTGCGCCATGTCGCAGAAAAAGGCGGTGTTGGAGGATTTCCCGGCGCGCAAGCCGCAGCCACCGCGGATTTTTGGGCCGTACCCTGCGATGTCCTGATTCCAGCGGCCCTGGAAGGGCAGATCACCGCTGAGCGGGCGCGCAACACCACCGCAAAGCTCATTTTGGAAGGCGCCAATGGCCCGACCTTGCCCGCAGCAGACGATGTCTTTGCCAGCCGTGGCATCCTCGTGGTGCCTGATGTCATCTGCAATGCAGGGGGCGTCACCGTGTCCTATTTCGAGTGGGTGCAGGACTTTTCCAGCTTCTTCTGGGATGAAGACGATATCAACGCGCGGCTGGACAAGATTTTGGGCAATGCCTTTGCCCGCATCTGGGATACGGCCGACCAACTGCATATCAGCCTGAGAACCGCGGCCTTTGTGGTGGCCTGCGAACGGGTGCTGCAGGCGCGGGAAGAGCGGGGGCTGTATCCCTGATTGCCGTGCTCGGCAGCGGGCGGGAAGACCGTCAGAGCTTGGTGACGATGGCGTCTTCGCCGGACAGCGGCGCCTCGGCGCCGGCCCGCGGCTTGCTCCAGGCGGCTCGCAGGCCGTCGAGCAGAAAAACCGCAATTCCGGTCCACACCAGACCGAAACCGACAACCTTCGCAAGGGCAAACGGCTCGCGATACAGCCAGACCCCCAAGGCCAGTTGCAAAGACGGCGTGATGTACTGCAGCACCCCCAGCAATGTCATGGACATGCGGCGCGCTCCTGCCGCAAACAGCAGCAGCGGAACCGTGGTGATCGGCCCAGCTGCCACCAGGAGCCAACGCGTGGAGACGTCTGCCGTGGCAAACGCGTTCTGGCCCTGCGTGCCGAGCCAATACAGATACAGCAACGCCAGGGGGAAGAGCACCGCAGTTTCCACCGCAAGGCCCTCGAGCGCGCCCAGTGGCGCCGTCTTGCGCAGCAGGGCATAGCCGCCAAAGGTGAACGCCAGGCTCAGGCTGATCCACGGCACATGACCCACTTCAAGCGCCATCACCGAGACGCCCACAGCCGCAATACCCAGTGCCACCCACTGCAGAGCGCGCAAGCGTTCATGCAGCAACACTGAACCCAGTGCCACATTCACCAGCGGATTGATGTAGTAGCCCAGGCTCGCATCGACCACATGATTGCTGTTGACCGCCCAGATATAGATGCCCCAGTTGCTTGACAGCAGCAAAGCACTCAGGGCGAAGCGCACAAGCACAGCCGGTTGTTCTCGCAGGACATTCAGCCACGACCAGCGCTTGAGCACGGCCAGAAGCAGAGCCACCACCAGCAGCGACCACACCATGCGGTGCGCGAGGATCTGCAGTGACGGGATTTGCTCGAGCGCCTTGAAGTACAGCGGAAACAGGCCCCAGATGACATAGGCCATCAAAGCGTAGACAACGCCGGAATTCATGTGAACGGTCTTTTATGGGTGAATGAAGTCCGCGCGGCTTCTCACGAAGCGACGCGAAAGCCAATCACTGTATCCGCGAATGCGTTTGTCTGCAGCGCTCAGACGTTGAAAAGGAAATGCAGCACGTCGCCATCCTTCACGACGTAATCCTTGCCTTCGGCGCGCATCTTGCCCGCGTCCTTCGCGCCCTGTTCGCCACCGTAATGAATGAAATCCTCGAAGGCGATGGTCTGCGCGCGGATGAAGCCGCGCTCGAAGTCGGTGTGGATGACCGCAGCCGCCTGCGGTGCGGTGGCGCCGATGCGTACCGTCCAGGCGCGCACCTCCTTCACCCCGGCAGTGAAGTAGGTCTGCAGACCGAGCAGCTTGAACGCGGCGCGGATCAGGCGGTTCAGCCCCGGTTCTTCCACGCCCAGATCGGCCAGGAAGGCCTGCTTTTCCTCAGCGTCCAGTCCAGCGAGTTCGCTCTCCAGCTTGGCGCAGATGGCCACGACCGGTGCGTTTTCCTGCGCCGCATACTCGCGTAGGCGATCGAGGTGGGGGTTGTTCTCGAAGCCGTCTTCCATCACATTGCCGACGAACATCGCGGGCTTGGCGGTGATGAGACACAGCGGTGCGATCAGGGCGAGTTCCTCCGCGCTCAATCCCAGCGCGCGCACCGGGCGGGCTTCGTTGAGCGCGGGGATGATGCGTTCAAGCAACTCGGCCACGCGCTTGGCGTCCTTGTCCCCCGAGCGGCCCTGCTTGTTCATGCGGTGCAGGCTCTTTTCCGCCGTTCCCAAATCGGCCAGGCACAGCTCGGTCTGGATGACGGCGATGTCAGAAATCGGGTCGACCCGCCCCGCCACGTGAATCACGTTGGGATCTTCGAAACAGCGCACCACATTGATGATGGCGTCGGTCTCGCGGATGTGGGCGAGAAACTGGTTGCCCAGCCCTTCACCTTGGCTGGCGCCTGCGACCAGGCCGGCAATATCGACAAATTCCACCACAGCGGGCACCGTGCGCTGCGGCTTGACGACGGCCGCGAGCTGACCGAGCCGCGGGTCCGGCAGTTCCACAATGCCGGTGTTGGGCTCGATGGTGCAGAAGGGATAGTTTTCCGCCGGAATCGCGCTTTGGGTCAGCGCATTGAAAAGGGTGGACTTGCCCACGTTGGGCAGGCCCACGATGCCGCATTTGAGGCTCATGGTGTGTGGAGGTGTGGGCGCGCGCACCGGGCGCGGAACCGGTCATTGTAGGGCGCCGGCGCTACTGCTCGAGGTGCACCCGCAGCCCCGCCACCCATTGCTGACCGGGGCCGCCGCCTGGGTGCTGAATGTGCTGGATGTCGGGTTGCAGATAGATGTGCGGCGCGAATTGCAGCGAATACACCGCTTCTGTCACGGTCTCGCTGGGCAGAGCCTGCAGGCGCGCCTGAGCGATGCCAAGGGTCAGCACGTCCGCCGCTCGGCCAGGGTTGATGCCGACAATGCGAACACCCGCGCCGACATAAGCCCGCACCGGGTTGGATGCCGACGGGCTCCAGCCGCCCTGGAGGAAGGCTGCCCAGTTGAGCCGGTCAGCAGCTTTCCAACGCCATTCGTTCACGACATACAGTCCGCCGCTGTCGGCGCCATACGCGGCGGTGCTCTGTTGCAGATGCCAGGCACCCAGTTTCAGGGTGCCCGCAGCGTATTCGGCGCCATGCCAGGTATGGTCGGCCTCGGCGATCCACAGTGCGCCGCGTCGCAGCGCGCCCGTCATGCCAGGAGGGTCGCCTTGCCAGACGCCTGCCTGCGCCGACCAGTCGGCACCCAGGTCCAGCCCGCCCATCAGCCCCAGCCCAGGGTTGGGGAAGGTGGCGATATTGGCGTTCGAAGTCAGCGTGGGGGTGATGCCGAACGAGGCATTGTGCAGATGGCCAGCCACCCCGGCGGTGTCGAACGTGTTGTTCACATCCATGATGCCGCCCTGCACAAACCCCGGGCCAATCTGCTGGCGGTAGCTCAGCTGATATAGCCGCAGAAAATTGGGCGCCCACAGATTGCTCGGCAGTTGTATGGTGTTGGTGAGGGTCTGCAGATTGCCGTTGCTGTGCAGGCCCATGAACATGAGATCGAACTGCCCTCCGCTCCACCAGCCGGCCTGCGCGGTGTCCAGTGTGGCGGCGGCCTGGAATGCCGCGATCGACACGGCCTGGCGCGCACCGCTGCCGCCTACGACGCCAAGCGTCTCCGCATCAAGGTGCAGCGAGGTGCTCAGGCCCTTGTTCCAGGTCTGGCTTGGTGGCGTGATGGGCGCGGCGAACGGCGCCAGTTGCAGGCCTGGCTCCGTGGTCTGTGACCAGGCGGTCGACATGAAGGCTGCGGCGATCAGCAGAGCAGGGGAAAAAGACCGAAAGAACAGGCGCATCGCGGCAGCAACCAATAAGAATCATTCTTATTGGTGATTATGCCTGAGCCTCGTGACTGCGATCCGCGACAAGGCGGCCATCGAGCATTTCGAGTACGCGGTCGCAGCGCGCGGCGATGCGTGGGTCGTGCGTCACCAGCAACACAGCGCAGCCGAACGTCTGGTTGAAGCGGCGAAAGAGCGCGAACACTTCGTCGGCTGAACGCGAATCGAGGTTGCCGGTGGGCTCGTCCGCCAGCAGGATGGGTGGGCGGATCATTAGCGCACGGGCGATGGCCACCCGCTGCTGCTGGCCGCCGGAGAGCTCCGTCGGGCGCTTGTGGGCGTGCATCGCCAGACCCACGGCGTCCAGCAGTTCGAGTGCGCGATCGCGCGTGGCCCCGTCGCGTGGCGCACCGCCGAGCAGGGCGGGCATCATCACGTTGTCGAGCACGGTGAACGCGTTGATGAGATGGTGGAACTGGAACACGAAGCCCAGGGTGCGGCCACGCAGCGCGGTGCGCTCGGCATCGTTCAAGGCGACCGTGGGGCGACCCTGCACATGGATCTCGCCACTGCTGGGCGTATCGAGCAGTCCGATGAGGTTGAGCAGCGTGCTCTTGCCCGAGCCCGATGGGCCGATGAGCGCAGCGAACTCGCCGCCATGCAGCGTCAGGTCGATGCCGTGCAGCACTTCCACTTCAAGCGGCGAGCCCACGCCATAGGCCTTGCGCAAGCCTTCGAGGTACAGCACGGGGGGCGTGGACGGCATTGCGGCGGCAGGCATGGGCGGCATCAGACGGTGCGGATGGCTTCGACCGGATCGAGATGCGATGCGCGCCGCGCCGGGGCAAATGCGGCAACGATGCCCGCCAGCGTGGCAATCAGCATGGCCTGCGGCACCAGCCACGGGCTGATGGTCACCGGGAACAATCGTGGCCCCGAGGTGTTGAACACATAGACCAGACTCACTCCAAGCAGGGCGCCGACGGTGGAGCCGACCAGCCCCAGCACGCCGCCCTGGATGAGAAACACCGACATCATGCGCAGCCGGGTGGCGCCCATGGCGCGCAGGATGCCGATTTCGCGGGTGCGCTGCACCACGCTGACCGCCAGCACGCTGGCAATCCCCAGCGCGACCGACAGGGCAATGGACAGGCGGATGATGTTGGTCGAGAGCGACTGCGAGCGCAGGGCGTTGAGCAACTGGCTGTTGGTCGTCATCCAGCTTTCGGCCTTGACGCCGAAGGTGTGGGCGATGCGCGAGGCGATGGCCTGCGCACTGAACAGATCGTGCACGCTCAAGTCGATTTCGGTGGTGGAGCCGGGCAGGCCGAGCAGGGTCTGCGCCTGCTGCAGACCGAGATAGACCTGACGATCATCCACATCGCGCACACCGATGGTGAAAATGCCCGCGACGCGGAACGCCTGTGCCTGCCCAGAGGGGCCAGTCAGGCGCAGGGTGTCGCCAATGCTCAGCCCGAGATCGGAGGCCAGCCGCGAGCCGATGAGGATTTTTTCCGCGCCCACAGCAAACTGCCCTGCGACCATGTCGGTATTGACCGGAATGATGTGGACATAGCTCGACGGCTCGATGCCGATGATGGCCACCGCCCGCACTGCATTGCCGCGCTGCGCAAACGCCGGGCCAGAGACCACGGGCGTGGCGGCCTTCACGTCCGGCATGTTGCGGATGGCATGGAGCACGGCGGCAGCGTTGTCGATGCCGCGCAGCCGCTGTGGCCGCGGGTCGATCTGCGACAGGTACACCGTGTTGGATGTGGGTGGCGGGGTCAGCGGCACCAGATCCGGCGCCTTGACCACGATCTGCGGCTGACTGCCCAGCGTGCGGTTGACGATATTGCCCTGCAGCCCGGTAACCAGCGCGGTGATGAACACAATGACCGCCGAGCCCACGGCGATGCCGATCAGGATGAGCAGCGACTGCGCGCGGCCATCCCGCAAGAACTGTAGGGCGATCGACCAGGACAGACGCATGGACGCAGCAGCTTGCAGACTCAGCGGCCCGGCATGGGCAGATCATTGCCCGACGCTGCCGAACTCGCCGCGGCGCTGGGCAGCGGCAGCAGGTGCAAACGCACTCGGGCGCCCGGTGTCATGCCACTGCCCGCCAGCACCGATTCGCCGGACGACAGGCCGGACACCACTTGCGTCAGCGTCAGCCCCTGCAGCCCGAGCTTGACCTGCTGCTCACGGGCCCGGCCGTCGCGCAGGACCAGCACCGCGGCCTGGTCGCCATGCACGTTGCGCAGCGCGTCGTTGGGTACGACCAGCGTGTTATGCCGCTGCGCCGTGATGATGTCGGACGACACCGTCATGTCCTGCTTGAGCCAGGACGGCGGATCGGGCACGCGCAGGCGGACTTCCAGCGTGCCCGTGGTGCGATCGACCTGCGGCGCGAGAAAACTTACCTGCGCTGCAAAGCTGCGGTCAGGATAGGCGTCCGCCACACACCGGGCCTGCTGCCCGATCTGCAGATTGCCGATGCTCTGTTCGTTGACCGGCAACAGGATTTCGGTGGCGCCGTCCATCGCCAGGGTGAACAGCGACTGTCCGGGCGTGACCGTGTCACCGACTTCGACATTGCGTGCCAACACCACGCCAGACACCCCGGCGCGCACCACATTGCGCGCATTGACCGCGCTGGCGGCATTGAGCGCGGCTTCCAGTACGCGCTGCTGCGCGCCGCCGGGCGCCACGGCGGCATACGCGGCTTGTGCGCTGTCGCGCTGCTGGTGGGCGTTGCGCAGCGCGGTCTGTGCCTGCTCGAGCTGCTGCGCCGAACCGCCACCGGCGTCGAACACGCCTTGTGCGCGCTTGAAATCGCGCTCGGCCTGTTCGAGCTGCGCCTTGGTTTGCGCCAGAGCGGCGGCGGCTTGCGGGCGGGATTGTTCGATGAGCTGGCGCAGCGCCGCCCGGGCCTGTTCGAGCTGGGCCGAGGTCTGGTCGGCGCGCAGCTCCAGCAACACCTGACCGGCCTTGACATGAGAACCACGGTCAACAAGCCGCTTGACCACGGTACCGGTGATTTCGCTGGCCACCTGCACCCGCGACGGCGTGATGACGTAGCCCGTGGCGACGACGTTCTGCACCAGATTGCGGGTCTCGATCTTGTAGCCGGGCACGACGGGCGGGCGGCTGCGCCACCAGAGCACGGCCGCGACGACGGCCAGTGCGAGCAGGATCCACAATAAGCGGGGCCAGAGACTTCGGGAGGATTTCGTGGTTGCGGACATCGGTGGCGTCATGGAGGCGCCCCACACGCGGGGAGCTGGGTTGGTGGCCCGGGATCGAACCACGCATCATAAGCAATCGATGCGTCATTCACGGCAAGGTTCTCGCAGAGAAGGGGCTGCCGTTGCGCTGCGACAATCCACCACCGGTTTTCGGTCCAAATCGGCGCATTGCTTGCCAGCCTGCTGGCGTTCTGCTTCAATCCAACCATTCTGACGTCAACAGCCATGACCGCAAACCGCACCTTTTTTGGTTTTTGGTCCTTCTCGCACCGCACCGGCGGAGGGAGAGGCTGACGCGCAGCCCACAAGTCCTCAAAAACCGCCGGCCCAGCCCGGCGGTTTTTTTTGGCCGGGCAAAGGTCAACACGCGGTGCCAACCACCATGTTCGATTCCATCACAGCCCCAGACCCCCTTGTTGCCGCCGCACAGTCGGCACGCTTGAATCCACCGTCAGCCGGAGAGCCCCCGATGCAGTCCAAGTCCGCCGCAGAGTCCTTGCACAAGCCGCAGGAGGACAAGACCTCCCGCACCGACAACGCCCGCATCAAGCACATCGTGCCGTTGCCGCCGCCCGAGCATCTCATCCGCTTCTTCCCCATCGCCGACACGCCGGTGGAGACGCTGGTGGCCGATACCCGTCACGCTCTGCACCGCATCATCCACGGCGAGGACGACCGGCTCCTGCTCATCATTGGCCCCTGTTCCATCCACGATCCCAAGGCGGCACTCGACTATGCGCATCGCCTGGCCGAGCTTCGTCGGCAGCACGCGGGTGAGCTCGAAATCGTCATGCGGGTGTATTTCGAGAAGCCGCGCACGACCGTGGGCTGGAAAGGGCTGATCAACGACCCGTATCTGGATGAGAGTTTCCGTATCGACGAAGGGCTGCGCATCGCTCGCGAGCTGCTGATCGACATCAACCGCTTGGGGGTGACTGCGGGCAGCGAGTTCCTCGATGTGATCTCGCCGCAGTACATCGCCGATCTCATTTCCTGGGGGGCGATTGGGGCGCGCACGACGGAGAGCCAGGTGCACCGCGAGCTGGCCTCGGGGTTGTCGGCGCCGATCGGCTTCAAGAACGGCACCGACGGCAGCCTGCGCATCGCCATCGACGCCATCCACGCCGCCCGCCGCCCGCACTCCTTTCTCTCGGTCCACAAAAACGGCCAGGTCGCTATCGTGCAGACCCGCGGCAACAAGGACACGCATGTCATCCTGCGCGGCGGCAAGACGCCCAACTACGACGCCGCCAGCGTGCGCGCGGCCTGCGCCGCCCTCGAAGAAGCCAAGCTCGACTGCCGCCTGATGATCGACTGCTCGCATGCCAACAGCGCCAAGCAGCACATGAGGCAGCTCGACGTGGCGCGCGACATCGCCGCGCAACTGGCCGCGGGCGAGCGCTGCATTTTCGGCGTGATGGCCGAAAGCCACCTGGTCGGCGGCGCGCAAAAATTCACCCCGGGCAAGGACGATCCGTCCAAGCTCACCTATGGCCAGAGCATCACCGACGCCTGTCTGCCGTGGGACGATTCGGTCGAACTCGTGCAGATGTTGGCCGAGGGCGTGAAGGCGCGGCGCAAACACAAGTCGGCCAAGTAAGCTTTGCGTTTTGTTTTATTTGAATCACAGGAGATCCCATGCCCGCCATCCGCATCGACCTGTTCGAGGGCCGCAGCCCCGAGGTCAAGAAACAACTCGTCGAGAACATCACCCAGGCCGTGGTCGACACCCTCAAGTGTTCGCCCGAGGCGGTGGACATCATCCTCAACGAAGTGCCCAAGTCGCACTGGGCCACCGGTGGCAAGCTCTGGAGCGAGCCGCGAGAGTGATCGGAGGCGCGATGCGCCACACCCGGCTGATTCCATCGTTAAAAGGATGGAATCATTCAACTTCATTCGCTATTAACTGCAGAGAATCTGGGCAATAGACTCTGACGCATGTCATGTTCCGCGTCCCGATCGCGGAGCGACGATCAGGAGAAAGAGTCATGGCCCGAATGCGTGCGGTGGACGCCGCGGTTCTCGTGTTGGAAAAAGAAGGCGTGCATCAAGCCTTCGGCGTGCCCGGTGCGGCGATCAATCCGTTCTATTCCGCGCTGCGCAAGAATGGCCATATCGCGCATGTGCTGGCGCGCCATGTCGAGGCGGCGTCGCACATGGCCGAGGGCTACACCCGTACCGCGCCGGGCCACATTGGCGTGTGCATCGGCACCTCGGGCCCGGCGGGCACCGACATGATCACCGGGCTGTATTCGGCCATTGCCGATTCCATCCCCATTCTGTGCATCACCGGCCAGGCTCCGCGTGCACGGCTGTACAAGGAAGACTTCCAGGCGGTGGACATCGAGTCCATCGCCAAGCCCGTGTGCAAGTGGGCGGTGACGGTGCGCGAGCCCGCGCTGGTGCCGCGGGTGTTCCAGCAGGCCTTCCACGTCATGCGCTCGGGTCGGCCGGGGCCGGTGCTGATCGATCTGCCGCTGGACGTGCAGCTCGCCGACATCGAGTTCGATCCCGACACCTACGCGCCTCTGGCGGTCTACAAGCCCACGGCCACCCGGGCGCAGGTCGAGCGGGCGCTGGACATGCTCGACGCCGCCGAGCGCCCGCTGATCGTGGCCGGCGGCGGCATCATCAACGCCGACGCCAGCGATTTGCTGGTGCAATTCGCCGAACTCACCGGCGTGCCGGTGATTCCCACGCTGATGGGCTGGGGCGCCATCGGCGACAGCCACCCGCTGATGGCCGGCATGGTGGGGCTGCAGACCAGCCACCGCGGCGGCAATGCCAACCTGCTGGCGTCGGACTTGGTGCTGGGCATCGGCAACCGCTGGGCCAACCGCCACACCGGCTCGCCCGAGGTCTACACCAGAGGTCGCAAAATCATCCACGTGGACATCGAGCCCACGCAGATCGGCCGGGTGTTCATGCCCGATTACGGCATCACTTCCGATGCCAAGGCCGCGCTGGCGCTGTTCATCGAGGTCGCACGCGAGCGCAAGGCGGCAGGCAGGCTCAAAGATCGCAGCGCCTGGGCGCGTGCCTGCCGCGAGCGGGTGCAGACCATGCTGCGCAAGTGGGACTATGACCAAATTCCCATCAAGCCGCACCGCGTGTACAAGGAGATGGTCGAATTCTTCGATGCCGACACGCGCTATGTGACCACCATCGGCCTGTCGCAGATCGCGGCGGCGCAGCTCCTCAAGGTGGAAAAGCCGCGCCATTGGATCAATGCCGGCCAGGCCGGCCCTCTGGGCTGGACGCTGCCTGCTGCGCTGGGCGTGCGCGTGGCCGACCCGACCGCCGATGTGGTGGCGATCTCGGGCGACTACGACTTTCAGTTTCTCATCGAGGAGTTGGCGGTGGGCGCGCAGTTCAAGCTGCCCTATATCCACATCGTGGTCAACAACTCGTACCTGGGACTGATCCGCCAGGGCCAGCGTCAGTTCGACATGGACTATTGCGTGCAGCTCTCGTTTGAGAACGTCAACTCGCCCGAGGTCAACGGCTACGGCATCGACTTCGTCAAGGTGACCGAAGGCCTGGGGTGCAAAGCCATCCGCGTGTTCGACCCCAACCAGATCCAGCCCGCGCTGGCGCAGGCGCGCAAGCTGATGAAGGAGTACGCGGTGCCCGTGGTGGTGGAGATCATCCTCGAGCGCGTGACGAACATCGCCATGGGTGGTGAAATCGACGCCATCACCGAATTCGACCCGGTCATCGACCTGCAACCCGCTTGACGCCTGAAAGCCATGCCCAAATTTGCTGCCAACCTCACCATGCTCTTCACCGAAGAGCCCTTTCTCGACCGTTTCGAAGCGGCCGCCAAAGCCGGTTTCAAGGCGGTTGAGTTCCTGTTTCCCTACGGATATGGCGCCGAGCAGATCCGGGCCAAGGCGCTTGATGCCGGGGTGCGGATCGTGTTGCACAACCTGCCCGCAGGCGACTGGGAGGCGGGCGAGCGCGGCATCGCCTGCCTGCCCGAGCGCGTGGCCGAGTTCCGCGAAGGCGTGGCTCGCGCCATCGACTACGCCCGCACCCTGGAGGTGACCCAGCTCAACTGTCTGGCGGGCAAAGTGCCCGCGGGGGCCGACCCGGCCGCACTGCGCGCCACCTTCCTCGATAACTTGCGCTATGCCGTCGCGCAGCTCGGGGCCCATGGCATTCGCCTGCTGATCGAGCCGATCAACACCTTCGACATCCCCGGTTTCTACCTGCACGGCACAGCCCAGGCGCTGGAGATCATCGACGCGGTGGGCAGCGACAACCTGTTTTTGCAGTACGACATCTACCACATGCAGCGCATGGAAGGTGAGCTGGCCGCGACGATGCAAAAACATCTGCCGCGCATCGCCCACATCCAGCTGGCCGACAATCCGGGCCGCAATGAGCCGGGCACCGGCGAGATCCACTACCCCTTCCTGTTCCAGCATCTCGACCGCATCGGCTACACCGGCTACATCGGCTGCGAATACAAACCGAGGACCACGACCACCGCGGGTCTGGGCTGGTTGGCCGCTTTATAAAACAACCCACGTTCACATCCCCAGGAGATTCGCATGGCAACGCTTGGATTCATCGGATTGGGCATCATGGGCACGCCCATGGCCGGGCACTTGCTCGCTGGCGGCCATACGCTGTATGTTCACAGCCGCAGCACGGTGCCGCAGGTCTTGCTGGACGCGGGCGCCAAACCTTGCGTCAGCAATGCCGAGGTGGCGCAGAAGGCCGACATCCTCTTCACCATGGTGCCCGACACGCCCGATGTGGAGAAGGTGCTGTTTGCCGAGGACGGCGTGGCGCAGGGACTCAGCCCAGGCAAGATCGTGGTCGATATGAGTTCCATCGGGCCGATGGAAACCAAGGCGTTCGCCGCGAGAATCAACGCCCTGGGCTGCGAGTACCTCGACGCGCCAGTCTCCGGCGGCGAAGTGGGCGCCAAGGCGGCGAGCCTCACCATCATGGTCGGCGGCAAGCAGGAGACCTTCGACAAGGTCTTGCCGTTGTTTCGGCTCATGGGCAAGAACATCACCCTGGTGGGCGGCAATGGCGACGGCCAGACCTGCAAGGTGGCCAACCAGATCATCGTCGCGCTCAACATCCAGGCCGTGGCCGAGGCGCTGCTGTTCGCCAGCAAGGCCGGCGCCGACCCGGCCAAGGTGCGCCAGGCGCTCATGGGTGGCTTCGCGGCGTCGCGCATTCTCGAGGTACACGGCGAGCGCATGATCAAGCGCACCTTCCAGCCGGGCTTTCGCATCAACCTGCATCAGAAGGATCTCAACCTGGCGCTGTCCGGAGCCCGGCAGCTCGGTGTGGCGCTGCCCAACACCGCGGTGGCGCAGCAGCTCATGTCGGCCTGCGCCGCCAACGGCATGGAGGCGCTCGACCATTCCGCGCTGTGCCGCGCGGTGGAACTGATGAGCCACCACACCATCGCGCCCGAGACCTGAAGTCCCCAGCGAGTCCGCAGCCATGACCTTGCCCGACCCCGCCGCCGCGCCGATCGGCTTTTTTCGCGCTTTGTTCGATGTGGCCGTGGCGCGTGCGCAGCCGCAGCAGGTGCTGGGGGCGTTTCTGCCGCCGCCGCCCAAAGGCCGCACCCTGGTGCTCGGCGCGGGCAAGGCCAGCGGGGCGATGGCCCAGGCGCTCGATGCGGCCTGGCCGCCCGACGCTCCCCTGTCCGGCTTGGTCGTCACCCGCTATGGCTATGTGCCGCCTGCGCTGCGCACGAGGCCCGGGCGCATCGAACAGGTTGAGGCCGCCCACCCCGTGCCGGATGCCGCAGGTGAAGCCGCCGCACGGCGCATGCTCGCGCTCACCCGGGGCCTGAGCGCCGACGATCTGGTCATCTGCCTGATCTCCGGCGGGGGATCTGCGCTGCTGCCCCTGCCCGCAGCCGGGCTGACCCTGGCGGATAAGCAGCGGATCAACCGCGAACTGCTGATGAGCGGCGCCACCATTGCCGAGATGAACAGCGTGCGCAAGCATCTGTCGGCGATCAAAGGTGGGCGGCTCGCCGCGGCCTGTGCTCCGGCGCCGGTGCTCACCCTGTTGATCTCCGACGTGCCGGGCGATGATCCCGCCACCATCGCCAGCGGCCCCACCGTGCCCGATCCGACCACCTGTGCCGACGCGCTGGCCATCATCGACCGCTACCGCATCGACCTTCCCGCGCCGATCCGCGCGGCGCTGCAAAGCGGGGCGCTCGAAACGCCCAAGCCGGGCGATGCCGCGTTCACTGGCAATCGGGTCGAACTCATCGCCACGCCAAGACAGATGCTGCAAGCCGCAGCCAGCGCCTGCGAGCAAGCCGGTGTGCCCGCGTTCATCCTGGCCGACGATATGGAAGGCGAGTCGCGCGACATCGCCCTGGCGCACGCGGCCATCGCCCGCAGCGTGGCGCGGCACGGCACGCCTTTCGCCAAGCCCTGCGTCATTCTGTCCGGCGGCGAAACCACCGTGAGCGTGCGGCCGGGCCAGACCGTCGGCAGGGGCGGGCGCGGCACCGAGTTCCTGCTCGCGCTGGCGCTGGCGCTGGACGGCGAGCCCGCCATCCACGCCCTGGCGGGCGACACCGACGGCATCGACGGCAGCGAGGACAACGCCGGCGCCTGGATCACCCCCGACACCCTGGCTCGCGCCCGCGCTGCCGCCTGCAACCCCCGCGCGCTGCTCGATGGCCACGACGCCTACACCCTGTTTGCCCAGCTCGGCGACCTGCTGGTCACCGGCCCGACCTACACCAACGTCAACGATTTCCGCGCGGTGCTGGTGCTGTAGCGCCTTCGTCCGCGCGTCGGTTGCATGCTGAAACCCTTGCACCTGCCGCCTCGGCGCATGGGCTGGTTTGGGGCACCGGCTTGGGTTGCCCATCCGCATGGGGCCGCAAAACGCCGCAGTGGTCAAGGCGTGGCTGCGCGAATTCAGGCGGGATTTGCAGGACTAGCTGGGGCCTGCGCGGTCAGCTTCTGCGCCAGGCTGATGAAATTACGCAGCGGCGGTTGCGCATCGTCGCGTCGCCACGCCAGCAGCACGTCGGTGCTGGCCTGCACATCGACCAGCGGCTTGTACGCCACCAGCGGCAGCCGCGCCCGCTGCATCGACGCGGCGACGATCCCCACTCCCAGCCCGGCTGAAATCAGCCCGATGAGGGTGGGCATTTCGTGCACCTCCTGCGCGATGCATGGCGTAAAGCCGGTCTGCGCGCACAGGGCCAAGGTCTGTTCGCGCAGACCCGAACCCAGGCTGGCGCTGTAGAGCACGAAGGGCTGATCGCGCAGGTCGATCAGTCGCAGGCCAGGCTGCGCCGCCAGCGCATGGTCGGCATGCAGCGCCACCAGCAGCGGCTCGCGCTGCACCACCAGGGTGGACAGGCGGGCATCGGTCATCGAGGGGGTGGCGCGGATGAAGCCCAGATCGAGCCGGTGCGCCAGCAGATCGTCGATCTGCGCCTGCGAGGGCTGCTCGCGCAAGTCCAGCGCGACCTGCGGCCAGGCGGCGCGAAAGTCGCGCAGCAACCGGGGCATGACATCGGTGAACGGCATCGAGCCGGCAAAACCCACGGCCAGCCGGCCGGTTTCGCCGCGGCCGGCTTGCCGCGTCTGGTGGATCGCGTGCTCCACCGCATCGAGAATGCCCCGCGCCAGGGGCAGCAGGGCGTCGCCTGCGGCCGTGCGCTGCACCCCGCCACGCCCGCGGGTGAACAAGGGCACGCCGAGCTCGGCTTCGAGCGACTGGATCTGCTGGCTCAGCGGCGGCTGCGAGACATGCAGCCGCTGCGCTGCGCGGGAGAAATGCCGCTCCTCGGCCACGGCCAAAAAATAGCGCAGATGACGCAGTTCCATACGGTCAACATATCAGAATTGTCGAAATCAATATTTCACATATCAAACCAGCCGGTCTAAGCTACCCATACCGCTCGGGTCACGGCGAGGATGTCGGCCCGTACCAGCCCCCCATGTCCACCACGCTCCTGCCCGCCTCCAACCCCGCTGCCGAACGTCCGCCTGAATGGCTGCGCCGCGCGGCCGTCACCGCTGCGGGCATGTGCGCGTTTTTCACCATGTATGTCACGCAGGGCCTGCTGCCCAGCCTGCAGTCGGTGTTTCATGCCAGCGTGGCCGCGCTCAGCCTGACCATCACCGTCACCACCCTGGCGGTGGCGCTGGCAGCGCCGTTTTCGGGCATTGCGGCAGACCGCTTCGGCCGCAAACGGGTGTTGCTGGCCTCGCTCGCCGGGCTGGCGCTGTCCACGCTGCTGGCGGCCACCGCCCACTCCCTGCACGGCCTGCTGATCTGGCGTGCGATCGAAGGGCTGTGCATTCCCGGGGTGTTCACCGCGACCGTGGCCTACATCAGCGAGGAATGGCAGCCCAGCGAAGTGCCCGCGGTCACCGCGCTGTACATCTCCGGCTCGGTGGCCGGCGGGTTTGCCGGGCGGTTCATTGCGGGCATGGTGACGGCGCACGCCGACTGGCAGGCGGCTTTTGGGGTGCTCGGCGCGATCAATCTAGTGTTTTTGCTGCTAATCGCACGCGGCCTGCCCGCATCGCGCCGTTTTGCCGCCAGTAGCGGCGGCTGGCGCGCGGCGCTGGCCGGGTTTGTTCCGCATCTGCGCAATCGCCGTCTGCTCGGCACCTTCGCCATCGGCTTCGGCATTCTGTTCTCGCAGGTGTGCACCTTCACCTATGTGAGTTTTCATCTCGCGGCGGCCCCCTACCACTTCTCGCTCAAAGACCTCAGCCTGCTGTTCACCGTCTATCTGGTGGGCATGGTGGCCACACCGCTGGCAGGCAAACTGGCGTGGACTTTTGGCAAACGGCAGGTATTCATCGCCGCAGTCGTGCTGGGCTGTTTCGGGATGGGGCTCACGCTGCTCGCCCCGGTGTGGGCCATCGTGCTGGGGCTGACGCTCAGTTCTGCGGGGGTGTTCATCGCGCAGTCGATGGCCACGGCGCAGGTGCCTGCGCTGGCGGGACAGGCGCGATCCTCGGCGGTGGGGCTGTATGTGATGTGCTACTACGTGGGCGGCAGTGTGGGCGCGTTCGGCCCGGCCTGGGTCTGGGCGCACGCGGGCTGGGCGGGCTGTGTGGCGCTGGTTTTGCTGGCGCAACTGGGCCTGGGCGTGGCGGCCTGGCGGATCTGGGACGGGGCTACAGCAAGCGCGCGATGAGGTAGGCCAGAAACGACAACAGCAGGCTGGAGCCGAAGGGGAAGATCCACTCCCGTCCGAACAGTTTGACGCTGAAATCGAGCGGCATGCGGCCGATCCCGAAACGCCGCAGATGCGGCAGCAAGGCCGAGAACACGATCGAGGCGAGGATGAAAATGAGCAGCCAGCGCATGGGTTCGGGGCGGCGGGTCGGGGCGGCCCTTAGAGCGTGTGGGTGCGGTCACCGCGGCGAAAGCCGTGCAGGAGCTGCGCGTCCACCCCGCGTCCGATTGCGATGACCTTGAACAGCTCGCCCATTTCGCTCTCGTTCATCAGCTTGTTGACGGCGGCGGTCTGGCGCAGGTAGTGCGAGCCGCCCAGCGCGCCCTCCTTGGCCTGCAGGGCCTTGCTCAGCGCCGCGGCGCTGCTGGGCGCCACCGGCGGCGGCCCGGCTGCGAAGGCTTCGGCCACCCGGTCGAGCAGGCCGCAGTTCAGCAAAAAGCTGGCCTGGCTGGTGTAGCCCAGAACGTCCAGCCCGGCGTTTTGGGCAGTCAGCGCAAGGGCGGTGAAGTCGAGGTGTGCGGTGATGTCGGTCAGCCCGGGCCACAGCAGCACATCGTCGAGCGCGCGATGGCGATAGTGGGCGCGCAAGGTGCCCATATGCCGCTGCGGGTGGTAGTACTCATGCTGAGGAAAGCCGTAGTCGATGAACAGCGCCACCCCGCGGGACAGCCGGTCGGCCAGGGTGCGTACAAAGCCCAGCGCCTGGGGATGGATCTCGGTCACGGTGCCCACCGGTAGGGCATGCGCTTCGGGCTGCGGGGGCATCAGGGTTGTGGCGTGGTCGGCAAAAATCAGATCGTCGCCTTCCTGGGTCACGCCACGCTCGAACCAGCCGTCGGGCTGCCGGGTCAGGAGTTTGACCGGCATGGCGTCGAGCACCTCGTTGCCGAGGATCACCGCCTCGAAGGCTTCGGGCAGGGTGCGCCACCATTGCACCCGCTCGGCCAGATGCGGCACGGCGTCGCGCAAGGTCTGCATCTGGCGGTGCTTGAGCGCGCCGGAGAGTTCGACGATGGCATAGTGCCGCGGCGCGCAGCCCATGCGGTCGAGCTCGCCGAGAACCTGCGCGGCCAGCTTGCCCGAGCCCGCGCCGAATTCCACTACCGTCTGCAAGCCGGTGTGCTGCAGCACGCGGCCGATTTGCGCAGCCAGGGTTTGGCCAAACAGCGGCGACAGCTCGGGCGCGGTGACGAAATCGCTGTTGCTGCCAAAATCGCCAAATTGCCCGACGTGTCCGGTGTAGTAGCCCAGCCCAGGGGCGTACAGCGCCTGCTGCATGAAGGCATCGAACGGCAGCCAGCCGCCACCAGCATGCAGAGCAGCCCGCAATTGCGCAAGGAGTTGCGCGCTGCGCTCCAGCGCGATTGGCGCGGGCGCCGGTAGACTTGTCGATCGTTCGTTCACCGTGCCATTCTAGGAAGCATGACTGACCCCGCTGACAACTGTGCCGTTCCCCGGCCCGCCGTGCTGGTCACCGGCGCCGCGCACCGTGTCGGGCGCGAGATCGCGCTGCACCTGGCCGGGCAGGGGTGGGATGTGGCGGTGCACTATCACCGCTCGGTCCAGGCGGGGGCCGAGGTTTGCGCGGCGGCGCAGGCGCTGGGAGCGCAAGCCGCTGCGGTCTGCGCCGATCTGCACCAGCCCGAGGCGACGCACAGCCTGCTGTCGCAAGCGGTGCAGGCGCTCGGACGCTTGGACGCCGTGGTGAATAATGCCTCGCTGTTCGAGTTTGACGACGCGCTGAGCCTTACCAGCCGCGCGGCCCAGCAGCACTATCAGGTCAACACCGTGGCGCCCGTGTTGCTGGCGCAGGCGCTGCATGCGCACCTGGCGGAGCGCGGGGCGCAGGGCTGCGTGGTCAATCTGCTCGACCAGAAGCTCGCCAACCCCGATCCCGATTACCTCTCCTACACCTTGTCCAAGGCCGCGCTGCAGTCGGCCACCGTGGCGCTGGCGCAGGCGCTGGGGCCCGTGCTGCGGGTGGTGGGCGTGGCGCCGGGGCTGATGCTGCCCTCCGGCCCGATGACCGAAGACGAATTCGCCCGTGTCCATGCCCGCACGCCGCTGCGCCGCGGCAGCACGCCGCAGGACGTGGCGCAGGCGGTGCATTTTGCGCTGCAGGCCCGCGCCATCACGGGCACCACCTTGCTGGTCGATGGCGGCCAGCACCTTGCCGGAAGCGGGCGCGACGTGCTGTTCGTCGCCCGTGGCGAGGCTTCCTGAAATCCTCCTGAAAGTTCTCCATGTTCAGTGCCCTGTCGCACCCCGCTCTGCGCGCCTGCCGCCGCCTGTTTCTGAAAAACTATGAGGTCAACATCAACATCGGCGTGCACGAGTTTGAGAAGCGCGGCGAGCAGCGCGTGCTCATCAATGTGGATCTGTTCATTCCGCTGGCCATGTCCACCCCGCAGCAGGACAAGCTCGACGAAGTGGTCGATTACGACTTCATGCGCAGCGTCATTGCCGAGCGGGTGGCGCAGGGCCATATCCACTTGCAGGAAACGCTGTGCGACGACGTGGCGCGCATCATGCTCGAACATCCCCGGGTGCGCGCCGTGCGGGTGTCGACGGAAAAGCCCGATGTCTACCCCGACTGCGAGAGCGTCGGGGTCGAAGTGTTCCATGTGAAAGATATGCAGCCATGAGCGTAGCCGATGCACGCGCGGCGCAAAAAACCGCGTTCGAGAACAACAAGCTCTCCAAGCGCCTGCACCGACTGGTGGGCCAGGCCCTGGTGGACTTCAACATGATCGAGCCAGGCGACCGGGTGATGGTCTGCATGTCCGGCGGCAAGGACAGCTATGCCCTGCTCGACATCCTGCTGAGCCTGCGCGAACGCGCGCCAATCGACTTCGATCTGGTGGCGGTCAATCTCGACCAGAAGCAGCCGGGCTTTCCCGAGCATGTGCTGCCCGAATATCTGAAAAGCCGCGGCGTGCCGTTTCACATCGAGGAGCAGGACACTTATGCCATCGTCCAGCGCGTGATCGAGCCGGGAAAAACTACCTGCGGACTGTGCTCGCGGCTGCGGCGCGGCATCCTGTACCGCGTCGCGGGGGAGTTGGGCGCGACCAAGATCGCGCTGGGCCACCACCGCGACGATATTCTGGAAACTTTTTTTCTCAACCTGTTTTTCGCGGGCAAGCTCAAAGCCATGGCGCCGAAGCTGGTCAGCGACGATGGTCGGCACATGGTCATCCGCCCGCTGGCCTATGTGGCGGAGGCCGATCTGGAACGCTGGGCGCAGGTGCGCGCGTTTCCGCTCATTCCCTGCACCTTGTGCGGCAGCCAGGAGAACGCGCAACGCAAACAGGTCAAGGCCCTGCTGCGGCAGTGGGAACGCGAGCATCCGGGCCGGGCGCAGAACATGTTCGGCGCGCTGTCACAGGTCGTGCCTTCGCACCTGACCGACCGCAATCTGTTCGACTTTGCCGGCCTGCGCATCAGCGGCTCGCCCGACCCGCAAGGCGACCGGGCCTTCGACCCCGAACCCTGCGAGGACATGGGTGAACGCTCCCGGGCAGAATCGATCCAATGGTTTTGATCTGGAGGACCTGCCATGCGCTCACCCAGTCCCCTGGCCCGCCTCTGGAATGCCGCCCGCATCGGCCTGCTGCTGATGCCCGCTGTGCTGCTGGGCGGTTGCGCCAACCTCACCGACCTGCGCGCCACCGTCGTCACGCCCAACCCTGCGCCGCAAGCGCTCATCGGCGCCAAGGTGCAAGTCCAGGCCGCCCCCGGCAATGTCGATAGCGCCGATGCCTATGAACTGCAGACGGCCGTGGTCGATGCCATGGCCAAGGCGGGCATGGTGCCGCTGCTGGGCGAGCCCGCGCCCTACACCGCACGCTATGTCTACACCGTGCGTCTGGACCTCGAAGCCACCTACGGTCCCTCGGTCTGGCCGCCGCCCGTGTTGCTGCCCAATGGCGCGGTCTACTTCCCCGGAGGCTATTGGGGATGGGGCGCAGGCCTGTTCGGCTGGATGCCGCCGCCCAACTACTACGAACGCAGCCTGTCGCTGGAAATCCGCGACACCGCCACAGGCGCGCTGATCTGGCAGTCCCACGCCACGATTGGAGGCTATCAGAGCAGCCTGGCCGCTGTCGCCTTGCCCCTGGCCCAGGCCGCATTGCGCGGCTTTCCCACGGAATACGGCGAACACAAGGTTCTCTTTCCGCGCTGAACGGATGAAGGACCGTCGCGTGCTCAGGCCCTAGTTCAAGAACAGCCTTGTGACCGGGTTGTCGGTTTCCTCGGCGTAGTGGTAGCCGAGCTGCTGCAAAAACTGGCTGAACGCCTTTTTGTCCGCAGGCGGCACCTGGATGCCCACGAGCACATGACCGCTGTCGCCGCCCTGATTGCGGTAGTGGAACAGGCTGATGTTCCAGGTGGGGTTGAGGCTGTCGAGAAAGCGCAGTAGCGCGCCGGGGCGCTCGGGAAAGTCGAAGCGCAGCAAGCGCTCGTTCACCGCCATGCTCTGACCCTGCGCGTCGCGCGGCGCGGGGCCGCCGACGAGGTGGCGCACATGCACCTTGGCGAGTTCGTTGTCGGTGAGGTCGAGCACGCCGTAGCCCGCTCGCTCGAAGGTCTGCATCATTTTTTGCCCGTCTTCCCGCCCGTTGATGCTCAGGCCGACAAACACATGCGCTTGCTGCGGATGTTTGATACGGTAGGTGAATTCGGTCACGTTGCGTGCGCCCACCAGGCTGCACAGGCGGCGGAAACTGCCCGGTTTTTCGGGAATGGTCACGGCAAACAGCGCTTCACGTGCCTCGCCCACCTCGGCGCGTTCGGCCACGAAGCGCAGGCGGTCGAAGTTCATGTTCGCGCCACAGGTCACGGCCACCAGCGTCTCGCCTTTGAGCTTGTGCGTGGCGGCGTAGGCCTTGAGCGCGGCCACCGACATGGCGCCCGAGGGTTCGAGCACGCTGCGGGTGTCCTCGAACACGTCCTTGATCGCGGCACTGACCGCGTCGGTGTCGACCACGACGAAATCGTCCACCAGATCGCGCACCAGGCGGAAGGTTTCGCGCCCGACCTGCTTGACCGCGGTGCCATCGCAGAACAGCCCCACCTCGGGCAGCGTCACCCGCCGTCCGGTCTGCACGCTGCGCAGCATGGCGTCGGAGTCCACCGTCTGCACTCCGATGACCTTGATCTCCGGGCGCACCGCCTTGATGTAGGCGGCCACGCCCGAGATCAGCCCGCCGCCGCCGATGGCGCAGAACACCGCGTGGATGGGCGCCTGGTGCTGGCGCAGGATTTCCATCGCAATCGTCCCTTGCCCGGCGATCACGTCCGGGTCGTCGAAGGGATGGACGAAGGTCAGCCCCTGCTGCGCCTGCAACTGCAGCGCATGGGCGTAGGCGTCGCTGTAGCTGTCGCCCTGCAGCACGATGTCGACGCTGGCCCCGCCAAAGGCGCGCACCGCGTCGATCTTCACCTTGGGCGTGGTCGCAGGCATGACGATCACCGCGCGGCAGCCCAGCCGGTGCGCCGCCAGTGCCACGCCCTGCGCGTGATTGCCCGCCGAGGCGCAGATCACCCCGCGCTGGCGCTCGGTCTCGGGCAGCCGCGACATTTTGTTGTAGGCCCCGCGCAGCTTGAAGCTGAACACCGGCTGCGTGTCCTCGCGCTTGAACAGCACCTTGTTGTGCAGGCGGCGCGACAGATTGCGCGCCGGGTCCAGCGCCGACTCGATGGCCACGTCATACACCCGTGCGTTCAAGATACGCTGCAGATAATCGGTATGCTTTGCGGCCATTTGGATCTTCCCAGAGCAAAAGCGCTGATTCTATGAACCCCGCCCACCGCGTCCTTGACATCTTGTTCCAAGCCGTGTCGTGCGCATGACGACCGAATGGGCCGGCAGCGTCATCGGGGTGTGGCATGCCCTGCTTCAGGCCGCGAGCGGTCCGGGTGGACTCTATGTGCTGGCGGCGCTGAGCTTCGCTGCGGCCACCCTCATCCCTTTCAGCTCCGAAGCCGTGCTGCTCGTGGTCATCGCCGCGCAACCCCAGCACACCTGGCTTGCCGTTGGGGTCGCCACGGCGTCCAACACCCTCGGCGGCATGACCACCTACGCCCTGGGGCGCTGGGCGCGCCACTGGCAAACGCCGGATGCCTGGCGCTGGGCACCGCAAGTGCGCCATTGGGGAGCCCCCATCACCGCGCTGGCCTGGGTGCCCGGCATCGGCGATGCCCTGGTGGTCGTGGCGGGGTGGCTGCGGATCAATGCCTGGGCCTGCGCGGCCTGGATGCTGTTCGGCCGCAGCCTGCGTTATGTGGCCGTCGCCGGTCTGGCCTGGGCGTTGTAGCCCCCCCCGCGTACACAGCTCGCACCGGGCAAAAAATACCCGGGCGGATGATGGCATCGGCCCGGGTAAGAATCCACCAAAGGAGGAGGTGGAGGAGACAAGCGGTGCGTCAAACTCAACGCGTACAGCAATATTAGAGGATGCTTATGCACTTTGCATAGCCCATCTGCACATCATGGAATTAATAAATAAGCATAGATGGATATGACATCTAAGTTATTGAAATGATTTGATGATTTTGAATGACGGAGTCGCAACTTCACGAACGGCCCGATGAGCAACGCAGTGAAAATTGATGCAAATCAAACGCATGCGGAGGCCCGCCGCGGGAATTAATGCAATTTCAGCACCGCCGCCAGCACGCCTACCGCGATGACCAGCATGCCGCCAATCTTGATCGTGAGGCGCAATTCAAGCTCACGCAGGTCGGATTTGGTCGATAAATCCGCCTCGCCCTGTGCCTCGCGAAAAGCGTCCGCCACAGCTTTCGCCTGCGCGTCAGGCATACCTGATTCGCGCAATTTGCGGATGAATTTTGTGCGTGTCGAAAGTAACGGATGACATGCACTGAATTCTAACCAGTTGCCGTGCGCCGCGCGGCCCTCGCCTGTTGGACAATTCAGAATTCACACAGAAAGGACAGCATATGCAATGCACCGTGCAATGGGAGGGCGAGGGCGGTATGGCCTTCACCGCGCAGACAGAAACAGGCCACACTTTGCGCATGGACGGCGCCCCAGCCAGCGCGCCCGGCGAGCCCGGCGGCCACAACCTAGCGCCGCGGCCCATGGAAATGGTCTTGGTCGGCACCGGCGGCTGCACCGCCTACGACGTGGTCTACATCCTCAAGAAAGGCCGGCAGGACGTGAGGGGCTGCACCGTGCGCCTGGACGCCGAGCGCGCGCCCACCGACCCCAAGGTGTTCACCCGCATCCACATGCATTTTGTGGTCAGCGGCCAGAATCTCGACCCAGACAAAGTGCGCCGCGCCGTCGAACTGTCTCACACCAAATACTGCTCCGCCAGCGCCATGCTGGAAAAGACGGCAGACATCACCTTCTCGGTGGAGATTCCATAGGCGTCAAGCCAGTGGCCAATCGGGTCAGCCGATGTTGTGTTGGCGACACAAATAGACATATTTGCATACTTGCGCCAGTATTGATTCATCGGAAATTCACACGCGACGTTGTATGTTTGCTTAGAGGCACGACAGATGCCCGTCAGTCAATCACTTTTCTCAAACCGCAATCTGGAGATGGCAATGAAAAAAACTCTTTTGGCGATGGCCCTTCTCGGCACTTTCAGCAGTGCCGCCATGGCCGCTGACAACGTGCAACTTTATGGCATCGTCGATCTCGGCATCGAGCATCTGAGCTACGACAACACCAGCGTGAATCGGCTCGGATCGGGCGCGCAGTCCACCTCGCGCATTGGCGTCAAGGGCACGGAAGATCTGGGCGGTGGCCTCAGTGCCTTTTTCACCGCTGAAACCGGTTTTTGCGCAAACGGCAATGATTCGGGTGGTAGCTCCGTTTACAAAGGAACTGCTCAAGGCGCCCAAAATCAGGCTGGTGGAAGCTATTGCTCCGGCGGCAACTTCATGGGCCGTCTGAGCATCATCGGCTTGAAGGGTGGCTTCGGGACGTTCCAGATGGGCCGCTTTTACTCGTTCAACTACATCGCTGCCACACAAATTGACCCATTTGGCACTGGCATGACCGGCACGATCAAAAACATTGACCCAGCATCAAACAACTACACCCGCGTCTCCCAGGGACTGGCCTACGTCACTCCGAATTTCGCCGGTTTCACGGCTGGACTGGCTTATGCATTTGGCGCGCAGCCCAGCAGTACCTCCAACGGCCAGGCCTATGAGCTGAACCTGAATTACAAAAATGGCCCGTTGATGGTCGGTGCAGACTACCTGCGCCACAACTACACCGCCACAGCGGCGACTTTCAACCCCTACACCAGCCTGGCCAAGGAATTTGGTCCGGCAGCGACCGTATCTTCTAATGGCTATTTCACCAACAAAATTTCTGAAATCTACGGTAGCTACGACCTGGGTATTGCCAAGCTCAGTGCCATGTATTCCCAGCAAAAATATGGCGACGGGCTGATCTACACCGGTGCCAACCAATCACCCGATCTTCGCGTATGGATGATTGGCGCCACGGTGCCTGTGGGGCCAGGCAGTGTGCTGGCCTCCTATGCTCAGCGCAAGGACAACAACAGTGTTGGCGACACCAAGGTGAAGCAGTACGCCATCGGCTACACCTATCCGCTGTCCAAGCGGACCAACGTCTACACCTCCTACGCCCACATCAGCAATGGTGCCAATGTGGATCAATATGTTGGTGACAATGGCCTCAATGCAGCCGGCACGAGCGGTGGGCAAAGCTCCAGCGGCTTTGTCGTTGCCATTCGCCATCTGTTCTGATCTGGCGTTCGTCGGGTATCAAAGCCGCCTTCGGGCGGCTTTTTTGTGCGAAAACTTGTTCGGGTTAACCTGGATGGGCTTGGGTTGTTGCGCAGCGCCAACAAAACCAGGCGATTTGCACTCGATTCACTCTGTTTTAAGCCCACAGCTTTGCACGGCGCCCCGATCTTTGCTGAAATAACGTCAGCTCCTCCACAGGAGTCGGCTTCAACACAGTGGTTGATGTGTCAAGCAGGCCCGGCTCCCGGGCAGGTTGTTCAACAAATCTCTGGAGATGTACTCATGAAAAAAACCCTCCTCTCGCTGGCATTGTTCGGCGCATTCAGTGGTGCAGCCATGGCTGCTGACAATGTTCAGCTCTACGGTATCGTCGACCTCGGCGTGCAGCACCTGTCTTTTGACAACACCACGGTGAACCGTCTGGGCTCCGGCATCCAAAATGGTTCGCGTATCGGCTTGAAGGGCACGGAAGATCTGGGCGGCGGTCTGTCGGCCATGTTCCAGCTCGAAACCGGCTTCTGCGCCAACGGCAACAATGCTTCTGCTTACGGTGGTGCTGGCCAGGGCGCCCAGAACCAAGCTGGTGGCAGCTATTGCACCAGCGGCTCCACCTTCATGGGCCGCACCAGCATGGTGGGGCTGACCGGTGGCTTCGGTACCGTGGCCTTGGGTCGCATGTACAGCCCCTTCTTCAACGCTGCTGCAACCGCTGATCCTTTTGGCGCTGGCCTGACCGGCTCCATCACCAACTTGGATCCGGGCTCGATTGATTATGTTCGCGTGTCGCAAGTCATGGCTTACATGACCCCGACGTTTGCCGGCTTCCAGGGCACCGCCGCGTATGCTTTCGGTGGCCAGCCCGGCAACAACTCCAATGGCCGTGCCTACAACCTGGCGCTGACGTATGCCAATGGCCCGATTACCGCTGGTGCCACCTATCTGCAGCATAATTTCACCTCTGCAACTGCGGTTGGAACCCAGGCTCTGTTGCTTGATGCGACCGGCAACAGCATCATCCCGTCGGGTGGCTACTTCAAGAACAAGCTGTGGAACATCTACGGTGGCTATGACTTTGGTGTTGCCAAGGTTGTTGCCTACTATGCGCAAGAGAAGTTTGGCGACGGTGCTCTGATGACGAACGGCGGTCAGAACCCCAACCTCAAGATCTGGATGTTGGGCGGTACCGTGCCGGTCGGTCCTGGTGCCATTCTGGTTAGCTACGGCCAACGTAAAGACAGCAACCTGGACAACTCCACAGTGAAACAGGCTGCTATTGGTTACACCTACGCTCTGTCCAAGCGCACCAATCTGTACACGTCCTATGCGCACATCAGCAACCAGAGCAATGTCGACCAGTATGTTGGCGACGCCACCATTGTCGGTTCTGGCCTGATGGGCGGTCAGTCGTCCAGCGGTTTTGCTCTGGGCATCAAGCACAGCTTCTAATCAGCGCAAGCTGTTTACAACCTGTTTTGAAAGCCGCCTTCGGGCGGCTTTTTTTCGTCTTGGCTTTGCGTGTCTCGTGGTTGTGCTGTGGGGATCTCTGGCATCATGCAGCCAAGGGAGGCTGTTCAATGCACATCGTTTTACCGGTTGACGGATCGTCATTTACCGCCCGCGCTGCGCGCGTCTTGGTGCAGCAGGCCGGGCTGTACCGTGAGACACCACGCATCACCCTGTTCACGGTGGCGCTGCCCATCGGCACGCCGCTGGCGTGGGCACAACTCAGCAAGGCAACGCTCGACGACTATTACCGCGACGTCGGCGCGCAGGCGCTGGCGCCCGCTGAACGTGTGCTGCGCGAGGCCGGGCTGGCGTTTGTTTCGTACTCTGTGGTGGGAGACCCGGTGGAGCAGATCGCTGCCGAGGTCAGGCGCCTGCAACCCGACCTGCTCATCATGGGCACGCACGGGCACTCTGCGCTCAAAGGGTTTGTCATGGGCTCGGTGGCGAGCAAGGTCGTCGCGTCTACCTCGGTGCCGGTGTTGCTGGTGCGGTAAAGCGTAAACTGGCGCGCTGGCCCGGGCCGATCCGCCTTATCGCTGGCTCAGCGCATTGCCAACGAGTTTGGAGGTAATGTCCACGATCTGGATCATGCGGTCGTAGGCCATGCGGGTGGGGCCGATGACGCCCAGGGTGCCTACCACTTTGCCGTCCGCCGCGTAGGGCGCGGTGATGACGGAGAGTTCCTCGAAGGGCACGGCCTCGCTTTCGCCGCCGATATAAATACGCACGCCATCGGCCTTGGCTGAGGCATCCATGAGTTTGAGTAACTGGGCTTTTTGCTCGAACAGATCAAACAGTTGCCGTAGCTTGTCGATGTTGCCAGCCAGATCGCCCATGCCCAGCAGTTGCTGCTGCCCAGCGATGACCACCTGGTCCTGCGCCTGACTCAGGGCCTGGCTGCCCACTTCCACGCCGGCTTGCATCAGGGCGACGAGTTCAGCGCGCAGATGCTCCACCTCGTTGCCCAGTTTTTGCGCCACCTGCTCGAAACTCAGGCCGGAAAAATGGCTGTTGAGGTAGTTGGTGGCAGTGTTGAGTTCGCTCTGGCTCAAGGGCTGCGGCCAGTGCAGCATTCGGTTCTGCACGTCGCCGTCGGGGCTGACAATGATGAGCAGAATGCGGTGCTCGCTCAGGCGCAGAAACTCGATATGCCGGAACGCGCCGCTGCGCTGCGGCGCCAGCACCACGCCAACGAACTGCGACAGGCTGGACATGAGCTGCGCCGCCCGCGCCATGATCTGCTGTGGCGGCGCGGTGTCGATCTGCTGCTGCAATGTGTGCTGTAGGAGATCGGCCTGGGCCTGGGGGTGCGCGGTGAGCATGGCGTCCACAAACACGCGGTAGCCGCGCGGAGTGGGAATTCGGCCGGCCGAGGTGTGCGGGCTGGCGATCAGCCCGAGGTCTTCCAGATCGGCCATGACATTGCGGATGGTGGCAGCCGAAAGCTCCAGCCCGCAGGCACGCGACAGCGTGCGTGAGCCCACCGGCTGACCATCGGCGATGTAATGTTCGATCAGGGTTTTGAGCAGCAGGCGAGAGCGTTCGTCCATGCCTTGATTTTAGGGATGTCAGGGTCTGAGCGCAGCGGCCCGTACCGGATCATGCGGCTGTGCTGTAATTTGCCGCAGCGGCGGGTTGTCCTCGCCGCGCACGTCCTCCAGACTCCATGTCCCGCACCGTGTTCCAGCAGGTCTTGCTGATCGGCAAATATCAGGCCCCCCAGGCGCAGCGACTGCTGGGCGAGATTGCCGCACGGTTGAGCCGCGCCGGGGTGGAGGTGTGGGTGGGCGAGCTGACTGCGCAACACACCGAGCTGCCCTATCCGGTGATGCGCAGCAGTGCGCTGGCTGAGCGCACCGCGCAGGGCGACTGGGTGGCGGTGGTGCTTGGCGGCGATGGCACCATGCTGGGCGCAGCGCGGCGGCTGGCGCCCTTGAACGTGCCGCTGGTGGGCATCAACGCCGGGCGGCTGGGCTTCATGACCGACATCGCCGACAGCGCCTGGGAAGAGGCGATCGATGGCCTGCTGGCCGGTACATTCGAGCGCGAGGAGCGCGCCCTGCTCAGCGGCGCGGTGGAGCGGGCCGGGCAGACCATTTTCAATGCCATCGCGGTGAACGACGTGGTGGTCAACCGCAACGGCGCCTCGGGGCTGGTGGAGCTGAAGGTCGAGGTGGACGGCCGCTTCATGTATGTGCAGCGGGCCGACGGGCTGATCGTCGCCACGCCCACCGGCTCGACCGCGTATGCGCTGTCTGCCTACGGCCCGATTCTGCACCCCAGTGTGGACGGTGTGGTGCTGGTGCCGATTGCGCCGCACACCCTGTCGAACCGGCCCATCGTGCTGCCGGGCGGGGCGCAGATCGTGATCGAGGTGGTCACGCCGCGCGACGTCAGCGTGAACTTCGACATGCAGGGCTACGCCGAGCTGATCGGCGGCGACCGCATTCGCATCAGTCAGGCGCCGTTTCGCTGCGTGTTCCTGCATCCGCCGGGATGGAGTTACTTTTCCACCCTGCGCAAGAAACTGCACTGGCATGAAATTCCCGACGAATCCTGAACTGCTGCGGCCCGCCTGAACCATGCTGCTGCATCTGCACCTGCGCGACTTTGTGATCGTCTCCGAGCTCGACATCGATCTGAGCCGGGGATTTACCGTACTCACCGGCGAGACCGGCGCAGGCAAGTCCATTCTGATCGACGCGCTCAAGCTCGCGCTGGGCGAGCGCGCCGACAGCGCTGTGGTGCGCAGCGGCGCGGCGCGCGCCGAGGTTAGTGCCGAGTTCAGCGTGAATCCGCCGTTGGCCACCTGGTTGGACGAACAGGGCTTTGCGGTCGAGGGCGACAGCGTGCTGCTGCGCCGGGTGATTGACGCGCAGGGCAAGTCGCGCGGTTTTGTCAACGGCAGCCCGGCCACCGCGACACAGCTCAAGGCTGCAGGCGACATGCTCGTGGACATTCACGGCCAGCACGCGTATCAGGGCTTGGTGCGGCGCGAGGTCGTCACCAGCCTGCTCGACGCCTATGCGGGAGCGCAGGCCGAGGCACAGACCGTGGCACAAGCCTGGGCGCAGTGGCGCGCAGCGCAGCAGGCGCTGCAGCAGGCGCAGCACGACGCCGGTGCCCTGGCTGAGGAGCGTGAGCGCCTGCAATGGCAGTGCGAGGAACTTGATCGCCTGCGTCCCGCCACGGGCGAGTGGGACACGCTGGAGGCCGAGCACAAGCGGCTGGCGCATGTCGGCAGTCTGCTCGAAGACTATGCCGCCGCGCAGGCTGCGCTGGATGGCGAGGAGGTCAGCGCGCTGGCGCTGCTCTCGCAGGCACAGCAGGCGCTGGAACGCGCCGCGCAGGTGGACGCCAGCCTGCAGCCGCTGGTGCAGCAGATCGATTCGGCGCACACCAGCCTGCGGGATCTCGGCCACGACCTGCAGCGGTTGGCCGAGCGCACCGAAGCCGATCCGCAGCGCCTGGCCGAACTCGACGCGCGGCTGGCCGCGTGGATGAGCCTGGCGCGCAAGCACCGCGTGCCGCCTGCCGACCTGCCGCAAACGCATGCTGCGCTGCGCGAGCGTCTGGCCCAGCTCGACCGCAGCGCCGACCTGCCCGCGCTGGAGCAGGCCGAGGCCGCCGCGCGGCAGTCGCTGCAGCAAGCCGCGACTCAGCTCAGCGCCCGGCGGCACAAGGCGGCGCAACAACTCGCCAAGGCCGTGCAGTCGGCCATGCAGGAACTCGGCATGCCCGGCGGGCGGTTCGACGTGGCGCTCACCCCGCTGGAGGCAGTCGGCGCGCGCGGGGCGGAAAGCGTGGAGCTCCAGGTGGCCGCGCACCCTGGCGCCGAACTGCGCGCCCTGGGCAAGGTGGCCAGCGGCGGCGAGCTTTCGCGGATCGCGCTTGCTGTGGCCGTGACCACCAGTGCCTTGCAGGACACCGACACCCTGATTTTCGACGAGGTGGATGCGGGCATTGGCGGCGCGGTGGCGCAGACCGTCGGGCGGCTGCTGCGCAAGCTAGGCCGCGACCGGCAGGTGCTCGCGGTCACGCACCTGGCGCAGGTGGCGGCCTGCGCGCAGCAGCATTTCGCGGTGCGCAAGCACAGCAGCGGCAAGCAGACCGCCAGCTTGCTCGAAGCGCTGGAGCCGTCACAACGGCACAGCGAGATCGCCCGTATGCTGGGCGGCAACGCGCAGTCCAACGCCGCGCTCGAACATGCACGCGAATTGCTTGCCGCGTGCGACGCCAGTTGATCCGCCTATCGATTCCGCCATGAACCTGCCCGAACGCTCCACAACGCAGCCACTGGCCGATCCGCGTTCCACCCACCAGCTGGTGCTGATTTCCGGGCTGTCGGGCTCGGGCAAGTCGGTGGCGCTGGCCGCGCTCGAGGACTCGGGCTATTACTGCGTGGACAATCTGCCGCCGCAGCTCATCACCGCGCTGGTTGAGCAGACCCGCGCCTCGGGCCAGTTGCGCGTGGCGGTCGCGGTCGATGCGCGCAGCGCCGAATCGCTGGCTGACGTGCCGACCTTGCTGAAGGACTTGCGCGCCTGTTGCGAGGTGCATGCTCTGTTCCTCGACTGCGCCACCGACACCCTGGTGCAGCGGTTTTCCGAGACGCGCAGGCGCCATCCGCTGACCAGCCGCATCACCGCGCAGCAGGCGGGCAGCGCGGCAGCGGCGCGCGGCGAGAGCTATGCCAATGCGCTGATCGAGGCCATCGAACTCGAGCGCGAACTGCTGCGCCCGGTGGCCGAAATCGGGTTGCATCTCGACACCAGCCAGATGAAGGCGTCGCAACTGCGCGACTGGATCAAGCAGACCGTGCGTGTGCAGGCCTCGCAGATGGTGGTGCTGTTCGAGTCGTTCGCGTTCAAGCGCGGCGTGCCGCTGGATGCCGACTATGTGTTCGACGTGCGCATGTTGCCCAATCCCCACTATGACCCAGTGCTGCGCCCGCTGACCGGGCGCGATGCGCCGGTCGCCGATTTTCTGCTGCGCCAGCCCGAGGTGCTGCAGATGCAGGCCGATATCACCACCTTTCTGCAGCGCTGGCTGCCACGCCTTGCGGCCGATCATCGGAGCTACGTGGGTGTGGCCATTGGCTGCACTGGCGGGCAGCATCGCTCGGTGTTTTTGTCCGAGCAGCTCAGCCGCGCGTTCAGCGGCCAGTACACCGTGCTGCTGCGTCACCGCGAGCTGGACGCATCCGGCCCAGGTGCCAGGGAGCAGTGACCGGCATCTGCCGCCGGGCCGTTGCCCAGCGCCAGCGGCGGTGGCTCGGCAAAGCGGTCGTGCGGTGTGGCCGCGTGCCAGTCCAGCACCAGCAGCGCGAGCACCGCGGCCCAGAACAGGGCGATCAGCCAGGAAGATCGACGGTTCATCGCAAAGCCCTCAATCCTGCATCCCCAAGCGATGACGCAGCCGCACGCCCAGCAGGCTGCCACCGAACGCGCAGGCGAACCACACCCAGCCATGCAGACTGCCGGTGGCGATGCCGGAGAAATACGCACCCACATTGCAGCCGAACGCCAGCCGCGAGCTATAGCCCAGCAGCAGCCCGGCGGCGATGGACGCCATCCACTGCCGCGCCGGCAGCCTCACAGAGGGGCCTGCCTTGCCCTTCCAGCTGGCGGCGATGAGTGCGCCCAACAGCAGCCCCAGGTCGGTGACGCTGGTGTTGTCCATCAGCACGCTGGCGTGCAGCTGCGCCTGCTGCGCAGGCAGGCTCCAGAAGGCGTTGTGGCTGAGATCTGCGCCCAGCGCCTGCGCGATTTTCGCGCCCCACAGCCCCAGTCCGTAGACGATGCCCCAGGGTTGGCCTGCGACCACCAGATTCGCCGTGGCCAGCAGCCCCAGACCGATGGCCGCCCACCACACCGTCGAACCCGCCCAGCGCGACGGCCCCGGGCCGCGCCAGCGCCACAGCAAAGCGGCGAGCAGGGCCAGCGCGCCGAGTTGCGCCGCCAGCGTCCCTCCCGCGCCGAGCACATCCACCAGATCGACCGGCGGTAGCGCGCCCAGGCGAAGCCAGGCCGGAAGCTGCGTCGCCCCCGCAAAGCTGCCCAGCACGAACGCGGGCAGCACTGCCAGGCTGACCGGGTGGCCCAGCCCCGCCTTGTACAGCGTGCCCGACCCGCAGCCGTCGGCCACCTGCATCGCCGCGCCGAACACGAAGGCGCCGACCAGCAGACTGATCGACAGCGGGCCATCCGCGCCCTGCAGTTCGGGATGCGCGGCCAGCAGCGGCACACTCAGCAGCATGGCCACGGCAATGCCCACGAACTGCGCCCACAGGCCCTTGGGGTCGCACCGCGTGATCCACATCCGCCAGCCCGTGGTGAAACCGAACGCTGCCGCGGCCAGCAGCAGGCCATAGCCCAGGCCGATCAGCCACAGCAAACCCTGCCGCCAGCCGACCAGCCAGGTGATGGCGGCGAACGCGGCGAGCGCCGCGAGGAGCAACAGACCGGGGGCGAGGCGCAGACGCTGCCGTGGTGCGGGTGCGGCCTGTGGCGTCAGCGTGGAAGTCAAAGTGCTTGCCATGTGCTCTCCAGTTGTTGCCACAGTTGCTGCAGCCGGGTGGGCACATGCGCCATCGGCGCACCGGCGCGCGACCAGTCCACCATCGAGCCGGGGTACAGCGCCACATGGGGCTGGTGCAGCACTTCGGACAGCACGAACCAGTTGGTTGCAGCCCAATGTCCGGTATTGCAGAACGACACTGTGCGCTGCACCCCCGACGGCTGCGGCAGGGTGCGGGCGATGTGTCGCAGCACATCGGCGTCGGGCAGCGTGCCGCCGCCGTGCGCAAACCAACGGGCGTGATCGAAGTCCAGCGCGCCCGGCAGGGTGCCAGGGCGCGATGCAGCGGCCGCCTTTTCGCGGCCCAGGTAGAACGCCCTCGGGCGGGCATCGAGCAGCAGCACCCCGGGGGTCTGCAAGTCCTTCTCGATCATCGCGCGGGTGGCGAGCAATGCCGCGTCCGGCTGCGGGGTGAAACGGCTGGGTGTCACCGCGGTGGGCCGACGCGTCACTGGCAAGGCGGCTGCGCGCCACGCGGTCATGCCACCATTGAGAATGGCGAGTTGCTTGAACCCCAGCCACTTCAGCGTCCAGTACACCCGCGCCGGGGCGCCGAAGTCACTGGCATCGCTGCCGCTGGCGACGAGGACCACCGGCGTACGCGCATCGAGCCCGAGGCGCCGTACCAGCGCGGTGAATTGCGCCAGCGAAAGCGGCGCGCCGGGATCGCTCGCTGGGCCGCGCCAGTCGGCATACGGCGCAGCAATGGCACCGGGGATATGCGTGGCGTCCGGCGCGGCTGCCCCGTCGCGAATGTCCACGATTTGCACCGCCCCGTGCCATGCCGCCAGCGCCGGTGCCGACATCAGCGGCCCAAAGGCCGGGGGCTGCTGCGCGAGCGGCGCGGCGCTCACTCCCTGCTGCAGCGCCCAGGCAGCGAGCAGCCAGAATGCCGCGGCGGCGCGTCGCACCTGCTGCCATCTGTCGGGCCGGGCCGGTGTTGCCGATGGGTGGAGTGGGTTGGCGTGTTTCATGCCGTGTATTTTGGAAACGCAGCTCAGAAAAGGGAACGACAGAGTTGTCATGCCCATCCAACTACGCGAAATATGGACCGCTGCGATGCCGGTGATTCGGCGCGTTGATACGGGCATCTAGCTCGGAAAAAGCAGACTTTTCTGGCAGACTCGACGGCCTGTCCGGTGCTACGCTTTACGTTCTCCTCCGTTTCTGTTCCCTGAGCAAAATGTCCTGTGCTGTGAGGTTCTTGTGATGGAACCGGCTGCTCCCGTCTCGCCCAGCGTGGCCTGGATCGAGCAATTGCCTGCTTCCGTGGCCATGTTGATGGGCGATGTGGTGCGCTATGCCAACGCGGCGGCGCTGCGCCTGCTGCGGGCGCAGGCGGGCGATGTGGTGGGCAAATCGGTCGAGGCGTTCATTCACCCTCTCGATCTGCACCGGGCGCTGGCCCGTCTGCGCCACGCCGAGAGCGGTGGCATCAACCCCGTCACTGAAATTCGCGCCTACGCCTGCGACGGCACGCCGCTGATGCTCGCCATGAGCAGCGCCATCGTGGTGGTGGATGATCAACGGGCGGTGCTGGCCACTTTTCTCGACATGACCGAGCGTGCCGCGATGGAGCAGCGCCTGCGCCAGACCGACGAGGACTTCCAGCGCATGATGAACACCATGCAGGATGTGTTCTATCGCACCGACGCGCAGGGCATTACCCGCTATGTTTGCCCGGCGGTGAAGAATGTGCTGGGCTACACCGCAGAAGAAATCATCGGCCTGCCTGCAGCGGCGTTCTATCCCGACCCCTCGGAGCGCGACGCTCTGGTGGCCGAGATCAAGCGGCACGGTTGCGTGCGCGATTTTCCAGGACGCATGCGACGCAAGGACGGGGTGATCATCGATATTTCCATCAGCACCCAGGCGCTGCGCGATGAGCGCGGCAACTATGCCGGGGTCGAGGGCATCTGGCGCGACATCACCGAGCGCAAGGCACTGGAGCGTCGGCTCGAACATCTGGCCACCTGCGACAGCCTGACCGATATCCACAACCGACGCAGCATTCTGAACCTGCTCGATCAACTCCTGCAGCGCAGGACGCCGCTGTCGGTGCTGCTGCTCGACCTCGATTTTTTCAAGCAGGTCAACGACCGTTTCGGCCATGCCGGTGGAGACTGTGTGTTGCAGCGCTTTGCCCACATCATCTGCCAGGAAAAGCGCAGCCGCGACTTTTTCGGGCGGCTCGGCGGCGAGGAATTCCTGCTGATTCTCGATGGCGCCGACGTGGACGAAGCGCTGCAAATCGCCGAGCGGCTGCGCACCAGCGTGAGCGCACAGCCCATTGCCCTGCGAAACGAACAAGCCGTGGCGCTGACCGTCAGCATCGGCCTGACGCAGGCCAACCCCGACGACAGCAGTGCCAGCGATGTGCTGCTCAGAGCAGACCACGCGCTGTATCGCGCAAAACAACAGGGGCGCAACCGCGTGTGCACCTAGGGCCTGTTGACGCGATCTGGAACAGAAGACACGTCTTTGGCGCAATTGCGGTGTTGCGGGGGGGCTTATGGCTTCAACCGAATGGGTGAAAGTTGCTTGCAGGAGTCTGTCGTGTTTCGGGCATGCAGGATCGAAGGCCACGCGTTTTGCCGCTCAAGCACCGCCTGATCGGATTCAATACTCGTTCTTGATCCCGCCTGCCAGGGCAACGAAGGCGCGTGCCGCCACTGCAACGAAGGGACGCAACCACCATGGGGCACGGGTGCGTAGCCGCGCTGGGGTATTGATCGGCAGCGAGCGGGCGATCTGGCTGTCGATGTGCGCGCCGAGCGTGCGGGCGAAGGCGCGGTCGCGCACAGCGAGATTGGCCTCCAGGTTGACCAGCAGCGATAGCGGGTCGATGTTGGAACTGCCCACGGTGGCCCAGTCCTCGTCCACCACGGCAACCTTGGCGTGCAGGTAAGCAGGGGTGTATTCGAAGATCAGCACCCCGGCGCGCAGCATTTCGCCGTACAGCGCCCGCGCTGCCCAGGCGGCCATGCGGTAGTCGATCCGCCCCTGCAGCAGCAGCTTGACCTGCACCCCACGCGCCGCGGCGTTTTTCAGCGCCTGGCGAAAGTCGCGCCCAGGGTAGAAGTAGGGACTGACAATGAGCACGCGGTGGCGCGCCCGGTTGATCGCGCGGATATAGCTGTGCTCGATGGCGCGGCGCTGCGCGAAGTTGTCGCGCACGACCAGGGCCGACAGGCTTTGCGCCAGGGTGATTGGCGTACGGCGCGGGCGACCGGGCAGGGTCGCTGCGGCTGCGGGCTGGTCGGGCCGCGGCGGTGCGCCGTCTTCGTCGGCTGACGGGCTGACGTTGCCCCAGTCGAGCAATTCCTGCCAATAGGCGCGCTGGTTGGGTGACGTGTCGAACACGCCAGGGCCGGGGAGTTTGCGCAGGCGGCGCTGCAGGCTGCCCGCCAGCACGGTGCGCAGCCAGAGTCGTTGCATGACCCACTGCGTCTGCCGGGCGAGGTGGCCCTGGTATTGCACCGCGTAGTCCAGCCGGGGCTCTGCGCTCCAGCCGTGATGAATGTCGAGCCGGTCGTCAATGATGTTGATGCCGCCGATGAAGGCGGTGTGCGCGTCCACCACGCACAGCTTGCGGTGCAGTCGGCGCCAGCGTCCGCGCTGCATCATGTCCGGCCATCTGCGCCAGGGGCGAAACACCATGAATTCCACCCCGGCGTCAGCGAAGCGCATCGACAGCGTGTCGATGCTGGCGCCCGAGCCCAACCCGTCGACCAGCACGCGGACCTGCACGCCGCGCTGCGCAGCGTCGCACAGCGCGCTGGCGATGCCCAGCGCCACGTCGTCGGTATGGAAGATGTAGGTCTGTAGCCAGATGCTCGCGCGCGCCTGATCGATGGCTTGCGTCAGCGCGGGAAAGAGCGCGGCACCATAGGGCAGCAGACGTGGCAGGGCGCCTTCGGTCCAGTCCAGAGGCTCGTCGTCAAGCGTCACATCAGGCCTCGGGCCGGACGCAAGCGCCGATGCCGAACTGGGGTCGGTGGCGGGTCGCGGCGGTGATGTGTGAGAGTCTGGCGAGGTGTTCACGCCGCGAGTCCCGCAGGGGACGTGGTCTGCTCGGACGGCACCGCGCTCGGGCATTGCGGTGCGGTGCAGCGCAGCGCGGCAAGCAGCGGCGCATGGTCGGATAGGCGCGCCCAGCCACGTCCCCAGCCCAGGCCAATTTCAACGGCGGTCAGGCCGCGGGCGTAGATGCGGTCGAGTGGCACCAGCGGCAGGCGGGCGGGGTAAGTGCGCACCCGCTTGCGCCATGCGGTCTTGCCGTTAGCCTTGAGCGGCGGCTCGCTCACGTCGACCAGACCTTGTTGCAGCAGTTGCGGGCCGATGCGGCCGTGCCAGTCGTTGAAGTCGCCCGCGACGATGAGCGCGGCCTGCGGCGGCACTTTGGCCGCGATGTAATCGAGCAGCCTCTCGGTCTGGCGCTGGCGGCTGACCGCAAACAGCCCGAAGTGCACCACGATGCAGTGCAGCGGTCCGCCCCGGGGCAGTGCCACCTGCGCATGCAGGAGGCCACGCTGCTCGAAGCGGTGATCGGACACGTCGCAATGCGCGATGTCGATGATGGGATAGCGCGACAGCAGCGCATTGCCGTGTTCACCATGCCGGGTGCAGGCATTGGTGCGGTAGGCCGCGTGCAGGCCCAGCGCGTCGCCCAGAAAATCGTGTTGCGGCTGGGTGGGCCAGCCGCTCAGGCGGCGGGCGTTGCGCAGATGCAGAAACTGCACTTCCTGCAGAAACACCAGATCGGGCTGCAGCCCTTGCAAGGCGGACTGCAAGTCCAGAATGCTGGCCCGCTTGGTCAGGCCGTGGCCAAGCACGCCCTTGTGGATGTTGTAGGAGGCAACGCGCAGTTCCATGGTGAATCGGTTCAGCCGCGCTGCAATCGGCGGGGAAGCTGGCGAATGGCTTCGGCGTTGGAGGCGGAAAAGCAGCGTCCTGCGGCCACGTGCCAGGGGAGCCACACCAACGCCCGGTGTTCGCGCTCGGCAAGCTGCACCGAAGTGCCCGCAGGCACCTCGAGACTGAACACGTGCTCGGTGTTTTTCCACACCCCGGGCGGATAGCGGTGCCGCCACAGCGGGTAGATCTCGTACACATTGGTCAAATGCCAGTCGCGCAGCGCGCCTGGCGGTATGGCCGCGCTGCCGATGCGGATGCCGGTTTCCTCTTCCACCTCGCGCGCTGCGGTGGCAGCAAGAGACTCGCCGAGCACGTCGATGCTGCCGGTGACGCTCTGCCAGAACCCCGGCTGCTGCGCGCGTTCGATCAGCAGCACGTCAAGTGCGGCGGTGTGGATCACGACCAGTACGGAGACTGGAATTTTCTGGCGGGTCACGGTTGGGCAGGCGGTCTGGCTGGCTTGGGGACTGAGTTCTGTATCCATGCGTCGCATGTTATGGCAACACGGATAAAAAAACGCCTCCACTGCATGGGCGGTGGAGGCGTTTGGTCTGGCCGCTCAAGCGTTCAGTTCAGCGATGTTTCTCGATTAGATGGACTTCTTCGAGAAGTACCAGTCGGTCACATCCATGCCTTGCGAAGCTCCCTTGGACACGCGCTCCTCGGCCGCGGCGGAGGTCTTCGGCGGCGGCACGATGACCTTGTCGCCCGGGCACCAGGCTTCCGGCGTGGCCACGCCGTGCTTGTCGCTGGTCTGCAGGGCTTGCAGCAGGCGGACGAACTCGTTGATGGAGCGGCCATTGCTCATCGGGTAGTACACCATGGCGCGCAGCACGCCGTTGGGGTCGATGAAGAAGGTGGCACGCACGGCTTGGGTGTCGGCGGCGCCGGGGTGGATCATGCCGTAGGCACGGGCCACCTCCATCTTCAGGTCTTCGATGATGGGGAAGGGAATGTCCACGCCGAAATGCTGCTTGATCGAACGCACCCAGGCCAGGTGGGCGAAGATGGAGTCGATCGACAGCCCGAGCAGCTCGCAGTTCATCGACTTGAAGGTCTCAGCTTCGCGGGCGAAGCCCATGAATTCGGTGGTGCACACTGGGGTGAAGTCGGCCGGGTGCGAGAACAGGATGAGCCACTTGCCCTTGTAGTCGGCCAGGGTGCGCGGGCCGTGGGTGGTGACGGCGTTGAAATTGGGTGCGGGCTCGTTGAGGCGGGGAAGGCCGTGGGTTTCAGTGTTTTGTTCCATGGTTGAGGTCCTTGTGGTTGATCAAAAAAGAGCGGCGGGTACGCCGTTGAGACAGAAGTTTAGGGATCACCCTGAAATTGATCCAATGGATTGTTCTCATCGAACAGTTAGGAAAAATGTATAACGAGAGCACTCCCTTGGTCTGCGATTGTGCGACGCGCAGCCGACCGGCGTGTGACGGTTTCAGATCAACCCGGCTTGCAGCGGGAAGATGAGCTCCACCCAGGTGCCCATGCCGGGCGTTTGCGCAAGCGTGTGGGCACCGTCTGCCGGGGTAGGCGGTGCGGTTGCAGGCCGGTCGGCGCTGCTGCGCCATGCGATGCGGCCGCCCAGAGCGCGGGCGCGGATCTGCATGCTGGTCAGGCCGTGGCCGATGGAGCCCTGCTGCGGCGTGATGCCAACGCCATCGTCCATCACGTCCAGGTGCATCTGCGTGCCGTCCTGCACCGTCAGGCGCACAGACACTCGGCTGGCATGCGCATGGCGGATGGCATTGCTCACGGCTTCCTGCAGCAGCGCGCGCAGGTGGTATTGCTGCGCGGCGTCCTGAGGGGGTAGTGCCGGCGCGCTCTGATAAGTGCGTGGCGTGGGGGAGAGGCCGCCGATCAGCGGCGGCGGCCAGTCGAGTTCCATGCCGGCCGCGGCCAGGCGCTGCGCTGTTTCGGAACGGATGTCGGCGGCGAACTCGTCCCACGGCTGGGCAGGCTGGCGCAGGCCGCGCACGATGGCGCGCAACTGGTCGATGGTGGTCATCAGCATGGCCTGCTCGCGCTCGCCCTGCACCAGATGCCGCAGGGTGAGCAGCTTGGCGCCGATGTCGTCGTGCAGGTCGCTGGCGATGCGGTCGCGCTCCCGTTGCACACCGACCTCCAGCGCGTTGCGGCCCGCTGCCGCCTGATTGAACAGGGTCACGATGGCGGTGGCGAGTTCTGCATCGGTCACGGTGAACAGCCGCTGCCCGGCGCTGCGTCCCTGCAGGCAGCGCGCAGCCATGCCACCGGCCGAGGCCACGCGCAGTTCCATGCCGTCCTGCGCCAGACCGATGGCCTGATCGTTACGGACCTGCGCGAGCGGCAGGTTGTGCAGGGGCTGATACAGCCGGTCGAGCAGCCCGAGCCAGCGCCGCTCGCGCTCCTGCGATTGCGCGGTGAAGGCCACGGAGATGATTTCCGGCAGCAGCCGGTCGATCGGCGGCAGCTCGCCCTGCATCATGCGCCCCCACAGCCATTGCCGCAGCGGCAGGTAGAGCAATCCCGCCAGCAGCAGAGTGAGGATGAGCGAGAGGTCGTGGCGCCAGTTCAGTAGCAGCACCAGCAGCATGTCGAGCACGACGATCAGGCCCAGTCCCAGCACCCATAGCAGCAGGCGGTAGGCCCAGCGGTCGAGGTCGAACAGGTGGTAGCGCCCCACGCCCAGCGCCAGGCCGAGATACATCGCGAGGAAAAAACCGAAGGCATAGCCCTGCTGCATGGGCGGAAAGAGGCCAAACATGCTGGAGCCGAAGGTGAACACCACAAAGGTGAATGCCCCCAGCATGGCCGAGAGGATGAACCAGCGCAGCGCGGCGCGGTCGGCGGCGCGCACCGCACTGCGCCGCCACTGCACCACGGCCAGCGCGACCGCGAACAGAATTTCGAGCAGCAGCGGAATGCGCACGCCCCAGCTGACGTCCGGTGTGAAACGCAGCACATCGGCGGCCCACCAAGCCAGGATGATCAAGGGAATGGGCCAGAGAAATTTCGGCGCCGCGAGTCGCGCCGGGTACACCAGAAACAGGGCGGCCAGCGCGCCGCCAAAGCCCAGCCCGCCGAGGTGATTGATGGCCGACAGCACCTCGAACAAGTGACCGGGCAGCGCCAGCTCGCGGGTGCTGTAGATTGCGGCGGAAAAGGTGTTGGGCAGAAACAGCAGCCCAGAAAGCGCGAGCAGTCGCCCCGACCCGCTTTGCGGCTTGAGGGCATAGACCCAGGCGCCGACCAGCAGCGCCACGCTGCCGCACAGCAGTTGAAACCAGAACACGAACGGCAGACTCGCCAGCGGGCGGTCGGGGATAGGCTGAATGCGCTGTTCGATGATCTGCCCTGCAGGATCGCGCCAGCGCAGCAGCAGCGGTTGGGACTGAAGCGCGGCGATGCGAGTCTGGCGCTGGAAAAACTGCTCGACCTGGGCATAGGTGTCGAAAAAGTCGGGCTCCTCGATCAGATCGCTGGCATGCAGGGTGACGCGCTGCTGCCCAGCGCTGATCGACAACAGGCGCGAGCCTGGACGGACTGCGGCTGCCGGGCCGCGCTGGGCAACGTCGGCCACCAGAATGCCGGGGCTGAACGGGTCGGCCTGCGGCGACAGGGTGAGACCCAGCCAGGGCTGATGCAAGGCCAGCGACAAGGTTGCAGTGACCCCGGCAAGGGTCAGCAGCAAAGCTGCCATCAAAAGGCGGGCAGAGCGTGTTTGCGGCGATTGCATGATGGGCGGATTGTCGCCCAAAGCCTGCACGCGGCGTCAGTGTGCGCGTGCGCGCGTCGCGGCCCGTTCAAGCGCCGAAATGAAGCGCGCCGCCACGTCGCAGCCGCTTTGCTGGGTGATTTCCTGAAAGCAGGTCGGGCTGGTGACGTTGATCTCGGTGAGCTTGTCGCCAATGATGTCGATGCCCACCAGCAGCAGGCCGCGCGCGGCCAGCACCGGGCCCAGCGCGCGGGCGATGGCCCAGTCGGTTTCGCTGAGCGGCTGCGCCACGCCCAGGCCGCCAGCGGCCAGATTGCCACGGGTCTCGCCGCCTTGCGGAATGCGTGCCAGGCAATAGGGCACGGGCTCGCCGTCGATGATGAGCACGCGCTTGTCGCCCTGCGCAATGGCGGGCACGAAGCGCTGCACCATAATGGTGGTGGCACCAAAGGCAGTGAGGGTTTCGATCACCACGTTGAGATTGGGATCGGGGCTGCCGTCGGCCTGTTGCCGCAGGCGGAAGATGCCGGTGCCACCCATGCCGTCGAGCGGCTTGAGAATCACGTCGCCATGCTCGGCATAAAACGCCTTGATCTCGGCCGCGCGGCGGCTGACCAGCGTGGGGGTGATGAACTGCGCAAACTCCAGGATGGCGAGCTTTTCCGGGTGGTCGCGCAGCGCACGGGGATTGTTGAACACCGCCGCGCCCTCGCGCTCGGCCTGTTGCAGCAGATGGGTGGCGTAGAAATACTCGCTGTCGAAGGGTGGGTCCTTGCGCATCAGCACCGCGTCGACATCGCGCAAGGCCAGCGGGCGCTGGTCGAGCACGCGGTACCAGTCATGGCCCGATTGCGCCCCGGTGAGTTCGATGCGGCGGCACACGGCGGTGACAGGGGACGCGCCAGCGGCAAGCGTGGGGGCTACCGTCACCCCGCCGCCGGGCCGTCCCAAGGCGGGGTGGGCCCCCTCGGGGGGCAGCGCCGCCGCGCCAGCGGCAAGCGTGGGGGCTACCGTCACCCCGCCGCCGGGCCGTCCCAAGGCGGGGTGGGCCCCCTCGGGGGCCAGCGCCGCCGCGCCAGCGGCAAGCGTGGGGGCTCCCCCCCTCCAATGCAGATCGGCCGCTTCACACACCCAGAGCACATGACCTCGCGCCTGCGCCTCGCGCATCATGGCGAAGGTGCTGTCCTTGTGGATCTTGAAGGACGCGATCGGATCGGCGATGAACAGCAGGTGCATGATGGTGGCGGGCTAGGGGTTCTCAGCCCAGCTCGTTCTCGGGGTCGGTGCGCTCGAGCTCGTAGCTGGCGGCCACCATGGCCAGGCGCGCGATCACCCCGTACATGTAGAAGCGGTTTGGCCCACTGGTGCCGGGGGCAGCCTCCGGATGGGTGACGTTGAACTGCTCCTCGAACGCCAGGGGCACGAAATGCATGCCCGGGGCGTTGAGGTTCTCGTCCGGCCCGCGGTCGGCGTGCACGCGGTAGAAGCCGCCCACCACGTAACGGTCCATCATGTAGACCACGGGCTCGCACACCGCTTCCTGCAGGCGCTCCACGCTGGGCACGCCCTCCTGGATGAGCACCTCGCTGACCTCCAGGCCTTCCTTGACTACGCTCATCTTGTTGCGGGTCTTGCGGTTGAGGTCTTTGACCTCGCTGGGGTCGCGCACGGTCATCACGCCCATGCCATAGGTACCGGCATCAGCCTTGACGATGACAAAGGGCTTTTCCTGGATGCCGTATTCCTTATATTTCTTGCGGATCTTGGCGAGCACGCTATCGACCGCTTCGGCCAGGCAGTCCTCGCCGTGGCGCTCGTGGAAGTTGATCTTGCCGCATCGGGCGAAATAGGGATTGAGCATCCACGGATCGACGCCGATGAGCTTGGCGAACTTCTTCGCCACGTCGTCGTACGCATGGAAATGATTGGACTTGCGCCGCACCGCCCAGCCCGCGTGCAGCGGCGGCAGCAGGTACTGCTCGTGCAGACCTTGCAGGATGGGCGGAATGCCGCCCGACAGATCGTTGTTGAGCAGGATGGTGCAGGGGTCGAAGTCCTTGAGGCCCAGGCGCAGCTTGTTGCGGATCAGCGGCTCGACCACGAGTTCGCCGCCGGAGGGCAGCTTCAGATGCATCGGCTCGGTGACGGTCTCGTCGAGCGAGCCCAGTCGCACGTTCAGCCCGGCCTGGCGGAAGATGCGCATGAGCGTGGCGACGTTCTCGAGGTAAAAGGAATTGCGGGTGTGGTTCTCCGGAATCACCAGCAGGTTCTTGGCCTCGGGGCAGATTTTCTCGACCGCGGCCATGGCGGCCTGCACCGCCAGTGGCATCATCTCCGGCGAGAGGTTGTTGAACCCGCCGGGATACAGATTGGTGTCGACCGGGGCGAGCTTGAAGCCGGCATTGCGCAGATCGACCGAGCTGTAGAACGGCGGGGTGTGCTCCATCCATTCCAGGCGGAACCAGCGCTCGATGGAGGGCTGCGCTTCCAAAATGCGCTGTTCGAGTTCGAGGACGGGGTCGCCCGAGGCGGTGATGAGATGCGGGATCATTGTTCTGTTCGGGAAGGCATGGACAACCCCGATTCTTGCAGACGCAGCGCAAACGCGCTGAGCGGCCCCGTCCGCACGCCCTCAGGCGCCGTTCGTCATCCAGCCCCAGCGCTGAAAGATCGCCGCGCCCTGCGGGCCTTGCAGAAAGTCGATGAACTGCTGAGAAGCGGGCAGCTTTTTGCCGCGCGCGGTCGGGGCGATGCCGGTATCGCGGTAGATGCGGTAAGGCTCTTCCACCGCGACCTGCTCGGCCAGCTTGGGGTTGGAAACCTGCCAGATGTTCCAGATCAGCCAGGCGTCGATGTCGGGCCGGTCAATCCACATCTGGCGGGCCAGCGCGCTGTTGCCGGGATAGGCCACGATGTTCTTGCGCAGCGCCCGCACCGTGCGGATATCGCCCAGGCGACCGGCGGCGTCTTCCCACACCCCGTTCTGTCCGGCGCCGTTGACCACCAGCACCTTGATGCCGGGTTGAAGCAGGTCCTTGAACCCGGTGATGTGCTTGGGGTTGCCCGGGCGCACCAGGATGGAGAGGGGCCGCAGGTAGAGCGGAATGACGTCGGCGCTGTCGAGCTGGCCGTTCATCGCGGTGACGAAGTCGCTCATCATGGTTTCCGAGCCGGAATAGATCAGATCCGCATCCATGCGGGCGGCTTCGATCCACTTTGGCGTGGGGCCGGCGATAACCTCGACTTTGACGCCGGTGGCCTTCTCGAACGCTGAAGCCGCCTCTTGCATCGCGGGCGCGGGGCCGCCGGGGCCGTAGACCTTGAGCGAAGGGGTGTTGTCCGCCAGGGCTAGCGGCGTGGTCGAGGCCAGCAGCCATCCGGCGCCGAGCAGACTGCTGCGCAACAGGGTGCGGCGGGTGGCGTTGGGCTTGGGTGAGGTGGGTTGGGTCATGTGTACTCCTGAAGGTCGAAAAAGCCCGGCCTATCGACGCCGGAGCGTCGGTCTGCAAGGTGAGGGAAATCGAAAGAGGCGCCGCGAGGTCAGGCTTGCGGCGCAGCAGTGGGGGCCGGCGGGGCCGGATCGTCGGCCGTGTAGCGCTGATAGAGCGCGCGCGCCGCGTCGAGCAATTGGGCGCGAGGCAAGTCGCCGGTCAGCGCGTAGCCCCATTGACGATCTACCCAGTAGAAGGTGGACGCTTGCTTGCCCTGCACGATGCGGAATGCCGTCTCTGTGGTGGGCTTGGCCATGCCGCGCAGATAGACCGTGACGCGGTGGCCTTGCGCGTCCTGATACATGAGCTGTGCGGCGGGTTTGCCCGGCATGCCAGGCAGCAGGCGGCCGCCCATGAGCACCAGTCCACCAGGCAGGGCGTCGGGCGCGATGATGGGGCGCTGCAGGCGGCGCGACAGCCAGGTGGTGAGGTCACTGCCTTCGCGCACTTCCACCGGGCGGCGCGCGTCCGGGGTGTAAACAGCGTAGGCGAGTTCGGCCTGATGCACAAAGTGTTGCATGCCGTCGTTCTGCGCGGCGACCACGGCGTCGTCCTGCTGGGACTGGCGGGTGAGCAGGCTGCCCGCCACCGCGCCCACACCGATCCACAGCGCCACGGCGGCGGCGCGCGCCCAGGGGCGTACGGGCGGTGTCACGGGCTGCAACAGACGTGCGGGCACGGGTTCGTCGAGCAGGGGGTCGAGCGCCTCGCGCAGCGCCAGGTTCTGCGCCTGCAGGGCGGTGAGTTCGGCGCGCAACGGGGCAAGTTCGCCCCTTACGGCCAGCCGCGCTTCCTGTTGCAGATAGCGCTCGACTTCGAGGCGCCGCGACCGGTCGAGCTGACCGTCGGCATAGGCCATCAGGGTGTCGCGGTCGGGGCGTTGCGGGTTCATCCCACACTCCTTTGCCCGTCGATCACCCGCAGGGCGGGGCGCTGCGTGCCTTCGCCGCTGGTGAGTTGCCAGAGCTGACTTCGCGCACGCGACAGGCGCGACATCACTGTGCCGGTGGGCACACCCAGCGCCTTGGCGGTCTCGGCGTAGCTCAAGCCTTCGACCGCCACCAGCAACAAGACCTCGCGCAGCGGCACGCTCGGGCGTTGCAGTGCGGCCAGCAACTCCAGGGCTTCGATCCGCGTGTCCTGGGTGGCAGCCTGCATGGGCAGCGCGCCATCGGGCAGATCCTCCAGGGACTGCGCGGTCTGGGCATGACGCACCGCGCATTGATCGACGAACAGGTTGTGCATGATGGAAAACAGCCAGGGCCGCACGCTGCCAGCACCGCGCCAGAGTCCCCATTTATTGACGGCGCGTTCGAGCGTGTCCTGCACCAGATCGTCCGCATCAGCGGTGTGACCTGCATGCAGGACGCGGGCATACCGCCGCAGATGCGGGATCTGCTCGATCAACAGCTGCTGGCGGTCAGCCATGGAGGCTCGGCGGTTGCGTGCGGGGATGTCAGTATCCGCCTTTGGCAGCCAGTTTGGGGTCGATCTGCCAAATTTCATCGACCAGCTTGCCGTCGCGGTAGGTCAGCACATAGCGCACGGGGATCGCCGCTTTGCCGTGAAACACCACATCGGCCGTAACCGTGGCGCCCTTGGGATTGGCCGCCTCCTGCAGCTGCGAAATATCGGCCTTCAGCGGCCCGTTGGCCTTGGTGAACTTGGTCCAGGTGGATTGAATGGCGTCGGTCGTGGCGTAGCGGCCGTCTAGCGGGCCGCCCACCCATTCCAGCACGGCGTTCGGGGCGTAGCTGGCCACGATGGCGTCCACCTTGCCTGCGGCGATCGCCTCGATATGCGCCCGGACGGCGTCGGCGGAGGCATCGGCATAGGCGGACGGCGCGATCCACAGCGCCGAGAAGGCCAACGCAGCCGCGGCCAACGAGGGGGACAGGCGGGTCTTGGGGTTCATCATCAGCTCCTTGGGGGTTGGGGATGCCGCATAGACGCTCTGGAGAGACGATTTATTCCTGCGCCCCCAAAAAAAAGCCGCCCCGTCGGGGGCGGTTGGAACATCCTGGAGACAGGATGAGGAGACGCCTTCGGGCGCGGCGGCTGGCCACCGCGCCGTCGGGAACCGGGTTCAGAGCACTTGCTCGCCGTGCAGGCTGATGTCCAGACCTTCGCGTTCTTGCTCTTCTGTCACGCGCAGGCCGATGACCATGTCGACCACCTTGAGGATGATGAAGGTGACGATGGCGTCGTAGACGATGGTGAAGCCCACGCCCTTGGCCTGAATCAGGATCTGGGCCATATTGCCTTCGAGGGCACCGGCGGTGCCGCCGATGGCCTTGACCGCGAACACGCCGGTGAGCATGGCGCCGATGATGCCGCCGATGGCATGCACGCCGAAGGCGTCGAGCGAGTCGTCATAGCCGATCATTTCCTTCATATAAACCGCAGTCCAGAAGCACACCACGCCAGCGATGATGCCGATGGCCAGCGCCCCGCCAGGGCCGACGAAGCCGGAGGCCGGGGTGATGGCCACCAGACCAGCCACAGCACCGGAGGTGATGCCCAGGATGGTGGGCTTGCCGCGAGCGATCCACTCGGCGAACATCCAGCCTAGGGCGGCGGCGGCCGTGGCGATCTGCGTGGCGGCCATGGCCATGCCGGCGCGGTCGCTTGCAGCCACGGCGGAACCGGCGTTGAAGCCGAACCAGCCCACCCACAGCAGCGAGGCACCGATCATGGTCAGCACCAGGTTGTGCGGCGGCATGGCTTCCTTGCCGTAGCCCACGCGCTTGCCCATGACCAGCGCCGCCACCAGACCCGCGACACCAGCGTTGATGTGCACCACGGTGCCACCGGCGTAGTCGAGCACGCCGTCGCCGCCGAGGAAGCCGCCAGGGCCCCACACCATGTGGGCGATCGGGGCGTACACGGCCAGCAGCCAGATGCCCATGAACCACAGCAGGGCCGAGAACTTCATGCGGTCGGCGAACGACCCCACGATCAGCGCCGGGGTGATGATGGCAAACGTCATCTGGAAGGTCATGTAGGTGGTTTCAGGGATGGTCGGCGCCAGCGAGTTGGCCGAATCCAGCCCCATGCCATTGAGAAAAAAGCGGCTGAGTCCGCCGATGAACCCGTTGCCCGGGGTGAAGGCCAAGCTGTAGCCGATGATCATCCACAGCACCGTCACCAGACAGGTGATGGCAAAGCTTTGCATCAGCGTGGCCAGCACGTTCTTTTTGCGCACCATGCCGCCGTAGAACAAGGCCAGACCGGGGATGGTCATCATCAGCACCAGCGCGGTGGAGGTGAGCATCCAGGCGTTGTCCCCCGAGTTGATGAAGGCGGCGGGATTGGGAGCCGCGGCGGCCGGGGCCGTCTGAGCGCAGGCACTGCCCATGCCCAGCAGCAGGGCGCCCAGCGCGGCGGGAATTGCAAGCGTTTTTTTCATGTCGGTGTCCTCTTGGAGGGAATCAGAGCGCGTCGCCGCCGGTTTCGCCGGTACGGATGCGCACGACCTGTTCGATTGCGGAGACGAAAATCTTGCCGTCGCCGATCTTGCCCGTGCGGGCCGCGGTTTCGATCGCTTCGATCGTGCGCTCAGCCAGGGCCTCCGGCACGGCCGCCTCGATCTTCACCTTGGGCAGGAAGTCGACCACATACTCCGCGCCGCGGTACAGCTCGGTGTGGCCCTTCTGCCGACCGAAACCCTTGACTTCGGTGACGGTGATGCCCGTCACCCCGATGCCCGACAAGGCCTCTCGCACCTCGTCGAGCTTGAACGGCTTGATGATGGCCGTGATCATTTTCATGGTGGCTCCTTCAGAGGGCACGCAGGCCCGTGGGGTCAGAACGAATAAACAGCCAGCAGCTCAAGCGAGCTTTGCTTGGTGGTGGGCGAGCCGTCTTTTTTGGTGTAGATGGCGTTGTCGGATCTGTCCTGGCGGATCTCCGCGGCGAGCTTGACGTTCTTCACAGGCGAGTAGTTCACGGCCAGGGTCAGTTCCTTGAGTTTGTTGGCCGTACCGTTGATGCCGGAGACCATGCCGTCCTTGTCGTCGATGTACTCCCCGCGTGCGGCCACCGTCCACTGATCGGTCAGAGCGTAATTGGCATAGAGCGCCAGACCGTTGGCCTTGCCCGTTCCGGTGCCACCGCTGGCCAGGGGGACGTTGTCCTTGGACAGAATGTCCACGTTCGCCTGGAAGCTCAGCGTGCTGGTGGCATTGACCGTGCCCACCAGGTCGAGCAGCTGCAGCACCCCGTTGGGCGAGCCACCAAACAGCGGCGATTGGCCACGGTAGTAGTCGGCGGTGTAAGAGAACATGGAGTTCGGGCTGCCGGTGGCGCCGAGCTCAATGGTCTTGGAGGTGTTTGCGGGTTGAGGGCTGACCCAGCCATTGTTGACCCCAGCAATCAGCGTCAGCGCCGGTGACACGACATAGTTGGCACGCAGACCGGTCAGCGCGCCGGGCTCCATGTCCCAGAAAAGGAGACTGCGCGACACGGTCGTGTTGACCGTTGGGTTGGTGGATTCAGCGCCGGCCAGCGACGAGAATTTCCCTGCCATCAGCGTGAGGGGCCCGGTGGCGTATTGCACAAAGGCGTTGTTGAGATTGAAGGCGCTGTTGTTGCCGTTGAGGACCTTGGCGTCGTTTCCGGCGATGACCAGCACCTGCGCCCCGAAACCCTCGGTGGGCAGGTAAGCGATCGTCGCCGCAGCCTGATTCAGTGAAAAGCCGTTGGTCTTGGTGTCATAGGCGCGAAGCGCGGTGGATGACGTATCGAAATAGTCATAGGTCGATGCCACATACCCGGTGATGCTCAAGCCCGGTGTGGCGGCCAGTACCGCGCCCAGGCTGGGTGCAGCAGGGGCTGCGGGAGCGGCCGGAGCCGGTGCAGTCTGGGCCGATGCGGCGCTGGTGTAGCTGGCCAGTGCGGCGGCGACGGCCGCTGCGATTGCAATTTTGTTCATCCAAGTTTCTCCTGTGAGTGCTGCCGGGCATGACGCCCACCGTGAAATGCTGGAGGTCATCTGCAGCTTTCGTGCCAGGCCTTGGCAACGCTTTGTGACATCGCGGCCCCTTGCATTGCATCGTTTTGCGGGAGAATTTCCGCCCCTGTTTGGTGCGGCATGGCCCATATGCACCGTCAAAGTGCATCGCAGCGGGCTGGCCGGCGTGCGTGTTTTGGTGGCGCGCAAGGTCGCACAGCCTTTGTGCCTGTGGAATTCTGGAAATCGGTCACAATAGACCGACTGATTTTTGGGAGTGCCGCCATGAATGACAGCTTTCGCCAACGCAACACCGCGTTTTTCGACCAGATCGGTCGCCTGATCGAGAACTCGCCGCTGCACGATGCGCAGCGCAATCTGCGCGCGCTGGCGCATTCCGCCGCGGGGCGGCTCGATCTGGTGACGCGCGACGAATTCGACGCCACCCAGCGCATGCTGCTGGCCGCGCGTCAGCAGATCGATACCCTCGAAGCCCAGGTGCGTGAGCTGCAGGCGCGGTTGGATGGTGCCGCTCCGGACGCCAGCGCGTCTCCCGAAGACGCCTGGCGCTGAGTCGCGCCCCTCTGTTGCCCATGTCGCTGGCGCAAGTCGCCAGCCGGGCCTTGCTGGGCATGGAAGCGCCGCCGGTCACGGTGGAAGTGCATCTCTCGCCTGGTCTGCCCGGCTTCACCATCGTCGGCCTGCCGGAGGCCGAAGTCCGTGAGGCGCGCGACCGCGTGCGCAGTGCGCTGATCAACAGCGGCCTGGGCTTTCCGTCGAATAAGCGCATCGTCGTCAATCTGGCGCCGGCCGATCTGCCCAAGGAGTCCGGGCGCTTCGACCTGCCCATCGCCATCGGCCTGCTGGCTGCGCAGGGATTGATTCCGCTGCAGCGCCTGCAAGAGCACACCTTTGCTGGCGAGTTGTCGCTGACTGGCGAGCTGCGCCCCACGCGCGGAGCGCTGGCAATGGCTTGCGCGTTAGCGCCGCAGCTGCCAGACGCGCAGGCAGAGCCTCGCCTGGTTCTGCCGCAGGCCAGCGCCGAAGAAGCGGCGCTGGCGCAGGCGGCAACTGTGCTGGGCGCACGCGATCTGCAGCAGGTCGTGGCCTATCTGCTGGAACAGGACGGTGCAGCGCAGCGGGTGACTGCAGTGGCTGCAGAGACAACACAAACCGCCGGGCCCGACATGGCCGAGGTGCGCGGCCACAGCGCGGCCAAGCGCGCTCTCGAAATCGCTGCGGCCGGTGGACATCACGCGCTGATGGTCGGACCGCCGGGCAGTGGCAAGTCCATGCTGGCGCAACGCTTTGTCAGCCTGCTGCCGCCGCTGACCCGCACGCAGGCGCTGGAGAGCGCGACGGTGCTCAGCCTCGTCGGCCGCTTCGACCCCGCGGATTGGGGGCGACGCGTCTTGCGCAGCCCGCATCACACCGCGTCGGCAGTGGCGCTGGTGGGCGGCGGCGCGGGAACCATCCGTCCCGGCGAAATTTCATTGGCGACGCAAAACGTCCTTTTCCTGGACGAACTCCCCGAGTTCGATCGTGCCGTGCTCGACAGTCTGCGCGAGCCGCTAGAAACCGGGCGCATCCATATTTCGCGCGCGGCGCGCCAGGCGGAATTCCCCGCGCAGTTTCAACTCATCGCGGCGATGAATCCCTGTCCCTGCGGTTACCTGGGCCACCCCACGCGGTCGTGCCGCTGCACGCCAGATCAGGTGGCGCGCTATCAGGGGCGCATTTCCGGCCCCTTGCTCGACCGCATCGATATTCAGGTCGAAGTCGGCGCCATTGCGCCCGAGACTTTGCTGCAATTGCCGCAGGGCGAGACCAGTGCGCAAATCGCTGCGCGCGTGGCTGCCGCGACGGCGGTGCAACTGGAGCGGCAGGGTGCACTCAACGCCGGGCTTCAGGGCGCCATGCTCGATACCCACTGCGCGCTGGACGCTGCAGGCAGCGCATTTCTCGCGCAGGCGATCTCACGGCTGGGCTGGTCGTCGCGCGCGGCGCACCGTGTGTTGCGGCTAGCCCGCACCATTGCCGATCTTGCCCAGGCGCAAACCATCGCCCTGCCGCATCTGGCCGAAGCCATGCAACTGCGCCGCGCACTGGCTGCGCAGTGAATCCGGCACAAGAGGCTAAAAAATGCAAAAAAAAGCCAGGTGCTTTGCGCACCTGGCTGGAAATGCCCGGATCGGGGGGGAGTCTGTAGAGCAGACAACCGGGCAACTTGGAGGGCCACATGATTGAGCATGAACTCAAACCACAGTAGCACCTGTTCTGTTCAGCAAAAATCCGGAAAGTTCAGCCGATTTTGTAACGCGACATCTTTCACGTCAATCATTTCGCTGGAGTGTGGCAACACCCCGTAAACAGGCGGTGTCAACCTCGCGAAAATTTATGTTCACTGAATCGGGTTGAGGCCGCCGTCTGCACCAATCTGCACGCGCTGGCCTACAGGCGGTGCCACCTTGAGTTGCAGATTGCGTACCTGCCCGTCTTCCATCCGCACCTGCACGTTGTAGACGGTTTGCGCATCCACCCGCTTGGCAATTTCGTTGCCGGCCAGGCCTCCGCCAATCGCACCAGCCACGGTCGCCAGCTTGCGCCCATCTCCGCCGCCGACCTGATTCCCCAGCAAGCCGCCCACAATGCCCCCGGCGATGATGCCGACTGGGTTGTTCTGCTGGGATTGCACCTGCTGCGGCGTGACCGCGATCACGGTGCCGCAGGTGTTACATACCGGCTGCTGTGGCGTGGGCTGCACCGGGTTGGGTTGCGGGGTGAACTGTTGTGGCGCAAATTGTTGTGGCGCCACTTGATTCTGTGCCACCGGCGCAGGGGTCGTCTGTGCGACAACATGCTGCCGCACCGGTGCTGGCGCTGCCTGCTTCTGGGCGACCTGGGCAGCAGCCCGCGGTGTCGGAGACGATGTGGCATCCGTGTGGCCCGCTGCCTGCGCGCTGGTCTTCTGCGCAGCAGAGGCCTGTTGTGCCGGTGCGATGGCGGCGGATGCTGCGGCCACGCCGGGCGAAGCCGACGCGGAGGGATTCGCTGGGGGCTGACTCATTTTGTACAACACGGCCGCCAACAGGGCCACGATGACCGCGCCCATGGCAAAGACTGCGATCCAGACGCCCTTGCCAGTCGTGGCCGGGCCTTGTGGAGGAATTGATGACATGACACTCTCCCAAAATTGTTTTGTTGCTTCTGAACGCAACGAGCGGGCAATTTGCTGACAGCGCCAGAAAACCGCCCGCAGGTTTCATGGTTCGCTGGCCTGCAGCGCCTGGTCGAGGTCGGCGATCAGGTCCTGCACATTCTCGATGCCGATGGACAGCCGCACCATGTCCTCGCTCACCCCCGCGGCGGCCAGTTCGTGGGCGTTCAGTTGCCTGTGCGTGGTCGTTGCCGGATGGCAGGCCAGGGACTTGCAGTCGCCGATGTTGACCAGCCGGGTAAATAGCTTGAGCGCATCCTGAAAGCGCGCCCCGGCATCTCTGCCGGACTTCAGCCCGAAACTTAAAATGCCCGAGGCGCGGCCGTGCATCAGGCGCTGCGCCACATCGTGATCGGGGTGATCCACCAGTCCGGCGTAACGCACCCAGGCCACGCGGGGATGCTTTTTCAGATGCTCGGCGATGTGCAGCGCGTTGGCGCAGATCCGGTCCATGCGCAGCGGCAGGGTTTCGATGCCCTGCAGAATAAGAAACGCATTGAGCGGCGACAGCGCTGCGCCCATATTGCGCAGCGGCACCACGCGGGCGCGTGCAATGAAGGCGGCGGCGCCGAATTGCTGCGTGTAGCTCACGCCGTGATAGCTCACGTCGGGTTCGACCAGCAGCCTGAAACGGTCTGCATGTGTCGCCCAGTCGAACTTGCCGGAATCGACAATCGCCCCGCCCACGCTGTTGCCGTGGCCGCCGAGGTATTTGGTCAGCGAATGCACCACGATGTCCGCGCCATGTTCGAACGGGCGGCAGAGATAGGGCGAGGGCACGGTGTTGTCCACGATCAGTGGCACGCCAGCCGCGTGCGCCACTGCGGCCAGCGCGCCAATGTCGGTGACGTTGCCCAGCGGGTTGCCGATGGTTTCGCAGAACACCGCGCGGGTGCGGGTGTCGATCAGGCGTTCGAAGCTCGCAGGGTCGCGCGGATCGGCGAAGCGCACCTCCAGACCCTGCCGCGGAAACGTGTGCGCAAACAGGTTGTAGGTGCCGCCATACAGACGGCTGCTGGAGACGATGTTGTCGCCCGCTTCGGCTAGGGTTTGAATCGCTGCCGTGATGGCGGCCATTCCCGAAGCCACCACCAGCGCCGCAATGCCGCCTTCGAGCGCGGCGACGCGCTGCTCCAGCACATCGTTGGTCGGGTTCATCATGCGGGTGTAGATGTTGCCCGCCACTTTCAGATCGAACAGGTCGGCGCCATGCTGCGTGTTGTCGAAGGCATAGGACACCGTCTGATAGACGGGAACCGCCACGGAGCGTGTGACAGGGTCGGGGGCGTAGCCGGCGTGTACGGCCAAGGTTTCGAATTTCATGGGGTCTCCTTGTTCTGGTGCAGCGCAAAGCCTACTGCGCGTCGTGCGCAACGCCAAAGAACTTTTATTCAGATCGCTATGCTGACCTGCTGCGTTGAGGTCGCGATGTCTGGTTCTTCCACGGGGACTGTTGCCGCGCCGCGCCGACTGGTTGCCGTGTCGCGCTGCTGCGACTGGAAATAGGCCGCGGGCGTGGTGCCCAGCGTCAGGCGAAATGCCTTGATGAAGGCGCTGACGCTGTCGTAGCCGAGCGAGAGCGCCACGTCCTTGACGGCGCGTCCCGTGGCTAGCCATTCAAGCGCCTGAGTGAGCCGCGCCCACTGTCGCCACTGGGCAAAACTCATTCCGGTTTCCTCCAAGAACTTGCGGCTGAGCGTGCGCGCGCTGATGCCCGCCCAGCGCGCCCATTGCTCCAGGGTGCGCGGGCTGGCGATATGCGCCATCAGCGCGCGCGCAATCGCCAGCAGTCGCGCATCGCTGGGCCAGGGCAGTTGCAGCGGCCGCGCCGGAGACTGCCGCAATTCATCGAGCAACACCAGCAGCAGACGCATGCGGCTGAGATCGAGCCGCTCGTCATGCGGCCAGGACAGTGCCTTTTGCAGGATGAGCGCAACCAGCGGATTGATTGCGTAGCTGGCGGGCTCGGACGGCAAACCGCCACAGAGCTGTGGCACGAGAAACGCGCCAAATCCTGCGGTCGGGCCAAAAGACTGCACCGCATGCTCCACGCCGGGCGGCATCCAGCTGATGGTTTGCGATGGCGCCAATTGCCGCGCTGTTGCGGTTTCCACCACCACCAGCCCTTCGGTCAGCAAAAACAGCGTGCCGCGTGCATGGCAGTGCGTGGTCGGGTCCATAGCCACCTGGTTGCGGACGTTCACCGCAATCAGCTCGGCGCCGCCCTCATGGTTGATGCGGTGATGCAACTCGGCCTTGCTGCATTCTTGACTGGGGCGTACGGAGGTCGACATCAGAATGGCGTCTTTGCGATATTCATTGGCATAGTAAAGCAACCCAGCCAATGATCCTTGCCCTAGCATGCATTCCATCCCTCCCTTTGAATCTGTGGCCCGCGCCCCGGCAGATTCTGGGGGTGACCCCTAGAATCTGCTGATCTTTATAGCGGCCTGCAATCGCGCCATCCCGGCGGGTGATGCGGGTTTGTTGCAACGGGCACGGCACTTGCCCCGCCGCCCGACCGTCTTTCAGGAACGCGTCTCATGCAGAATTTTTCCGCGACCCCTCGCGTGATGTGGATGGCCCTCGGCGCTGCGCTGCTTGCAGGCTGCACAACGGTTGGACCCGATTTCAAGACCCCCCCAGCACCCGAAGTCAAGCAGTACACGCGCCAGACCTTGCCGACGCAGACCGCCTCCGCCCCCGGAGTGCTGGGCGCAGCGCAGAAATTTCAAACCGTCGACAGCATTTCCCACGACTGGTGGCACGCCTACGGCTCCGCTCCGCTCGATGGCCTGGTGAAAACGGCCCTGCGCAGCAGCCCCACCCTGGCAGCTGCAGAAGCCACCCTGCGGCAGGCGCAGCAGACCTATGCGGCGCAGGCGGGTTCCACGCTGTATCCCACGGTCAACGGCAAGCTCGGTGCCAGCCGCAACCAGACCAATGCGGCGTCTGTCGGGCAGAGCAGCAATGCCAGCAACATCTTCAATCTGTACAACGCAAGCATTGCAGTCAACTACAACTTCGATCTGTTCGGTGGCAACCGCCGCGCGCTCGAGGCGCTGGCCGCGCAGGCCAATTACCAGCAGTATCAGCTCGACGGCGCCCGCCTGACGCTGGCCGCCAACGTGGCGACCGCGGCGTTCACCCAGGCACAGCTTGCCGCGCAGATCGACGCCACCGAAGCCATTCTCAAGGCGCAGCAGAATCAGCTCGAGATCGCAGTCAAGCGTTTCAATCTCGGTGCGGCCGCACGCACCGACGTGCTGACCCTGCAGACCCAGGTGGAGCAGACCCGCGCTACCATCCCGCCGCTGCGCAACAAGCTTGAACAGACCGATCACCTGCTCGCCGTGCTGCTCGGGCAGGCACCGGGCGCAGCCGACATCCCGCGCTTCACCCTGGCCGATTTCAACCTGCCGCAAACCCTGCCCGTGGTCGTGCCCTCCGCCCTGGTGCAGCAGCGCCCGGACATCCAGGCCAGTGCCGCCCTGCTGCACGCAGCCACGGCGCAGTATGGCGTGGCGGTGTCCAACCTGTATCCGCAGATCAACCTCAGCGCCAACCTGGGCACGCAGGCCCTCACACTCGGCGCCTTGTTCGGCCCCGGCTCCACGGTGTGGGCGCTGGCCGGGCAGCTGGCGCAGCCCTTGTTCAATGCCGGGCTGAAAGCCGGCGCCAATGCGGCCGAAGCCAGCCTGCAGGCGGCGGGCGCCAACTATCAACAGACTGTGCTGCAAGCCCTGCGCAATGTGGCCGACGCCCTGCGCGCGCTGGACAACGACGCCCAGACCCTGCAGGCGCAGGCCGCGGCAGACGCCTCAGCGCAGGAGTCGCTGAAACTGGTCGACCAGCAATATCAGCTCGGCGCTGCCAGCTATCTGCAACTGCTCACCGCCCAACAGCAGGCACAGCAAACCCGCATCGGCCTGATTTCGGCGCAGGCGCAGCGCCTGGCCGACAGCGCCGCGCTGTACCAGGCCATGGGCGGCGGGGTGCTTGAGCAGCCCGCAACCCAAGCGCAGACCGCGAAGATGCCGGTCAACTAAGTAATCATCGCTTCCACCCAGCAGACCATCGAAACCAGTACACGGAGTCCACAGATGACCAAAGGCACAACCAAGCGCATGATCATCATGCTCATCGTCGCAGGCGTGATCGTCGGCGGGGTGGTGTGGTTCCAGGGGTTTAAGAACAGCATGATCGCCAAGGCGATCAAGGGGCAGTCCAACCCGCCGCAGACGGTCTCGACCATGGTGGCCGAGGTCTCGCGCTGGCAGCCCACGGTGCAGGCACTGGGCAATCTGCGCGCCAGCCAGCAGTCCAACCTGAGTGCGCAGATCGGCGGCATCGTCACCGCGATTCACTTCGAATCGGGGCAGAAGGTCCGCGCCGGGCAGCTGCTGGTGCAAATAGATGATGCCCCGCAGCGCGCGCAACTGGCCCAGCTGCAGGCGCAGCTCGGGCAAGTGCAGGCGCAACTGGCGTTGGCGCGCATCAACCTACAGCGCGACGAGGCGCAGTTCAAGGTGCAGGCGGTGAGCCAGGCAGTGGTCGATACCGACCGCGCCAATGTCGCCAGCTTCGAATCGCAGCTCAAGGCGCTGGGTGAGCAGATCAATGCGCAGAAGGCGGTGATTGCGCAGGCCAGCATCCGCGCGCCGTTCTCGGGCGTGCTCGGCATTCGGCAGATCGACCTGGGTCAGTATCTCGCGCCAGGAGCGACCGCAGTCACGCTGCAGCAGCTCGATCCAATGGACATTGACTTCACCGTGCCGCAAAGCCAGATCGATCTGATCCAAACCGGAATGCGCGCCCAGGTGCAGTCCAACGCCGCACCGGACAAGACATTTGCCGCCAAGATCATCGCGATCGAGCCGCAGATTGATCCTGCCACGCGCAATCTCAAGGTGCGCGCGCGCATCGCCAACCCCAGTGGTGCGCTGCTGCCCGGGGTGTTCGCCACCGTGCGCATCGACGACGGCCAGCCGCGCGACTATCTCACCCTGCCCAACGCTGCGGTGGCCTACAACCCGTATGGTGCGACTGTGTTCGTGGTCAAGGACGAGGGCAAGGGAGCGGACGGCAAGCCCAAGCTGGTCGCCGAGCAGCGCTTCATCACCACCGGGCCGACGCGCGGTGACCAGGTCGCGGTGCTGTCGGGCCTGAAGGCGGGTGAAACCGTGGTGACTGCCGGGCAACTCAAGCTGCGCAACGGCGTTCCGCTGTTGATCAACAACAGCGTGCAGCCAGCGAACAGTCCGAACCCGCAAGTGCCCAACTCCTGAACAGGCAGCTGACGATGAACAAGAAATTCACCGACATTTTCATTGAGCGCCCGGTGCTGGCCACCGTGGTCAGCCTGGTGATTCTGGTGCTGGGGCTGCGCTCGATCGGGCTGCTGCCTGTGCTGCAATATCCGTACACGCAAAACGCCGTGGTCACGGTCACCACCGCCTACCCTGGAGCCGATGCCAATCTGGTGGCCAGCTTCATCACGACGCCGCTGGAAAACGCCATCGCGCAGGCCAACGGCATCGATTACATGACCTCCAGCAGCGTGCAGGGGGTCAGCACCATCACCGTCAACCTGCGGCTGAACTACGACCCGGACAAGGCGCTCACCGAAATCAACACCAAGGTCAATTCGGTGCTCAACCAGCTGCCGCCGCAGTCGCAAAAGCCCGTGCTGTCAGTGTCGATCGGGCAGACCATTGACGCGATGTATATCGGCTTTTACAGCGATGTGCTCAAACCCAACCAGATCACCGACTACCTGATCCGCAGCGTGCAGCCCAAGCTGCAAGCGGTCGAGGGCGTGCAGACCGCGGAAATCCTCGGTGCGAAGAACTTCGCGTTGCGCGCCTGGCTCGATCCGCAGAAACTCGCGGCCTACGGCCTGACTGCGGCCGACGTGTACAACGCGCTGGCGGCCAACAACTTCCTCTCCTCCACCGGCACCGCCAAGGGGCAGATGATCCAGATCGCGCTGTCGGCCAACACCGATCTGAAGTCACTCGATGGCTTCAAGAACATGGTGATCAAGTCGGTGGACGGCAAAGTGGTGCGGCTCGACGATGTGGCCAACGTCACGCTGGGGTCGGACGACTATGACACCGCTGTCGCGTTCGATGGCAAGACCTCGGTGTACATCGGCATCCAGGTCGCGCCGGGCGCCAACCTGCTCGATGTCATCGCGCGGGTGCGCAAGGCCTTCCCCGAGATCCAGGCGCAGCTGCCTTCGGGGCTGAAGGGCACCATCGTTTATGACTCGACCAAGTTCGTCAATGCGTCGATCGACGAGGTGGTCAAGACCCTTGTCGAGGCGGTGTTCATCGTCGCGCTGGTCGTCTTCCTGTTCCTGGGGTCGTTGCGCTCGCTGATCATTCCGCTGGTGGCGATCCCGCTGTCCATCGTGGGCACCTTCACCATCATGCTGGCGCTGGGCTACTCGATCAATCTGCTGACCTTGCTGGCCATCGTGCTGGCCATCGGTTTGGTGGTGGACGATGCGATCATCGTGGTCGAGAACGTCAGCCGCCACCTCGAGGAAGGCATGAGCCGACATGACGCCGCGGTGCGCGCCGCGCGCGAGCTGGCCAACCCCATCATTGCGATGACCATCGTGCTGATCGCGGTGTATGTGCCCATCGGCTTCATGGGGGGGTTGACCGGCGCGCTGTTCACCGAGTTTGCGTTCACACTGGTCGGCACGGTGGTGATCTCGGCGGTCATTGCGCTGACGCTGTCGCCGATGATGTGCTCGCGTCTGCTCAAGGCGCCTAGCCCGCAAAGCCACAGCCTGCAGGACCGCGTCGTGCTGTTCCTCGACCGCACCTTTGAGCGGCTGCACAGCCGCTATGAGCGCGTCTTGCATGGCTCGCTCAACTTCCTGCCGGTGACCGCGGTGATGGCGCTGATCGTGCTCGGCTTCATCCCGTACCTGTTCACCACCTCGATGTCCGAGCTCGCGCCCCAAGAAGACCAAGGCGTGCTGATCTCGATTTCGTTCAACAACCCCGCGGCCACGCTCGACCAGCGCGCTCTGTATGCCGAGCAGGTCTATCAGGTGTTCAAGAAGTTTCCCGAGACCGACCATGTGTTCCAGCTCAACACCCCGAGCCAGGTGATCGGCGGCATGGTGCTCAAGCCCTGGGATGAACGCAGCAAGACGGCCACGCAGCTGCAGCCGGTGGTGCAAAAGGATCTCAGCCAGATCGCCGGCAGTCAGATCGCGGTGTTCCAGCCGCCGCCGCTGCCCGGCGCGCGCGGGCTGCCGATCCAGTTCGTTATCACCACCAGCGAGCCGTTCACCAACCTTTATCAGGTGTCGCAGAAATTCCTGCAGGATGCGCTCAAGACCGGGCAATTCATCTTCCTGCAGTCCGACCTGCGCATCGACCTGCCGCAGACCCGCATTTCCATCGACCGCAACATGGCCGCGCAGCTCGGTCTGACCATGCAGGACATCGGCTCGGCGCTGTCAGCCATGCTCGGCGGCGGCTATGTCAATTTCTTCGAGCTCGATGGCCGCTCGTACAAAGTCATCCCGCAGGTCGAGCAACAATTCCGCCTCAACCCGGATGCGGTCAAGCACTACTACATCCGCACGGCCAGCGGCGCGATGGTGCCGCTGTCCACCGTGGTGCACCTGACCAACACCGTCCAGCCCGAGACCATCAACCACTTCCAGCAAGCCAACTCGGCGACCATCCAGGGCGTGGCCATGCCCTTCGTGGCGCAGGGGCAGGCGCTCGATGATCTGAAGAATCTGGCGCAGCGCACCCTGCCTGCAGGCTACAGCTTCGACTACGCTGGACCGTCGCGGCAGTTCGTGCAGGAATCGGGAGGGTTACTGCTGACCTTCGGTTTCGCGCTGGTAATCATCTTTCTCGCGCTGGCGGCGCAGTTCGAGAGTTTCCGCGACCCGATCATCATCCTGGTGTCGGTGCCGATGGCGATTTCCGGTGCGCTGCTGTTCATCAACCTGGGCATCGGTCATGCCACGCTGAACATCTACAGCGAGGTTGGGCTCGTGACCCTCATCGGCCTGATCTCCAAGCACGGCATTCTGATCGTCGAGTTCGCCAACAACCTGCAGCGCGAGGGCTTGAGCAAACGCGAGGCGATCGAGCGCGCCGCCGGGCTGCGGCTGCGCCCGATTTTGATGACCACCGCGGCGATGGTGTTCGGCGTGTTTCCGCTGATCTTCGCCAGCGGCGCCGGTGCGGTCAGCCGCTTCAGCATGGGCCTTGTCATCGCTTCCGGGCTATCGATCGGCACGCTGTTCACGCTGTTCGTCGTCCCGGCGATGTATATGTTGCTTGGCGCCGACCACCACGCCGAAGCGCGCGCTCAGGCGCTGCGCGAAGCGGGGAACCAAGACCCCGCAGCTCATCCCCAGGGCGGAGGCGCCTCTACCGTGCATTGAGAGTGCTGCAATCCCGGAGAAGCCGACCGCAGGGTCGGCTTTTTTTGTGGCCATTCACTGCAGGTTACAACCGCAGGTCAAGGGGCGTCACCGGACTGTGCAGGGCGACCGTTTTGGCGAGCATGGCGCTGTGCCATGTCCTACAGGAGTCTGACATGTCCTTACGTTTTGCCGCCCCCTTGATGCTGGCTGTTGGTCTGATGTGGTATGCGCCCGCGGCTTTTGCCGCGCCCCAGCCGGCCATGATGCACGCGCTGCGCGCTCTGCAGCAGGCCCGCGTCGAGCTGCTGCGCGCCGCTCCCGACAAGGGCGGCTGGCGCGTGCATGCGTTGCAGCAGGTCGATCAGGCCATGGCCTCGGTGCGTGCGGGCCTACGTGATGCCAATCAACACTGAGCTGCCGGTCGTGCCGGCCGGGGTGCCCGGGCTCAGGCCTGCACGGCTACGGCTTCCAGCGAACGCGCCGCGCGGCGCTCCCAGTCGGCCTTCTGGTCAGGTCCGACGGGGCCGACGTTGAAATAGGTCGACTCCGGGTGTGAGATATAGAACCCACTCACACTGGCCGCAGGCGTCATGGCCCAGCTTTCGGTCAGAGCCATGCCGATCTCCTGCGCCTGCAGGACACGGAACATCTCGCCTTTGACCGAATGCTCAGGGCAGGCGGGATAGCCCGGCGCGGGGCGGATGCCACGATATTTTTCGGCGATCAGTTCGGCCATGTTGAGCGATTCATCCGGTGCGTAAGCCCAGAATTCGGTGCGCACCCGCTGGTGCATGCGCTCGGCCAAGCCCTCGGCCAGGCGGTCGGCCAGGGCCTTGAGCATGATGGCGGAATAATCGTCGAGGTCCGCGAGAAAGGCCTTCTCCTTCGCCTCCACGCCGATGCCCGCGGTCACGGCGAACAGGCCGATATAGTCCGCCGCCACCCCTTTGGGGGCGATGAAGTCGGCCAGCGCGCGGTTGGGCCTGGGCACGCCATCAACTACCGGGCGCTCGGTCTGCTGGCGCAGGCCATGCCAGACCATCAGCTCGGTGCTGCGACTTTCGTCGGTGTAGAGCGCGATGTCATCGTCGTTCACGCTGTTGGCGGGCCACAGGCCGATGACGGCGTTGGCCGTGAGCCAGCGGCCTTCGATCAGCCGCTTGAGCATGCGCTGCGCGTCGCTGTAGACGCGGCGGGCGGATTCGCCCACGATGTCGTCGGTGAGGATGTCGGGAAACTTGCCCGCCAGATCCCAAGTCTGGAAGAACGGCGCCCAGTCGACAGTCGCAGCGATCTCCGCCAGGTCGTAGTTGCGAAACACGCGCCGACCGATGAACTTGGGCACGGGAGGTGTGTAGGCCGACCAATCGATGCGCGTCTTGTTCGCGCGGGCGGCGGCGAGCGACACCAAAGGCGTGACGCGTTTGTTGGCGTGTAGCGCCCGGACTTTTTCGTAATCGGCTTCGATCTCAGCGATGTAGGCCGCAGCCTGTTCGGACAGCAGGCTCTGCGCCACGCCGACGCTGCGCGAGGCGTCGGGCACGTACACCACCGGCCCGTCGTAATGCGGGGCGATCTTCACCGCCGTGTGCACCCGGCTGGTCGTGGCACCGCCGATGAGCAGCGGCATCTTGCGGCTGCGGAAATAGTCGTCGCGCTGCATTTCGGCGGCCACATGCTGCATCTCCTCGAGGCTGGGGGTGATGAGGCCGGACAGCCCGATGATGTCCGCACCCTCCTCGCGCGCCTTGGCGAGAATGTCCCTGGCGGGCACCATCACGCCCATGTTGACCACTTCGAAGTTGTTGCACTGGAGCACCACGGTGACGATGTTCTTGCCGATGTCGTGCACGTCGCCCTTCACCGTGGCGATGACGATCTTGCCCTTGGCCCGCACATCGCAGCCCGCGGCCTGCATCTCCAGCTTCTCGGCTTCGATATAGGGCAGCAGATGCGCCACGGCCTGCTTCATCACCCGGGCACTTTTCACGACCTGCGGCAGGAACATCTTGCCTGCGCCGAACAGGTCGCCCACCACGTTCATGCCGTCCATCAGCGGGCCTTCGATGACGTGCAGCGGCCGCCCGCCTTCGGCGCGGATTTGCTGCCAGACTTCCTCGGTATCGTCAGTGATGAAATCGGTGATGCCATGCACCAGCGCATGGCTCAGGCGTTGACGCACCGGCAGTTCGCGCCACGCCAGACGCGCGGTGTCGTCCTTGGACGCGCCCTTGACTGCCTCAGCCACGTCGAGCAGTCGCTCCGTCGCGTCGGGGCGGCGGTTGAGCACCACATCTTCCACGCGCTCGCGCAGCTCGGGGTCGAGATCGTCGTACACCCCCATCTGTCCCGCATTGACAATGCCCATGTCCATGCCGGCCTGAATGGCGTGATAGAGGAACACGGTATGAATGGCCTCGCGCACCGGCTCGTTGCCGCGAAAGGAAAAGCTCACATTCGAGACGCCGCCCGATACCTTGGCGCCGGGCAGGTTCGCCTTGATCCAGCGCGTGGCCTCGATAAAATCGACCGCGTAGTTGTTGTGCTCCTCGATGCCGGTGGCGATGGCAAAAATATTGGGATCGAAGATGATGTCTTCCGGCGGAAACCCCACCTGATTGACCAGCAGGCCATAAGCCCGTTCGCAGATCTGCGTCTTGCGCTCGAACGTATCGGCCTGCCCTTGCTCGTCGAACGCCATCACCACAGTGGCTGCACCATAGCGGCGCAGCAAACGGGCCTGGCGCAGAAATTCGGCCTCGCCTTCTTTCATGGAGATGGAATTCACCACCGCCTTGCCCTGCACGCAGCGCAGCCCGGCCTCGATCACGCTCCACTTCGAGCTGTCGATCATCACCGGCACGCGGGCGATGTCAGGTTCGCTCGCCATCAGGTTGAGAAAGCGCACCATCGCGGCCTTGCTGTCGAGCATGGCCTCGTCCATATTGAGATCGATGATCTGCGCGCCGTTCTCCACTTGCTGGCGTGCCACGGCCAGGGCCTTGTCGTATTCGCCCGCCAGAATCATGCGGGCGAAGGCCTTGGAGCCTGTGACGTTGGTGCGCTCACCGATATTGACAAACAGCGAGCCGCGGCCGATGGCCAGAGGCTCCAGACCAGAGAGTTGCAGGGGAGGCGGTGCGGGAGGTGTGGCGTCGGCGGACATGCGGATTTTCTTGGAGAGGGCCTTGCGCGCCGTGCAGGCGGGCATATGGGTGAGCGCCGTTGATTGCTTCAAGCCTGGCACCGGGCGGGTCACCCCGCAATCGTTGCTGCAACGCCCCTTGAGGCAATCTATTGTAAAGATCGGCGCGTCACCACGCTCGCAGGCCTACCATCAGTGCATCACGCCCATCCGACCATGCCCGACCGACGCTCCGCCAGCCGTACCGACCATGTCACCTGGGCGCCGCGCATTGCCCAGCTGCTGCTGCGCCAGCCGGGACATCGTCTGAGCGCCGAAGACGCCGTGCTCATTGCCAACCTGATGCAGGTGCGCTGGGTGCAGGCCGGTGCGCGCTTCATCCAGCAAGATGACGAGACGCACGATGGGACCATTCTGATGCTGCTTTACGGCGAGGTCAGTGTGGAGAAGGCGCCGATGCACCAGGGCGACAGCCTGGTGGTCTCGATTGCCAAGGCGGGGCAGATGTTCGGCGAGATGGGGGTGCTGCTCGACGCACCGCGCAGCGCGAGCTGCGTGGCCTATTCCGATGTGGCGCTGGCCGAGCTCAGCCGCCAGGCGCTCGACCACCTGGTGGAGCAGCATCCGGCGGCAGCCGCACGGCTGGCGCTGGGCATCGCCAGCCGTCTGGCCGAGCATTTGCGCGACACATCGAACAAGCTCAGCTCCATGTCGCGCCTGGTCAGTGCCATGCACCCGGCCATCCGCTCGCAGATGCTGGGGCCGAAGTCGAATTTCTCGCCGAGTCAACTGGCCGATCCTGCAGACCCGGACGACCCGCTCACGAATTGACGGCGCGTCTTACAGTCGTCCCACGGCCTCGGCGGCCAGCCAGCTCACCACACTGGCGAGCAGGAACACCAGGAATCCGATATTGCTTTCCATCCCCAGACGTTCGGTGAAATACCGTCGCAGGCCGTACACGGCGAAGGGATAGACGATGAGAGAGACGAAAAATCCAGCCACGGCGTGCTTCCCCAATCCATCGCCGCCCGCAGCGCGGCGGCATCAACTCGCCCTTATTCTGTCGGGTTCGGCGCCTGGCAGGTGTGAGGGGCTGTAAAAGCACGCTGGTAAACGAAAACCGAGGCGGGTGGCGCGTTGCGCCAGGCCAGGCCCGAGCGGCGCACCTGCAGGCCCAGGTCGTCGCGCAGGGCACGTGACACCGGGCTGGCATGACCATAGGTGAACTGCACAAAGCAGCCACCGGGCCGCAGCACGGCAAATGCTTCGGTCAGAATGGATCGCTGCGTGGCGCGCGGCATCGACAGCAGCCCGAGGCCGCTGATGACCGCGTCCGCCGGGCCATCCTGGAGGTAGCCCGACGCCTGTGCCGCGGTGCGCAGCGCGCAGGCATCGGCCTGAATCACTTGCAGTCCGGGAAAGCGCTGGCACAGCAGGCCGTGCAGCGCGGCGTCGCGTTCAACCACCAGCAGATTGCGCGCGTGCAGCCCGTGGTCGATCAGCGCGCGGGTGAACGCGCCGGTGCCTGCCCCAAGTTCGATGACGCGCTGCGTCGCGGGGTCGGTATCGGGCAGCAGCGACAGCGGCTTGAGCATTTTCTGGCTGAGCTGCCGACCAGATGGCAGCACGGCGGCAACGCCCATCGGATCGCGCGCCCAGGCGCGCAAAAAAATGCGGATCTGATGAGCCGTGCGAATGCGGGTGGTGGAATCTGTTGGTGTGAAACGCATGCGGATGCAGGACAATTGCTGTGGATCGAAGCCGGTTTTTCATCCGGTCTTCGGTTGTCTCCCTGATGTGCATTTTTTTCATGCCACAACACGTTCTCACCTTAGCATGAACCCGAACGCGAGCGCCGACGCAGCGCCCGTCCTGCAATGGGTGGGCATTCAGGACTATGCGCCAACCTGGGACGCCATGCGCGCCTTCACCGAGACGCGCACGCCCGCCACCCCCGATCAGCTTTGGGGCGTGGAGCACCCGCCCGTGTTTACGCTCGGGCAGGCGGCCAAGCCCGAGCATGTGCTGGCGCCGCATGCGGTGCCGGTGGTGCAGACCGACCGGGGCGGACAGGTCACGTATCACGGTCCAGGGCAGGCGGTGATCTATCTATTGCTCGACATTCGCCGTCACCGCTGGATGGTGCGCGAGACCGTGCAGCGCATCGAGGAGGCGGTGATCCGCACCTTGGCGCGCTGGGGCATTACTGGGCAGCGCAGGCCAGGCGCGCCCGGCATCTATCTCCCCAGCGGCGAGAAGATTTCCGCACTCGGGCTCAAGGTGCGCGGCGGCTGTACCTATCACGGCGTGGCGATCAACGTGTGCATGGACCTGACGCCGTTTGAATGGATCAATCCCTGCGGTTACCCGGGGCTGCGCACCATTGACATGGCCAGCCTGGGCGCGCAGGCCACAGTCAAGCAGGTCGCAGCGGCCTTCGCCGAAGAATTCGCCGCGATCTGGCAGGCCCCCGCCGCGGCGCCTAACATGGCAGTCTGATTGCGTTTTCTCTTGCTGCCATGACCACGCCCAACCCCTTGCATGCCGACCCTTTGATCAAACAGAAAGGGCAGGCCAAGACCGCGCGCATCCCGATCAAAATCGTCGCCGAGCACGCGCCGCTGCGCAAGCCGGAGTGGATTCGGGTGAAGGCGGCGGCACCGTCGTCGCAGTTCTACGCCATCAAAGGGCTACTGCGCGAACACAAATTGGTCACCGTGTGCGAGGAGGCGAGCTGCCCGAACATCGGCGAATGTTTCGGCAAGGGCACGGCCACCTTCATGATCATGGGCGACAAATGCACGCGGCGCTGCCCTTTCTGCGATGTCGGCCACGGCCGCCCCGACCCGCTCGACCCCGAGGAACCCGCCAATCTGGCCCGCGCGATTGCAGCGATGAAGCTGCGCTACGTGGTCATCACCAGTGTCGACCGTGACGACCTGCGCGACGGCGGCGCGCAGCATTTCGTCGATTGCATCCAAGCCACCCGCGCGCAGTCTCCCGGCACGCAAATCGAGGTGCTCGTGCCCGACTTCCGCGGTCGTCTGGACAAGGCGCTGGACATTTTCGCCGCTGGTCTGCCCGACGTGATGAACCACAACCTCGAGACCGTGCCGCGGCTTTACAGGCAGGCGCGTCCCGGCGCCGACTACGCGCACTCGCTCAAACTGCTGGCCGACTTCAAGGCGTGCCATCCCGGTATTCCGACCAAGAGCGGGTTGATGGTCGGGCTGGGCGAGACCGACGACGAGATTCTGGGCGTGATGCGCGACCTGCGCGCGCAGGGCGTGGACATGCTCACCATCGGCCAGTACCTCGCGCCCACCGGCCACCATCTGCCGGTGGCGCGCTATGTGCATCCCGACACCTTCGCGCTCTACGCGCGAGAGGCCGCCGTCATGGGCTTCACCCATGCCGCAGTCGGTGCGATGGTGCGCAGCAGCTATCACGCCGATCAGCAGGCGCATGCCGCGGGGGTTTGACCCGAAGGTGTGCGCTGACGCAGCCGCGCACGCGGTGGCGTCGGCAACAATCCCTGCAGTGCATTTCGCTCTGCATGTTCTGGAGAACCGTTGATGAAATTTCCTGCCTACGCGCTTGGCCTTGCCGGGCTGATTCCGTTCATCGCGCTGGGGCTGGCCGCCTGGGTCGCGCCCGAAACCTCGCTGACCGCTGTGGTGGTGATTCAGGCGCAATACGCGGCGGCCGTTCTGTCATTTCTCGGCGCGCTGTATTGGGGGGCAGCATGTGTGCTGCCCGAGGGACAGGTGCAGCGCCCCTGGCTGCTGCTGAGCTGGGGCGTGGTACTGCCGCTGTGGGCTTGGCGGATGACCTGGGCGTCGAACTGGGTGTACGGCATGACCGGGCTGTTCCTTGGCTTGGCCGTGGCTTATGGGGCGGACGTCATGTTGCGCAAACAACTACCGTGGCCGTCGTGGTTTTTGCAACTGCGGCTGTGGCTCACCCTGGGCGCCTTGCTCGGCCTGGGGTTGACACTGGTGCGGATCTATACCCTCAAGCCTGCGGGCTGAAGCTGCGCGTTCGGTCGGTCTGACTGGCCTTGGCGGCGCAGTCCGCACACAGTCCCTGCACTTCCAGTCGCGCATGGTGGGTGACAAAGCCCGTGGCTGTCACGGCCTGGGCGATCGCGGCGTCCAGGGGATCGCTGTGCAGCTCCTGCACCCACCCGCATTGCGTGCACAGCAGCAGGTGTGCGGCGTGCGGTGTGTCCGGGTGGTTGCAGCCGACAAAGGCATTGAGACTATCCACCCGGTGCACCAATCCCTGTTCCAGCAGAAAGTCCAGGGCGCGATACACCGTCGGCGGTTTGGCCGCGTGATCCTCGGTGGAGAGCTGGGCGAGCAGGTCATAGGCCTTGACCGCCTCGGTGCGCGACTGCACCAGCTCCAGCACCCGGCGCCGCAACGGGGTGAGCCGCACACCCCGAGCAGCGCACAGGGCTTCGGCGTGCTGCAGGGCATCTTGTGCGGAGTGATGGTGTGCTGTGGAGTGGCGGTGTGCAGTCATGCGCAGAAGTATGCAACAGACTGCGCGGCTAGGCGATCTCAGCCCTGTTCAGGCAGGTGTCCGACCTTGACAAAAATGGTGCAGCCTTGCGTGCTGAAGGGCGCGTGCTGGCTGAGGTGCGGGCTGCGCATCCAGGTGCCTGCGGGGTAGCGGCCGTGCTCATCCTCGAAAATGCCTTCGATCACATAGATTTCTTCTCCGCCCCAGTGGCGGTGGGGTGTGAACACGGTGCCGGGCGTCCATTGCACCAGTGCGGTGTGCTCGCCGGCATGGTCAGACAAGGGCTTGACCCGTAGGCCCTGAACCAGCCCGGGGATCCAGGGCGCCTGGTGGGTCTGGATCCGTACACGCTGGCGATCGTCGGGCTGCATGTGGCGCAGTTTCACCAGCAAGGTACAGCCCTGCTCGGTGAACGGGGCGTGACTGGAATCCGGTGGGTTTTTCAGATAGGTGCCCGTCGGGTAAACACCGTGTTCATCGGCAAACGTGCCGGCAAGCACCAGGATTTCCTCGCCCAGGGGATGATGGTGTTCGGCAAAGCGGGCACCCGGCGCGTAGCGCACCAGCGAGGTGGCGCGCGCCGCTTCGCCGCCGTCGCGCTCGATCAGCTTGCGCTGCACGCCCATGGCAGGGGAATCCACCCAGGGCAGGGTGTTGGTGTCCACGACTTCGGCGCGGGAAAAATCGGCCCGCAACAAGGTGGGGATTGGAGTTTCAAGCATGGCACGCATGGGGGGGCGGTTTTCAAAGGGAGGAACGCCTTGCCGTCGTGATGACACATATCGGCAAGCGCTTTTGAATGGACAAATCCTATGCCGCAGCGCCTCGGTCTTGCAGCGGTGGCCTGCAATCACGCAGCATCCATGCTGGCATTGCGCGGGATGTGTGCGTTTGCCGCTTAGGCCGTGGACAAGCTCCCGATCTCGACAACGACGATTTCAGCGACAAGCCCCGGTTGCGCTCGGCGGTCTTGGCGGCGTAGCGTGCGATCAGCGCGGATCAGCAGATCGTCGAATGCCGCATCCTCGTCGGTGGCCTGCGCCGCGCGCCAGTGGTATAGGCCTGTGAGGGTGTCTTTGCGCGCCAGATCGCGCAGACGGCGCACCAGTTGGACGATCAGCAGGCCGGCATCGATCAGGTTCAGACACGACGCCAAGATCAGCAGCCCCAGCACCATCACAATCAGCACCGCGGAGGGTTGCAGCGGATCGAGCCCCCGCCAGATGGCCATGAGCGGTGCCGCCACGCCGACAACCAGCAGAAAGATTCCGCTCAGCAGCGTGGGCGTGTGCAACGACCAAGTCATGTCGGGCAGAACTCCCGCACCATCGGCTGGTGCACACCCTGCACGGCGCGCAGCGCGATTCAGCCCGCAGGAATGAACAGCCGTGCGATGCGCAGGTTGCGCGCGCGCCGGGCATGATGGATCGCCGTGGATGCGAGCTGAACATCGTGTGCGCAAAAAAGCCGCCCGAAGGCGGCTTTCGCAGTGGGCGTTGATTTGGCTCAGCTGAGCTCCTCGTAGAGCGGCAGGGTGAGGAAGTCGGTGAAGATGTCGCCGGTGGCCAGCTGCTCGAAAATGCGCGCGGCTTTGTCAAACTGACCTTCGGCGCCGGTGGCTTTCACTCTGGCCAATTCTTCCGGAATGAGATCGCGCACCATCTCGGCTGTCACCTTGCTGCCGTCGGTCAGCACGCCCTTGGGGCTGTGGATCCACTGCCACACCTGGCTGCGCGAGATTTCTGCGGTAGCGGCGTCTTCCATCAGGTTGTGGATGGGCACCGCGCCGCTGCCGGCCAGCCATGCGCCCAGGTAGTGGATGCCGACGTTGATGTTGTTGCGCAGCCCGGCCTCGGTGATCGGCTGTTCGGGGCGGAAGTCGAGCAGGGCGGCCGCGTCCACCTTCACATCTTCGCGCGTCTTGTCGATCTGGTTGGGCTTGTCACCCAGCACCGCGACGAATTCCTCCATCGCCACTTGCACCAGCCCCGGGTGCGCGACCCAGCCGCCGTCGTAGCCGTCGGTGGCGTCGCGGCGCTTGTCAAGACGGATGCCTTCTATCGCCTTGGCGTTTTTCTCCGGATCGTTCTTGATCGGGATGAGCGCACTCATGCCGCCGATGGCTGGCGCGCGGCGCTTGTGGCAGGTCTTGAGCAGCAGCAGGGCGTAGGCGCGCATGAAGGGCACCGTCATGGTGATCTGCGCACGGTCGGCCAGGCAGAAGTTGCGGTCGTGCTTGAACTTCTTGATCGCACTGAAGATGTAGTCCCAGCGCCCGGCGTTCAGCCCCGCGCTGTGCTCGCGCAGTTCATAGAGGATTTCGTCCATTTCGAACGCGGCGAGAATGGTTTCCACCAGCACCGTCGCCTTGATCGTGCCCTGCGGCAGACCGAGTTTCTGCTGCGCCAGAACGAACACATCATTCCACAACCGTGCTTCCAGATGGCTTTCCATCTTGGGCAGATAAAAGTACGGGCCGGCGCCGCGATCGAGCAACGCGCGGGCGTTGTGGAAGAAAAACAGCCCGAAGTCGAACAGACTGCCACTGACGCGCAGGCCGTCAACCAGCACGTGTTTCTCGTCCAAATGCCAGCCGCGCGGGCGCACCTGCAGCGTGGCGACGGTGTCGTTGAGCGCATAGGTCTTGCCATTGCTTTCCAGCCGTATCGTGCGGCGAATGGCCTCGTACAGATTGATCTGGCCCTGGATCTGGTTGTCCCAGTTCGGGGTGTTCGCATCCTCGAAGTCGGCCATATAGCTGTCGGCGCCCGAGTTGAAGGCGTTGATGATCATCTTGCGATCGACCGGGCCGGTAATTTCCACCCGGCGGCGCTGCAGCGCGGGCGGCAGCGGTGCGATGGCCCAGTTGCCCTCGCGCACCGCGCGGGTTTCGGGCAGGAAGTCCAGGCGCTCCCCGGCATCGAGCCGGGCGGTGCGCGCCGCACGCGCGGCCAGCAGTTGCTGGCGACGCGGCTCGAATGCGCGGTGCAGTGTGGCGACAAAGGCCAGGGCTTGTGGGGTCAGGATGCGGTCGAAGCCCTGCTGCAGCGGGGCGGTCAACGTGACGCCCTCGGGGGCGGTAGTGGTTTGCATTTGACGATCTCCGTGAATGTGAATGGCAGGCTTGCGTTTGCTGCGTTACAACGGGTCGCGCGGCGTGCTGGCAAACGCCCATCTTTGTGGGATGCCGACAGTTTATGCTGCACTGCGGCATCAAGCCACCGGGTCAGTGCGTACGCATGCGTTAGATTGGTCACTTTTCCAGATGCAATTTCCGGCAAACATGGACAAACTCAAACAGTTGGAGACCTTCGTTGCGGTGGCAACCAAGGGCAGCCTCACGGCTGCTGCGCATGCTGAAGGGGTGGCGCCCGCCATCATCGGCCGCCGTATCGATGCGCTGGAAGCGCGGCTGGGTGTGAAGCTGCTGCTGCGGACGACCCGCCGAATCAGTCTGACAGATGAAGGCAGCGCCTTTCTGGAAAACTGCCAGCGTCTTCTCGCCGAGTTGCAGAGCGCGGAAGCCAGCGTGAGTGCGGGCGGGGTGAAGGCCAGTGGGCATCTGCGCATCACCGCGCCTGCCGGGTTTGGCCGCCGTCACGTGGCGCCGCTGATCCCCGGCTTTCTTGATCTGCACCCCGAGGTCACGCTGTCGCTCGATCTGACCGACCGCCTGGTCGATCTGGTCAACGAAGGTTATGACTGCGCCGTGCGGGTGGGCGATCTGGCGGATTCTTCACTGGTCAGCCTGCGGCTGGCGGACAACCGCCGGGTGTGTGTGGCGTCGCCGGGTTATCTGCAGCAGTTCGGTGCTCCCGCAACGCCAGCCGATCTGTCTCGCCACAACTGTCTGGCGTATTCGTCAGTGGGCAGCCAGCCGCGGGGCTGGATGTTTCAGGTCGGACGCGAAATCATGCACATTCGCGTCAACGGCCGCATGGATTGCACCGACGGCGCGGTGCTGCATCAATGGTGCCTGGAAGGCCGGGGCATCGCCTGGCGGTCTTACTGGGAAGTGGGCAACAGTCTGAAAGAAGGCAAACTGGTCGCTCTGCTCGAAGAGTATGCCGCGCCGTCCAACGGCATCTTCGCGGTGTTCACGCAGCGTAAGCACCAGCCGTTGCGGCTGCGGCTGTGGCTGGACTATCTCAAGCTGCATTTCTCGCAAGCCAAGGGCGCCCAGTCCGGCGTTTGAACCGACCCGGCGTTAAGCCTTCTGCGCGAGAAGATTGTCGATGAGCTGGTGTAGTTCAGCAAAATCGGGCGTGCCGACATACTGCTTGACGATGTGCCCCGACTTGTCGATGAGAAAGCTCGTGGGCGTGAGACGCACATCCTTGAACGCCTTGGCCGTCTGGCCGCTGGCATCGAACGCCACGGTGAACGGCAGTTGGCGCTGCTGCACGAAATTTTGCACAAAAGACGGGTTGTCGTAGCTCATTGCCACGGCAACCAGGTCGAAGCCCTTGGGGTTGAGCTGGTCATAGGTCTTGACCAACTCGGGCATTTCACCGACGCAGGTGGTACAGCTCGTTGCCCAGAAGTTCACCAGCAGAACCTTGCCGCGATAGGCGGACAGATCGACCGTCTTGCCATTGAGCAGGCTGAAGCTGGCATTGGGCGCCACCGGCTTTTGATCCAGCGCGGACCAGCCGAGATAGCCACCGATGACCACAACGGCGAGCACCACGGCGGCGATGAGCGATTTGGACAGGGATTTCATGGGAATGTCTTGAAGCGGCTCAGTGCCGAATGTTTTTCCGATTTTAGGCCGTGCGCGATCGATGCTGCGCCTACCCTGCAGACCATGCGGCAATTCAGGGATTGGGTTGTCGGCCGCCTTCAAGGAACCGCTGGGCCGCCCCAACATGCCTTGACCTCCTCGGGGAGCCTGACGCGAGAGCGGCAGGTCTGGGGGCGCTCAATAGGAAAGCTGGACCGGACGCCCCAAGTCCCAGTTCCGCTGCCAGTCGGCCAGATAGCGCGCGGCCAGTTCGGGCGCGTTCCACACCACCAGGACATTCTCCGCATTGCGATGCGCGGCGGAGTAGGTGTAGTTGAAGCTGCCGGTCTGCACAGTGCGGCGGTCGATCACCATGTATTTGTCGTGAAAGATGGCATAGGCGTCGATGCTGCGCACCGCGATGTTTGCATTGCGCAGAATGCCGATGGCGTGCCGTGCAGAGCGGGCGTCCTCATCCAGATTGCCCTTCCAGTCCAGAAGCACCTGCACCGTGACGCCGCGTTTTTTCGCCTGCACCAGCGCCCGTGCCACATCGGCCGAGGTCAGCAAATAGGCCGCCATGTGGATGCTGCTGTGCGCCTGGTCGATGGCCTGGATGACCAGTGCCAGCGCATCGCCAGAGGGCGAAAAGGCGCTCGACACCGCGGCGCCCTGTGCCAGCGGCGTGGCTTGCGGCGCGCGCGCCTGAACGGGCAGGGCGCAGGCCGCACTGAGCAGCAGCGCGCAGGCCAGCAAGCGTGTGGAAACAGTCTTGATCTGCATGATGAGAGCGTGCAATGAAAAAGCCCGGCAATGCCGGGCCCGGGGCGGCGGGCCGTGATCAGCCCGCGGCCGCATCACAACTGCGTCGCCTCTTATTTCAGGTGCGCGCTGACCAGTTTGGTCATCTCGAACATGCTGACCTGATCCTTGCCGAAAATCGGCTTGAGCTTGGCGTCGGCATTGATCATGCGCTTGTTCGTCGCGTCCTGCAGGTTGTGTTTTTTGATGTAATCCCACAGCTTTTTCACCACTTCGGTGCGCGGCAGCGGGGTGGTGCCCACCACGGCGGCCAGATGCGCCGACGGCGTGAGCGGCTTCATGAATGCCGCGCTGGGTTGACGGGTGGTTTTGGCGGCGGTCGCTTTTTTTGCCGCAGGTTTTGCAGTGGCCATATTGAGTGCACTCCGAGAAGTTGAGCTTTTGGTCCGCCTGTTCGCCGTCTGGCCCGGAGCCGACCACGAACAGTGCGGATTCACCGTTGTCATGGATGCGGGCCTGGAAGCTCCAGTCCCGCTGGAATATTGAGCTGATCCAGACCTCCCGGACTTGCATTCCTGCGCCCCGATCGGCGCTACATCGCCGGAGAATCAAACTCAATCTTGCGCATATTAAGCCGTGCGCGCCGCTGACCATCGTGCGCGCGGCATTTTTTTGCATTTGTCGCGTCGTTTTGTTGCCTTGTCCACCGCGACACCGGGCATGCAGGGGTTCTGCGGACGTCTGTACTTTTTCTTACACTGCACACGCCAATCGGCCCCCACGGCTTGAATGCGCCCCTCCATCCAGCCCAGCAAGGAGTTTGTCAATGAACCCAGCTACGTTTCAACCGAAGAAAATCGTTGCCGCCGTGCTTGCCTGCGGCATCCTGGCCGCAGTGCCCGCTTATGCCCAGTTCGCCAAGCCGGAAAAGGCCGTCGAATACCGGCAGTCCGCTTTTGTGATCATGGGCACCAGCTTCGCTCGCCTGGGCGCAATGGTGCAAGGCAAGGCCCCTTTCGACGCCAAGGCCGCGCTGGAAAACGCCGAGATCGTCGCGATGATGTCGCACCTGCCCTGGCAGGCGTTCGGGCCAGGCACCGACCTGCCCAATTCGCATGCCAAGCCGGCGATCTGGAAAGAAATGGACAAGTTCAAGGCCGACGCCAACAAGCTGCAAGAGATGACGCCGAAGCTGGTGGCCGCGGCCAAGACTGGCAAGCTCGACGACATCAAGGTGGTGTTCGGCGAGACCGCCAAGACCTGCAAGTCCTGCCACGACAGTTTCCGCGAGGAGCTTTGATCGCCTGAGCCCGGTTGACAACAAACCCGCCGCTGGCGGGTTTGTTGTTTCTCAGAGCGCCAGAGCCGGGGCGCTGCGCGCGTTTGCGTCCTGCTCGGCGGCAAACAGTTCGCCGAGCCGCGCGATGGCGGTGTCGATCTGCTCCGGCGTGGCGGTGGCGTAGGACAGGCGCAGGGTGTTGCGCGGCGCGGGGGCTGTTGCATAGAACGCTGTGCCTGGCACAAAGGCCACCTGGCGTTGCAAAGCCAGCGGCAGCAGCGCGGTGGCGTCCATTCCTTCGGGCAGGCGCAGCCAGAGGAACATGCCGCCTTGCGGCGCCTCCCACTGCACGTTGCCCGGCATGTGGCGGGACAAGGCGGTGAGCATGGCGTCGCGCTGCGCGCGGTACAGGTCGCGGATGCGCGGCAGTTGTGCATCGAACAGCCCGCCCTGCAGCACCTTGAGCACGAGGTGCTGGGTCAGGCTGGAGGTCTGTAGATCGGCGGCCTGGCGCGCCAGGGTCATCTTGGCGATGACGTGTTCCGGCCCATGCACATAACCCAGACGCAGCCCGGGGGACAGCACCTTGGAGAAGGTGCCCAGCAGGATGCTTCTTCCCGGCAACTGCGCGGCCAGTGGCGCGGGCGGCGGGCCGTCGAACCACAGTTCGCCGTAGGGATCGTCCTCTACCAGAGCGATGGGGCGACCGTGCAACGCCTGCGCCCATTGCGCGCGCCGCGCAGCGCTCATGGTCTGGCCGGTGGGATTGCGGAAGTTGGGTTGCAGATAGACCATGCGCGCGGAGGACTCCAGCGCGGGCAGCGGGCCTTCAGCGTCCTGTTCGAGGTCGGCGAACTGCGGGGCATATGGGGAAAAGGCCTGCAGCGCGCCGAGGTAAGTGGGGCGCTCCACCAGCACGGTGCTGCCGGGATCGATCAGCACCCGGCCGATCAGATCGAGCCCCTGTTGCGAGCCGCTGGTGATCAGAATCTCGTCTGCTGTGGCCGCGACGCCCTGCGCGCGCAACTGCGCGGCCACCCACTCGCGCAAAGGTGCAATGCCTTCGCTCGGACCATACTGCAGGGCACGATGCGCCTGCGTGTCGAGCACCTCGGCGCAGGCCGCACGCAAGGCCTTCACCGGAAAGCTCTCCGGCGCGGGCAGGCCGCCGGCCAGCGAGATCATGCCGGGCTGCTCGGTGAGCTTGAGCAAGTCGCGAATCGGGGAAACGGTGTGGTGCGCGCTGCGCTGCGACAAGGTGATGGCCATGGGTCAACTCCGGGATCCAGGAACAGGGTGCGGCGCATCATGCACAGGCATGCGCCGCGCGACAAAAACCACGGCCAGCACGGCGCTGGCGAACACAAAGGTGGTGAGATCGAGCGTTTCATGCAACAAGGCTGCCGCAGCCAGCATCGACAAGAAAGGTTGCAGCAATTGCAACTGCGAGATGCGCACGGTGCCGCCCAGAGCGAGAGCCCGGTACCAGGCCAGGAAACCCAGCCACATCGACACCACGGCCACATACGCGAAGCCGCCCCAAGCCGCGAGCTGCACCGCAGCAGCAGGACGTAGCCACCACGCTGCAGGCACGGTGAGGGGCAAACTAAGCACCAGCGCCCACCCGATGACCTGCCCAGCAGGGCGCGACCGCGTGAGGTGGCCGCCCAGGGCATAGCCCACCGACGCCGACAGCATGGCAGCCGCCAGCAGACCATCGGCCGAGCGCAGCTTCAGGACCAGAGGCCCTGAGCCGTGCAGCAGGGCGTAGGTCATCACCAGGGCAGCGCCCAGAAGGGCGCAAAGCCAGAACCCGGCAGACGGACGCTGACCTGCCAGCAGCGCGCCCAGCGCCGCGGTGAACAAGGGCAGCAGCGCCAGAATGAGCGAGGCGTGCACCGCATCGACTTCACGCAGGGCGATGGAGGTTAGCAAAGGGAAGCCGAACACCACACCGCCTGCCATCGCGGCTAGCAGAGCCCAGTCGCGGCGGCCGGGCCAGGGCGCGCGTTGCCATACCAGCCAGAGGGCTGCAAGCACGCCCGCCACCGCAGCGCTCCAGCGCCACGAACTCGGGCGAGAGTTGCGGCGATTGGGCCGAACCGACGGCCAAGCGCGTCATCGGCAGCGAAAGCGCAAACAGCCCCACGCCGAGCAGACCCAAGGCCAGGGCCTTGCCCTGCACGGAGGTCCGGGCGGACGTTCGAACGGTGGTGGCGGATGGTGTGGACATGCCTTGCAGCTTAGAGTTCATGGCAATACAGTATCAATACACTTCATCACTACAAAAAAAGGTCTGTATGGTGGATTCAACCAATACAGTTTTCGCGAATGGCGAGGCCGTCACGCTGCAACGTCATGCCTCGGCCACCTTGGCCGAACAGCTCGGGGCCCAGTTTGCCGCCCGCATCCGCAACCGTTTGCTGCCTCCTGGCAGCCGCCTGCCCTCGGTGCGCGACTGTGCGAAGCGCTATGGGCTGAGCACGCAGACCGTGGTGGCGGCCTACGACCGGCTGCAGGCCATCGGGCTGGTGGAGGCGCGCGCGCAGCGCGGGTATTTCGTGCGGGCGGCCGAGGAGGCGCAAGCGCCAGCATCGGCAAAGCGTGGCGCCGCGAAGACCGAGGTTGCTGCGCCCATGATGCCGCCCACGCACGCCACCGCGCTGGTGCGCGGCATGTTTCATCAGATGGGGGCAGGCGCCGCAGTGGCGCTGCGTGGTGCGCCCGGCTCAGGCGTGCTGCCTGCGCCATGGCTGGAATGCCCTGCGCTGGGGGCGGCGCTGCGGCGCGTCGCCCGCACGAACGAACGGGAGCAGGCGTCACTGCACTACGGGCATCCGCAGGGCGATCCTGTCTTGCGCGAGGCCTTGTCGCGGCAGTTGACGGGTTTGTCGCTGCAGGTGCCGCCGTCGCAGCTCCTGACCACCAATGGCGCGTCGCAGGCGCTGGATCTGGTGCTTCGCGCCCTCACGCGTCCCGGTAATGCGGTGCTGGTGGAGAGCCCCGGCTGGGCGATGCAGTTTGCCCAGATGGCGCACCACGGGCTCAAGCTGTTGCCCGTTCCCCGCGGTGCCGACGGCCCCGACTTGGGCGTCCTCGACCAGCTGGCCCGTGCCCACGCGCCGCGTCTGTTCATCTGCGTGAGTGTGCTGCACAACCCCACGGGGCAGAGTCTCAGCGCGGCCAGCGCGCACCGCGTGCTGCAACTGGCGCAACGCTACGGCTTTTTGGTTGTGGAAGACGACGTGTACGCCACACTCGCCGAGGCCAGCAGCCTGCGCATGAGCGTGCTCGACCAGCTGGAACACACCATCTATCTCAGCGGCTTCTCCAAGATCCTCGCGCCGGGCTGGCGCGTGGGCTTCGTGGCGGCGGCGGCGGACATCATCGACCGCCTGCTCGATCAAAAGCTGCTGGCCGCGCTCACCACGCCCACGCTCACCGAACGGGCGCTCGCGTATGTGTTGGCTTCGGGGCAGTTGCGGCGCACCACCCAGCAGGTGCGCGACCGGCTGGATGCGGCGCGCGCGCGGGCTGTGCGGCTGGCGGAGAAGGCCGGCTGTCGGTTTGTCACTCCGCCGCGCGGCCTGCTGGGCTGGGTGGACACAGGTGTGGATACCGCCATGCTGGCGCAGCGCCTGCTCGACGTCGGCTATCTGCTGGCACCGGGGCAGTTGTTCGACCCGCTGCAGCAGCCCTCCACCCGCATGCGCATCAACTTCACGCAGACGCAGGACGAAGCCTTCTGGCGCGCTTACACCGCTGCGCGAGGCTGAGGTGCTCCGCCCGAGCGGCGCGAGCGCACCGCGTCGGCCAGCCCGCGCAGCAGCGGCACGGTGTCGTCCCAGCCCAGGCAGGCGTCGGTGATGGACACGCCGGGCGCGGGCGTCTGGCCGGGCTTGAGATCCTGCCGACCTTCGCAGAGATGGCTCTCCACCATCACGCCGATGATGCGCCGCTCGCCCGCGGCGATGCGCTGCGCGATGCTGGCGGCCACCTCCATCTGCTTGCGCGGCTGCTTGGCCGAGTTGGCATGCGAACAGTCGATCATCACCTGTTCGCGCTGCCCCGCCTTGGCCAGCACGGTGCAGGCCGTGTCCACCGAGGCGGCGTCGAAATTCGGCGCCTTGCCGCCGCGCAGGATGACGTGGCAATCGCGGTTGCCGCGGGTCTCGAAAATCGCCGCCACGCCCATCTTGGTCATGCCCATGAAAGCGTGGCCGCTGGTGGCCGACACCATCGCATCGGCTGCCACCTGCACCCCGCCGTCGGTGCCGTTCTTGAAACCCACCGGGCAACTCAGACCCGAGGCGAGCTGGCGGTGGCTCTGGCTTTCGGTGGTGCGCGCGCCAATCGCGCCCCAGGCGATCAGGTCGCTGAAGTATTGCGGCGACAGCAGATCGAGAAACTCCGTGCCCGCGGGCAGGCCCAGCGCATTGATGTCGAGCAGCAATCGCCGCGCGCGCTGCAGGCCCTCGTTGATGCGGAAGCTGCCGTCCAGGCGCGGGTCGTTGATGTAGCCCTTCCAGCCGATGGTCGTGCGCGGCTTCTCGAAATACACCCGCATGACGACGATGAGCGCATCGTCCAGCGCATCCGCCTCGGCCTTGAGGCGCCGCGCGTAGTCCATCGCCTCGTCGTAATCATGAATGGAACACGGCCCGACCACGGCCACCAACCGGTCGTCATGCCCGTGCAAGACCGCGGCGATGGCCGCCCGGCTGCGTTCCACCACCGCTTCCACCGCCTCGGTGACCGGCAGTTCTTCGAGCAGCAACGCGGGCGACACCAAGGCCCGAACCGCCTTGATGCGGGTATCGTCGATGCGGGTGGTGTCGAGGGTGCCGTCGAGCGCGCCGGCTTCGTGATCGTGAGTGGGGTCGTCGATGCGGGGCATGGATCAGTCTTCCGAGAAAAAGTCGGAGTCGATACGTTTGAGTTGATAGGTGGCGGCGACCGACACGCCCAGATCGTGCTGGATCATCAGCTCGGCCAGCCGCGGGCCGTCGATCAGCACGACCTTGTGTTGCGGGCTGCGCCGCGCGAACTGCTGCGCGGCGTCGGTGAACAGGCCAGTGGTGATGAACACGCCTTTTGTGGCGCCACGCGAAACCAGCGCGCCGAGGAAATCGCGCAGCGGTGGCTCGCCCACCGAGCCTTGCCAGCGCTTGGCCTGGACGTAGATTGAATCCAGGCCGAGACGGTCTTCCGCAATCACGCCATCGATGCCGCCATCGCCGGATCGGCCAACGGCCTGACCGGCCTCTGCTCGGCTGCCGCCGTAACCCATCTTCAACAAGAGCTGAATCACGACGCTCTCGAAAAATCCAGGATCGCAACCCTTCAATCGTTCCAGCAGCTCGGCGCTGAGCGCTGCATCAGTTTCGCTCTGAATGAGCTTGAAACGCTCTTCGGGTGGAAGCACGGCTTCAGCCTCGGCGGAATCAACTGGCGAGTCGCTGTCCGTGGGGACTTGTTCCTTGCGCCACGCTCGATATCCTGCCTGTGCCGCGCGAAAGTAGCCTTCAGCGCCGTTGCGTAAGGCATTCGCACCTGACGCTGTGATCTGCCAGACACCTTTTTCCTTGGACAGGAACCCGGCTTTCACTGAATCCACCGAAAAGAAATGGAGATACATCCGCCAACGTGGCAAGCCATTGCTCTCAATGATCTCTTGCGCCCAATCGTCCAGGTCAAGTTGCTGCGCAACCTGGGCAGCGACTTCGCGGCTACGCAGCCTTCCACCCGATTGCTCCAGCGCCTGCATGGCCGCGAACATGACGCGGGAACCCAGTGCCTCGGACCTCGAAAAGGGCTTGCTCATTGGGCTCCGGCACTACGCCACAGGCTGCGGATTGCGCAGCCGGATGTGCAACTCCTTCAGCTGCTTCTCATCGACCGGGCTGGGCGCGTTGGTCAGCAGGCATTGGGCACGCTGGGTCTTGGGGAAGGCGATGACGTCGCGGATGCTCTGGGCGCCGGTCATCATGGTGACGATGCGATCCAGGCCGAAGGCGATGCCGCCATGCGGCGGCGCGCCATACTGCAGCGCATCGAGCAGGAAGCCGAACTTGGCGCGGGCCTCGTCGGGGCCGATCTTGAGTGCGGAGAACACCTTGCTCTGCACTTCGGCGCGGTGGATGCGCACCGAGCCGCCGCCGATCTCCCAGCCGTTGAGCACCATGTCGTAGGCCTTGGCAATGCACTTCTCGGGGGCGCTGTCCATCAGCTCCTCATGGCCGTCTTTCGGTGCGGTAAAAGGATGGTGCACGGCGGCCCAACGCTGGTTGTCCTCGTCGAACTCGAACATGGGGAAGTCGACGACCCACAGCGGCTTCCAGACGTTGTCGAACAGGCCGTGGCTCTTGCCGAAATCACTGTGGCCGATCTTGACCCGCAGCGCGCCGATGGCGTCGGCCACGATCTTGGACTTGTCGGCGCCGAAGAACAGCAGGTCGCCGTTTTGTGCGCCGCTGCGCGCAAGGATGGCGGCAATCGCGGCATCGTGCAGGTTCTTGACGATGGGCGACTGCAGACCGTCACGACCCTTAGTGACGTCGTTGACCTTGATCCAGGCCAGGCCCTTGGCACCGTAGATCTTGACGAACTCGGTGTAGGCGTCGATTTCGCTGCGGCTCATCTCGCCGCCGCCGGGCACGCGCAGCGCGACCACGCGGCCGCCGGGGGTGGTGGCCGGGCCGGAGAACACCTTGAAGTCCACATCGCCCATCACGTCGGTGAGTTCGGTGAACTCCATCTTGACGCGCAGGTCGGGCTTGTCGGAGCCGAATCGGGCCATGGCCTCGCCATAGGTCATGACCGGGTAGGGGTTGGCCAGCTCCACGCCGAGCACGTCCTTGAACACGCCGCGGATCATGGTCTCGAACAGGTCGCGGATTTCCTGCTCGTTCAGGAACGAGGTCTCGCAGTCGATCTGGGTGAACTCGGGCTGGCGGTCGGCGCGCAGGTCTTCGTCGCGGAAGCACTTGGTGATCTGGTAATAACGGTCGAAACCCGACACCATGAGCATCTGCTTGAACAACTGGGGCGACTGTGGCAGGGCGAAGAACTCGCCATCGTGCACGCGGCTGGGCACCAGGTAATCGCGCGCGCCCTCGGGCGTGCTCTTGGTGAGCATGGGGGTTTCAATGTCGATGAAGCCCTGCGCGTCGAGGAAGCGGCGCACCGCCATCGCCACCCGGTAGCGCAGCTTGAGGTTGTGCTGCATCTGCGGGCGGCGCAGGTCGAGCACGCGATGGGTGAGCCGCGTGGTCTCGGACAGGTTGTCGTCGTCGAGCTGGAACGGCGGCGTGACCGAGGCGTTGAGCACGGTGATGTCATGGCATAGCACCTCGATCTTGCCCGAGGTCATGCCCTCGTTTTCGGTGCCGGCCGGACGCGGCCGCACCAGGCCCTGCACCTGCACGCAGAACTCGTTGCGCAGGCCTTCAGCGGTGGCGAACATCGCGGCACGGTCCGGGTCGCACACCACCTGCACCAGGCCTTCACGGTCGCGCAGGTCGATGAAAATCACCCCGCCATGGTCGCGGCGGCGATGCACCCAGCCGCACAACGACACGGTTTGACCCAAAAGGGCTTCGGTCACCTGACCGCAATATTGGCTACGCAGACTCATGTTGGAGGGGTACTTTCTGGAAACAGGCACCGCGGGACAGACCCGCGGGCGCAAAAAAATTCAGGAAACCCGGGTGGTTCAGTGCACCTGGGGGTTGTTCGGCCCGCCGGGCACGACCACGCCCATGGAGATGATGTATTTGAGCGCAGTGTCCACGCTCATCTGCAACTCGATCACGTCGCTGCGCGGCAGAATGAGAAAAAACCCGGAGGTCGGGTTCGGCGTGGTGGGTACATAAACACTGACATGATCGCCCGGCAGATGCCCGGCCACCTCACCGCCCGGCATGCCGGTCATGAACGCGATGGTCCACGATCCCTGCCTGGGGTACTGAACCAGCAGCGCCTTGCGAAAGGCGTTGCCGTTGCTGGAGAACAGCGTGTCCGACACCTGCTTGACACTGCTGTAAATGGTCTTGACCAGTGGAATGCGCGTCATCAACCCATCCCAGCGGGCGAGCCACCACTGGCCGACGATGTTGGCCACAGCCAGCCCGGTGAGGAAGATGGCGGCGAGCACCAGCACCACACCCACGCCGGGAATGCTCACCAGTTTGTCCAGCGCGGGCGCCAGACCGGGGGCCACCGTGCTCAAGGCGCTGACCAGAGCCCGGAAAATGCCGTCGAACACGGCCAACAACTGCCACAGCACCCAGATGGTGATGGTCAGCGGCAGCCACACCAGCATGCCGGCGATGAAAATACTTTTCAGGCTCATGGAATGAAACAGCCTTCCGGGGTGCGGAAGGCGTGGGGGTCAGGGGATCGGCGCGGTCGGCACGGCAAGCCGTGGCACCACGAACGCAAATCATTCAGTGACAGGCGCACGACGCTCCACAGGCCGCAGGCGGAGAAGCGTCTGCGGACGATGAGGACGCTGCTGCGGCAGTGGCCGCAGCAGCGCCGCCCTTGAAGTCGGTGGCGTACCAGCCCGAACCCTTGAGCTGGAACCCCGCCGCAGTGACCTGCTTGTGCAGCGCGGGTTTGCCGCACTTGGGGCAGTCGGTCAGCGGAGCGTCGGACATTTTTTGCAGCGCGTCCATCGAGTGGCCGCAGGCATCGCATTTATAGGCGTAGATCGGCATGATTGAAATCCTGAGATGTGGGTGGGCGCCGAATTCGGCGTGGCATTGGTCAAATGCGGGCGAATCGGCGCAGAACAATGCGTACATTATAAAAATGCGCGCCCACTACGGATGGGAGGCCGTCTATCTGTTGCCGAATGCGCAACGAACCGACCACAAGACGCCAAGCCAGAACGTCTCTAACCTTCGTTGTTCATCCGGGGTGGAGTCATATTGGCCGGAGCAATGCCAGGCGGTGCCAGCGCAGGCGGGGTGAACTCTGGCAGGCGCGGCGTGTCACTCGGAAAGCCAATCCCGCCGCCGATCTGCGCGTTCTGTGGATCCAACTTGAGCTCCTGCCGCACGCCGTCCCGCTCCAGCCAGACCATTTTGTAGCCAGTGGCGCGCAGGATCACACCGGGTGACACCGCCTCGCCCACGGCCACGGCGCGCGGTGGCTTGCCGTCGATGCCGATCAGCGCCGAGCCTGCGTCGCCCCCGGCAATCACGCCATAGAGCCGAAAGCGGCTGGGTGCCTGCGCGGCGCTTGCTGCGCCCACGGGTTCAGCGCCGAACAGCCGCGCTGCCTGCTGCGCTGCCTGATCGGGCGACAGGGCGCCGATGAGCTGAGCATCTGCCGGAACGGGTTGCGACGTGGACAGCAGTCGCAAGCTCCAGGTGACCGCCAGCGCTGCGGCGGCAAAAGACAGCGCCAGCGCCAGAGCGAACGCCGCTCTGCGGCTGTTTCGGGAAGAGACGCCGTTCACCGCAGGGTATTGGTTCGAGGTTCGCAACATGGCACCCTTATTATCTGCGCAGACAGAGTCCCCCGGGTCGGCCAGTGCCCAGCCCGCCCCGAGGGGGACTAGGAAACCCGGGGCGGCCCGGCGTTTTCTCATGAGGTGATGATTGATGGATTCTGTTTTGAATTGTGCAACACCCCGCGTGGCACATGCACCGACAACGCCGCGCAAAGCCCGCGGCTTCACCCTGATCGAACTCATGGTGGTGCTGGTCATCATGGGCGTGCTGGCCGCGCTCATCGTGCCCAACATCATGGGCCGCACCGATGAGGCGCGACAGACGGCGGCCAAGACCGATATCGCCACCATCATGCAGGCACTCAAGCTGTACAAGCTGGACAACGGCATCTATCCCACCCAGCAACAGGGCCTGCAGGCGCTGGTGGTCAAGCCCAGCACACCGCCCATTCCCAATAACTGGAAGCCTTATCTGGAGAAACTGCCCACCGACCCTTGGGGCAATGCCTACCAATACCTCAATCCGGGTGTGAAAGGCCCAGTGGATGTGTTCAGCTACGGCGCGGACGGCAAACCCGGCGGCGAGGGGGCCAATGCCGACATTGGAAGCTGGCAGTAAGCCGGATACCGACGCTGCCGATCTGCTTCGGCAGCGGGGGAGAGTGATGCAGCGCCGTGAGGTTGTGCGCGGTTTCACTCTCATTGAAATGCTGGTGGCGCTGGTCATCGTCGGCATGGTGACCGTGCTGGCCGCGTTCGCCTTGCCGCCTTCCGAAAACGCGCAGATGCAGCGCGAGGCGCAGCGGCTTTCCGCCCTGTTCGACGCGGCGAGGCAGCATGCGGCCGAAACTGGTGTGCCTCTTGCCTGGGCCAGTGGACCTGGCGGCTACGCCTTTGTGCAGATCGGGCCACAGGGCTGGGAGCCGGTGGATTCCGACCTGCTGCGGCCGCGCACCTGGCCCTGGCTGGGCGGGCAGCGCGACATTCCCCCACGAGACTGGCGCAGCGTCCTGGGTGGCCAGCCGCGCGAGGCGGCCTTCTCTGCCGGAACGGTCACGGTGAGTCTGCGCGAGGGCGGGGTGCGCAGCCTGGGTACGCCGCCGAGCTGGCTGTTGTTCGGCTCCGAGCCGGTGGGCGGGCCGGTCCAGATCGTGCTGTCCGACGGCGCCGAGCGCGACAGCATTCAGACCGACGGCTTTGCACCGTTTGTGGTCAACCGCAGCAGGTCGTGACGACGCCAGAGCCATCCTCCTTGCAACCACCCCGACGCTGCGGGGGATGGGGGCTTGCTCCCTCTCCCCGCGTGGGAGAGGTTCGCGCCGCAACCATGAAGGCGTTGTCGCGCGGCTTCACTCTGCTCGAAGTTCTGGTTGCGCTTGCCGTGGTGGCCATCGCCCTGCTTGCTGCGATGCGCGCGGCCGGCAATGTGAGCGACAACGCGCAACGCTACCGTCTGACCGTCCTGGCCGAGCAGTGCGCGCAGAACGTTCTGGTCGATCAGCGCCTGAGCAAGACCTTTTTGCCGATCGGTCAGAGCACCAGCGCCTGTACGCAGGCGAATGTGCCGTTCACCGTGGCGGTCGATGTGATGCCCACGCCCAACCCCAACTTCCGCCGCGTGCAGGTCAATGTGCTCGACACCAGCGGCTGGAGCGCCTGGCAGGTCATCACCATCATCGGGAACCTCTGAATGGCGCGCGCAGCCGGAGCGTCTGGCTTCACCCTGATCGAACTGCTGGTGGCGGTCACCATCCTGGCCGTGGTCGCCGCGCTGGGCTGGCGCGGGCTGGATGCCGTGGCGCGCAGCCGCGACGACGCCGCCAGCGCGTTCGCCACCAGTTCGCGTCTGGCCGACGGCATACAGCAACTTGGCGATGACCTGCGCCACGCCACCTCGGAGGGTGCCGGCCTGCCCGCGGTCAGCCTGCTTGGCGGCGGGCTGTTCATCGTGCGCCGTCCGGCGCAGCCGCTCGGCGGCGATGTTCGCACCGATGTCAGCGCAGATGTCGGGTTGCCGCCGCAGGCCGGGCAACTGCAGGTGGTGCGGTGGACGGTGCAAGACGGCGCGCTCAAGCGCAGTGCCAGCCCACCCAGCGACAGCCGCGCCACACTGCAGGCCGCGTTGCAGAACCCGACCGCGCCGCTCCTGACCATCCTGCCCGGCGTGGTTGGCATGCAGATCCAGTTTTACCGCTACGCCGGCATCGGCCTGCTGCAGCAATCCGGCGCCTGGGTCAACCCGGGCACGGCGGCCAATGCTGCAAGTCCGGCTGCGCCCGCGGCGTCGGCCAGCGCGGCGGCATTCGCCGCCATCAACCTGGCGGCGAATGCCGTGACCCCGGCTGCGGTGCGGCTGCAACTGCAGTTTTCCGGCAAGCCGCTGGCGGGCGAGTTGCAGCGCGACTTCTTGCTGGACGACCACGAATGAGGCGCATCTTGAGCCCACAGCACGGCGCTGCGCTCATCACCGCCATGCTGATTGCCGCACTGGCGGCCGTGATGGTGTCGGGCATGTTCTGGAGCCAGTGGAGCGCCATCGCCCGCGAACAAACCGCGCGCGAACAGACGCAGGCACGCTGGATTCTGCGCGGCGCGATCGACTGGGCGCGGCTGATCCTGCGCGAAGATGCCCGCAACTCCACGGCGGACTATCTCGGCGAGCCCTGGTCGGTGCCGCTGGCTGAAGCGCGGCTGTCCACCTTTCTCGCCGCACGCGGACAGGACAGCGCATCGCTACCCGATGCCTGGCTCGAAGGCCGCATCGTCGATGCCCAGAGCCGCTTCAATCTGCGCGATCTCGCCCCAGCAGGCACGGTCGATCCGCAGGCGCTGCTGGCCTTTGAGCGGCTGTGCGCAGCGCTGCAACTGCCGCCCAGCGTGGCTGCGGACATCGCCAACGGCATCGCCGCCAGCAGCGCTTTCCGTGCCGCGACGCAGAATAATGTTGCAAATATGCCACTGCCGCTGCAGCAGTTGCAGGATCTGGTGCGGTTCGGATCGAGCGTTGCCCAGGCGCTGCCCAAGCTGGCGCCGGAAGTCAGCTTGCTGCCGCAGGCCACGCCGGTCAACGCCAATACCGCCAGTCCGCTGGTGCTGGCCGCCGTGCTCGGGGTCAATGCCGACACCGCGCAGTCGCTGGTGCAGGCGCGCAAGCGTGCGTATTTCCGCAATCTTGGCGATATTTCCACTTTGCTGCCGCAGGGCGCGACGGTCAGCCCGCAGCTGGTGAGCGTGGCGACCGGCTACTTCGACGCCATCGCCCGCGTGCGCATCGGCAAGCTGGAATATGCCGAACGCGCCCTCATTCAGCGTGCCGGATTATTCACGCAGGTGGTGCGCATCCAGCGCGTTCCCCCCTGGTTGGCGGCTGCCCCGGAAGGCACACAGAGCGCAAACTGACGTTCCTTTTGCGCGCAACATTTCAAGAATGCGTTGCAACACCCCGTTTTCCCTGTACATTTTCTGAAATAAAGCGTCCCTACAATCGCCGTCGTCATGCAAACCCTGGTTCTCCGCCTGCCGCTGCTGGCTGCCGCGCACCCGCTGCCGGAGCTGGACTATGTGCTGCTGAGCGCCGACGGCAAGTTGCAGTCCAAGGGGCGTGAGCAGGTCGCGCTGCTGCCGCGCGGACGCCGGGTGGTGGTCGTGGTCGATGCGCAGGATGCCTCGGTTCTGTCCGTGGCGCTACCGCCCATGGCGGCGAGCCGGTTGCAAGCCGCGCTGAGCGGGGCGCTCGAAGACCGCTTGCTCCAGGATGCGGGGCAACTGCATCTGGCCGCCGGGCCACACAGCGAGGACGGCGCAACCACCCTGGCCTGCGCGGTGCAAAAAGATGCCTTGCAGCAGGCCATTGCCGACCTCACCCAGGCTGGGCAAGAGCCGCAGCACATCGTGCCCGAAGCCGCCTTGCTGGCGCCGGGAGACGCCCTGCTGCAAACCTCCAATCAAGGGCCGCGCCTGCTATGGCGTGACCTGCAGGGCGAAGCCGCCTGGCTGCCGCTCATTCTGGCGGCCGATGCCGCTTCGCCGCAGGCCCTGCCTCTGCCCGTCACCCCGGAACACCTTTGGGTCCAGGATCAGGCGCAGCCCCAGTTGAGCTGGCTCGATCTGCCTCCAGAGCTCACCCCGGCCACGATCAACGACGCGGGCTGGATGGCGCGGGCGGCGCAGTCGCCGTGGAATCTGCGGCAATTCGATCTCGCGCCCAAGCACGCGTTTTCGCGCGGCTGGAACGGGGTGATGGAGCAACTCGGCACGCCGGCCTGGCGACGGGTCGGCACGCTACTGGGGCTGGTGGCCGCGGTGCAACTGGTCGGCATGAATGTTGCGGCCTTCCAGCTCTCTCGCCAGGAAAATCTGTTGCAGCAAAAGCTCGACACCACCGCCGCCGAGGCGCTGCCCGGTGTGCCCGCCATCCTCGACGCCCGCCTGCAGGTGCAGCGCGCGCTCAACGACGCCCGCCTGCGTACCGGGCGCCCCGGCGATGGCGATCTCGACGTGCTGATGGGCCGCGCCAGCGTGGTGGTGCCCGCAGGCATCACGCCCTCGGCGCTGAAATTCAGCACCGGGCAGTTGCAGATCACCCTGCCGGGTGATGCGGCGGCGCAGGCTGCAGCACGTTGCACTCCGTCAGGGCTGACGTGCATCGCCCAGGGCGACGTGCTGAGTGTCACCGGAGCCGCACCATGAGGGCTGCCCAATGAGCACCAACGCACGCGTGGCATCGCTCTCGGCGCTGTGGTACCGCGGCCTGCCGCAGGCCGTGGCCTTCAGTCGTCAGCGCTGGTCGTCGATGACGCCGCGCGAACGGGTGCTGACCGGCACCGCCCTCATCGCGGTGGCGGTCGCGCTGCTGTGGATGCTGGCCATCCGCCCTGCCTGGCGCACCCTGCAGACCGCGCCGCAGCGCATCGTCAGCCTGCAGCAGCAATTGCAGATCCTGCAGCACGACGTACAGCAAATCGCCGCATTGCGCAACGCGCCTGCTGCACCTGCTTTCAGCGGCGATCTGCAGACGACCCTGCTGGCCTGGTTCAAGCGCGTGGATTCAAAGGCCAAGGTCGAGGCGCAGGTGCTGCCGGGTGAGGTCACGCTGCAACTCTCGGCGCTGCGCCCGGCCAGCCTGGCGGCACTGGCGCAGACCGCGCGGCGCGACTGGTCGGCGCAGGTCGACAGCGCCGATCTGAAGCGCGGTGCGGACGGTTTGCTCAGCGGCACGGTGCACCTGTCGCGTCAAGTCTCGGGCGGCGGATGAATGGCCAGCGCACAGACCCCAGTCCCACCCCGGGACGGCCGCTCCGCCACCAAACGCCCGGCGGGCGCAGCGTCGTCGTCGCGTGCGCGCAGCGGATCGCGCAAACCGGTGCGCCGCAAGCGCGGGTCGAGCAGGCGCTGGTTGTGGCTGGCCGCGTTTCTTGGGGTGCTGTGGGCGCTGATCTGGCAGGCCCCGGCAAACTGGCTGAGCGCTGCGGTGTGGACGGTCAGCGGCCAGCGCGTGCTGCTGGCGCAAGCGCAAGGCACCTGGCGCGATGGCTCGGCGCTGCTGGTGCTCGAGGGCGGAGCGGGCAGCCGGGGCGCCACGGCGCTGCCGGGCACTGTGCGCTGGACGGTCAGCCTTGCCAATCTCTGGCGTGGTCATCTGCTCACCCGGATCGACTGGCCCGCCGTGTCCGCACAGCCGCTGCAGGTCGATATCCAGCTTGGCCTGTCGCAGACCCGTGTCGCCTTGCGGCCTGCGGGCGACGGCCCCGATGCACCCTGGCAGGGCACCTTGCCGCTCACCGTGCTCGACGGCCTGGGTACGCCATGGAATACCGTTGCGCTGCGGGGACAGGCGCAGTTCACATTGCGTGGCCTGCACCTAGAATCGGTTGCAGGTCGCGTGCGGCTTGGCGGGCAGCTGCAGGTCGATCTGCCGGACGTGGCGTCGAGGTTGAGCGTGGTTGCTCCCATCGGCAGCTACACGCTCACCATCACGGGGCAGGGCGCGGATGCGCAGGTCGATCTGCGCAGCGACAAGGGGCCCTTGCTGCTGCAGGGCAAGGGAGTCTGGAATGGCCAGGCGCTGCAGTTCCTCGGCACAGGTCGCGCCACGCCGGGCAACGAGGCGGCGATGGCCAATCTCTTGTCATTACTCGGCCGCCCCGAGGGCGACCACATCCGCATCTCCATTTGACGGACGGCAGCACACCGCCTGACCCGGAACACCACAAGAATCAAGGAACGCTGCGATGCATCGTCACATGAAACCCAGTTACCGCGCTCCCGGAAAGGCCGGGTCGCCTGGGCGCCCCTGGCGCACGCACTGCTTGACTCGTTTGTTGGCCCTGCTGCTCGTCCCGCTGCTGGCACTGCAGCCGGTGCTGGCGCAAGCGCCGGGCTCCGCGCCCTCAGGGACTGCGGGCATGGCTGGCACGGCTGGAAATCCGACGCGCAGCGCCAATGGCGACCTCACCATCAATCTGGTCAATGCCGACATTGCCAGCGCGGTGCAGGCCGTTGCTGCTGCGACCGGGCGCAATTTCATCGTCGATCCGCGGGTCAAGGGTCAGGTCACCATCCAGTTCGAAAAGCCGGTGACTCCGCAAAAGGTGTTCCAGGCCCTGCTGACTCAGTTACGGCTGGCGGGGTTTGCCGTGGTGGAGCATGACGGTGTGTATCAGGTCGTGCCTGAGGCCGACGCCAAGCTGCAGAGCGGCCCGGTGGGAGTGGGTCTGGCGCCGTCCCACATTCCCGGTCGCGGTGATCAGGTGGTGACGCAGATCTTTCAGTTGCGCAACGCCTCGGCCAGCAGCCTGCTGCCGGTGCTGCGGCCGCTGATCTCGCCCAACAACACCATCAATGTCAGTCCCTCCGGCAATGCGTTGGTTGTCACCGACTATGCCGACAACCTCAAGCGCATCGCCCGCATCATCGCCGCACTTGACGTGCCCACGGGCACTGAGGTCACGGTGGTGCCGCTGACCTATGCCGTCGCCAGCGATCTGGCGCCCACATTGCAGAAGTTGATCGACATGCAGACAGTCACCTCCGGCGGCCCGGGTGCTCCCGTCCAGTCGGCGGCAACAATCGGCAGCGGGGCGATGCGCGCGGTCATCTTGCCTGAGACCGCGAGCAATTCGCTGATCGTGCGCGCCACCAATGGCGCGCAACTGGCGGAAATCGAGCAGATGATCCGCCGCCTCGACCGTCCGCAGAACGATCAGGACAATATTCACGTCGTTTACTTGCGCAACGCCAATGCCGCTGACCTGGCGCGCACCTTGCGCGGCGTGCTGGCGGCGCAGGGTGGCGGCAATTCCACAGGTGGCACGTCGCAGAACAGGTCGCCGACCGGATCGCAAGCCATGAGTGGCGGCAACAATCCGTCGGCGTCCAACTCGGGGGCATCGAGCACCACCAGCCCGGGGCTGGGCCAGGCACCCGAATTCGCGGCCACGGGTGGCGACTCCACCGTGAGTCTGCCGCAGGGTGGCACGGTGTATGCCGACAACGCCCTCAACGCGCTCATCATCAACGCGCCGCAGCCGGTCTACATGCAACTGCGGCGGGTGATCGAACGGCTCGATGTGCGCCGCGCCCAGGTGTATGTCGAGGCACTGATCGCCGAGGTGGACGCCAACAAGGCCGCGCAACTGGGGATTCAGTGGCAGGCCATCGCGGGTAGCTCGGGCAACAACAACGCCATCTATGGCGGCAGCAACTTTGGCGCTGGCGGCTCCAACATCATCAACCTGCAGGCTGCCATTTCCGGCGGTGGCTCGGCGACGGGCACTGCGATCGCCAACGGCACGCTGGCCATTCCCAACGGACTGAACATCGGCATCCTGCACAACGTCGCCGGTTTGGCCACGCTGGGTCTGCTGGCCAACTTCCTGCAGACCCAGGACGGCGCCAACATCTTGTCCGCGCCGAATCTGATGACGCTCGACAACGAGGAGGCCAAGATCGTGGTCGGGCAGAACGTGCCTTTCATCACCGGACAGTATGCGCAGACCGGGTCGAGCGCCACGGTCACGCCGTTCCAGACCATCGAGCGCAAGGACGTGGGCCTGACCCTCAAGGTGCGGCCGCAAATCACCTCCGGCGGCGCGATCAAAATGGATGTCTATCAGGAAGTGTCGAGCATTTCCAGCGCCACCAACGCGGCGGGCATCATCACCAACAAGCGTTCGATCCAGACCGCCGTGCTGGTCAACGATGGCCAGACGATCGTGCTCGGCGGCCTGATGCAGGACAACGTCAGCTCCAACAACAGCAAGATTCCAGGGCTGGGCGACATTCCGGGGCTGGGCGCGTTGTTCCGTTCCAACTCGCGCAATGCGACCAAAACCGATCTGATGGTGTTCCTGCGGCCCATCGTCGTGCGCACCGAGGAGCAGGGCAACGCCCTGAGCCAGAAGCGCTATGACACGATGCGCGGCATGCAAAGCGATGCGCAACTGCCCTCGCAACTCGGCATGCCGGATCTGCCCGGACCGGTGATGCCGAGCATCAGCGAGGAGCCATTCACTGCACCTGTCAGCAGTGCCAGCAGCGCGGCCGCGCCTGGCCCGGTAATCGCCATGACGTCCGCCGCAACCAACGGCGCAACCGCCCTGCAAAGCCTGCAGGCGTACCAAGAGGCGGGCGCCACCGTGGTCGATCTCGGCTTTTCCCAGCCGCTGAGCGCGCCGCCGAACGCATTCACCACGAGCGATCCCATCCGTCTGGTGCTTGATTTTCCGCTGGCGCACTCGCAGCTCAGCGGCAAGACCCAGAGCTTCCGGCTCGGGCCGCTGCAGTCGGCTAACGTGCTCGACGGGCAGGGCAAGACCCGGGTGATTTTCAATCTAAGCCAGACCACCCGCTACGTCACCGAGTTGCAGGGCAAGCACTTGCGCATCACCCTGACGCCGCAGCGCTGAGCGGCGCAACCGACCATGTCCGTGCGTCACCCTTTGCCCTATACCTTCTGCCGCGACCAGGCTGTGCTGGCCGAAGACGATGGCCAGGGCGTCGAGCTGTGGATGTGCGAGCAGACGCGGCCGGCCGCGCTGGTCGAGGTGCAGCGCCAGCATGTGCTGCGCGCTGTGCACCGCACCTCGGCAGACGACCTGCAGGCCCGCATCGGCGCGGCCTACGCCGCCCGCGATGGCAGTGCGGCCGCCGTCATCAGCGAGGTCGAAGGCGACGTCGATCTCGGCCGACTCATGCAGGACATCCCCGCCGTCGAAGACCTGCTCGAAGCCGCCGACGACGCCCCCATCATCCGCATGCTCAACGTGCTGTTTACCCAGGCGGCGCGCGAGGGCGCGTCCGACATCCACATCGAGCCTTACGAAACTTCCTCGGTCGTGCGCTTCCGGGTGGACGGCACGTTGCGCGAAGTGGTGCGGCCGAACAAGGCGCTGCATGGCGCGCTGATCTCGCGCATCAAGATTCTTTCGCAGCTCGACATTGCCGAGAAACGCCTGCCGCAGGACGGCCGCATCGCGCTGCGCATCGGCGGACGCACGCTGGACGTGCGCGTGTCCAGCCTGCCCTGTGCGCATGGCGAACGCGCCGTGCTGCGCCTGCTCGACAAGTCCGCGGCCAAGCTCAATCTGCGCGCCGTGGGCATGGCACCCGACATGCTCGATCGTTTCGACGCGCTGATCCGCGCGCCGCACGGCATCCTGCTGGTCACTGGGCCCACCGGCAGCGGTAAGACCACCACGCTGTATTCCGCACTGAGCCGGCTCGATGCCAGCACCACCAGCATCATGACGGTCGAAGACCCGATCGAATACGACCTGCCCGGCATCGGCCAGACGCAGGTCAACGCTCGCATCGACCTCACCTTTGCCCGTGCGCTGCGCGCCATCCTGCGGCAAGACCCGGACGTGGTGATGATCGGTGAAATCCGCGACTTCGAGACTGCACAGATCGCCATCCAGGCCTCGCTCACCGGCCACCTGGTGCTCGCCACCCTGCACACCAACGACTCCATCTCCGCCGTCACCCGCCTGACCGACATGGGCGTCGAGCCCTTTCTGCTCGCCTCGTCGCTGCTCGGCGTGCTGGCGCAGCGGCTGGTGCGTCAGCTCTGCCCGGTCTGCAAGATACCCGCGCCCGACGGCCAGGGCTTCGTGCCCGTGGGCTGTCCGACCTGCAACCACACTGGTTACACCGGCCGCACCGGCGTGTTCGAACTGTTCGAGCTGGATGCGCGTCTGAATGCCGCCATCCACGCCCGCGCCTCTGAAGCCGAGCTGCGCAGTCTCGCCCAGGCCACCGGCATGCGCACCATGCGCCAGGACGGCCAGCGCTACATCGACAGTGGCATCACCAGCCTGGCCGAGTTGTTGCGTGTGACGCGCGACTGAGCCGCGCCCTGACTGCCTGACCCTTCTGCGCCATGCCAGCCTACCGTTTCACTGCCCTGGATACCACTGGAGCCGAGCAATCCGGCGTGCTCGAATCCGAGAGCGCCCGCGGTGCACGCACTCTGCTGCGCAGTCGCGGCCTCATTCCGCTGCAGGTGGAGGGCATCTTCGAGGAAGCCGCGCAGGCCAGCGGACGACGGTTTTCCCGCCGCGTGTTCAACAACCAGGAACGCACTCTGTTCACCCGCCAGATGGCCGGGCTGCTGGTCTCCGGCCTGCCGGTGGAAAAGGCGCTGGCCGCGCTGGCGGACGACGCCGACAGCGCCGAGGTCGGCAACCTGCTGTCCAACCTCAAGAGCGAGGTGTCTGCTGGGCACAGCTTCGGTGCTGCGCTGGGGCAGTATCCGCGAGAATTCGCTCCCATCTACCGCGCCCTGGTCAACGCTGGAGAAGACAGCGGCGACCTGGGCTTGGTGATGGAGCGCCTGGCCGATTACCTCGAAGACCGCCAGGCCTTGCGTGGCAAGATGGTGCAGGCCTTTGCCTATCCCGCCATCGTGGTGCTGGTGGCCGTCACGGTGGTGGTGCTGCTGCTGACCTATGTCGTGCCGCAGGTCGTCGGCGTGTTTCAGGGCGCGCACCAGAAGCTGCCGCTGCTGACCGTCGGCCTGATCGCCGTGTCCGATTTCATGCGGGCCTGGGGTTGGCTGCTGCTGGCTGTGCTGGTGATGGGCGGCATTGCGTTCGCGCAGGCGATGAAGCTGCCGGGACCGCGGCTGGCGTTTGATGGATTTGTGCTGCGCAGCCCGCTGTTCGGACGGCTGGTGCGCGGTCTCAACACCGCGCGGTTTGCCAGCACCCTGGCGATTCTCGGCGCGGCTGGCGTGCCCATCCTGCGCGCGCTGCAGGCCGCTGCCGACACGCTGAGCAACAGCCTGCTCAAGGCCGACGCCGAGGAGGCCATCGCCCTGGTGCGCGAAGGCGGCTCGCTGGCGCAGTCGCTGGCGCTGCACAAGCGTTTTCCGCCCGTGCTCATCACCTTCATCCGTCTGGGCGAGCAAACCGGCACGCTGCCGCAGATGCTCGACCGCGCCGCCGTGCAGCATGCGCAGGAGGTGCAGCGGCGTGCCATGACCCTGACCACCATTTTGGAGCCCCTGCTCATCCTGGTGATGGGCGGCATGGTGCTGCTCATCGTGCTGGCCGTGATGATGCCCATCATCCAGATGAACAACCTCGTGAAATAACCCCATGCCCGCCGACCTGAACGACCGTCTGGTCGTGGCGATTTCCTCCCGCGCCCTGTTCGATTTCGAGGAGGAGAACCGCGTGTTCGAGCAGGCCGACGACGCCGCCTACATGCGCCTGCAGCTCGACCGGCTAGAGCGTCCCGCCCAACCCGGTGTGGCGTTTCAACTGGTGCGCAAGCTGCTGGCCTTCAACACCAGCGATGCGCAGCGCGACCGGGTGGAAGTGGTGCTGCTGTCGCGCAATGACCCGGTGTCCGGCCTGCGCGTGTTCAACTCCGCCAAGCATCACGGCACGCCCATCGAGCGTGGCGTGTTCACCCGCGGCCGTGCGCCGTTCCAGTATCTTCATGCGTTGCAGGCCAATCTGTTCCTGTCGGCCGAGCCCGATGATGTGCGCGCTGCGCTGCTCGACGGTTATCCGGCGGCGCAGGTCTACCCCGACTCGGCGCGCGCGTCCGAGGCGCATCCCGACGAGGTGCGCATCGCCTTCGACGGTGATGCGGTGCTGTTTTCCGACGAGGCCGAGCGCGTGTTCCAGGCTGAGGGCCTGCCTGCCTTCCAGCAACACGAGGCCCGCAAAGCCGCGCTGCCGCTGCCGCCCGGCCCGTTCAAGCCCCTGCTCGAAGCCTTGCACCGCCTGCAGCGGGCCAGCGCCGATGGATCCACCCGCATGCGCCTGCGCACCGCGCTGGTGACCGCCCGTAGTGCCCCGGCGCACGAGCGCGCCGTCCGTACCCTGATGCACTGGAACATCACGGTCGATGAAGCCATGTTTCTCGGCGGCCTGGACAAAGGGCCGTTCCTGCGTGAATTCCAGCCGGATTTTTTTTTCGATGACCAGGCCGGCCATGTGCAATCGGCCTCGCGTCATGTGCCCTCGGGGCAGGTTCACGCCGAAATCACGCGCAAAGATTGAGTCGCGCCCATCAGACCGCGCAGCGCCTGAAAAAAAATGGCGGCGCCCCTACCATGTAAAGCCCCGTCAGCCGTTGACGCCCCACCGAAAGAGACCCTCATGGCCACGACCCACCTGCATGGCAATCCCGTTCCCACCAGCGGTGAATTGCCCGCCAAAGGCAGCAAAGCCCCCGATTTCCGCCTGACCGACAAAGACCTGGCCGATCGCACTCTGGCCGACTTCGCGGGCAAGCGCAAAGTGCTCAACATCTTCCCGTCCATCGACACCCCGACCTGCGCCCAGTCGGTGCGGACCTTCAATGCGCGGGCCAGCGACAAGCCCGATACCGTGGTGCTGTGTATTTCTGCCGACCTTCCTTTCGCCCAGGCACGGTTCTGCGGCGCAGAAGGCCTGGACAAAGTCGTCAATCTCTCGGAAATGCGTGACCGCAGCTTCGCCCAGGCCTATGGCGTAGGCATCGCCGCCGGGCCGCTCGCCGGGTTGTGCGCCCGCGCCGTGGTCGTGCTCGACAAGGACAACACCGTGCTGCACAGCGAACTGGTGAATGAAATCGCCCACGAGCCCAACTACGACGCAGCATTGGCGGTGTTGTAAATCGCCCAGCCGATGGAGCCGGACGATCGCGCGGGCGGTTCGGATCAGTTGGTCTGCCTGGCCCAGGCGCGCAAGTCCTGGGGCGGAAGATACAGCCGGGCGGCACCGGTGCGCAGGGGGGCCGAGGAGGGCTCCAGCAGGACCAGGCTGCAGGCCAGGCTCTCTGACCGCATGACGTATTCGCGCAGCGGACCGAGCATGCGCAGCGCGGTGATCTGGACATCGACCCCATTGAGCGCCTGATCGTCTGCCCAGCGCAGCGACTCCGGACGAATCAAAATCTGCAGGGCGCCCGGACCTACCGACCCGGACAACTTCAGCCGGGTCTGTCCCACTCTGGCCCAGCCGTCCGCCTCGGCATGTCCGTCCAGAACATTGGCCTTGCCCAGAAAATGCGCGGCATAGGGGCTCTGGGGCCGGGTATAAACCTGTTCGGGCGCGCCGAGTTCGACCATGCGGCCTTGGTGCAGCAGGGCGATGCGATCGGAGATCGCCAACGCCTCGGTCTGGTCGTGGGTGACGAAGACGGTGGTGATGCCCAGCCGTTGCTGCAAGGCGCGGATGTCATCGCGGAGCTGTTCGCGCAGACCGGCATCCAGATTGGACAAGGGCTCATCCATCAACAACACCCGCGGGCGCGCCACCAGGGCGCGGGCCAGCGCGACGCGCTGCTGCTGCCCACCGGAGAGCTGATGGATGGCACGGTGCCTTTGGCCCGCGAGGCCCACGGTCTGCAGCGCTTCATCGACCCGCTGCGCAATCTCGTGTTTCGATAACCCCTGCTCGCGCAACGCCAAGGACAGATTGCCCATCACGTCCAGATGGGGCCACAGCGCATAGTTCTGGAACACCATGCCCAGGCCGCGCTTCTGGGGTGCGACAAAAGCAGCGCCGTCCTGCACCACGACGTCGCCAAACATCACCCGCCCGGTGTCGGCTCGCTCCAGGCCGGCGAGGATGCGCAACAGCGTCGTCTTCCCGCTCCCCGATGCGCCCAGCAGTGTCAGCAGCTCGCCAGCACGCACCTCCAGGCTGAGTTCATGCAGCACGGGCTGATCCCCATAGGTTTTCACCAGCCGTTCGATGCGGATCGTGGTCATGTTGTTATGAGGTCTTGTGTGGAGCGCCCCACCAGCCGTCCCAGCAGCAGCACCGCGATCACCCCCGTGATCATCACCACGCTGACCGCGCTGCCCTGGGTGTAGTTGCCCTCCTGGAACCGGATATAGGCTTCATACGCGAGGGTTTCGCTGCCTTGTGAGGCCAGCAGGCTAGTGGCAGAAATTTCCTTGACTTCATTGACGAAAATCAGCACCGCGCTGCCGACCAGGGCGGGCGCGAGCAAGGGCAGGACGATGCGCGCCAGAATGCGCAGGCGGCTCAATCCAGCCACCTCAGCGGCGGCTTCCAACTCCACGCCGATCTGGCTCAACCGCGCGGCGACCGTGCGCACGCCCACCCCCGAAAAACGCAAGGTATAGGCGACCAGCAGGATCCACGGCGTGCCGTAGAGCGGCAGCCATCCGCCGCTGAACGCCAGGATCAAGGCAAGGCCGATGACCAGACCGGGCACGGCAAAGGTCACGAAGCTGACCCGGTCGGCGATCAGGGCGAGTCGCCCGACAAACCGTGGGCGAAAGCGTTGCGACGCATAGGCAATGACGACGGCAATCGCTGTCCCCGCCAGCGCGCTGCCGAGCGCAAGGGCCAAGGTATTGCGCAGAGCGCGCCGAAGTTCTTCGCTGTGCAGCAACTCGGCATAGCGCGACCCAGTCCAGTGATCTGGCCCATAGCCTTGGCCCCAACTGTTCAGCAGGCTGACCAGAACCAAGGCGCCAAACGGAGCCAGTGCGACTGTGCACAGCGCGGCCCAAACCAGGACGGCGACCGGCCAGCGCCACCTCCCCAGACGAACCCGGCCCTGTCGGCTGGCTTTTCCTGAGAGCGTCTCCAGGCGGGTGCCGGCCCATAGACGCAGCTGCATCCACAGCACGCCCAGCGCGATGCACCCGAGCACCAAGGCGAGCACCGAGGCACCGGAGAGATCCAGCGGCGTCGTGGTGGCCAGGCCATAGATGCGGGTCGTCAACGTCTCGAAACCGCTGGGCGTGCCCAGCAGACTGGGTATGCCAAACTCCTCCATCACATAGGCAAACACCAGCAACAGGCTGCCCAGCAGCGCAGGCCGGGCCAGTGGGATGGTGATGCGCAGAAACACCTTGGCCGGGGTAAGCCCCGCAATACGACCAGCTTCTTCCAAGGCTGGGTCGGCCGCCTGTAGATTCGAGGCTACCAACAAGAATGGAAACAGCATCAGGTGCAAGGTCATCACCACCACGATGGCCGCATAGCCGTAAGCCGACATGGGGGCTGGGACGCCCAGAGCAGCTTGCCACAGCCCGCCATGCGAAAAGATTTCCACCCAGGCACTCGCGAGTTGAAAACCTGGAATGACATGGGGCAGGGCCACCAGGGGCAAGAGCCAGAGCCCTCCGGGTAGGTCGCTGCGCACCGCAAGCCATGCCAGAAGGCCGCCCAGCAGAGTTGCCGCCAACGCGACAGGAATGGCCAGCAGCAGCGAGTTGAGCAAAGGCCCTGCCAGCATGTAATGCTGGGTGAGTGCCCTGTACAGGGGATGGAAAGACCAGGTTCCTGAAGCCGACTCGAAAGCCGTGCGCAGCAGTTCCCAGCCCCCGAGGAGACTGAACGCCAGCAAGCCCAAGACCGCCAGCATCGACAGTGCGGCGGCCACGGCCATCGAGGCACGCCGCACCCTCAGCCCAGTGGGAACCGATCGCGTTTCAAGGCCGGGTCTGTCGCCCCAATCGTTGCTGGCGTGGTGGCCGATCAACCTCCGAACAATTCTCGCCATTGCGCTTGGTTCTCGCGTTGGTGGGACTCGATCCAGGCGAAGTCAGGCAGGAGTTTTTTCAGTTGGTCGAAATCGGGCAAGCCGCTGGGTGCAGGGACATCGGTGCGTGCCGGATAGATGCCAGCCTCCGACAGCACCGTCTGCGCGACCGGGGACAGCAGGAAACGATAGAACAACTTGGCTGCGGCGGGATGCGGTGCCTTGGCAAAAATGCCCAACGGCGAGGCAATCGGAACCGCGCCTTCCGTCGGCAGCACGACCTGCATGGGCGAGTTGGCAAACTCGGGCTGATATTTGTAGAGGCTCAAGGAGATGCCAGCGGCACGCTCTCCACTGGCTACCGCGCGGGCCACATCGGGCACGTCGTTGAGCACCAGGACCTCGTTTTTCTTCAGCTTCTCAAAATACGTCCAGCCAAAGCGCGGATCCTTCCACAACGCCCCGTCGATGATGTTGGTCGAGCCTGATACCAGAGGCGAGGCAATGCAGATCTTGCCTTTCATGGCCGGGCGGGCCAGATCGGCAAAGCTCTTGATCGACGCGCCCCCGGCCTTGGGGTTGGTCAGAAGGCAGCCCACCAAGACTCTGCCCGCCACGAAATAGCCTTGAGGATTCTTCGCCAAAGTGATGTGCTTCCACTCCGGCGGCTCATACGACAGCAGCAATTTTTGCTGAATCATCCCGTTGAATGTGGTCGGATCGGCCAGCCAGACCAGATCTCCTCCCAGGCTGCCCGCGCGAGATTCGGTCTCGACCCGGGCAAGAACCTTGCCGGTGCCGCTGCGGAAAAATTCGACCTCGATGCCGGAGTATTTGGCCTGGAACAGATTTTTCCAGCGCGAAAGCAGGAAAGTCGGCACGGAGGTGTACATCACCACCTTGCCTTCCTTCTTGGCCTGCGCATAGAGCGATTCGATGTCGGCATCTTGTGCCTGAGCAAGATGCGTCAAGCCAAGGCTGGCGACGGTGGCGGCTGTGCTCTGTAGAAATTCGCGTCGTTGCATGGAAGTCTCCAAGGGTAGTTTTTGTCAACTTAGCCTACATGAATGTCACGGTGATGACATGAGCGGCTTGAACGGATCACGGTTTTCTCACAGGATGCGCCGCCGCCTCCTAGAATCTGGTTTTTACCTCCCGGAGACAACACATCATGGTCATGCCTGCTTCCATGTCGGATCGCGACGGCAAAATCTGGATGGACGGTCAGTTCGTCGAATGGCGCGATGCCAAGATTCACGTGCTGACCCACACCTTGCACTACGGCTGCGGCGCCTTCGAGGGGGTGCGCGCCTATAAGACCGACCAGGGCACGGCCATCTTCCGTTTGCGCGATCACACCGAGCGCCTGTTCAACAGCGCCAAGATCCTGCGCATGCAGATTCCCTTCACCGTCGAGCAGGCCATGCAGGCGCAGATCGACGTGGTCAAGGCCAACGGTTTCGATTCCTGCTACATCCGTCCGCTCACCTGGATCGGCGACAAGAAGCTGGGTGTCTCGCCGCGCGGCAACACCATTCATCTGATGATCGCCGCCTGGCCGTGGGGGGCCTACCTCGGCGAGGAGGGCCTCAAGCGCGGCATTCGCGTCAAGACCAGCAGCTACACCCGCCACCATGTGAACATCACCATGGTCAACGCCAAGGCGGTGAGCAATTACACCAACTCCATCCTCGCCAATCTGGAAGTGACCGGCGACGGCTACGACGAGGCGCTGCTGCTCGACCCGCAGGGCTTCGTCAGCGAAGGCGCGGGCGAAAACATTTTTGTCATCCGCGACGGCGTGCTCTACACCCCCGATCTCTCGTCCGGCGCGCTCAACGGCATCACCCGCAAGACCGTGTTCGCCATCTGCGAGGACCTGGGCCTGACCATCAAGGAAAAGCGCATCACGCGCGACGAGGTTTACATCGCCGACGAAGCCTTCTTCACCGGCACGGCGGCCGAGGTCACACCCATTCGTGAGCTCGACGGCATCACCCTCGGCCCCGGCCATCGCGGCCCGATCACCGAGCGCATCCAGAACGCGTTCTTCGATATCGTCAGCGGGCGCAATCCCAAGTACGCAAGCTGGCTGTCCGCGGTCTGACGCCGACTTTCTCTACTGACCGAGACCTCCTCATGAGCGCCATTCCCAAACCCGACATGCCCGTGGTCGAACTCAAGGCCAAGGATCTGCCCGCCTACTGCCCGAACCCAAACATGCCGATCTGGAGCAGCCACCCCCGCGTGTTTCTCGACGTGACGCGCGGTGAGGTCGCTTGCCCCTACTGCGGCACGCGCTACCGCTTGGCGGAGGGTGAAGTGGTTCACGGTCATTGAGGAGGCGTGACGACATCTGGCATGCACCGTGTCCTGTTGATCGCGCCGCAGTGGATCGGCGATGCGGTGATGGCGCAACCCCTGGTTGCGCTGCTCGCTGCCCGCGGCGACCGCATCACGGCACTCGGCCTGCCATCCGTGGCGCCAGTGTTGTGTGCCATGCCGGGGGTAGCAGAGGTCATCGAAGCTCCGTTCGCCCACGGCAAGCTCGACTTCAAACTGCGTCGGCGCCTCGCCGCGCAGCTTCGTCAACAACAATTCGAGCGGGCCTACGTCCTCGGTAACAACCTCAAGGCGCGGCTCGTGCCCTGGCTGGCGCGCATTCCTCGGCGCATCGGTCATGTGGGGGAGGCAAGGGGCTTGCTGCTGACCGACATCCTGAAGTCAGACTCGCCGCACGGCAAGCCGCGGCCACACGAGCCGCTGGCACTGTCTCCGCTATCGTGCCGCATTCCCGCAGACAAGCCTTCCACCCGGCCCGATATGCGCCAGCATTACGCCGCGCTGGCCCGTGTTGCCACCGATGCGCCGGATCTCCCGATACCAGAACCCACTCTGTCGATTCCATCTCAGACGGCAAGCAAAACGCGCCAGCAGTTTGGACTCCCCGAACGCTGGATCGCCCTGTGTCCCGGCGCTGAATATGGCCCCGCCAAACAATGGCCCCTCGCCCATTACACGGCACTGGTCACCCTGGCGCAGCAGGCGGGGTACGGCGTCGCCGTTCTGGGCGCGCCGCGCGACGCAGCCGCCGGAGACGCCATTGCCGCCCAGGCACCTGGAGCCTTGAATCTCTGCGGCACCACAAGATTGGGCGAAGCCATCGCACTGCTCGCCAGCAGCAGCGGCGTTGTCAGCAATGACTCCGGCCTGATGCACATCGCCGCCGCATTGGAGCGCCCGACCATTGGTGTTTATGGGTCGACCGATCCACGTCATACCCCGCCCGCGGCGCACCGCAGCGCCACGTTCTGGCTGCATCTCGACTGCAGCCCCTGCTTCCAGCGCGCCTGTCCGTTAGGGCATCTCAATTGTCTGCAGCAGATTGCACCAGAGACAGTGTGGCGCGCCCTCACACGGTTGATGCCCTGATCAATGCCAGAACATCAAGGCGGCGATGGCGATCCATCCGAGGGTGAAGTTCAGCACGACCAGTGGATGCATCTGTTCCAGCGACCGCCCCACGGCGGGCCAGTCCTGCGCGGCTGCGGCGCGTCGTGCGCGCCGGTAGGGAGCGAAGAAAATATGCGCAAAAACCGCCATCATGACCAGTCCGATGCCGAACATGACGTGCCAGCCGATGGGCGCGCGCGCAAAGCCAACCTGCAGCATGATGATCAGCCCCGTGATCAGGATCACGGCGATGCTGATCCAGACCAGGGGAAAGAATCGCCGCAGACTGTAGAGGATGAGCTGCGGCCGCGCTGGTGCCTGCAGCACGGCAAATGCCGCCGGGCGCATGGCGAACAGAATGAAACTCATACCACCCATCCAGGTGATGGCCGCGACAAGATGTAAAAAAACCAGCAAAGCATTCATCGATTGTTCCAGTAGGATCAAATTGCGGTAGGGCAGGAGCAAATGTCGCAGTCGATGCGGCAGGTGGCACGGAAAGGGCAGAAGCTTGACTCGGCACAATGTTAAGTGTGCCGGCAAGAAAAAAACTGGCGCCGCATCGACTTTCCCCTATACTTTCGCCGTTTGAGCTTCACGCGAATTGTTACCCGCAGCAACAACCTTGACGATTGCTGTGGTCACCAGTTTGTAGGCGCTCAATCCAGAATCTTTACAGCATCTTCACTTTCACACTGCGTTGAGACGGATAGGGCTGTTGTCAACCCGGGCGCTCCTGCTTTGAACCACACTGTGCAATCCACCGATCCCTGGCAAGACCAGCAAGATGTCCCGGCTGCGGCGCCGCTGAGCCGCGCCGAAGTGCAAAGCCTGCTGTTGCGCAAGCCCCAGGTCTCTGTCTGGCGCGTGGTGGTGTTGCAGGGCATAGTGGGTTTGGTGGTGGCGCTGGCCAGTTGGTTTTTTTCGGCGGGTCGATGGTCTGTGGTGTCTTCCGCACTGTATGGTGCGGCCATCATTGCGCTGCCATCCGCATTGTTTGCGTTGTCTATTCAGCTCTGGCTGTCCAAATTGAAGCCTGGCGTGGCCGTTTACGGATTTGCGCTGGGCGAGTTGTTGAAAATTGGTTTGACCATCGTGCTCCTGTTTTTTGCGCCGCGCATCGTGCAACCGCTGAGCTGGGCGGCCCTGCTGATGGCGATCGTGGTGACCCTGCAGGTGTACTGGGTTGCCTTGATTCTGCGCGGCAAGAAAGCCAGTTGCGCTACCTGATCCATTCAATTCGTGTCGCGCAGGCGGCACCCAAAAATTAGTTGACCATGTCCGCAGAACAACACACCATCACCGCAGGCGAGTACATCGTTCACCACCTGACGCACTGGACCAGTGGCCCGCGTACGGGTGTCGTCGATTTCGGCATCATCGACATTGACTCGGTGGTCTTCTCGGTTCTCCTGGGTGTGATTGCCTGCTATGTGCTGTGGCGCGTGGCGAAAAACATGACCAGCGGCAAGCCGGGACGCATGCAGGCGGCGGTCGAATTTCTGGTTGAATTTGTTGACGAGCAGGCGCGCGGCATTGTGCGCAACGCCAAGTCCCGTGAATTCGTCGCCCCGCTAGCGTTCATCTCCTTCGTGTGGATCGTGATGATGAACCTGATGGATTTGCTGCCCGTCGATCTGCTGCCGCGAATCTGGCAGGCTGCCGGCTCGGCAGCAGGGCATGATCCCGAGCACATGTATCTGCGTGTCGTGCCCACGGCGGACCTTTCAGTTGCACTGGGGATGTCCATCACCATCCTGCTGCTCAGTCTTTACTACGGCATCAAGATCAAGGGTGTTGGCGGCTGGGTGCATGAATTGTTCACTGCGCCTTTCGGCAACCACTTTCTGCTGTGGCCGCTCAATTTCGCCATGCAGGTGCTGGAGTACTTGGCCAAAACCCTCTCGCATGGCATGCGGTTGTTCGGCAACCTTTACGCCGAAGAAATTCTGTTCATGATCATTGCGCTCATGGGTGCAGCCGGGCTGAGCAGCCTGACCGGCTGGACGCTGTTCTTTGGCAACATCGCCGCGGGTCTGGCCTGGTCGATCTTCAGCCTGTTGGTCATCGTGCTGCAGGGCTTCATTTTCATGATGCTGACCCTGGTGTACATCGGTCAGGCGCACGATCATCATTAACTCTTTTTGATTTTCTTTTTTTCACTCTTCACCACTTCAATTCACTAGGAGCAAGTATGGAACACGTTCTCGGATATGTCGCTTTGGCCGCTGGCCTGATCATTGGTCTGGGCGCCAACGGTGCCTGTATCGGTATCGGCATCATGGGCAGCAAATACCTCGAATCCGCTGCGCGTCAGCCCGAGTTGATGAATGAATTGCAAACCAAGATGTTCCTGCTGGCTGGTCTGATCGACGCTGCCTTCCTGATCGGTGTGGGTCTGGCCATGATGTTCACGTTCGCCAACCCGTTCGTGCTGAAGTAAGCATCGCCTGATGTATTCAACGAACAGTTCATCCATCTGAAGCAAAGGTTAGCGCCATGCATCTGGACGCAACACTCATTGCGCAGATCATCGTTTTCTTGCTGCTGGCGTGGTTCACGAAGAAATTCGTGTGGCCACCCATCGTCAAGGCCCTCGATGAACGCGCAACAAAAATCGCTGACGGTCTGGCTGCCGCCGATCGTGCCAAATCCGAGCTCGCCATGGCCAACCGCAAGGTTGAAGAGGAGCTTGCGCGTTCACATCACGAAAGTGCAGGACGCCTGGCTGACGCCGAGCGCCGTGCACAGGCCGTGATCGAAGAGGCGCGAAAGAAGGCCGAGGAAGTCGGGGCAAATATTGTTGCCCAGGCCAAATCCGAAGCTGAACAGCAAGCCGTCAAGGCACGCGAGCAATTGCGCGATCAGGTCGCCGCGCTGGCAGTGAAAGGCGCAGAAGCCATCTTGCACCGCGAGATCAATCCGCAGGTGCATGCCGATTTGCTGAATCGGCTCAAGGCCGAGCTGTAATCGGAGCGCATCATGGCTGAACTCGCCACCATTGCCCGCCCTTACGCCGAAGCCGCTTTTGCCGCCGTGCGCGAGACCGGTGTGTCGCCCGCGCAGGCGGCTGACATGCTCGACCAGATTGCACAGATCACCTCAGTCCCCGCCGTGCGCGAGGTTGTGGGCAGTCCCAAGGTCTCTGCGCGGCAGCTGTCCGAACTGATTCTGGGCGCCGTGCCCGGCGCTGTGCCACCCGCGCTGAAAAGTCTGGTTGACATGCTCGCAGAAAATCACCGCCTTGCCGCCGTGCCGCAAATCGCCGAGCAGTTTCGCGCCCTCAAGGACGAGGCGGAAGGCAAGGTTGAGGCTGTGGTGTCCAGTGCCTTCCCGCTTGAGGGCGAGGCGCTTGACAGCCTATTGCAGGCGCTTGAACGCAAATACGGTCGCAAGCTGCACGCCACAGTGGAAATTGATCCATCGCTCATCGGGGGGGTGCGTGTCGCAGTTGGCGACGAAGTGCTCGATACCTCGGTCCGCGCCCGGCTGGAGCAGATGAAAGTCGCTCTCACCGCTTAAAGTCTTAGAGGCTCCCATGCAACTCAATCCCGCAGAAATTTCCGAACTCATCAAGAGCCGAATCGAAGGCCTCGGTGCCAGCGCCAATATCCGCAACGAGGGCACAGTCGTGTCCCTGACCGACGGTATTGCGCGGGTGCATGGCCTGTCCGACGTGATGCAGGGCGAAATGCTCGAATTCCCGAACAATACCTATGGCCTGGCGCTCAACCTCGAGCGTGATTCGGTCGGTGTGGTGATTCTGGGTCCCTACGAACAAATCTCCGAAGGCGACACCGTCAAGTGCACTGGCGAGATTCTTTCCGTGCCCGTCGGCCCCGAGCTGATCGGCCGCGTGGTCAACACGCTGGGCGTGCCCATCGACGGCAAGGGCCCGGTGGAAACCAAACAGCTCGATCCCATCGAAAAGATCGCTCCTGGCGTGATCTGGCGCCAATCGGTGTCGCAGCCGGTGCAGACCGGGATCAAGGCGATCGACGCCATGGTGCCCGTCGGCCGTGGCCAGCGCGAACTGATCATTGGCGACCGCCAGACCGGCAAGACGGCCGTGGCCGTCGACTCGATCATCAGCCAGAAGGGCAAGGACCTGATCTGTATCTACGTTGCCATTGGTCAGAAGGCCTCGACCATCGCCAACGTGGTGCGCAAGCTGCATGAATTCGGTGCGATGGACTACACCATCGTCGTGGCCGCCTCGGCGTCGGATTCCGCAGCGATGCAGTATCTGGCTCCGTATGCCGGCTGCACCATGGGCGAGTATTTCCGCGACCGTGGCCAGGACGCGCTGGTGATCTATGACGATCTGACCAAACAGGCCTGGGCCTATCGCCAGATCTCCCTGCTGCTGCGCCGCCCGCCTGGCCGCGAAGCCTATCCGGGCGATGTGTTCTATCTGCACAGCCGCTTGCTGGAGCGTGCCGCCCGCGTGAGCGAGGACTATGTCGAGAAGTTCACCAATGGCGCGGTGAAGGGAAAGACCGGGTCGCTGACTGCGCTACCCATCATCGAAACCCAGGCCGGAGACGTTTCGGCATTCGTGCCGACCAATGTGATCTCGATTACCGACGGCCAGATCTTCCTCGAAACCGATCTGTTCAACGCCGGGGTGCGTCCTGCGATCAACGCGGGCGTGTCGGTGTCGCGGGTGGGCGGTGCGGCGCAGACCAAGATCATCAAGAAGCTCTCCGGCGGCATTCGTACCGACCTGGCCCAGTACCGCGAACTGGCAGCGTTCGCGCAGTTCGCCTCCGATCTGGACGAAGCCACGCGCAAGCAACTCGAGCGCGGTCGCCGCGTGGTCGAGCTGCTGAAGCAACCTCAGTATCAACCGGCCCAGGTCTGGCAGATGGCGGCCTCGCTCTACGCGGTGAACAACGGTTACCTTGATGATCTCGAAGTCAAGCAGGTGCTGCCTTTCGAGAAGGGGCTGCACGATCATCTGCAGACCAAGCACGCCGCCCTGGTGCAAAGCATTGAATCGGCCAAGGATCTCTCCAAGGACGACGAAGCCAAGCTCAAGGATGCGATCGCCGAGTTCAAGAAGAACGGTGCGTACTAATTCATTCCATGACGGACAGGACCGGAAGGCCCGTGGCCTGCCGGTCTGACCGAGGAGTAAATCAATGGCTGGAATGAAAGAAATTCGCGTCAAGATCAAGAGCGTGCAAAACACGCGCAAGATCACCAAGGCGATGGAGATGGTGGCGGCCTCGAAGATGCGCAAGGCGCAGGAGCGCATGCGCGCAGCGCGCCCTTACGGCGACACGGTGCGCGTCATCGCCGGACACCTGCGTCAGGCCAATCCCGAGTACACCCATCCCTTTCTGATCAAGCGTGAGCCGATCAAGCGCGTCGGCCTCATTCTTGTGACGACCGACAAAGGGCTTTGCGGCGGTCTGAACACCAACATCACCCGCATGGCGCTGGGCAAGATCAAGGAATGGCAGGCCGAAGGGGTGCAGATCGAATGCTGCGCCATCGGCAACAAGGGCATGCAGTTTCTGCAGCGCCTGGGCATGAACATCACGTCGCAGGCCGTGCAGCTCGGGGACAAGCCTCATCTCGAGAAGCTCATCGGGCCGGTCAAGGTCATGCTCGACGCCTACCAGGAAGGCAAGCTCGATGCGGTCTATCTGGCCTTTAGCCGCTTCGTGAACACCATGAAGCAGGCGCCGGAAATCGAGCCCCTGGTCCCACTGCCTGCTCATGCACTGAATGCCAAGGCAGGTGAGGAGCGCTCGCACAGTTGGGACTACATCTACGAGCCTGACGCCAAGCCGGTGATCGATGCGCTGCTGGTGCGCTACATCGAGGCACTGATCTACCAGGCCGTGGCTGAAAACATGGCTTGCGAACAATCGGCGCGGATGGTGGCGATGAAGTCGGCCTCCGACAACGCCAAGAGCGTGATCGGTGAGTTGCAGCTCGTCTACAACAAGAGTCGGCAGGCAGCCATTACCAAAGAACTTTCGGAAATCGTGAGCGGAGCCGCCGCGGTCTGATGAGGTCAAGTCCTGACCTTCAACCCGGCTAACCGAATTGAAACCATTGGAGAGCAATATGACGACGGCTCAAGCGCAAGGCAAAATCGTTCAGTGCATCGGCGCTGTGATCGATATCGAGTTTCCCCGCAACGCCATTCCCAAGGTGTACGACGCCCTGGTCCTGGCCGACAACAACGAACACAGTCTGGCCGAGAAGGGACTGACCTTCGAGGTGCAGCAGCAGATTGGCGACGGTGTGGTACGCACCATTGCCATGGGTTCGGGCGACGGCCTGCGCCGTGGCATGCTGGTCAACAACACCGGCCATTCCATCCAGGTCCCGGTGGGGCCGGCCGTGCTGGGCCGCATCATGGACGTGTTGGGCCGTCCCATCGACGAAGCCGGACCGATCGCCACCGACGAGCGCCGCTCGATTCACCAGGCCGCGCCCAAGTTCGACGACCTGTCGCCTTCGGTCGATTTGCTCGAGACCGGCATCAAAGTGATCGACTTGGTTTGCCCGTTCGCCAAGGGCGGCAAGGTCGGTCTGTTCGGCGGTGCCGGCGTGGGCAAGACCGTGAACATGATGGAACTCATCAACAACATCGCCAAGCAGCACAGTGGTCTGTCGGTATTCGCTGGCGTGGGCGAACGCACACGCGAGGGCAACGACTTTTATCACGAAATGAAGGACTCCAACGTCCTCGACAAGGTGGGCATGGTGTTCGGTCAGATGAACGAACCCCCGGGCAACCGCCTGCGCGTGGCGCTGACCGGCCTGACCATGGCTGAGCGTTTCCGCGACGAAGGCCGTGACATCCTGTTCTTCGTGGACAACATCTACCGCTACACCCTGGCAGGTACAGAAGTGTCCGCGCTGCTGGGCCGTATGCCGTCAGCCGTGGGCTATCAGCCGACGCTGGCCGATGAAATGGGCAAGCTGCAGGAACGCATCACCTCCACCAAGACCGGCTCCATCACCTCGATCCAGGCCGTGTACGTGCCGGCGGACGACTTGACCGACCCGTCGCCCGCGACCACCTTCAACCACCTGGATGCGACCGTGGTGCTGAGCCGCGACATCGCCTCGCTGGGCATCTATCCGGCCGTGGACCCGCTGGACTCCACCAGTCGCCAGATCGATCCCAACGTCATCGGCGAAGAGCACTACTCCACCACCCGTGCGGTGCAGGGCATTCTGCAGCGTTACAAGGAACTGCGCGACATCATCGCCATTCTGGGCATGGACGAACTGTCGCCGGAAGACAAGCTGGCCGTGGCACGCGCCCGCAAGATCCAGCGCTTCCTGTCGCAGCCCTTCCACGTGGCCGAAGTGTTCACGGGCTCGCCGGGCAAGTATGTGCCGCTGAAGGAAACCATCCGTGGTTTCAAGATGATCGTCAGCGGCGAGTGCGATGCCCTGCCCGAACAGGCGTTCTACATGGTCGGCACCATCGACGAAGCCTTCGAGAAGGCCAAGAAACTCAACTAAACCGGAGGGCTTGAAGCGTTCCCGCCTGGCTGCGTTTATTGTGCAAACCCCACGCAGCCAGTGACAGCAGCCGCATCACGTTCCGGATTGAAGCCATGAACACCATCCATGTCGACGTCGTCAGTGCCGAAGAATCCATCTTCTCCGGCGAGGCGCGCTTTGTCGCCCTTCCGGGCGAGTCGGGTGAGCTGGGCATTCTGCCCGGCCACACACCGTTGATTACCCGCATTAAGCCCGGCTCCGTGCGTATCGAGCTGGCCGAGGCCAACGCCACAGGCGGTCAGGAAGAGTTCATCTTCGTCGCTGGAGGCATTCTCGAAGTGCAGCCCAAGCGTGTGACCGTGCTTGCAGATACCGCCATTCGTGGCAAGGACCTCGACGAGGCTAAGGCCAACGAGGCGCTCAAGGCCGCGCAAGACGCACGGGCCCATGCCAAGGACGTGCAGGATGTCGCGGTGGTTGAAGGCGAGCTGGCCATGCTGGCTGCTCAGCTGGCGGCCATCCGCCGACTACGCGGGCGCTCGCACTGAGTCATTCTTGCCGGTTTCTCTGATGCATCTGCCTCATCGGCACGCATGACGCAACAGCCCGCTTCGCGGGCTGTTGTCATTTGGTGCTCGGCAAAGCACTGGCGCCTCCTTATAGATAAGGCCCATAAATAGTATGGGCTTTTTAGCGGATCTGTGGTCTCATGGCGCATGGACACAGATGACGCCCGCCGGCTCAGTCCGGCAGAACAGCACGAGCGCCGACGCCAGGTGATTCGTGCATACAAACGCAAGGTCAACAAGAGTCAGATTGCGCGTGATGTGGGACTGAGCTACTCAGCGA
>Ga0078972_1000902_pt1 | contig 120222 bp, 105 predicted proteins | sample YelNatPaOPGAMG01_FD_67568 | JGI IMG/M metagenome (GOLD analysis project Ga0078972, IMG submission 67568) | Hot spring thermophilic microbial communities from Obsidian Pool, Yellowstone National Park, USA - OP-RAMG-01 (SPADES assembly) (version 2) | ecosystem: Environmental > Aquatic > Thermal... | reverse complement strand
ATCTCCCCGTGAAACCCATTGCCCATTTTCTACAAGCAAAGATGCTATCACCATTTCTGGTTCATTAGGGTTGATATAAGGGAAGGTGATGGTTAAGGGGGATTGGCTCATTGTTTCAAACTCATTATACTGGACAATCTTTGATATCTAGTGATCATTTAGGAATGATTTAAAATAGCGTGTACTGCGGTGATGATATCGCGCAATCCGGGAAGTGTATCGTTTTCCAGGGCTGGTGATGCTGGGATGGGATGGTCTTTTGCGGCTATTCGAGTGGCGCGAATGGCTGAGTTATTCGTTCGTTCCATTATTTGGGATAATATTTCAGCGCCCCAGCCCATAGTGCGTGTTCCTTCTTCAATGGTAATCAAATGTTTGGTTTGTCGAATGAAATCCATTAATGGCGTTATTTCAAATGGGGCTAATTGAGTGGGAACAATCAACTCGCAGAAGATTTCTTCTTCATAAGCGAGCTTGAGCATAGTTTGGCTTGCTAGTTCTGCCATATATCCATAAGCGATAAAAGTTAATTGGGGATCAGGAGCGCCGAGTAGAGTCAATCGATAGGTTGGATAGGAAGGATTTCCGGGAAGAAGCGTGCGGTCAAAATCACGGTTTACTGACTCATCGAAAAGGGATAATGGATATAACAATTTATGTTCAATGAACAAGATCGGATCTTCTTCGGAAAGGATGGCATCATAGAGTAATTTACCCGGGTCTGAAAAGGAATTCACTGCAACGACTTTTATTCCTGGAATACCAAGGAATATTTTTTCCAGAGTCTGGGAATGGGTTGGTCCGTAGCCGCGGTAACCACCCATAGGGGTGCGAATCACTAAGGGAACGCGCACTTGGTCATTGTACATCCAGCGGAACTTGGCAAGGTGATTGATCAGCTGGTCTGCAATCAATGGAATAAAATCACCAAACATGATTTCGACGATCGGATGTAACCCGCGCATCGCCATTCCGCTAGCTATCCCAACGATGCCGGCTTCTGAGATTGGACTGGTTAAAACCCGATCGGGGAAAAGCGTAGAAATTCCCTGCGTTACCTTGAATGCACCACCATAAGGGTCCAGTATATCTTCTCCGATGAGAAGCGCTTGGGGGTCATCGAACAAAGCTTGCTTTAATGCTCGATTGAGCGATTCAAGGACGGTTATCATGTTGTCGCAACCTTGGGAAGAGGGTCGTTGAGTGCATCCATAAATGCATTTTGGATTTGATCTCTTACCATATTTTCGATGGTCATCCGCTCATCCGGATTCAATCGAGCGCCATGTATTTGAATGGGATCAAATTGCGCCCGTATTTGCGCAAGGTAATCCGCTGGACGCGTGTCATCTCCTTTTGAATGGGGTGCAAACCGATAGGTGTGAAGGATCAGTGCTGCAGGAGATTCTGTATCACGAACATAATCCATCCATTTTTTTGCTGTTGGAGAAATGACTAAAACATCGCTTGTATCCAGTTCGCAATAGGGTATCTCAAAAGCAGAGAATCGGGCAGTAATGGATCCGGCTAAGCTCATATCAATTGGTGTTGTTTGAGCAATGCGGTTATTCTCCAAAACATATAAAATGGGTGCTTTCCATTTGCTTGCAAGATTAAAAGCTTCGTATATAACACCTTCTCCCAGCGTTCCATCTCCAAGAAAGGCTATTCCAATTGCTCCGCTGCCTTTGCGTTTTTCTGCTAAAGCCATTCCCGTAGCTATTGGCACTATCCCTCCCTGAATGCCATTTGAATAAAAATTTTTCCAGTGCAGGTGTTGGGAGCCACCCCTGCCTCCGCAAACACCACTTGCCTTTCCCATTAATTCGGCAAATAAGAGGTGTGGATCACCGCCATAGGCTAGAAAATGTCCATGCCCACGATGATTGCTAAAGACGATATCGTCTGGCGAAATATGCGATAGCACACCTACGGCATTGGCTTCCTGCCCGATATAGGTATGAGTTGTGCCAGGAAAAACCCCTTTGGGGAAATTATCTAAAACAGTTTCCTCAAAACAACGGATAAGAAAGAGTTTATGGTAAAGGGTTTGGTTATCCATGGATCTTGAATCTCGTTAGGGAAATTATAATCGGTTGGATAGATTAGAAGAACTGTTCCTGCAAAAATTGCTTTTTGGGTTTAACTCACTTGAACTATCAGTTTTCAACTCTTCTCCTCATTCTCCTGGTTTGTTCCCATGAACTCTTCGGCGGTGGCAAAACCCGGTTGATTGATTCCCTCCCTTTTTAATACTTTCCAGGCTGTGAGGGCGAGGATCTTTAGATCTAACCAGAATGACCAGTTATCCACATACCAGAGATCCAGGCGGAATTTCTCTTCCCAGGTTAAGGCATTGCGACCATTGATTTGTGCCCAGCCGGTTATACCAGGCAGGACATCATGGCGGCGGGCTTGTTCGGGTGTGTACCGTTCCAGGTATTGCATTAAGAGTGGACGAGGGCCAACCAAGCTCATTTCCCCGCGCAAGACGTTAAATAATTCCGGTAATTCATCCAAACTCGTAGCGCGCAAGAATTTTCCTAACCTGGTTAAGCGAAGTTCATCGGGCAATAGATTGCCATGCTGGTCACGTTTATCGTTCATGGTGCGGAATTTGTAACACATAAAAGGTTTTCCCTTATAGCCAGGTCTTAATTGGCAGAAGAAAAAGGGATAACCCATTGTGATCCAAACGATAAGCGCGATGAATATTAAAAGAGGCAAGAGAATGATGATTAAAACGATAGCGCAGAGCAGATCAAATAGTCGCTTAATGATAAAAGCAGTTTTTCTTTGGTAAGGCATCGGTATTCGCTATCCTTCTGAATACACAGGGCTGATAAACCTGATTAATGTTTGCAGGATTTCGAGCAGTGCATCTTGCCAATTCTCTACATTGGCGTAGGCAAACCAGATGGCAGTCTTCCCGATTCGAGCAGCTGGATGAAGGTCGGTTGACAGAGGGGGAATTTGTCCTTCGGGGAATTTCAGGGTTAGTTGACCATTTTCAATAGTAACCGCACTTAAACCGGCCTTTTGAGCTAACACTTTCACTTTCATCTGATAAAGTAAATTGCGAACCATATCGGGCAAGGGTCCGAAACGATCCTGAAATTCATCAGCTAACTGATCAATTTCGGCTAAAGACTGAAGATGTGCTAAACGGCGATATAAGCGTAACCGCATTGTTTTATCGGGAACATAATCGGCGGGGATGTTTGCGGGAATAGGCAGGTCGACATTTACCCCTAAACCGGCTTCATCTGAGACCACCGCCTCTTCAATTGGGGTGGTTGGGATGGCAGCCCCTTTCTTTAAACGGCGGATTGCGTCTGCCAAAAACCGCGTATATAGATTTAGTCCCACTGCGCTGACATGCCCGGATTGCCGGGTGCCGAGGATATCACCTGTGCCTCTAATTTCTAAATCACGCATAGCGATATTGAAGCCTGATCCTAATTGTGTATTCTCCGCGATGGTTTCCAGACGCTGTTGCCCCTCGATGGTGGGGTTCTTCCGACGATGGCGGAAGAAATAGGCATAGGCGCGTTGGGCGCCTCGCCCAACCCGCCCACGCAGTTGATAGAGTTGGGCTAACCCAAATGTGTCTGCTCGATCGACGATCAACGTGTTTGCGTTGGGAATGTCCAGACCCGATTCGATTATGGAAGTGGAGAGCAACACATCGACTTCACCATTACTAAATTGGCGCATTCGTTCTGCCAATTCCTGTTCGGGCATTTGCCCATGCGCAACCACAATTCTTGCTTCGGGAACAATTTGTTCCAGGTGATGAAGCATTGCATAGATGGTTTGAACACGGTTATGTACAAAAAATACCTGCCCCCCGCGTTCTAATTCGCGGATTATTGCGTTGCGCACCAAGTCAGGTGAGTAAGGACCGACATGGGTCAAGATAGGAGTGCGCTCTTCTGGTGGTGTGTTGATGGTGGAAATGTCGCGCACGCCACTTAATGCCAGATAAAGTGTACGTGGAATGGGGGTTGCGGTTAATGTCAGTACATCTACTTCGGTGCGCATTTTCTTTAGTTTTTCTTTGTGAATAACTCCAAAACGTTGTTCCTCATCAATGATTAACAACCCTAGGTCTTTGAATTGTACATCATTTGAAAGCAGGCGATGGGTGCCAATGATGATATCGATTTTCCCTAAAGCCAGTCGTTTGATAATGGCTTGCTGTTGCTGAGGGGTTCGAAAACGAGATAACATCTCCACTTCAACTGGAAATGGGGATAATCGCTGCCGAAAAGTTTCAAAATGCTGTTGGGCAAGGATGGTAGTGGGGACGAGGACGGCTACTTGTTTGCCATCCATGACGCATTTGAAAGCTGCCCTTAGCGCTACTTCCGTCTTTCCGTAGCCGACATCCCCACAAATAAGGCGATCCATCGGGCGGGAGCTTTCCATATCTGCTTTCACTTCTTTCAATACTTTGATTTGGTCTTCTGTTTCGATGTATGGAAAACTTGCCTCTAATTCTTCTTGCCAATGGGTGTCGGGTGAAAATGCGTGCCCTTCGATGACATTTCGTTTTGCATATAGTTCCAATAAATCTTGAGCAACCTCAACTACAGCCTCTTTTACATAATTTTTGACATTCCGCCATTCTGGGCTGCCAAGATGACTTAATGTTGGTTGCCTTCTATCTGAGCCGATATATCGGGAAACTCGATCGGCTTGATAGACTGGAACAAATAATTGCGCGTTATTGGCATACTCGATGCAAAGGTATTCGCGTTCAACATTTTCAATGGTGCGCGTGACCAGTCCGATGAAAATTCCTATCCCGTGATCAACATGGACGACATAGTCACCTGGTTGAAGATCGGTATATTCTCCCTCTGGATCAACGCTAAGAACCCGTTTGCGCTGGCGTACCTCTGGGGGACGGATGCCAAATATTTCGCTATCGGAGAAAACATGAAGGGGAGTTTGTTGTGGCGGATAAAATCCCCATCCCTCGGATATGCTCCCGGAAACAAAATGGATCAATTGTTCATGGGCGGCATGATGGACTTGTGGGATACCTTGTTCCTGCCACAATTCTTCTAAACGGGATTTCTGACGGGATACAATCCATATATTTGCGTGATTTTCGACCAGGTTTTGGAGATGTTGAATAAAAAGTTTCAGGCGTCCGCCAAAATGGTCTTCAGCAGTAAAGAGAGAAGCCAATTTTTGTTGATAGGAGTTTTCCTCTTCGTTTTCTAAACCGAGGTGAATCGTGTAATGGGTTGAGAGATTATCCTCGACTTCAGACCAGGATAAATAAGGGGGTGGAGTGTCCTCGCTGATTTTTCCTTCCCGAATTAAGTTGTGGCGTAATTCCATTGCTTTTTCATCGATCTCGATTGCGTTTTCTTGAATTGAATCAAGATTATCGAGGAGAACAATTGCGTTATTGGGAAGATAGTCTAATATACAAGCAGGAAATGGATGTAATTGGGGGAGGAAAAATTCATTGATTTCTTCACCATCCGGGATTGCCAATCGATTTTGATTCGACAATAAATATTCACGGGCGGGTGGAATAATTACCCTCCGGGTTGGTTGTGCTTCTTTTATCGTTCGTTGAGTAGATGGATCGAAGGAACGCAACGACTCGATCTCATCTCCAAAAAATTCGATTCGGATTGGATATACCAAAGATGTTGCCCAGATATCCAGAATTCCTCCACGGCGAGAGTACTGGCCTGGTTCAATGACAGTGTTGACCCGCTCGTAACCAATATCATTCCAAAACCGAGCTAGTTCATCGATGGATTGATTCATGCCAACTTTTATGGTTTTGGTTGCTTTCAGAAATTCTCGGCGCGGTATCGTACGAGTTAATATTGCCCGAATCGATGCAACGATGAAGGGAGGAGGCTCGGGCGGCGTTTCACCGGGGATCATCGAGCGCGCTAATTGCGCTAACACGGATAGCCGATCGCGCCGGACTTGATCGCCCCAGGCAATATTTTCGTAAAATAATGTATTTGGCTCTGCAAAAATAGCTCGATTCAGGTAAGGATTCCAAACGTTTAGCTCTTCCCATAAAGATAATGCCCGGTCATTACGATCCGTGATAAATAAAATGGGAACATTCATGCGCCGCTGAAGGGCAATCGCCAGCGGGAGGTGTACCGCGCGGCGCAGAGATAACCCATCGATTTGTTCTCGGTTTTGGATGGATTGGACTAAATCAGATAGATTATTTTCTAATCGTTGAAATAATTCTTCGAACATCATTGCAATCTCGGATTGCATAGCATATTAAGGGCTGGTTGAAAGAGGGGCGTTGTGCCGGTTCATCGCTTCATCTATCCCATATTGGATTGTATCGAGGAGCGCGTGAATAGCATGGTCGATGATAATGGGTAGGTGTTCTCTTTCCTGAGGGGTAAAATCCTCTAGGACGTAATTGGCGGCTTCTTTCTTTCCTGTTGGCCTTCCAATGCCAATGCGGAGGCGGGCAAATTCTTGAGTTCCAAGCCGTTCGATGATGGATTGCATCCCTTTATGACCACCAGAGCTGCCATTTGGGCGTAAGCGAAGAGTTCCAAAGGGTAAGTCAATATCATCGTAAACGACTAACAGGTTGGAAAGGGGTATTTTATAGTAACGAAGAAGCGCAGCCACAGATTTGCCAGAGAGATTCATATATGTTTGTGGTTTGGCAAGGATCACATTCGCATCTGCGATTTTGACTTTTAGGATAAACGCTTGATGTTCCAAACGATTGAATGTTTGAGACTGCTGGCTGGCGAACTGATTTAGCACCATGAAACCAATATTATGGCGATTTAGCGCAAATTCTTTTCCTGGGTTACCCAAACCAACAATCAGGAAATTGCGCTGATCCATTTGATTCGGATTATGTTCGGCAAGAACCATTTCTAACGCGATCCTCTCTGAATCAAAACATAACTGATACCCGCTAAAAAGAGCCCCATTACAACGATGATCCCCCATATTGCATTACGAATTAAGTCGGATGATTGGATTGTTGCGGGATTGGTGGGGAAAGGTGTGGGAGTAAGAGGAAAACTATGCTGCGGCGTTGGAACGCGCGCTGTGCTGACTTCGCTGCGGGTGGATAGGGGTGCAGGTGTATCGGTTTCGATTGCGGAATAATTGCGTACTCTAATCCCTTCGACCGTATAAGTGAAGACCTGATTCGTTTTGGTAGTAACCGTTAATTTGAGAATGTAGATGTTATCGGTGATAGTAGAAGTATCCCAAGTAGCGAGGAGATCATTTACCACACCCTGGTCACTTTCAGCAATAGGGAACCAGGTATTGGTAGGGTTAGCCTGGTAAGCGAATTCGAGGGTAGCGTGAGAGAAGTCATGGATATTAGTACTTCCGGTAATTTTGACTAATCCTTGTACAGCCTGGTTTGGTTTCGGGTAAGAGATAGAGATATGGGAAACGAAAGCGGCGGGGCTGCTATTGCGCATAGCCATTATATGATGAGAGAGTCCGGAACCATTAAATAAACCAAAAATGACCACAACCATGAACATTTCCAGCATATGCAACATACGAACCTATAGTTTAACATGGAGATTAAAAGGATGCAACCTTTTTATTGTTATTTGTTGTTGTTCAGCGAAAATGTCAACTTTTTGCAAACCTTTGTTATGTGTGGTAAACTCTTAATCATAAGGTGAAACATGGCACAGACGAGAACCGAGCTGATTGTTGCACGATTACGGGAAATGCAAATGAATTCCCCGGAAATTGAAGCTTCCGCTGTGGTTTCCACGGATGGTTTAATTATCGCTTCTGCTTTGCCTGCAGATGTAGAAGAAGATCGTTTATCTGCCATGTCTGCTGCCATGATCGGATTAGGGGAACGAATCGCCGAAGAATTAAATCGGGGAAAGTTAGAACAAATTTATATCCATGGAACTAATGGGTTTGTGATATTGACATCCATTGGCAATTCAGCGGTTTTATCGGCATTGGCGCGGAATAATGCGAAATTGGGCTTGATTTTTCTCGAATTACAGCGTGCCGTGCGAGATTTGGAGCGATTAGTGGAATGAATGGGCTTGACTGCTTTTAAAAATAACAGCGTGGGGAGAAATGCCTAAATGGCTTTCTCCCCACGACTTTTGTAATTTGTAAATGGAGGTATTATGGAAGAATTATCCCAAACAAAATATATCTTTTTTACCGGGGGGGTTGTCAGTTCGGTTGGAAAAGGTGTCACTGCAGCTGCTCTGGGAAGATTGTTAAAGGAACGCGGTTTTAAAGTGGCGGTTCAGAAATTAGACCCATACATAAATGTAGACCCGGGGACGATGAGCCCCTATCAACATGGTGAAGTATTTGTCCTCGATGATGGTGCCGAGACCGATTTAGATTTAGGTCACTATGAGCGATTTATTGACGTGCGCCTTAATCGGGTTTGCAACGTGACTACGGGCCAAGTGTATGCGGAAATTATCACCAAAGAAAGACGGGGAGATTTTCTTGGCGGTACGATTCAGGTCATCCCGCATATCACGAATGAAATCAAGCGACGGATTGGTTTAGTGGCAAAAACAACGGGAGCAGAGATTGTATTAGTTGAAATTGGAGGTACGGTAGGAGATATCGAATCGCTTCCGTTCTTGGAGGCGATTCGCCAAATGCGTACCGATTTGGGAAGAGAAAATAGCCTTTATATTCATGTCACCTGGTTGCCTTACATTGGTGCGACCAGTGAGCTCAAAACAAAACCCACCCAACATTCTGTCCGTGAATTGCGATCGATTGGTATCTCTCCGGATATCATCGTGCCAAGATCCGATTACCCACTGGAAGATGGCATTTGCGAAAAAATAGCGCTATTTTGTGACGTGGAGCGGAAAGCTATCTTTCCAATGGTCACCACTCCAATCCTGTATGAAGTTCCACTAATCTTGGAAAAGATGGGAGCTGGGGATTATGTCCTGAACCGGCTTGGACTGAAAGCCCGTCAAAAACCAGATTGGAGTGAGTGGGAAACATTAATCGCAAAAGTAAAACAACCGAAACCGGTGGTAAAGGTGGCTTTGGTGGGGAAATATGTAGAATTACATGATGCTTATATGAGCGTGCGTGAGGCGTTAAAACATGCGGCTCTTCATGTTGGTGTGGAAGTAGACTTAGCCTGGGTCCATTCCTCAGATCTCGAGAAAGGGAAGGGCTGGGATGTGGTGAAATCGGCGGATGGCATTATTATCCCTGGTGGTTTTGGCAGCCGCGGAACGGAAGGAAAAATCCAAGCGGCGCGCTATGCTCGTGAAAATAAAATCCCTTACCTCGGTTTGTGTCTGGGTATGCAATTGATGGTGGTGGAGTTCGGGCGTTATGTTTATGGCACCGATCAAGTAAATTCAACCGAATTTGATCGGTCTACTTTACAGCCGGTGATCGATCTAATGCCAGACCAGCGGGATATCGCCGATATGGGTGGAACGATGCGGTTGGGTTTGTATCCATGTAAATTGATACCAGGTACAAAAGCAGCTTCAGCATACGCCGAATTTACTCAAGATAAAATCGTTTACGAAAGGCATCGTCATCGTTTTGAATTCAATAACGCTTATCGAGAAGTATTCCAGAACGCCGGCATGGTATTTTCTGGTTTGTCGCCAGATGGAAGATTGGTCGAAATTGCTGAGATCCAAGATCATCCGTTTATGGTTGGTACCCAATTTCATCCTGAGTTCTTATCCCGTCCGAATCGACCTCATCCTTTATTTGTCGGATTTATACGCGCTGTCAAAGAAAGGGCGGATGAAAAATCAGGTGAGTTGGAGATGAACTCTGCAAATGAGGATTAAGGTTGCTCGTCAACTTGCGTTTCGACTGGACGGATAACCTCATCGATGGAAACGCTCTCGCGGCGCATTCCTGGTGCTGGTGTGGCACAATATGGACAAAGGTTCCAGGATAATTCGAGTAGTTTGCCACAATGGTGACATGCTTTTTTCAACCGGGTGTGACAGCTTGGACAAACGAGCCAGTCTTCTTTCACTTTTCGTCCACAGCCTGGACAAAGTTCTGGCTCTTCAATCGCTTGCAGCAACGCTTCTTCCTCCAAGGATTGTTGGTATTCTTCTTCAAGCGTGTTAGATGGTCTGAGAATAAGATAAATGACGATGCCGGGTAAGAATAATATCGCAACCACTAGAATGGCTAGAATACGCGCTAATGGATCATGGGTTCGATGGCGGATGTCTCGATAAGTCCAGATTACCAAACTGAGCCACAAGGCTGCAATGAATGCCCCTCCCCAAGCGGTGAGGATGAGGATAAGATTGCGAAAACTATTTGCATCCAAATTCATGAGAGATACCTCTTGAAGCGATTATAGCATGAAAGCTATTTTATCAGAGCCGACAATCAAAACTGTGCAGTTTTTATGCCATTGAACAAGGAGAAGGATATGGTTGATTCTGGGGTAATTTTTCGTATCACTGATATTCCAAAATCGGACCGCCCAAGGGAACGATTGGCGGAACGTGGTGCAAGCGCATTGAGTAATTCAGAGCTATTGGCAATTTTGCTGCGCACGGGTGTAACTGGTGAAAATGCATTACAGGTTGGGCAGCGCTTGTTGAGAGATTTTCATGGAATTATTGGCCTGCATCGTGCTTCTTTTATGGAATTGAGTGATCAACGAGGAGTGGGTGTTGCAAAAGCAGCCCAAATAAAAGCTGCTTTGGAATTAGGCAACCGTATGCGCCTTGAATCGGATGAACGTCCTGTTATTCAAAGCCCGCAAGATGCTTTTGTTTTGGTAGATTATGAAATGAGCGGGTTAGAACAAGAAGAGCTGCGGGTTCTTATCCTTGATACCCGCAATCATGTTTTAGAAATAAAGCCGATCGTGCGGGGATCTCTAAACTCTGCCCAGGTGCGGATTGGAGAGCTTTTCCGCGAAGCAATTCGTCTAAATGCCGCGGCAATTATTGTGGTGCACAATCATCCTAGCGGTGATCCTACGCCGAGCGCTGATGATGTTGCATTAACCCGCGCCATCATCCAGGCAGGACAGTTGCTGGATATTCAGGTTTTAGATCATATTATCGTTGGTCGTAATCGTTATGCATCCCTCAAAGAACGAGGTTTAGCCTTTACATAATTTTTTATGCAGTGGATCGAACGCGAAAATCAGGGAATTCGCCATTTGCTGGTAACCAAACGAATTTTACATTCGTGACATGCGCCGAACGAGGTCCGATTTTGAGGGCGGTTAACAATTGCTCTAATTGTTCCCGTTTTCCTTCGGCAACCACCTCAACGTTTCCTTCCCAAGTATTGCGAACCCAGCCGGTTAGATTAAGTTGGGCAGCCTGTCTTTGGACAAACATCCGAAAACCGACACCTTGAACAACACCTTCAACGAGGGCGTGCAAGCGGGCATTTGTTTCTTCCGTCATGGTTCCTCCTGTGAATGGCGGTGATGCTGGAATAAAGTCGATGACAAAAGGAATGGGATAAGCAAAATAATGGTTAAAACTGCTAACCAGGGTGCAAAATTATTGAAGACGAAATTCAGCGGAACGACACCGTATTGCTCTTTCAACCATTTTTGGGTTAGATCAGTGAGAGTTAACCCATATGTTGTTTGAAGAGGGGCTACGCAGTCCTTTGCATTTTGGTAGGCATGGATTAATGGGATTAATTTTTGAGAACCATAGGAGTGGATTAAGAATTGGACGAAGTCACCAGACTGCGCATAGGCAAGATATACATTACTAATATCTTGAGGGAAACTGGTACACATATCTGCGAAATCAAGCAAAGAATGGTCATGCACGGCATTTTGTAAAATGGAATAATATTCAGGATTGGGTGATAATTCAGCAGAGGTCGCCAACCCTTCGTTCAACCAAACTGGGAGCTGGTTATAACTCTCGGGAGATAATTGCCAGAGGATGATGTGCATTAATTCGTGGGGGATTTGCCGTTTTAATTGCACAATTTCATCTGCCGGGTTTGATAAGGAAAGCAGGATTACATGTGCTCGCGGTTCAACATGGGCAGCCATCCAGTTGGCTTGGCTTAATGGGTATGCTTCTCTGAGATCGCCGGGAGAATTATAGATGTAAATGTCAACAGGTGGTATGGACGGGGCTGGCAAAATCGTCTGGATTTTCTGGATTGCTTGCTGCAAAACAGGAATCACCGTATTCTCCACATCGAGTCGCTTATCTCGAAAATGGATCAGGAAAGTGTCCATGGATGTGGTTTCCCAGCCTTTTCTGTTATCCAGATAGCGCAATTCATCGGTTGGTGAGGTCAGGTTTGTGCCATCGTTTAATTCCACTTCAACCCAATATTCAATGATGGAAAAAGGCAAGATAGGGTTAGAGCCGAGATCAAAAGGCTGTGTAAATTTCTGTTCTTTGTCTATCTTAATAGGGGTTTTAATGATCTCTGTATTGTTTGTTTTTATCAATAAATTAGCTTGTTTTATGGGTAAAGGAGGTGTGATTTTTCCTTGAAAATTAATCATCCTTTCAAATTCATAGGATGTTTCGGAGTGTAATTCAATGGAGAGGGTTTGGGAGAGAGCTGGTTGAGCAGCGAATTGCATCAAGCATATAAGTAAAACGACCAAGCTTAATAGTTTACGCTGCATTTCAAAAGGGAAATTAATATCCTGTATTATTCATCGTCATCATCAAGATGGAGATCGAGTAAATCGTCGAGATCTTCATCATCAAATATATCGTCTTCTGCTTCATCCTCCTGATAATGAAGATGCCCTTCTTCATCAATATCCATGAGGGTGAAAAAACCAACATCATTGGTAAACGCTAAATTATCTAGGGCATCTTCAAGGAAATTGAGCTCCTCATCGTCCTCTGTGTTATTGTACAGTTCCATGAAAAGGTCTTGAACATCCTCTCCGCCTATTTCCGAAAGGGACCAGATTGCCGCTTGACGGACATTCTCGTCATCGTCATTAACCAATTTGAACAATAAATCTCGGCACGATTTTGCTTCTAAACCGCCGGCTGCCCGGGCTGCCTCCATACGGACTTCAGCATCCTTGTGATCCAGCATCTTTTCTACATATGGAAGCCAGACCGAGTTTGCTGAGCGTCCCATGGCAAATAAAGCGCTGACGAGTAGATCGCGGTTGCCTGAATGATATGCTTCATCGAGAAAATCGTCTACTTCTGGGCGGCTTGAAAATCCGAGAGCCTCCAATGCCCGCCGGCGAACTAACAGTGTATCGTTGCCACGATAGACAGAAATTAATTTCTCCTCAATCTCGTGAAGGATTTTTTCCTTTAACTCCTCTATTTCACCTAGATAAACAAATTGCCCAAGTGAAGTGGCAGCATTCGCCCGCACCTCTTCGGAATTATCGGACATGAGCATCTCTAACAATTTTGGGATGATGGTTGTATCCTCGCTTTCCCATAAGTTACGAATTGCTAAGGCGCGGACATGTTCGTTGGGATCCTCGAGGGCGAATTTACCTAAAGCGGTAAATGAAAGTAAGGTATCATCTGCTGCCATCAGTTCTGTATCTTCTAATAAAGCTTGGCGGCGCCAGTCGGGAATTTTATGCCAAATCTTTTTGATTTTTGCTAAATCGCTATCGCTAAGATCGGATAAGCGATAGATATATTTTGCTTGAACTGGGTTTTCAGTATCGAGCAAAGTATTAATTAATTCGTTAATAGTTATCTTCTTATTCATCTATTTGCTCTCTTAGAATGGTAATTTGACGGGTGAAACAAAATCCATGATGTTGATGTAGACCAATAATGCCAGTAACAAAACAAAACCTACCATGTGGATAGCGTTTTCATATTTTGGTGGAAGGCGCCGGCGGGTGATGATTTCGAAGCTGGTGAATAAGAGACGCCCACCATCTAAGGCAGGGATCGGGAATAGGTTGAGCACACCTAAAGACATCGTGATCATGGTGAAAAATGAAAAGGGGTCTTGAACTTGTTGGTAGATATCATACATGCCTTTATAACCAACCGGGCGTGCCATTTCCGGTGAAATTTGCTTTGTCATAAGCATTTTCGGCAGCGAAAACAACATGGCAACATAATTGAATGAAGCCTGTACACCACGTGGGATTGCTTTAATCACCGTGGTTGGGCGTGTATCCACCCCCATTAGGATCCCAATTGCACCTTGATCAGGTGGAGGTGGATTGCGAGGAGTAAGTGTGGTAGAAAAATTCTTTCCATTTCTTTCATACACTAAAGTGGTTGGTTCACCTAAACGCTGATAGATTAAATCGTGCAGCTTATCCACCGAATCCACTTTATTGCCCTGTACTTCCAGGATGATATCGCCGGTTTGCAATCCTGCTTGCGCAGCTGGAGAACCGGGAGCAATACCTAATACTTTCACCCGATTCGGAAGCGGTTCACCGGCTTGGTAGAAGACCAGAACTGATAAGATAATCCCGATTAATATGTTCGTGATCGGCCCTGCGCTGATGACGGCAAATCTCACCCATGGATTGGCGGCGGCTAAACCACCGGGAACTTCGGGATCGTTTTCCCCTTTAATACGTACAAAACCGCCCAATGGGATCCAATTTAAAGTGAACTCTGTCCCTCCCGCTGTAAAGAGCTTCAGGATGCGCGGAGGAAAGCCGATGCCAAATTCCTCTACATCCACTTTTAAGAGTTTTGCCGCGAGAAAGTGACCAAATTCATGGAAAATGATCAGGAGAGCAATACCACCAATAAAAGTCAATAATTGAAAATTCATATTTCAGTTTCTCTTTATAGAATATTCATCCAGCCTAAAACAAAATAATTTTGATAAACCAATTATATCCTGATTAAATAAAAAAAGAGACAGTAACTTTTGAAGTGACTTTCTTTAACTTAATAAATGGGCTGCGTCCCCAGGGCCGGATAGGATCACGGTTTTGACGCCATCTATTAATGTGAGACGTTCCTGCACTATTCCGGCATCCTTTTTCAAGCAAATAACATGAACGCTAGCGCCAGCATCAATTGTGTAAAAGAGAGATAAGCCTTCTGACCGCCACTTACGCACTTGTTGAATCACGGCGATCGTTGGTGGCTGCCAATAGAATAATGGCGGGCGGGATGTCATCATTACTGAGTGCATGAGATTGGTATCGAGTTCTGCCACATCCGTGAGTTGGATAAAATCTCTCTCGATTATGGCAGACCGACAAACTTCGATGCGGGAACGGGCTGTCTCGACTCTGATTTTTTGGAAGGGGCTGGTTTGTGCTAAACGATGTCCCTCTAAAGAAGAAATGATTTTTGGTTCATCGCCGATTACTGCTATGCAATCTATCAAATCCCAATGAGCCGGCGGGGCAAAACTTTCGGCATATGAACTGGAGTGATCATAACCGGCATGCCAGTGGACGAACCCCGCTGGAATTGAGCGACAAGCTGAGCCAGAGCCGAGTCGAGCGATGCGAGAAAGCTCTTTTAGATCGGGCTCCAGCTGAAATACTTTTGCAGCTGCCAGTGTGAGCGCTGCAAAAGCGGAAGCGGAGGAGGCAATTCCGGCTGCGGTAGGAAAATTGTTTTCACTGATAATTCGGCAGCAGGTTTTAATCCCACTGTGATTACGAAAATAATCGAGGAATCGTTGTACACGAAGTGTAGCAGCGTTATCTGCCAGCTGGTTGTTGAGGATAAGGACATCGTGGTTTAATTCAGGATCAAGAATTACTTGTGTTTTTGTAATGAGCGAACCTAAATTCATCGAGATGGAATCTGCTGAGGGAATATGAAGTGTTTCATCCTGGTTGCCCCAGTATTTGATCAACGCAATATTGGGGTGAGCGATTGCGGTTGCGGAATAATTGGATAACATAATAAGGAATTATAGTTGAAGTATGGCAAAGGTGTTAACAGTGTTATCGGATTTTATGAAAAATAGGAATTACTCAATGCACCCGTCATTGTGGAGGAGCGTACTTTGCGGCAGAAGCAATCTATTTGCCTGAGAGGGAGACTGCTTCACTTCGTTCGTAATGACCACTACCAAACTCTCATTGAGATGAAGCATTCGTTGTTACAGAAGCAATCATTAACCCGATGGGGAAATGGCGAGTGCGGCACAGCCATCACCGGCGCCGGTCGGGAGATAGCTTCACAAACTCGCTATGATGTCGCTTCTTATAACACCCTGTCAATAGAGGCGAAGTAGTTATAAATATCGAGAAGTTCTTGAAAAGACTCAAATCATCATACTAATCATCCTATTGACTATATTAATCATGTCAAATATCAGTTTACTTTTGGGAATAATTCGTTTATACTAATTAATAAATTCGGTGATGGTTTACTCTTAGCGGTTTTGGTTTCCTTTGGATAACACCGTTGGAGGAGTGCATGATTATCCATCCCAAATATAAACCAGTGTTCCAGGTGCGATTATGGGTGGTAATTGCAAAAAAGTTTCCTATTGATCACTTCAATTTTCATAACCAATGGCATATATTGAAAGGAGGTGAAATATAAGGTTACATAATATTTAAATTTTTTATTTAGCATATCCTATCAGACTAACAATTATGGAGAAGGAGATTATGAAGAAAAACTATTTACTCATCCTAATATCTGTATTGTTAATTGGTGCTTTTATGTTATCGGGGTGTGCGAAAAAAGCTCCCCAGACGATCAAAATCGGCGTAAATGCTGAGCTAACGGGGGACATTCCAAAAGTAGGGGAAGGTTTAAAGTATGCTGCGCAGATGTGGTTAGAGGATGTCAATGCAGCCGGTGGTCTGGAAGTAGGAGGGAAAAAATATCCAGTCGAATTAGTCATAGAGGACAATGAAGCGAAGGCAGAATCCGCTGCGGCGGTAAACACAAAATTAATTACCCAAGATGAGGTTTTGATTATCATTGGTCCTAATGCTTCAAAAATGGCTGTTCCAGCTGGTGAAATTGCGAATAACAATGAAACTCCAATGATAAGCCCGTGGTCAACAAATCCTAACACAACCAAAGACCGTCCCTGGGTATTCCGTGCTTGTTTCTTGGATCCTTTTCAAGGACCCGTTGTAGCGAATTTCGTGACACAGGAATTTGGTTTCACGAAAGCGGGTGTGTTATATGATGTAGCGAGCGATTATTCAAAAGGGTTGGCTGAATTCTTCAAAGAAGCATGGGAAAAACAACACGGCGCAGGATCGGTAGTTGCATTTGAAAGTTTTACGACCAAAGATACTGATTTTAGTGCCCAACTGACCAAAATTAAAGATTCTGGCGCTGAATTCCTCTTCACACCTCAATACTACAATGAAGTTGGCTTGATAGTAAAACAAGCACACCAACTTGGTTTTAACAAGCCCATTGTTGGGAGCGATAGTTGGGGTTCAGCAGAATTAATTAATTTATGCGGATCAGATTGTTATGGTTTGTTCTTTAGCACGCACTATGCCGCAGCTGGCGCAACCGGAAAAACAAAAGAATTCATCGACCGATACAAACAGAAATATGGTTATGTTCCGGATGATGTAGGCGCTTTATCTTGGGATTCATTTGGTCTTGCACAAACGGCGATTCAGAATTGTGGCAAGATAACCGGTGATATTAAGGTCGATAGGAAATGCGTTCGCGATGCACTAGCTCAAATTAAAGAATTTGACGGTATCACTGGTAAGATGGACTTTACACAGGGCAACGACCCAATTAAATGTGCGGTCATCGTGAAAATTGACGATCAAGGTCAATTCACTTTCTACAAACAAGCTTGTCCATAACCAGCTTAACCGCACCAAAATGCAAAACCGTTTTGATCAGGAAAGTGTTTAAAGCAAAATTTAGGTGGACAGGTGAACTGCCTGTCCACCCCATCCTATTGTTAGAAGGAGCAGCCCATTATGGCGTTCTTTTTACAAAATGTGGTTAACGCTTTACAGTGGGGGAGCTTTTACGCTCTGATTGCCTTAGGGTATTCCATGGTTTATGGTGTGTTGATGTTATTTAACTTTGCCCATGGGGATATCTTTATGACCGGCGCCTACATCGGTTTCTTTGTTGCCACTGGATTTATTGGATTGAGTGCTGCTGGTATCTTGGTTTTACCCAATTGGCTGATTTTGATTCTCACGATTTTGCTCTCAATGTTTTTAACCTCCTTCGTCGGAATGGCTGTTGAGCGCATAGCTTATCGGCCATTACGGAAAGCACCGCGAGCGTCTGCTGCTATCACTGGCTTAATGGTGGGCATTATCCTTGAAACCGGTAACCTCGCCATTTTAGGCGCACGGCGACAAAAATTCCCTGAACTAATCGTATCGCAAACCTATGAAATCGCCGGCGTTAGTATAACGAACACAAAAATTATGATTGTACTGGTTTCTATTGGCTTGATGATAGCGTTGAACTTTTTCGTACGGCGGACAAAATGGGGAATGGCGATGCGTGCTATGGCGTATGATTTTTTCATTGTTCCTCTGATGGGTGTTTCTATCAATTTGATTGCCGCTCTTACATTTGGCTTGGGTTCTGCCTTAGCTTCTGCGGCAGGAATCCTGTTTGGAATAGCTTATCCCGTCCTGGATCCATATATGGGTATCTTATTTGGATGGAAAGCATTTGTGGCAGCAATTTTAGGGGGTAGAGGTTCCGTATTAGGTGCTGCAATGGCTGGTTTTCTATTGGGATTTATTGAAATCTTTGTGGCAACCATTTTCCCATCCACATTAAGGGATTTAATCGCTTATTCAATTATCCTCCTCATATTGACGTTCAAACCGCATGGCTTCTTTGGAGAGCCATACAGTGCCCAATTGCGTCTATGAGAACTTAACTATCACTGGTTTATTGAAAGGAAACATTATGACGGCTGTTAGCGATTCATACCCTAGACAAAAAAAGTGGTTTAGTAGCTTAGCGGAACAGTGGAATAAGTGGTTTAGTGATGTACCGATGATGGCCTGGTTGATTGGTGGATTGTTTTCTGCCATTTTAGAGCATTTTATCGGAAATCCATTCGCCCAATTGATCGGAATGCCTAAGGCTCCAGTTTTGTTTGGCTTTTTAATTGCATTAAAGACGCCCATCCTAATTCCCCCCGCAATCTTGTATAACATTGTGATTTATGCTATCCCAGTTTTAGCCGTTGCAAGGGCATTAGGAAACCTTAGTAACCGGGTCGCGCAATGGATGATGGATAAATCGATAGTTTTTTCAACCATAGTACATATCATTTTATTGTATCTGACTCTACAAGTTTGGGCTGATCTGAGTGATTACCGAGTGCTGGTACTGAAACTTACCCTAATAGCGATCATGGTTACGCTCAGTTTGAATGTCGTAAATGGTTATATGGGTGAATTTTCATGTTCCCACCCCGGTTTCATGGCATTAGGTGCTTATGCAGCTTCCGTATTGAGTATTATTTTATTTGTGAATAATGATTTGTTCGGATCGCTTCACTTGCCAGCTTTCCTTGCCCCGTTTGTCTTTCCGTTTATATTGATATTGAGCGGTTTGATTTCTGCAGTGGGAGCTTTACTGGTGGCTGTTCCTTCATTCCGAACCAGAGGGGATTATTTGGCGATTATCTCTCTGGCATTTACTTTTATTATTAAAAGTTTATTCGAAAACTTAGAGGTATTTGGTGGGCCACGTGGACTGAGCGGTCAACCAGATTTATCCACTTTACCAGTTGTATTTATTTGGGCAATGATTTGTATCTGGATGATTAATAATTACGTAACCTCAACTTTTGGAAAAACAATGAATGCAGTGCGAGATGGAGAAATGGCAGCCGATGCGATGACGATCAACACGCGTAGGACAAAAATGGTCACGTTTCTTTTCGCTGCATTCTGGGCGGGGGTTGCCGGGGGTTTACTGGCGCATGTTTTGCGTTATGTCAATCCAAGTTCATTCGGCATTCAAAAGCTTGCTGAAGTTTTGGCGATGGTCTATTTTGGCGGATTGAATTCTGTGGTTGGATCGATTGTTGGGGCGGTAGGGATGAATCTGCTTAGTGAAGCCTTACGTCCATTGGAAATTTACAAATGGATTATCATACCAATCATGATCATCCTCATTATGATCTATCGTCCAACAGGATTAATTGCTTTTCGAGATTTCGATATTAAAAAATTAATCCGCCCAAAACAGAAAAAAGGACCGGAGGCGTAGCATGGCACTTCTCGAAGTTAAGAATATGACTCATTACTTTGGCGGTCTGCGGGCGGTTCATGATTACAACCTTTTCATAGAAGCAGGCCAAATCCGGGGATTGATTGGACCAAATGGTGCTGGTAAAACCACTATTTTCAACCTCATTACCGGCATTTACCGCCCTTCAGAAGGTACGATAACCCTGGCAGGAGAAAATCTGGTTGGGTTAGAACCGTACCAAATTGCTGCAAAAGGGCTAGGACGGACTTTCCAAAATCTCCAGCTATGGCGACACATGTCAGTGTTAGATCATGTTCGTCTTTCTCAGTATTCAAAAATTAGTTATGGAATAACCGGTGCTTTCTTTGGCACCTCATTGCGGCATAAGCAAGAGAAAGAAATTGAAGAGAAGGCATATCATTTATTAGAATTGGTGGGTATTCGCCACTTTGCAGATCAAATCGTCACCAATTTACCGTATGGCGCCCAGCGGCGAGTCGAATTAGCGCGTGCTTTAGCCTTGGATCCAAAAATCTTATTCTTGGATGAGCCAACCGCGGGGATGAATCCAGAAGAGTTGATTGAAATGATGGATATTGTCCGCCATGTCCATGAACAATTAGGGTTAGCAATTTTTGTCATTGAACATCGCATGAAAGTGGTGATGGATTTGTGCGAACGGATACAAACCTTAGTTTTTGGAGAAGTTGTTGCTGAAGGAACACCTGAGGAGATTCGCAACAACCCGGTCGTCATTGAAGCCTATTTGGGCAAGGAGGTAGAAGCGTGATGTTGCTCGACATAGAAAATTTACGTGTCTCGTACGATCGGATTAAAGCTCTGCATGGGATTAATTTCAAAGTGGAAGAAGGGGAGATCGTCTGCATTATTGGCGCGAATGGCGCTGGGAAAAGCACGACATTGAGGGCGATATCGCGCTTAGTAGATGTCGAAGAAGGTACAAAGATGACCTTCGCGGGTAAGAATTTATTAGACTATACCGCTGATAAAGTTGTAAGCGAATTAGGCATCTCGCATGTACCAGAAGGCAGGCGACTATTTGGAAATTTAACCGTACACGAGAATTTGCAATTGGCTGCGTTTGCCCGCAAAGATCCGAAGGGGATCGAAGAAGATATTGAGCGTGTTTTTACAATTTTCCCCCGTTTGCGAGAACGCATCAATCAAAAAGCGGAAACCCTAAGCGGTGGTGAACAGCAAATGTTAGCTGTTGGAAGGGCATTGGTGAGCGGAAAGAAGATGATGCTGTTAGATGAACCATCCATGGGGTTAGCACCGCTAATGATGATGAATGTATTTGATGTTTTAAGGGAGATTAATCAGCGTGGTACGACTATTCTGTTAGTAGAGCAGAACGCCCGTCTGGCTCTGAAATTTGCCAGCCGAGGCTATGTTTTGGAAAACGGGAATCTGGTTTTGGAAGGGAAATCCAAAGATTTATTGGAGAACCCGGATGTAAAGAAGGCTTATTTAGGAGGGTAACGGATTTTCTGTTATTGGGATAGAAGCAGGCAGTTTTCAAATTTGGAGGGGTTTCGATATGTAGCTACTGCTACTTAACCCGCGAATATTGTTGGTTGAGCCTATCGAAACCCCCGTTCGTTGAGCCCTGTTGAAACCACCGTTGGTTGAGCCCGGTCGATACCACACGGGATTGGTCTCGATACGCTGCTCCTAATGAACGTTCGCAGCTATTCGCCCAGTGGCAATCTGTATTAACCTATCCCTTCACTCTACTATCATCGGGTATAATGTTTTCAATTGACCCATGTCTCGTTCTGCAATTTATGTTATTGGCCATATTAATCCGGATACCGATACCATTGCATCAGCAATAGGTTATGCATGGCTTTTAAATCAGCGCGATGGGGTGGAGACCATTGCAGCGCGGGCAGGTGCACTCAATCCACAAACTGCTTGGGTATTGAAACGATTGCAACTTGATCCGCCAATGTTATTAACGGATGCATCCCCGCGCTTTGAATCTGTATCCCAAAGACTGGACACGATCCTGCCCGATAGTCCGCTAAGTGAAGCGTGGACATTGGCTGCCCGCACCGGAGGGTTGGCTCCGATTGTAACCAATGAGGGAAAGCCGTATGGGTTGATCAGCGGTTTTAGTTTATTTGGTTTTCTCATTCAGATGTTAGGTCCAAAACCAATTTTGACAGAGAATAATTTAGCCGATGTGATGTCTGCACCATGTCGGGAAGCGGCAGACACAGCCGTTCCAAAATTTCTCGCAAATGCGTTCATCCGTGATGCGATTAACCGGATCCTGCGTGATGAGTATGATGATTATTTTATCGTTGATGAACAAAATTTATATCATGGCATTGCCCGTCAACGTGATTTGCTCAACCCACCCCGTTTGAAGGTTATTTTGGTGGATCACAACGAACCGCGCCAAGCGATTGCCTCGTTGGAAGAAGCTGAATTAATCGAAATCCTTGACCACCATCGCCTTGGTAACCCTTACACACATACACCCATCCGTTTTAGCGTCGATATTGTTGGGTCGACCTCGACTTTAGTCACCGAGCGGACTGTGGAGGCGGGCTTATCCCTCCCGCCGGCTTTAGCCGGTTTATTGCTTGCGGGGGTGCTTTCCGATACATTACTATTAAAGTCGCCAACCACAACAACACGAGACCGTCTGGCTGTTGAAAGGCTTGCACGTTGGGCATTTTCAGGTGGTTCACCTCTAAAAGATGAAACGGTGGAAAGCTTCGGAAAAGCTGTTTTATCCGCGGGGGTCGGGTTAACCGAGCGAGATCCGTATGAAATCGTCAATACGGATGTAAAAGCATACGAATCCGCTGGTTTCAAATTTGCGATTGCTCAGGTAGAAGTAACCGATTTAGTGAGCCTGACAGAAAATTTATCTGCGTTACAAAAAGCATTGAATGATATGCACGAGCGAAAGAATTTGGATTTTGCAATTTTGTTGGTCACCGATGTTGTGCGCGGTGCCAGCCGATTGCTCTTGAGCGCTGGATCGCCACCAGTATTGGATTATCTACCCTATCCGGTATTAGCGGATGGAACCCGTGATGCACCTGGGGTTGTCTCCCGAAAAAAACAATTACTTCCGGTTGTGTTAGGTTTGCTGGAAGGATAGGGTTGATTAATTTTCCCCAGCGCTTTGGTTGAGATAAACTCTTGGCACCCGTTTCCCAATACCGCAAACTACTTCGTAATTGATAGTACCCCACGCGGCTGCAACTTCCTCAGCGGAAAGATGGTTTGAATCCTGATAGCCAATTAAAACCACCTCATCGCCTGCTCGAGCATCAAGAACAGCATCGAGTTGTACCATGCATTGATCCATGCAAACCCTCCCAACAACAGGTACTTTGATACCATGTATCAAAGCCTGGTTATTTTTCCAGCGGCGGAAACCATCGGCATATCCTACTGGCAGGGTTCCAATCCTCTCTTGTTTTGTAGTGGTATAAATATGACCATAGCTGATACCGCGGCCCGCCGGCAGTGTTTTCACATGGCTTAATACGGTTTTCCAAGTGAGCGCTGGTTTAAAATTCTCTGGCAATGGAGCAGCGCTCGAAGGGTGTAAGCCATACATGGCGATGCCTAACCTGACCATGTCAAAAGCAGGAAAGTTTGGTGAGATCGTGGCAGCAGAATTGGATGTATGGATTAGGGTGTTTTCGGTACGAAATCTCTCGATAGTTTTTAGGGATTGCTGAAAGACTTCCAGTTGCAGCAATGTGGGCTGAGGGTCTGGTTCATCGGCGCGAGCGAAGTGGGTAAATACTCCTTCCAATAGAAGATTGGGGTGGGATGCGATTGATTTACATAGAGGGAAAACTTCCTCAGGTTGAGCTCCAATCCGACTCATTCCACTATCTATTTTCAAGTGTAACCGAGCGGGTGATTGGAGGTTATTTGCCACCTTAGCAACCGTTTGAATTTGATCATTTCTCCAGACTGTCATGGAAATGTTGTATTGAATGGTTAGAGCGATTTTTTGTGGGGGGAGGTATCCCAGTAATAAAATCGGGGCTTGAATGCCAGCTAATCTTAATTCCATTGCTTCTTCAAAACGAGCCACTCCCAGCCAGCTTGCACCCGCTTGCAGGGCAGCTTTCGCCACAGGAATTGCTCCATGTCCATAACCATCCGCTTTAACTACTGCCATGACTCGGCTATTTTTTATGGCGAGGACGTTTTTTACATTCGTACGGATGGCATCGAGATCGACCTCGACCCAAGTGGCATAAGGCATTGCTAGCAATGGCATATTAAGCTCCTTATAAGACAGTCACATCATGAACCCCTGATTCTATTTGACCAGATCGGGTGATTTGGATAAATTCAGCTTTTTCAACCAGTTCGGGTAATGTTGCCGCTCCACAATAGCTCATCCCAGATCGTAATCCGCCTAATAATTGATGCAAGACTTCCTGTAAAGTACCACGATATGGGACAACTGCTTCTACACCCTCTGGGATGACATCGCTCCACTCATCCCAGTCAATTTCTGTTTGTCGCTCGATTTCACGGCGGGCGATATTTGCGGTTAGGGAAGCCATCCCGCGCACCACTTTATAATTTTGTCCGTTCCGAAAGATAGTCGCTCCTGGGCTTTCTTTGGTGCCGCTAAGTAAGCTTCCTAACATGACTGTGCTTGCACCTGCTGCTAAGGCTTTTGTGATGTCTCCAGAATTACGAATGCCACCATCGGCAATAATGGGTACACCTAACTTTCTGCCTACTTCGGCACATTCTGCAACCGCGGTCAATTGAGGTATCCCGAATCCGGTGACGATGCGTGTGATGCATATCGAACCAGAACCAACGCCAACTTTGACAGCATCTGCGCCAGCCCGAGCGAGGTCTTCTACTCCTTCTGCCGTTGCGACATTTCCGGCAACAACCGGCAAAGAAGGAAAGTCCATCTTTAGCTTTTTTACCGTTTCGATAACGGCATCCATATGGCCATGGGCAACATCTACGACCAGAACATCCACCTCTGCGTCCACGCAGGATTTGGCACGGGTTAAATCATTCGGAGTGACACCGATTGCAGCGCCGACCCGCAAGCGTCCTTTTTGATCCTTAGTGGCTTGAGGGTGTTCTTGAATTTTGATTATATCTTGGGCGGTTACCAGACCGACAATATGATCTTCTTCATCGACAAGTGGTAGTTTTTCAATACGATGTTCGTAAAGGGTTGCGCGCGCATTGCTTAACGGTTCATTGGCGTGGGCTACGATTAGTCGATGACGTGGTGTCATTGCCTTTTCAACAGGGATGTCTAATGAAGGAGATAGCAGAATATCCCGGGTTGTCAGCATCCCCAATAAGTGATTTTCTTGATCGACTACCACAAGCCCGCCGATGTCAGAATCTTTCATGATTTGATTAGCGCTCCATAAAGGAGTTTCTGGAGAGATCGTCAATGGATGTTCCACAATGAAACTTTCGGCTCGTTTTACCTTTTGAACCATTTCCGCTTGTTGTTGAATAGTCATAAAACGATGCAAGATGCCAATCCCACCTGCCCTTGCCATTGCGATTGCCATTTCACTTTCTGTGACTGTATCCATATTTGCACTGACAATGGGGATTGCCATTTGAATTTGTGGGGTTAACCACGTATCGGTGCGGATGGTTTTTCGACTGGCGATCGCCGAATGTTTCGGCACAAGCAAAACATCATCAAACGTTAATCCTACGTTATCACGGATTTTCATACTACCCTCCAGAATTTGATATCACCACCAAAGAAAAATTTCGAACCACTTATTGGACTATCTCCAATCAATTTTATTATAAACGGCTCTTCCTTGTATTTCTGGTCGAAATTAACAAAAATCTTGAGGAAATCTTGGATAGTTTTCATCCCTCAACCTAGCCTTGATATCTTGACAAGCCTTGATAGGGTCGGTAGAATAATAAACAATACAGCTATGAAGACCATTAATTTATCCGCTTATTACCGCTATTTTTATTTTTACGGAAGCCATAGAGTGGCAGCCGTTGGCGGTGCTTAAGCGGATTGATGTTTTAGGAGATCTTAACCTGCGAGGCCAACGGCTTCGCAGGATTTTTTTTATATGGAGTAGCGTAATGGCATTAAGAGGTGTACGCGGAGCAACTGTCGTTGAGGATGATACAGCTGAGATGATTCTGCAAGCTACTCGAGAATTGCTCTTAGCAATCCAAAAGGCAAACCCTGGCTTGGAGCCAGAGGATATTGCGAGTTGCATTTTCACGACGACAGAGGATTTGTCAAGTGAATTTCCTGCTAAAGCTGCGCGGCAAATTGGATGGGGCGAAGTCCCGTTAATGTGCGCACAAGAGATTCCAGTTTCCAATAGCCTAAAAAAATGTATACGCGTCCTGATCCATTGGAATACTGATTTAACTACCAAACAAATTCATCATGTGTATCTTGGTGAGGCTGGCAAATTAAGACCAGAATGGGCACAGCATTATTTTGAAGAATAAGGAATAGAGGAAGGAGTAAATATTATGTTAATCATTATGCATGCGGATGCATCCGAAGACCAAATCAATAGCGTTGTCAAACGCGTGGAGGAATGCGGAATGAAGGCACACTTATCCAAAGGGGAAGAACGTTGTATTATCGGAGCCATTGGGGATGGACGACCGGTACAAAAAGATCAATTCTTGTATTTGCCGGGTGTAGATCGCATTGTCCCGATTACCCGTCCATATAAGTTAGCATCGCGTGAGTTTCAAAAGGAGGATACTGTCTTCAACTTAGATGGAGTGACAATCGGTACTAGTTCGATCGTGTTAATCGCTGGTCCTTGTTCAGTGGAAAGCCGCAGTCAAATGCTAGAAACTGCTTTTGCGGTCAAAGAAGCGGGTGCTCATGCTTTACGCGGTGGGGCATATAAACCCCGTACTTCTCCTTATTCCTTCCAGGGTATGGGCGAGGAAGGTTTAGAAATTCTGGCAGAAGCTCGCGAGTTAACCGGGATGCCGATAATCACGGAAGTAATGTCGCCCGAACAAGTAAATCTCGTAGCGAAATACGCCGATGTGTTACAAATCGGCGCCAGAAATATGCAGAATTATGCCCTATTGCATGCTGCTGGCGAAAGCCAACATCCGGTATTGATCAAACGTGGTATGATGGCGACGATCGAAGAGTTACTTATGGCAGCAGAATATGTTTTGTCTCACGATAATCGACGGGTTATCTTATGTGAAAGAGGCATCCGCACCTTCGAGACAGCCACACGGAATACGACCGACATCAATGCCATTCCGGTATTAAAGAATGCAACTCACCTTCCGGTTATTCTCGATCCCAGCCACAGTACCGGTAACTGGGAATACGTCACCGCAATTGCCCGCGCAGCAATTGCTGCCGGGGCGGATGGATTAATCGTCGAGGTACATCCCAATCCTGCAGAGGCAAAATCGGATGGCGGCCAATCCCTAAAACCAGAACGGTTCGCTGAGTTAGTCAGTCAGATTCGCGGCATTGCAGAAGCAGTGGGAAGAGATTTATTTGCTAAGAAAGCAGTTTTTACGAAATGAAACCACAACCCCCCACGCTCTTATCCGATTGTCGCATTCTTATTGTAGGTTTAGGGTTGATGGGGGGATCCCTTGCATTAGCATTGAAAGGAAAATGTAAAAGTATTTATGGTGTTGAGCCGAATAGAACTGCTCGGGAACTAGCGCTGCGCCATCAATTTGTTGAAGGGGTTTTTCCTGATTTATCCAATATCCCAGAGGTTGACTTGATCATACTGGCGGTACCGGTGGGAAAAATCATTGAAACCCTAACACAGCTGGATGCTTATATTACCAACCCGGCGGTGGTCATGGATATTGGTTCAACAAAGCAGGCTATTTGTCAAACCATGTCAGAACTGGATGAGCGATTTGATCCGATTGGGGCTCATCCAATGTGTGGAAAAGAGGTTTTAGGAATTGAAAACGCTGACGGGCAAATTTTTTTGAATGCGCCTTTTGCTTTAGTTCCGCTGGAGCGAACCAGCGAAGGGGCAAAAAATTTGGTCACCCAGCTCGTTCAGGGAGTTGGCAGTAAGCCAATATGGTTGGATGCCGAAACCCATGATCGCTGGGTAGCAGCAGTTTCCCATGTTCCCTATTTATTAGCAAGTATATTAACGCTAGGAACACCGCTTGAGAGCTCCATGCTGATCGGAAGTGGTTTTCGCAGCAGCGCACGTTTAGCAGCAACACCAACCTCTATGATGGCGGATGTTCTGAAGACAAATAGGGAGCAAATTCTTCAAGCGATGTCAAAAGTCGAAGGAGAATGGAAATTGCTGCGTTCTCTTTTAGAAAGCGGTCAAGACGATGCTTTGATTGAACAATTAAATCAAGCCGCTTTACGGTTGAAAACCATGCTGAAATCTGAGACAAAGGGTTAAATAATGGATTGTATCGTTTATCCAGCGGATGGCTTACATGGTTCAATATCCTTGCCTGGTGATAAATCGCTTTCCCACCGCGCATTATTATTTGCAGCCATGGCGGAAGGGAAGAGTACAATCGATCATTTTCTGCTTGCGGGGGTTACCCGACCGATGTTACAAGCGATGGATCTTTTCGGGGTGAAATGGGAAATGAGCGATAATACTCTAATTGTCTATGGTCAAGGGATGGCGAGCTGGAAAGATGCAGAAAAGGTCATTCACTGTGGAAATTCCGCTACGACAATCCGTTTACTGGCTGGGGCAATGGCAGCTAATCGGACAGCCGGCATTTTGGACGGAAGTGAAGGGCTCCGAAAAAGACCAATGGATCGGATAGTAGAGCCCATGCAGAAAATGGGGATTAATATCCAATCCACGAATGGCTGTGCACCATTGATAATAAAGAAACCAGCCACTAAGATAAGAGGCATTGAGTATGAATTACCCATTGCCAGCGCACAAGTCAAAACATGCTTAATCCTGAGCGCCCTCGCTGGTGATCGTCCCTCTACATTAATCGAACCCGGACCCTCCCGAGATCATACTGAAAGAATGTTAACAGCAATGGGAGCGCAGATTAATAGCGATGTCATTGTTTATAACGGGAATAAAAAATATTGCGTTACTGTTACACCACTCCAGCATCCCTTAAAACCGCTCGAGATTAACCTACCCAGTGATATTTCATCTGCTGCGTTTTTCATCGTTGCGGGTTTGATTACCCCGAACTCTCAAATTTTTATTCAGCGTGTAGGATTAAATCCGACGCGAGCCGGTTTACTAGAGGTACTTCAAAAGATGAATGGGGATTGTTTTGCCAATAACATCGTCAATCAGGGAGGTGAAGCAGCCGGGGATCTGGTCGTCTCAACCAGCCATTTAAATGGTGTTGAGGTAAATGGTGATGTTGTTGTGCGCATGATTGATGAGTTCCCAATTTTTGGGGTCGCTGCTGCTTTTGCAAGCGGGGAAACTATTGTAAGGCAAGCTGAAGAATTGCGTTATAAGGAAAGCGATCGGATTGCAATGCTCTGTCAGGAATTAAGCAAGATTGGTGTTGATGTGACAGAGCTAACCGACGGTTTTCATATCAAAGGCGGAGGTAAAATTCTCGGAGGGGAAGTCGAAGCACATGGGGATCACCGCTTAGCAATGGCTTTGATGGTGGCGGGATTGGCAGCAGAAAAGCCAGTCCTCGTCCACGGCGCTGAAGTCGTCCATGAATCCTTGCCTGAATTTATCCCCCTCATGCGTTCTCTTGGGGCAGAAATCATCTGTGTGGAGTGAGCAGTGATTTATCACTTTGGCCTCATTGGGTATCCATTACAGCACAGCTTTTCCCCGCGTATTCACCAGGAATTTTTAAAAATGCAGGGATTGCAGGGAAACTACGAGCTGTTTCCCATTGCAAATGATGATCAAAAAAACCTTGAATTTCGTAAAATCATCCAGAAAATTAAAGCGGGTGACTTGAATGGAATCAATGTAACAATCCCGCATAAACAAAACATCATCCCCTTTTTGGATGGTTTAACCAGCGATGCCGAGATTATAGGTGCGGTGAATACCCTGTATTATTCTAATGGGCAGGTATTGGGAGAAAACACGGATGTGGTTGGATTCCTAAGGGATGTCTCCCGCTTAATTGACCTCAATTCAAAAGGAAGAGCATTGATCTTCGGGGCAGGTGGTGCCGCCCGAGCAGTGGTAGTTGGATTGCTCAAACATGGATGGCAGATCGATATTGTTGCCCGCCGGTTAGAGAGAGCCGAACAATTAATCGAAGACATTCAAGAAAGGTTAGGCAAGCCCACATTGACTCATGTAACACTCATGCGAGCTTTCGATCTGTCGCAACTATATCATCTATACAGAGATACTGGTGAAACTTTATCATTAATTGTAAATTGCACCCCGGTCGGGATGATTGGACAAGAGACATTACAGTTTTTCCCCTCTGGCATCCAAATCAATTCTAAAGTTCGTGTGTACGATTTAGTATATAATCCTTCAGAAACGGATTTTCTCACCCAAGCGAAGCAATTGGGATTGTGTGGACTGAATGGGATGGGTATGTTGTTAGAACAAGCGGCCTGTTCCTTCGAAATCTGGACCGGTATATCCTTGAAACGTCCTTTGCCTGATTCCATAATCATTCATTAAGAGGATTAACAATGAATTTTTCTCCTTCGCATCGTTTACAGACTTTACAGACACAATATTTTGCGGGTTTAGAAACGCGCATTTCGGCGCTGAAAGCTGCTGGCAAAAATGTCATCCGATTGGATATTGGCTCGCCGGATTTGCCTCCTGCGCCACATATTTTAGAAACACTTTGGCAATCAGCACAGCGTCCCGATGTACATGGTTATCAACCGCACCGTGGCAGCCAGGCATTATTAGAGGCGTGGGCTACAATGTACCAGCGCACCTATCAGGTGGAAATTGATCCAAATCGGGAAATCGTACCCTTGTTAGGGTCTAAAGAAGGGATTTTTCACACCACTCAGGCGTTTATCAATCCTGGTGATGTGGTCCTTATCCCAAATCCTGGTTATTTAACCTATGAGTCTGCCACACGCTTCGCCGGCGGGGAACCATATTTCATGCCTTTAGCCGCTGACCGGGAATATTTACCAGACCTGAATGCCATACCCTCAGATATTCGCCAACGAGCGAAAATCATGTGGCTCAATTACCCCAATAATCCTACTGCCGCAGTGGCTACGAAAGAGTTTTTTCAGGAAGCGGTTGCATTTGCCCATCAGCACCAAATTATCCTTTGTCATGATGCAGCATATTCACAAGTGAATTATGACGGTTATCGCTCTCCATCTATCCTCCAAGCGGATGGTGCGAAAGATGTCTGTATCGAATTTAATACCTTATCCAAATCCCATAATATGGCAGGCTGGCGAGTGGGAGCAGCGTTAGGCAATCCTGAATTGTTGAAAAATTTATTTACCCTTAAAACCCAATTGGATTCAAGCCATTTTAAACCGATTTTAGATGCAGCAGTAGTTGCCATGTCAGCCGATCAAGGTTGGCTTGAGGTGAGGAATCAAATCTACCAGCAAAGGCGCGACAAGATTCTCAACGCATTGCGTGCGATAGGGTTAAACCCTAAGACCCCGAAAGCAAGCTTGTATATTTGGACTCCGATTCCCTCGGGTTGGACAAGTGAGTCATTCTGTCAGACTTTGTTAGAGGATGTGCAGGTCAGCCTAACCCCAGGCACCGTGTTTGGTAAGTATGGGGAGGGATATGTACGCATCTGTGTATGTGCTGATGAAAAAATAATTGAAGAAGCCATGCAGCGCCTTGAACATTGGATGGAGAAATCATGAGTATTCGTTTTTTAACTGCGGGTGAATCGCATGGGCCTGCTCTAATCGCTATCCTAGAAGGTATGCCTGCTGGTTTACCTCTGGATATCAATTACATCAATCAAGAGCTTGAACGACGCCAAACGGGTTATGGGGCGGGGGGACGAATGAAAATAGAACATGACCAAGTGAAGATACTCAGTGGTGTAATGGAGGGGAAAACCATTGGTTCTCCGTTAGCCCTGTTCATTGAAAATATCGATCATGCGAAATGGGAGAATAAACCGATCCCCCCGATGACCATCCCCAGGCCTGGTCACGCAGATCTTTCCGCAACTATCAAATACGGGTATTCGGACTTACGCCCAGCTTTGGAGAGAGCTTCGGCGCGCGAGACAGCCGCCCGTGTCGCTGTGGGCGCAATATGCAAACTTTTCTTAAAAGAATTTGGAATTCGGGTGGAAGGGTATGTCCGGGCAATCGGAGAAATTGAGGCGGACCTTACGACAATACCCCTTGAGAAACGCTTCCAGCTCGCTGAAACCTCACCGGTTCGCTGTCCTGATGAAGCCAGTGCTCAAAAGATGGAAGAGCGTATTCGGAAAGTGATGGAAGAAAAAGATACCTTAGGGGGGGTGATGGAAGTGGTTGTCTTCAACCCCCCGGCGGGATTGGGTTCGCATGTACAATGGGATCGCCGTTTAGATGCTCGTCTTGGAGCGGCGGTTTTGAGTGTACCGGCGATAAAGGGTGTGGAAATTGGGAATGCCTTTCAAAATGCACGCCAGCCAGGCACACTGGCGCAGGACGCGATCTATCGTGAAGGAGAAAAATTAGTTCGCCAGACCACACGAAGTGGAGGGATCGAAGGTGGTATCAGCACAGGAGAACCTATTCTCTTACGGGTGGCGATGAAACCTATTGCAACAACTTTGACCCCACAGCCATCAGTTGATTTATTAACTGGCGAGCAAACCGAAACGAAATATGAACGCTCCGATTTCTGTCCGGTTCCGCGAGCTGTCCCTATTATTGAAAGCATGGTTGCTTATGTCATTGCGGATGCATTGATCGAAAAAATTGGTGGGGATTCTATAGCAGAGATGCAAAACCGTTTTCGCAATCTAGCGCAACCAAGATTAAACGATATCCATCTTGACGGAAAGGAACATACTTTTTGGGAGGCATGAATCTTTATCTTTATGGACCGCCAGGATCGGGAAAATCTACCGTTGGGCGTTATGTAGCCCAGCATACCGGCTTTGGGTTTGTTGATTTAGATATCCTTATTGAGACCTTAGCTGGAAAGGCCATCCCCGATATTTTTGAGCTCGAAGGTGAAGCTGGTTTTCGGCGGTTGGAGAAAACCGCTTTGGAAAAGGTAACCTGTTGCCATAATCAGGTGGTTGCTCTCGGCGGCGGCGCGCTTTTAGACAATGAAAACCGGCAAGCGGTGGAAGATAGTGGTATCGTGTTTTGTTTGCAAGCAGAGACACAGACTTTAGCCAGACGACTCAATAATGACGAGACGCAACGCCCTTTGCTGGCGGAGGATCAACAAAACAAATTAGAGCAATTGCTCAATAAGCGAAAGGAACATTATGCTTCTTTTCGCAATCAAATCGTGACCGACCAAAAATCGGTGGCAAATATCGCCTGGGAAATTCAAACGCAGGCTGGTCTATTTTTGGTGGAGGGGATGGGATTACCTTATGAAGTAAGGGTGGAGAAAAACGGTTTAAAACGAATAGGAGAAATCCTTGCCCAAAAAGGTTTCCGCGGACAATTATTTGTACTAACGGATGAAAATGTAGCGCAATATTATTACCCCGCTTTGGAAGAGCAACTCACTCAGAAAGGATTTAAGGTATCCAGCCTGGTTTTGCCGCCAGGAGAACAAACAAAAAATATGGATACTGTGCAAAGAATTTGGACGCGTATGGTGGAGCAGGGGGTTGATCGTTCGAGTACATTAATCGCTCTTGGAGGCGGTGTTGTCAGTGATATTGGCGGATTTGTTAGCGCAACATATATGCGCGGCATACCCTGGATTGTCCTGCCGACGACCTTATTGGCAATGGCAGATGCAAGCTTAGGCGGTAAAACCGGTGTAGACTTGCCAAGCGGGAAAAATTTAATTGGAGCTTTCCACTCACCCCGCTTTGTTTTAGCCGATCCACAAACTCTGCAGACGTTACCTGAACAAGAATTGCGTGCGGGAATGGCAGAGGTGGTCAAAAGTGCGGTGATTGGGGACGGAGAGTTGATGCATTTATGCAGGCAAGATTTCAATTCTTTACATGAAGATCTGGAACAAATCGTAAAAAGAGCCATGGCGGTAAAAATTAAAATTATTCAGGCAGACCCTTATGAGAAAGGACAGCGAGCCGTGCTAAATTTTGGGCATACGATTGGTCATGCCATTGAAAATCTCTCCGGTTATTCCATCCCCCATGGATTGTGTGTCTCAATGGGAATGGTTGCTGAAACTCGTTTGGCGGAGGAATTACAATTAGCTCAGCATGGATTATCTACCCAGCTTCGTTCCATCCTTTCTGATTTAGGTTTGCCGGTAAAAATACCTGCTCATTATTCGCAAGAGGCGCTGATTCAAGCGATGCAATCCGATAAGAAGAAAAAAGAAGGTACAATTCGATTTGCCTTGCCGATTAGAATCGGAGAAGTGAAAGCAGGCATTGTGATTGAAGATACTCATCTTATCCAAACGATTATCCAAGAATGTCAGGCATAAAAAGGAAATCAAAATGACAGCTATTCTCGTTTTGCATGGGGCGAATCTCAATCTGCTCGGTCAACGTGAACCAGATATTTATGGGAAAATGACTCTGGCGGATATTGATAAAATGCTCATCGAAGAGGGGAAAAAACTTGGGTTGGAAGTGCGCACCAAACAATCCAATTCGGAGGGCACATTAATTGATATATTACAAGAATCAGCCAGTTGGGCGGCGGGAGTTATTTTCAATCCTGGTGGATATACTCACACATCCATTGCATTGCGAGATGCGATCAGCGCCATTGGAATTCCAGTCATTGAGGTACACCTCTCCAATGTTTATGCACGGGAAGAGTTCCGCCACCATTCAATGATCTCTGCAGTATGCGCGGGTAAAATTGTTGGATTAGGCTGGCGCTCTTATTGGTTAGCACTGCAAGCGTTGGCGGGAATTATTCAAGACAAATCAAAAACGCGGTAGAATTTCCGATTAGATCGGAAAGAAATGAGAGTATTTGTCACGGGAGGCACCGGCTTTGTCGGCAGATCCTTGGTACGCCGCTTGGTTGAAGCGGGACATGAAGTACGTTTGCTTGTACGCCCATCCAAAACCTCGCCCAATGTACCAAAAGGGGTGCCGGTTGAGATCACAGTCAGCAGCATCAGTGATAGACGTGGTCTGCGTTCCGCTATGAATGGTATGGACGTCGTATATCATTTGGCGGGGGCGGAACGACATGGTGCATACGCAGATTTGATGAATGTGGATATTAAGGGTACTCGCCTGGTTGCAGAGCTTGCCAAGGAACTTAAAATAAAACGCCTGTTTTTTGTCAGTCACTTAGGGGCGGAAAGATATTCTGCGTTCCCAATTAGCAAAGCGAAAGCGCTCGGCGAGGAAGCTATTCGAGAAAGTGGTGTCCCTTTTACGATATTTCGCTCTGCCATTTTATTTGGAGAAGGGGATCATTTTACCAGCGGGATTGCTTTTTTGCTAGCAGCGATTCCGTTTGTTTTTCTCATACCCGGAGACGGAAAAACTATCCTCCAACCGCTTTGGGTCGAGGATTTAACGCGTATCATGAGTTGGGCTTTAGAAGACCCTGCGATGGTGAATCAAATCTACGAAGTTGGCGGAGCGGAGTTATTGCCATTCGACCAGATTGTCCAAACAGTTATGGAAGCGATACATATCCGCAAACGCATGGTAAATATTGCACCGCCTTTTCTGAGAGCATTAACCGTTTTTATGGAAACCACGCTGCCAAAAACACCGGTTTCCGTTTTTTGGCTAGATTACTTGGCGACGAACCACACCTGCGCGATTGACACTTTACCAAGGGTATTCAATCTCTTGCCAAGCCGGTTAGCTCAAAGGGTTAATTATTTGGAGAAAACGAATTGGCGAAAGGCATTTTGGAAAACTTATTTGGGAGCACGACATTCATGAGCGAATCTGGATATCAATTACGTTATCTTCACGAAGCACAAGATTTTGAGAAAGTGGAAAATTTACAGCGTGTGGTTTGGTCTGGAAATGAAACAGAGGTAGTCCCAAGCCATATTCTCATTTCTGGTGTGCGCCATGGTGCAATTTGCATTGGCGCGTTTACCGATGAAGATGAACTAGTTGGTTTTGTATATGGGATGCCGGCGATTGAAGAAACGCCAAATGGTCCGCGCCTCTTTCATTATTCTCATATGCTCGGTGTCCATCCTGACCATCGAAATCAAGGGTTGGGCTATTTACTCAAACGTGCGCAATGGCAAATGGTGCGAAAGCAAGGGGTTGAGCGCATCACCTGGACGTACGATCCACTATTGAGCCGTAATGCCCAATTGAATATCTCGAAATTGGGGGCGGTATGTAACACTTATCATTTTAATTATTATGGAGAGTTACGCGACGAATTGAATACCGGTATTCCAACCGATCGCTTTGAAGTGGATTGGTGGGTCAATTCCAAACGTGTTAACCGCAGATTGAGCCGTCAAGCACGTCAAAAATTGGATTTGGCACACTATTTAGCTGCGGGTGCCGAGATTATTAATCCAAGCGGTTTGCGTTCGGATGGATTGGTCTACCCTACGGAAATTCATTTTGATTTTGCTATTGAGGAACAAGAAGAGGAAAGATTACCAACGTTATTGCTGGTAGAAATCCCGGCAGATTATTTAGAATTGAAAGAAAAAGACATTTCCTTAGCGATGGAATGGCGCTATCACACCCGAGAGATATTTCCGAATCTATTTCGATTAGGATATATTGTGACCGATTTTGTCTTTCTTAAAGGCAACTATGCCCGTAGTCTATACGTATTAAGCCATGGAGAAGCAACATTATGAAAATTGAACAAATAGACATGTACCATTTAAGGATGCCGTTAAAATCTCCGTTTGAAACTTCGTTTGGGAGAAGCATAACCCGTGATTGTCTTTTACTGCGGGTGTATGCAGATGGCATAGAAGGGTTTGGTGAATGTGCTGCTGATTGGGATCCCGGCTATTCGAGTGAGACGGTGGGGACCTCTTGGCATATCCTCGAAGAATTTATCTTTCCTGCAGTGAAAGGGGTTGATTTTTCCAGCCCATCCGATTTTCCGCAGGTGGTTGCGTTTATTCGCGGAAACCGCATGGCGAAAGCAGCGCTAGAAATGGCTTTGTGGGATATTTATGGCAAACAACTAGGTAAATCCCTGAAAGAGCTTTTAGGAGGAAAGAAAGAGCGAGTGGAGGTAGGGGTTTCTGTGGGTATTCAGAAAGATCCGGCCACTCTGGTCAATACCGTTTCTAAATATATAGAAGATGGGTATCGAAGGATCAAAATCAAAATAAAACCTGGCAGGGATGTACAGGATACCCAAGCAGTGCGTTCTGCTTTTCCTCAAATCCGTTTGCAGGTTGATGCCAATTCTGCCTACACATTAGAGGATGCACAAAGGTTGCTGCCATTAGATGATTTGAATTTATTATTGATCGAGCAACCCTTGGATGAAGAGGATCTGTGGGATCATCATAAATTACAGAAACAATTCCGTACCCCTATCTGCCTTGATGAAAGTATTTTATCCAAACAGCATGCGCGCCAGGCGCTGGAAATGGGATCTTGCCGGGTGATCAACATCAAAGCCGGCAGAGTAGGTGGGTTATGGGAAGGTAAACAGATTCACGATTTGTGTTATCAACAATCTATCCCGGTCTGGTGTGGTGGGATGCTCGAAACAGGAGTTGGCAGAGCGTCCAACCTGGCTCTTGCCAGTTTACCCGGATTCACATTACCTGGCGATATTTCCGCTACAGATCGCTATTATGATGAAGATATCACAAATGAAAGATTTGTGCTTAATGGTGATAGCACGATTGATGTGCCTCGTGGTGATGGATTAGGAGTTACTTTAAACGATAAAGCTGTCACCAAATATACATTACGGCATATCTCTCTAAAATTAGACACCTAATCGAAGGCATTCATTTTTTGCCTTGTCAAATAATAATTGGACAGCATTGCATATAAATCTCCCATTTAATCTTGGGGTTATGATAAGCGCTCCATTCCCGCTTAAGGTAAATTTGAAATCTTAAGTGGAATGGAAATTAATTAAAGACCCCACAGGAAAAAAGTAGAAAAATTAATCCTAAAATGATTTGCAATCTCATCATCTCTCGACTATACTAGAATCAGGTACGAAGGAGGCTCGGATGAAAATTTATGATGTGTCCGTCACTTTATCAAAGGATATGCCCATTTGGCCCGGAGACCCCCAATTTGTTTGGGAACGCGTCCATAAGATCGAGAGTGGAGATAATTCCAATACCTCACGCGTTGAAATGGGTGTGCATACAGGTACCCATGTAGATGCCCCTTATCATTTCTTGCCTGATGGGAAAGGCGTCGATCAGCTATCATTGAAATTGTTGACTGGGCGGGTGTATGTTTTACATGTGCCAGATGTCAAGTTGATCACAGCCGATGTATTAAAAAACTCGGAAATACCACCACGCACGAGAAGGATATTAATAAAAACCAATAACAGCGAGTTTTGGGCGAAGAATGTCTCGACGTTTCAGACCGATTTTGCAGCTTTAACTGCGGATGGCGCAGATTATCTGGTCCAACGCGGCGTGAGGTTGGTAGGGGTAGATTACCTTTCCGTTGCACCATATAAAAATAGCCGGCCTACTCATGAGGTTTTGCTGAAAGCGGGCGTAGTGATAATCGAAGGTTTGAACCTATCTGGTGTGGACCAAGGTCGATATATGTTGTATTGCCTTCCTTTGAAAATCCAAGGGAGTGATGGAGCTCCCGCGCGCACTATTTTAGTTGGCGTCTGAGCAAATATCCTGAATGTAGAAATGCAGGCATATCATCGTCTTCATTTATACATTATTTATTTTTCATGCATACTTGGACTAGTAGCTGTTCAAAGCTGTTCTCAACCCACAACACCAGTTATAACAAGCGAGGTGTCTATGTCTATTCAAGTATCCAGTAGTTCATTTAATCAGAATAGTTTGATTCCTAAAAAATATACTTGCGATGGGACAGATATATCGCCACAGCTTTCATGGAAGGGCTTACCGCCAAATACACAGAGTATTGTCCTAATCATGGATGATCCCGATGCACCGATCGGTACTTTTACACATTGGGTGGTTTTCAACATTCCTGCCACAGTAACGGAACTTCCGGAAGGCGCCAAGGGGATTGGTGTAGAGGGAGTAAACGATTTCCGTCGCATAGGGTATGGTGGTCCTTGCCCGCCGCGCGGGAGCAACCATCGCTATTATTTCAAACTCTATGCTTTAGATACGATGCTGCCACTCAAAGAAGGAGCGAAACGCGGGGATGTGGAAAAAGCAATGCAGAAGCACATCCTCGCTCAAGGTGAGTTTATGGGGCGCTATGGTCGCTGAAATCCCATAGCTTACCGGGAAGCGCTGCACCACCATCTACGGGGATAATTTGTCCGCGTATCATACTGGCTTGAGGAGTGCAGAGAAAAGCGACAACATTAGCGACATCCTGGGGAGTAACCAGGCGTCCGGCAGGGGTGAGAGAGATGGTTTTTTTAATCAAATCGAGATCCGAACGCATTTCGTTAAAATGTTGCAAAGCTTCGGTCTCGACCACGCCTGGGGAAACCCCATTGACTACAATATTGAAGGAAGCCAGTTCTACGGCGAGATAGCGAACCAGCGCTTCTATGGCTGCTTTACTGGCACCGACCACGACGTAATCTGGCAAAACCCGACTCGCACCAGGGCTGGAGATGGCTACGATTGCACCGCCGCCACATTTTTGCATCAGAGGCACCGCTTTTTGGGAGGCAAATAAAAACGCGCGGGCATTAATATTCATCGTCCAATCCCATCCTTTGGGACGTTGTTGCATCGCTGGGCGATTGTAGCCAGAGGCAGCATTGCTGATAAAATAATTTAATTTGCCAAATTCTCGTTCGATCTCATTAAATAAAACCTCTAATTCATCTAATTCGCCGACATTCGCCTTTACTAACAAAGCTTTACGGCCGAGAGCTTGAATTGCCGTAACCGTTTCTTGTGCTGGTTTTGGGTTGCGAAAGTAATTTACGACCACATGCGCGCCACGGCGAGCAAATTCCAATGCGATAGCTCGACCAATTCCACGCCCTGAACCGGTTACCAAACATACTTTATCTTCAAAGTCGGAGTTATTGTCCATCTTGATGAGTTAGTGAATAGGTTTCTAGCCCGAAAAAAATTCTCCGCAGTTATGTAGATTGAATTCTTTTTATACTTCCCTCTACGTTTTCTGCGGAGAACGAACGGTCTATGATAAATATGGCTTACACATCATGCCTAAGCGGATTGTCCAAGTGTTTGGCTGTTATTCTCAACTGGCATGGGTGTGCCGCCATTCTTCCCGAAGGGAGAAGGAAAGATGCTTTCGAACTCCTCTCGGCTGATTGTTTCCACTTCGAGTAGCCTTTGGGCAACTTTATCCAATTTATCGCGATATTGGATCAGGATGGATTTTGCTCTATCATAGGCTTGATTGACTAATTTCCGTACTTCCGCGTCGATCTTTTCTGCCACTGCTTCAGAATAATCACGTTGTTCCGAGATCTCCCGTCCGAGGAAAATGAGTTCTTCTTTTTGACCATAGACGAGAGGACCAAGTTCTTCGCTCATTCCCAGCCGGGTGACCATTGCGCGAGCCATTTTTGTGACCCGTTCCAGATCGTTCGACGCGCCAGTCGTAATATCGTCAAAGACGATTTCTTCCGCCGCTCGTCCACCGAGGAGACCAACCATATCCGCAATAATTTTCTTGCGCGGCATAAGGGTACGGTCTTCTTCAGGGAGCGCCATGGTATATCCACCAGCCATACCGCGTGCAATGATAGATACTTTGTGAACCGGATCCGCTTCGGGTAATGCATTCATTACCACGGCGTGCCCTGCTTCGTGATATGCCACAATCCGTTTTTCCTCGGCGCTTATTAAACGGCTTTTCCGTTCTGGTCCAGCGATCACCCGTTCAATCGCTTCTTCCAATTCTGCTTGCCCAATTACTTTCTTGTTACGGCGGGCAGCTAAAATTGCGCTTTCATTAACGAGGTTTTCAAGATCCGCTCCAACAAAACCAGGGGTTGAACGAGCAATGACTCCCAGGTCAACATCCGGTGCAAGCGGTTTCCCGCGGGTGTGCACTTTTAAGATCGCTTCCCGCCCGCGCATATCTGGTCGGTCAAGGACAACCCGCCGATCGAATCGCCCAGGGCGTAACAGCGCCGGATCAAGGATATCCGGGCGGTTGGTAGCGGCGACTATGATTACATTGGTGTCTGTATCAAAGCCATCCATTTCAACCAACATTTGGTTGAGGGTCTGTTCACGTTCATCGTGGCTACCACCTAAACCAGCCCCCCGCTGACGGCCAACGGCATCAATTTCATCGACAAATACAATACAAGGGGAGTGCCGTTTAGCCTGGTCAAACAGATCGCGGACCCGGCTTGCCCCAACTCCAACGAACATCTCGACGAATTCAGAACCGGAGATGGAGAAGAAAGGAACTCCCGCCTCACCACTGACCGCTTTTGCCAGTAAAGTTTTACCGGTTCCAGGAGGACCTACTAGCAAAACTCCTTTGGGTATCCGTGCACCTAGAGATATAAATTTTTCGGGTTCCCGTAAAAATTCCACTACTTCCTGTAATTCTTCCTTCGCTTCTTCCACACCGGCTACATCTTGAAACGTGACTTTAGGCTGATCGCCAGTGAACATACGAGCACGCGATTTACCGAAAGACATGGCGGCGTTGTTGCTGCCTTGAGCTTGACGGAAAACAAACCAGAATACTCCAGCCAGGAATAGGAAGGGTAAAACATAACCCAAGATAGTGGCTACTCCCACCCATGGCGAGGGTGGTTTAACCTCAAACTTGATATTATTAGCTGCTAATTGCTCTGTTGTTACTCCAAAAGCTTTCAATTGCTCGACTAAAGTGGTCTCAGGTTCTTTATGTGAATAGCGTTCGGTACCATCAGTATAAATAATCCGTAAACGGTCATTATCTTCAATGATTCGTTCCACTTGCCCACTTTGAATGTCGTTGGCAACTTTATTAATTGGAATCACATCCTGTGTCGTTGGGCTTTGTTGAAACTGGTATACCACCAGGATAATAATCGCCAGAAACAACAGAATGTAAACCAAAGATGAACGGTTGCGATTCGAATTCACTTAAACCTCCAAATACATTTCCAATCCTACTTTCAACTATACATTATACCAATCAGTTGCAAGGTTGCGTAATATTTGGAGTAGGTTACGGTGAATTCTAATATCTCTCTAACGAAGGTGAGCGGAAAAAGAAGCTTTAGCCAGCTTGTTTTCCCCAAATCCATCCCTCGATACGCCTCCACCAGCGAAGCCCCACCGAACGTAAGCGTGCTAGTAAGCGGTAGCGACCGGGATAGACTTTTCGTTTAATTGGGATAGGACCACTCCATTGAACTACAGCTGCTCCCCAGGTTAAACCGGCACCGAAGGCTACAAAAACCAGTTTGTCACCCGGGTTAATTTTCCCGTTTTGTACAGCTTCACACACTGCAATCGGGATGGATGCGGTGGAGGTATTCCCATAGCGGTCGATATTGAGCATTATTCTCTCTTGGGAGATATTGAGGTTCTTCGCGGCTGTTTCAATAATCCTTTGATTTGCTTGATGTGGGATAATTAGTTGAATGTCTTCCAAGTTCAGGTTGGCTTTTTGAACAACTTCGAGGGTGGATTGTGCCATCACCCTCGTCGCAAAACGAAATACCTCACGACCTTTCATTTGAATATAATGTTGTCCGTTTTTCACCGTTATCGGACTGGCAGGTTGTTTACTCCCTCCAGCTGGGAGGGTGAGCAAATCCGCTCCTGAACCATCAGATCGAAGAACACTCGCTAAAAAACCTCCCGAATCTTCGCTGGCTTGAAGCACAAATGCCCCTGCACCATCGCCAAATAAAATACAGGTATTACGATCTTGCCAATTGACAAACCGCGAAAGGGTTTCAGCACCGATAACCAGTGCGGTTTTGATGGAACCACTGCGAATGGCGTTGCTCGCTAAATCCAATGCGTAGATAAACCCCGTGCAAGCTGCTGAAAGATCAAATGCACCAGCGTTTTTTGCTCCAATAGCATCTTGAACCGAACAGGCTGTGGCTGGGAAAATTTGATCCGGAGAAGACGTCGCAACGATGATGAGATCCACAGCGGAAGGATGGACATTTGCCATTTCAAGGGCTTTCAGTGCGGCTTCTGAAGCCAAAGAAGAAGAAGTTTCTCCTTCTTTTGCGATGTGGCGTTCACGAATGCCTGAATGAGAGATGATCCATTCATCATTCGTTTCGACGATTTTTTCTAATTCCTGGTTTGTTAAAATCGTTTCTGGAACAGCCATCCCCCATCCTGTGATATGCGCATAGGGGGTCATACAGATTCCTCCTCATACTGGCTGATGATAATGGTGGCATTATGGCCCCCAAAACCAAAAGAATTGGACATGATGTGTTTTAAACGCGCCGGCCGCGCTTTGTTTGGGACGTAATCCAGATCGCATTGGGGATCTGGATTTTCATAGTTAATAGTTGGCGGTATCAATTGGTGTTGCAATGCTAGAACACATATTACCGCTTCGACCGCGCCCGAAGCGCCGAGGAGATGACCCGTCATCGATTTGGTAGAAGAAACGGGGATATGATAGGCATGTTCACCAAATACAGTTTTTATTGCAGCGGTTTCGCTTTTATCATTGAGCGGTGTGCTTGTGCCATGGGCATTGATATAATCAATATCATGGATGGTGAGTCCTGCATTATCTAAGGCTTGAGCCATACATTTCGCCGCACCGATCCCGTTTTCGGCCGGTGCAGAGATATGATAGGCATCATTGGTACTGCCATAACCGCTTATTTCCGCTAAAATTGTTGCACCACGCTCCCGTGCATGGCTTAGGTCCTCCAAGACGAGGACAGCACTGCCTTCCCCCATTACGAAACCGTCTCGCTCGAGATCGAACGGTCGGGAAGCTCGTTTAGGCTCGTCATTGCGGGTAGAAAGAGCGGTCATAACGCTCATTCCCGCAATGGCAACTGGAATGATGGCTGCTTCACTTCCACCTGCTAAAACGACATCCGCTTGACCCCGTCTGATCATTTCTGCAGCTTCTCCGACTGCGTTCGTGCCGGTGGCACAAGCGGTGACTACTGCCATATTTGGCCCGCGCACTCCCAGGTCGATGGCGACCATGCCTGATGCTGAATCTGGTAACATCATCGGGACTAAAAATGGGCTGACGCGGTTGGGCCCTTTTTCGAGGAAAACCTCGAATTGATCACAAAGGGTACTGATCCCGCCGATGCCGGTTCCAATAATTATCCCGATCCGATCTCGGTTCTCATCAGTAATGCTTAATCGTGCATGTTCAACTGCTTGGCGTGCAGAAGCAAGTGCAAATTGGGTATAGCGATCCATTCGGCGGGCTTCTTTACTGCCAAATAATGCTGCCGCATCGAACCCTTTCACTTCTGCGGCGATCTTCGATTTATGTTCTGATGGATCAAAATGGGTAATCGTGTCAATACCAGAAACCCCATTCGATATGGAGTTCCATAATTCGGATACCGAATTACCAACCGGACTGATGCACCCTAAACCAGTAACCACAACGCGTTTGCGCATGATATTCTCCTTAAATGATAGATAACCCAGCTAAATGCTGTTCTTTGAATAAAACACCGCAGCATTATTCAGGATGCGCAAGAGGAGGGTTGTGATTTGCTTATTTTTTCTTGGCAAACAATTGGTTTTGATAGATTTGATGGATGTGAATGCGGTCGTGAGCAGCGATAAAACCGACTAATTCGAGTAATGTAGTGGGTCCGAAAATAGCGTGACGGATTTGACGTAACCAAGCATCGGGTGGCAATGCTGCTAACTGGTCTATCAAAGATATACGCGATTGAATAAATGTTGCTAGCGCCCCTTGCCCAGATTGCAAACAATATTGTCTTTGTTCTGCCCATTGGTCTGTCTCTATACCGGGGATAAAAGGGTTGTCTTCCTGGATCGATTTTTGGATGCGCGGCAAATTAACTTCCATTTCAACATCACGGAGATGACAGAGAACCTCAGTCTGACACCACTCCCCGGCTTGAAAACGAGTGTTCCAATCGTTTGGATCGAGCTGGTTACAAAGGAAAGGGAGGGCAGCAGGGGTGGCTTTCAACACTGCAAGGATTGACTCTGGGGTGGAAAAATCCATTTGTAATTTTTCCGCTTCTGTTTGATCAATCCATTCCATAATCTGCTTTAAATCACCCCAATCTTGTAGTGATTCGGTGTTATCTTTGGTTACCCAGTAGGTATGTAATCCAGCTTTTCTTGCCGGGTAAATGTCGTTATGCAGGTCATCTCCTACCATGACCGCCGGTTGGTCTTGCCATCCAGTGCGTGCCAGCAATTCGGCGAAATAAGCTGGATTGGGTTTGGCAAAATGTAATGTCTCATACGAGGGGATAAATTGGAAGGAAGCGATTTGATGGGATAATCCCGCCCAACCTAACCGCTGAAGGACTGCTTGTCGAGGAAAAAGAGGATTTGTGGCAATTAATAAATCATAACCCCGTTTTATTGCTTCCTGAACAAACTCTTCCACACCTGGCATCGGTTGGGTGAGATATTGCAACTGGGGAAAAACATCGCGGTAAAACTGTTCGATTTGATCGTGAACCTGTTGTTCTGTCACACCAATGGCAGGATAAAATGCTTGATCAAAGGTTTCTTTCAAAGTTTGGTCAGGCCGGTCATTACTCAGCATGATCTGTGTCGCCCGCATTAAATGTTGAATGAGCTGGTCTGGGGCAACTACATTGGCAAGGTGTTGAGAGAGTGCCATTAAATATGCCGGTACAAATTTATCCATGCTATTTTGCAACAGTGTGTCGTCGAGATCAAGCAGCAGGGTTAGTTTCATCGTTTTCTCCAGGTTGGATAAAATTTATTGGGTGACATACGCCACAACCAATTTCCGGTTCGGGAACATCTTGATTGACCTTCCTACAATAGGCACGAATGCGCACAGTTTGCTTTAATAACGGCAAAGTCCTCGCCAATGATGGGATTAAATCCATATCTGGGCAGGCATTGGCGAGACGAATAGCAGGCACCGGACAAGATTGGCATAGGTTTGCCTGCCAGGGTAATGGTGGATTGGCAGACTGAAGCAAGCGGCACTCTTCTACTTTTCGACCGCGGTAGTAATCCCCGTAAAAATACGGGCATTCCTTGCCAGCTGGGGTTTTCATCTGGGAAGGTTAAACGCGGGTGAGATACTGGCCAGTGCGAGTATCCACTCGGATAACATCTCCCACCTCAATGAAACTGGGCACTTGAACCTGCAAACCCGTTTCGGTGGTCACTTTTTTTGTCACACCCGTCGCCGTATCTCCGCGTACTGCCATTTCAGCTTCCGTAACTTTCATATCAACTGAAACGGGAAGTTCTATGTCGATTGGCTCTCCATTGTAAAACGTTAATTTAACTTCCAAACCTTCTTTGAGGAAGGGAGCGTAATCACCAATAATCTCAGCTGGGATGGCTGGTTGGTCATATGTCTCCGTATCCATGAAATGATAGAGAGAACCATCGGTATACAGGTATTGGACGTTGTGGTAATCCAGGCGTACATCCTGCACGCGGTCACCAGAGGTAAACGTTTTTTCTAAAGTCGTACCGGTTCGTAAATTACGCGCTTTTACACGGATTGTTGCGTTACCGCGTCCGGGTTTGTGATGCTCGTATTCCAAAACTTTATAGAGTGTCCCATTTAATTCAAAAGTTACGCCTTTGCGTAAATCGTTGACATCAATCATACTTACACCTTTCTGTGAGATATTTTGATCAGGCGGATTATAGTCCAGCGTGATAAGTGACGCAAGGGGAAACATCTTGGACGCATTTTTTCGCTGGGTGTGGTAAACTAAATATAATGCATTTTGGATAGGGAAAAGGGAAAAGATGGCAGCTCGGATTGTTTATATTGAAGATGAAGCGGAGATGATTGACTTGGTGCGGTTAATTTTGGGCCGCAAGGGAATCGAAGTAATCGGCGCGCTAGATGGTCAAGAAGGATTGCATAAAATCGCTGAACAAAAACCGGACTTGGTCTTACTCGACCTGATGATGCCAGGGATGGATGGCTGGGATGTTTATCATCAGATGAAGGCGAACCAGGAAACCCAGCACATTCCAGTGATTATTGTTACTGCGCGTGCCTTGAACATCGATCGCATCTTAGGGCTGGAAATCGCAAAAGTGAATGATTACCTTTCTAAACCATTCACCCCACAGCAATTGATTGAGAGTGTTCAAAAGATATTAAATTCGCAACAGGAAACCGCATCTCCTCATCAGGAATGAAGGATCAATTCGTAGTCGTCCAAAATTTAAACCGAGCAATCCAACAGCCATTAAAACTGAGGGTATGTAATACTTTTTTATCACGATTACGCGGTTACTTGTTCTCGAAGGCGCCTCAGGCGGGGGATGGCTTATTATTTTGTTTCGATCGGTCAAGCCGGCTAAACAGTGCTATCCATATGATCGGTGTTCCGTTTCCATTAGGGGTAATATGGCTCGATGAAAAGAATACGGTCGTTGATCTTTGTCGTGCGCGGCCGTGGGGTTTAGCCTTCATCCCTAAAAAGCCAGCATTATATGTGATTGAATGCTCTATTGAAAGATTAACAGAATTTCAAATTGGCGATATACTCCAGTTTATAGAATAAGCATTAGAGATGATAAGTGCAATGAAAAAAATACTCTATTTAAGTTTAATGATGGTATTCCTTTTACCAGTGATTACTGGACATGCTCAGAATGCACAAACGGATGCTCCTACCTATGTCGTTCAGAGCGGGGATTCCCTTTGGGATATTGCTCAACGTTTTCGAGTTTCATTGGAAGAGTTAGAGACAATCAATAATATCGAGAACCCCAACCAGCTTGTGTTAGGGGCTGAATTGAAAATTCCGGGTATTACAGGGTATGCAGGGAAATTAACCACAGTATCGATTCAATATGGTGAAAACCTTGATAGTCTTAGCCGGCGTTATGGGATATCTAAAGAATTATTGGCTCAGCTAAACCATATTGTTAATCCGCGCGAACTGGTTGTGGGCAGCTTTTTGGTGCTGCCGGTAGATAACGCGGCTATCCCACCTGATACGCGCGTCCCCGTTAAATCCGGGGAAACGATGCTCGACCTGGCGATGATCCATCAAACGAATCCCTGGCAAATAAGCATCAGGAATAATTTAACGAATACGGTTGGTTTGCTACCGGGGGGTTTTCTCTTTTTACCAGTTCCTGACCAGCAACCGAATTTACTAGCCTTGCCGGATGCCATTAAAGCGGTAGATATTCATCCTTCTCCTCTACCACAAGGGAAAACCATTGAAATCAAAGTAAAAGCAGATGCCGGGAGCAAGTTATCCGGAAAATTTATGGGGCGGGCAATCACATTCTTTGATAACGGAAATAACGAATTGGTTAGTCTGCTTGGTGTTCATGCAATGGCAGAACCTGGGATATACCCCTTGGAATTATCTATTCAAACACCCGATGGCAATACCTTCGATTTCTCCCAAATGGTTATCGTTGGAAAAGTGGATTACCCTTATGATGATCCATTGACCGTTGACCCTGAAACAATCGATCCAAAAGTTACAGAACCAGAAACTCAACTGTGGTCTTCTTATGCCCAAACGATCACTCCTGAGAAATATTGGCAAGGGATATTCCAAATGCCTACTCCTCTCTCGAAGGATTATTGTTTGACAACCAATGATTGTTGGGCATCCCGCTTTGGAAACCGTCGGTCCTACAATGGGAGTACGTATGATTATTTTCATAGCGGCGTGGATATTGTGGGTAAAGAAGGAACGGAAATCTACGCCCCCGCTGCAGGGGTGGTTGTCTTTGCGGGCCCTCTTACGGTGCGCGGCAATGCTACGATGATTGATCACGGCTGGGGAGTTTATTCAGGATATTATCATCAGAAAGAGATCAAAGTTAAAGTAGGAGATCGGGTGGAAGCAGGTCAATTAATCGGCCTGGTTGGAGCAACCGGGCGTGTCGAGGGACCTCATCTCCATTGGGAAATTTGGGTAAATGGTGTTAATGTAGATCCTTTAGATTGGTTGAGTCAGGAATATCCATAAGAATAACCGGGAGAATCATTTCTCCTATTGAAATCAATGAAAATAACAAAAGTAGCTGCAGGCTATTTGAATGATTATAGAGCGAAAAATTTCATTGTAAATCAAATAGATCTTTTTTTATTGATCTAAATCAAAATCAGCATTTGAATCAGGGCCGGGTGACGTATTATCCTGAGTGGTTTCGGAGAGATATGCTTGAATAATCTCTTGAGCAGAATTTGCCAATTCGATTGGGACAAGCAAATCAATTTCGGAAAGTTTACCAATGGTAACAGGATAGATTTCCTTGCCTACTGCTTCTTGGGAAAGATAACAAGGTATTTGATTTTCATTGAGAATGTCCCGTAATAATTCTGCTAATACAGAATTGTTCGAGTGATAGATAGAAATCCATTGAATTTTGGGCATGATTTAACCTTTATTTGCAAGAAGAAAAACAATTAACATTTGGATAGTGTATAATTAATTCGATCAGAAAATATCATGAAGGGATAAAATCATTCTAATTATAAGGCAAGTTGATTATGGTGATGGCATCAATTAAGCTCGATGAAGATTATTGGAGTAATTTCCAATTTCGCGATCAAGATATAGAGTTCTTATACAATTACTTATTAGAGACGGAAACACCTCTAACCACGGATGAATTACTTGAAGTCCTCCTCAATGAACGGGTGCGGCTCGAGAAAATGGCTCTCGAAGCACAGCGCATTCAAGGAGCGCAAGTTTACCTTCCAAAAGAACATTTTCAGGTTGGTCAGGAATTGGTTTTTCCAGTTTTGAATTGGCAAAAAGGACAGGTCGTCCAGGTACGGGATGGAAAGAACCCGGATATTGGTCCTTTTGAAGTGATTAAAGTTAAGTTTGACAATGGCGAAGAACGCGAATTTGCCGCAGGTTTACAAAATCATGTATTGAACGAACCTCCTCAAGAACAAGGTGAATTATCTGAGGTTGATATTCAGGAAATCATCCAGAATTATGGGGAAGAACTAAAAAATCGGATAGAAGACGGTTTAATGGATCATTCCGATTTTGTGAAAATTGCTGGAAAATGGTTTCCACGGGCTTTATTGGTGGATATTAACATTGGCCATCTTAACCTCGCAGAGGCAATTCTTGATATGGCGGGGGGAGGTCCTTTACCCACTTCAAAAATACTCGAACAAATTGAGGTCTCCAGTAATGTCAACCCGAAATTATTGGAGTTTTCCTTGAATTATGCTTTACAAGAAGATCCACGCTTTGACGAGGTTGGCGCGGCTGGAGAAGTATTATGGTTTCTACAACGTTTGGAACCCCCCGCAGTATTAGAGACCCCGCTATATTTAAAGTACCAACCGGTTGAAGAAGATCGCTCCCTCTTAACAGCGGAGATGCTTCAATTGGAAAAGCAGCTTAATGACGAATTATCGCCATTACCAGAAAAATTACCGCTTCTGGATCAGGTGCAATTAAGCCTCATCTATCCACATTGGCGAGTTGGCACATTGCCGCTATCTGCACAAACGCGTGGTTTGTTCCCCACCGCTTATGAGGCGCCTCGCATTCGTTTTACCATCATTGATGGCGAAAACGGCGATCGCTTCCCGGCTTGGGTAGTGCGGCCAAAGGGTTATGTTTATGGGCTGAAGGAATGGTATGATAAGCGGGGATTAATGCCAGGCAGTATTATTACTATTCAACGTGGAAAAAAGCAAGGAGAGGTAATTCTCAAACGAGAACCCCGCCGCCCGGGTCGCGAATGGGTGAGGACTGTTTTGGTTGGTTCCGATGGCGGGATTGTATTCGCGATGTTGAAACAAAATATCAACGCAGTGTATGATGAACGTATGGCAATTGCAATCCCTGATGTAGAAGGTGTAGACCTGGCTTGGGAAAGAACCCTAAAAGAACGAGTACCTTTTGAAAAAGTGGTTGTGAATGCAGTACGGGAATTGACCAAACTGAGCCCACAGGGTCATGTGCATGCGACTGAGCTATATGCAGCGGTGAATGTGCTGCGCCGCTGTCCACCTGGCCCAATTTTGGCTTTATTAGTATCTCGACCTTGGTTTGTCCATGTTGGAGATTTACATTTTCGTTATAATGAGCAATCGTAATTGAAAGGAGAAAGACCGGTGGAATTAAAGCGCAGCCTGCTCTCAAAACCAACGCTAAACACCCGTTTTCATATTGATTACGATTGGTGGACACAGAATGATCGGGATTGGCATGTTTATTTAACAAGCATGCTTTGCCAAGAACATCAACAACTCTTTGCGGAAGGAAATTCGGATGAGATGGTTGACTGGGTGGACCCTGCTACTGCTGAAGTCAAACAGGTAAATGGGATACAACATGTTCTCATCAATCATTGTGCGAAGCAGCCAGATTTTCTTAGCAGTGGGATTCCCCTCGTTGATTTAATCTTCCGAGTATTTCTGTCGAATGGGAATGTCCCATTAACACCGCTCGAATTGAGTGAGAAATTAGGCAAGCCAGCTAACACGATATTGATTGTTTTATCGGGTGGCAGGGTGTATAAAGGTTTACGACCTATATTAAATTAATACAAGCCCCAGTAGCTCAATGGACAGAGCAGTAGCCTTCTAAGCTATTGGTTGTGGGTTCGAATCCCGCCTGGGGCGCTCACTTTAGTGGTTTGTCCGATGGATTGAGGAGCAAGTCTATGTTAGAAATCAGAATGAGTTCAGATTATTCGAAACCAAGCATTTATATTGTGGAAGGTTATCGCCATATTGATGATAATTTCCCTCACTGGCATTTTACAGTCCGTCCCCATATCTGGCGTCCACCGACAGACGTTTTCGAAACGGAAAATGCTTTGGTTATTCGGATTGAGATCGCCGGTATGCAGGAAGAGGATTTCACGATTTTGTTAGATGGAAGATATCTATCGGTGCGGGGAACGCGCAGCGATATTCCTGAAAGACGCGCCTATCATCAGATGGAAATCCGCTTTGGAGAATTTGCTTCAGAAATTGAATTACCTTTTGATATAGATAGCGAACGCATCGAAGCAATCTATCAGGCGGGTTTTTTGCGAATTAATTTACCAAGGCGAGAACCTCAACACATCCCAATCCAAAATAAAAGCGACGAATAATTAATATTACAAAAACTGGGAGATGGAAAAAGGTAAAGGAAAATATGTCAGCAACGCGATGGCTAACGAATATGATGGAATTACTTGGGTATTTTGACACGGATGAAATATCGTTAGAGCAGGTGTTTCTAAAAACACTTACACCAGAAATTATCAATAAGCAGGAGGACAATCCCGATATCATGGGGGATAAAGAAACGCAAGAACCACCCATACCGGATGTTTTACCGATACTTCCCTTACGTGGTTTGGTTGTTTACCCGCAAACGGTTGTGCCGCTGACAATTGGTCAACAACGTTCGATCCGCTTAGTCGATGACGTCGTCACCGGAGACCAACGCATCATTGGTTTGGTCACCTCAAAAAACCCGGAACTCGAACAACCTGAACCGGAGGATTTATATTCCATTGGGACCGCCGCGGTTGTCCACCGGATGTTCCGTGCTCCTGATGGCACCATTCGGCTTGTGGTACAGGGAATTGCCCGTTATCGCATCCTTGAATTCGTCCAAACGGAACCCTATTTGAAAGCTAAAATCGAGCTCATCCCCGAGACGATTGAGCAAGGTACGGAAATTGAAGCGTTAGCGCGCAATGCACGCAGCCAATTTGAACATATAGCCGAAATGATTCCATCCATACCGCGTGAGTTGGTAGCAGCAGTTCTTTCTTTGGAGGATCCACTTCAAATCGTTTATACGATAGCGAATTTCCAGCGGATGGATTTAGCGGATGCGCAGGAATTATTAGAGATCGATTCGGTATCCCAAAAGCTCCATAAATTAGCCGGTATCCTCGCCCATGAAATCGAGGTTTTAGAAATTGGGCAGAAAATTCAAAACGAAGCCCGCTCCGAAATTGAGAAAGTCCAGCGTGAATATTTCTTACGCGAACAATTGAAGGCGATTCAAAAAGAATTAGGCGAAGCGGATGAGCAACAGGCGGAAGTAGAAGAGTTCCGCCAAAAAATTGAAGCAGCGAAAATGCCAGAGGAAGCAGAAAAGCAAGCCCGCCGCGAATTAGATCGCTTAGCTCGCTTACCTACTGCAGCAGCGGAGTATGGGGTCATTCGAACGTATCTGGATTGGTTGGTCAGTTTACCATGGTCTATCACCACCCCAGATAATTTGGATATTGCTCATGCCCGTCAGGTGCTGGATCAGGACCATTATGGGTTAGAGGATGTCAAAGAACGGATTCTTGAATATCTTTCGGTGAGAAAGCTCCGCATGGAGCGAAGCGCTGAAACTCCACCTGAAGAAGAGGACAGCATCCGTAGAGTACGGGAAGGGGTAATTTTATGTTTCGTTGGACCACCCGGAGTGGGTAAAACTTCCTTAGGCCGTTCCATCGCGCGGGCAATGGGGCGTAAATTTGTGCGCATCTCCCTTGGCGGCATCCGCGATGAAGCGGAAATTCGAGGACATCGGCGAACCTATATCGGTGCCTTACCAGGGCGCATTATCCAGGCATTAAGGCGGGTTGAGTCGCGCAATCCCGTGTTTATGCTGGACGAGGTGGATAAACTAGTATTTGACTTTCATGGGGATCCGGCTTCCGCTTTATTGGAAGTATTGGATCCCGAACAAAACCAGGAGTTCCGCGATCATTATTTGGAGGTACCATTTGATCTATCTCAGGTGATGTTCATTACTACCGCCAACACGTTGGAGACAATTCCTGGCCCGCTTTTAGATCGCATGGAAGTAATTCAAATATCTGGCTACACGGAGCGGGAAAAAATTGCAATTGCCCGCAATTACCTAATCCCACGCCAAATAAAAGAGAACGGTTTGCGGACTGAAGAAATCCATTTCACGGATGATGCGCTGGAGAAGATTATCCGATCTTATACCCGTGAAGCGGGTGTTCGCAATTTGGAACGAGAAATCGGCAGTGTTTGCCGCAAAGTGGTAACCCGCATTGCAGAAGGAAAAGCATCCTCGGTGGAGGTCACTGCTGATTTAGTGAAAGAAATGCTTGGGCGGGAAAAATATTTCAGCACTGAGGAAATCGCCGAACGAACCGCAATACCCGGAGTCGCCACTGGCTTAGCCTGGACACCAGCGGGTGGGGATATCTTGTTTATCGAAGCAACGAGTATGCCCGGTTCGAAGGGTTTTCAATTAACGGGATCATTAGGAAATGTGATGCAGGAATCTGCCCGGGCTGCACTGTCCTATGTCCGCTCTCGCGCAACTGAGCTCGGGCTCGATCCGAAATTTTTTGATAAAACGGATATCCATTTACACATCCCAGCCGGAGCACAACCAAAAGATGGACCATCAGCGGGCGTTACGATAGCTACCGCATTAGTATCGCTGATTTCGCAACGCCCAGTGCGACCGGATGTCGGCATGACTGGCGAGATCACTTTGCGTGGTCAGGTTTTACCGGTGGGAGGGATTAAAGAAAAAGTGTTGGCTGCTCACCGTTCAGGGTTAAAAACCATCATTTTACCGACTAAAAATAAACCCGACTTAGATGATCTGCCTGAGGAAATTCGCAATGAAATGAACTTTATTTTTGCGAATACCGTGGAGGATGTCTTAAATGCGGCTTTGGAACCGGAGTCAAAAACCTCGCCTGAACCTGCTCCGCAAAAACCTAAGCGAAAACGAACGAAAAAGAGCAGTTCGAATGAAACTGTGGAATGATTAGGCAAAGCATTAATGGTTGAACAACGGATAATCATAATCGAAGATGATAATGACATGCGTCCATTAATGAGTACATTGCTGGAAATGGAAGGGTATCACGTTGTCAGCTTTGATCACATCGAACCAGAGGCGCAAATTTTAAATGAGATTATGCAACAAAACCCTGATTTGGTGTTGCTGGATGTATTGATCAAAGGGAAATCAAGTTTTGATTTGGTCGAGAAACTCAAACAACAAAGCGCATGCGACCACCCCAAAATATTAATGTCGTCCGGAATGGCGGTCGAGGAAGAATGCCAAAGGCATGGTGCTGATGGATTTATATTGAAACCATATATGCCAGATGAACTTGTATTGAAGATAAATCAATTGTTAGAAAGTGCGTAAATCCAGTGAATAAGAGGAAAACAAATTTGATGATGTCGTGGTATGTGATGGATTTACATATTCATACGCCTGCATCGAGTGATTTCCAACAACCGGAAGTTACTTTTCTGGATATTTTACAACGGGCTGAAATGCGCGGATTAAATATCATCTCCTTCACGGACCATAATACTGTGGCCGGCTATCGGAAAATGCAGGAGGAAATTCATCAACTTGAGTTATTAGAAAAATTAAACCGTTTACTGCCCGATGAGAAAAATCGGTTAAGTGAATACCGCCGCTTGCGAGAGAAAATATTGATTTTACCCGGGTTCGAATTTACCGCCACTTTTGGCTTCCATATTTTGGGGATTTTCTCTCCAGATAAAGCAATCCGAGAGATTGAACATTTATTGTTAAATCTACGCATACCTGCTGAGCAGCTCGATGCTGGCTCAGCCACTGTAGGAGCTACGACAGATGTGCTGACCGCTTATCGGGTAATCCATGAAGCGGGTGGAATCGTCATTGCTGCCCATGCAAACTCTAGCAATGGGGTAGCCATGCGGGGGTTTCCGCTCGGTGGGCAGACCAAAATAGCGTATACTCAAGACCCTTACTTGCACGCGTTAGAAGTGACTGACTTAGACAACAAGGGTCGCAATTCAACAGCGGCTTTTTTCAATGGGAGTAAGCCAGAATATCCCCGCCGGATGCATTGCATTCAAGGGTCTGATTCCCATCGTCTCATTGCTGATGCCCAAAGAAAAAAGCAATTGGGGGTGGGCGATCGCCCAACAGAAGTACTCTTACCAGAACCGAGTTTCGAAGCACTGCTGGCATTATTTGAGAGCAATGATTTTGCCCGCACTCGTCCACACCGCTTTAGTGAAGAGCCAATATACGAGTTTATTCGTACTGCACAAGAAGAAGGTCCAAATATCGTTCAGGATTTTCATGAAAGCTTAGAATCGCGTGGCGGACGTCTTAATAGTATTCTGGCAGATATTTGTGCTTTTGCGAATACCAATGGAGGCACGATTTATATTGGCATCAGTCGAGATGCGCGTAAACCCATTATTGGGGTTCAGGATAGCGAACACACAATCCAGGTTTTAGAACGCGAAATTGCCAAACGAATCAGTCCGCCGCTCAATTGTACGATAGATTTAATCGAAACCAGCGGAAAAAAGATCGTCAGGATTTTAGTTCCGCGGGGGACTGATCCTCCATATGCGATTGATGAGAATAAAATTTATGTCCGCTTTGAGGGCGAAACTGGCTTAGCCGTCCGTGACGAGATCGTCAATTTGGTGAAGCGTGGTTTGATTCAAGATAAAAAGAGTGCTACCGACCACGATAAAATAAGCCCAGCTGCACTACCCATTATCCCACCCCAACCCTCCGAGGAAGCGGAATCACCGCCGAGAACGGGTGTGGAAATTGTTTCAGTCACAGAACGTGGCGATCAAAAGGTATATACCATGCGCGACTTGCGCAACGGGAATGTGGTTCAGAACGTAACCGAGAAATCTGCTCGACGTTTATGGCAATATGCAATTGCAACATATTCAAAAATTCCGCCAGATATCAATCAGGCAAAGATCACCTGGCAAGGTAATCTCGGTTTACTTCGCAAACAAGGGAAAGCTGGTAATCAGCGATATGATTTGGTAACGCGCACTCCCCAGGGCTATCGTTGGTTCTTTGGGGTTACAGAGGATGGCATTCATGGAAATTGGCGCAAACTGGTTGGCAAAGAAGATGAATGAGCAACATTGGCGTATTCGCAATTTTCAATTTCCACAGGATTATCAGGCTGTAATTGATTTGTGGAGCCATGCAGGAGATGGCGTCCATTTGGGTCGTTCGGATACTTTAGAAGAGATCAAGAAAAAGGTTGATTTCGACCCCGATTTGTTCTTGGTAGCCGAAAATGGGTCAGAAATTGTCGGCGCAGTGATGGGTGGATTTGATGGCAGGCGCGGTTTGGTCTATCATTTAGCAGTCAGGCAAGACGTTCGCCGCCAAGGAATTGCCAGTGCCTTAATGGAAGAGTTAGAGAATCGATTACGGGCAAAGGGATGTTTAAGGGTATATCTCCTCGTAACGCGTGATAATGTCGAAGCCCGTGAGTATTATGAGAAACGCGGCTGGGAGTGCATGGACATTTTGACTTACGCAAAGAATTTGAGTTAATATGAGAATAGGCATTATTATTATTTCAGATCGTTCTGCTCAGGGGATACGCGAGGATGCGTGTGGACCACTGTTAGCTGAGAAAATACACCAAAACAATTGGAAGGTAGTCAAACAAACGATCATTCCAGATGAAATAGACATTATTAAGGCTACCTTGTCTGATTGGGCAGATGCGGATGAGGTGGATGTTATTCTCACCAGCGGTGGCACTGGTTTTAGCAAGCGCGATGTTACACCTGAGGCGACACTCGCCGTGATCGACAAGGAAGCCCCCGGCATCGCTGAAGCGATTCGGGCTGCCAGTTTAAAAGTTACTCCCCACGCGATGTTGTCCAGAGCAGTAGCTGGCATTCGGAAGCGGACGTTAATTGTCAATTTACCGGGCAGTCCCAAAGGGGCATTGGAAGGATTTGAGGTGATAAAACCTGCCCTACCGCACGCAGTACAATTACTGCAAGAAAGTCAGGACGCGGAAAAAGGGCATTCTTTATCAACATTAGCTTAAATTAACTTCCCACCTTACAAGGCTGGTAAGCAAAAAACCCTATTTAAGATTTATAATAAAGACGAATAGAAAAAGGAAGGTATCCATGAATGTTGAAATAATTCACCGTCCGTCTTATTCATTGGCAGTGGTTCAATTGGCGCCGAGCGAAAGGATTCGCGCCGATGCTGGTGCAATGGTAAGCATGACGGATGGCATAACGATAGAAACGAAAGCGGCTGGAGGAATCTTGAAGTCCTTAACGCGCTCAGTCTTAGGTGGCGAAAGTTTTTTTCAAAATTTCTTTCAAGCTCCAGCACAGGGCGGTGAGATCACGTTGGCTCCGGATTTGCCCGGCGATATGGTTTTGATTGAATTGTCCAATCGCAATATTATGATTCAAGCTGGTTCGTATGTTGCATCAGAAATTGGGGTGGAACTGAATGCGAAAATCAGCAAAAAGGCTTTTCTTTCTGCAGAAGGCATTTCCATTTTGGAAGCGAGCGGAAATGGAAAGGTTCTTGTCTCTTCCTATGGTGCCATTTATGAACGTGACCTGGGTGCCGGTGAAAAATACATCGTGGATACATCTCATTTGGTTGCTTTTGATGGGACGATTGATGTACAAGTACGTACCGTTGGTGGGTTGAAATCCACTTTACTAAGCGGGGAAGGATTAGTCGTTCAGGTGACCGGTCCCGGGAAATTATGGATGCAGACTCGTTCACCTTCAGCATTGATCAATTGGATCATCCCGCATATCCCGAAAAAAGATTAGGAATATGGATAACTTTCGAGTAGAAACACAACCAGAAATTCCTCCAGAGGAATCTCAAGATAATCCAAAGAAGCTGCGGCAGACTCTCATCGATATCATCGAGACCATCCTTTTATCGTTGGTGCTTTATTTTGGTATCAATGCCGTCTCGGCGCGCATCAGAGTGGAATCCATCAGTATGCAACCGACTTTGAAGGCGGGCTATTATGTCATCGTGGACCGCTTAGCGTATAAAATTGGGAAACCCCATCGGGGAGATATCATTATCTTTCACTATCCGCCTGATCCCCAAAGAGAGCCGTATATTAAACGGGTGATTGGATTACCGGGAGACACCGTACAAATTACTGGGGGAAAAGTATTCGTCAATGGAGAACAGCTCATTGAGCCATATATTGCGGCTGCTCCCGATTATGACGGTACCTGGACCGTTCCACAGGATTCCCTTTTTGTCTTAGGAGATAATCGTAACCGCTCATCTGATTCGCATAGTTGGGGTATGGTGCCGATCGAAAATGTGATTGGAAAAGCCTTGGTGGTTTATTGGCCGCCCAATGCATGGAAGGTATTGGAAACAAACGTTGCGGTTGCTGCTGGTCAGTAAGCGAATCTTCCAGCTTTTTTCTGACTTCTACATAATAAAGGCGAGGCGACAAACCATTTCATGAATTAGAATGGTTCATCGCCACGCTCATTTTTTAAACCGTAGTGTAGAAAAATTATAACGTCTCGAAAACCTGGCGGGCGATCACGATACGTTGGATTTCGCTCGTTCCTTCTCCAATAGTCATCAATCGTGCATCGCGATAAATTCGTTCGACGGGGTATTCACGACTGTACCCATAACCGCCATGAATTTGGATTGCATTTCGACATACCCGTTCAGCCATCTCGCTGGCAAACATTTTTGCCATTGCAGCTTCTTTGGAATATGGCTTCTCTGCATCTTTAACCCAGGCCGCATAATACACCAATAACCTAGCAGCTTGAATTTCTGTGGCTGCGTCTGCAATCATCCATTGGATTGCTTCCTGTTCTGCGATGGGTATCCCGAAAGCTTTACGTTGTTTGGCATATTGAACCGCTTCCTCAAAAGCAGCTTGGGCTAATCCCACCGAGAGAGCTGCTATCCCAATCCGTCCCCCATCTAATGTTTGGAGGGCTTGCTTCAAGCCATCCCCTGGTTTGCCTAACAGGTGATCTTCAGGAACGCGCACCTGCTCGTAGGAAATGGCATTCGTTGGTGATCCTTTTAACCCCATTTTCTTCTCGGTTGGGCTGATAAATATGCCAGGCGAGTTGCTCGGAACAAGGAATAAACTTAGTGATTTCGAACCGCCCTTTGGGTCAGTGCGCGCCAGGGTGAGTATATATTCCGAAATACTTGCATTGGTACACCACATCTTTGATCCGCTGATAATCCACTCGTCCTTTTCTTGCCGGGCGTGGGTTGTAATGCCACCCTTAAGGTCTGAACCAGCCCCAGGTTCGGTCAGCGCTAGCGCTGCCAGTTTACGGTGTGCCCCGGTTTTAGAATTCCCGCTTGCAACCTTGGGCAAGTAAGCCTGTTTGAGAGTATCGCTTCCAAACAAAACCAATGGCATACATCCTAAGCTGTTATGCGCAGCTATAGAGAGGGCTGTACTTCCGCACCCCCAGCCCAATTCCTCAATCGCTATGGCGGCGCAAATGGCGTCCATTCCTGCACCGCCGTATTCTTCGGGGACATTTAATCCTAACAAGCCTAAACTGCCCATTTTGTCGACAGCATCCCAATTAAATTGGCCGGTTTCATCCACTTCTTTGGCTTTTGGTTTAACTTCTCGGGCGACAAAATCATGGACGGTTTCTTTCCACATCATTTGCTCTTGAGATAATTTAAAATCCAGCATGTTCCCTCCTGAGAAAAAATATGAAATTTTATGAGGCTAATACCCGATTACGATGAGAATGATTGTGGCAATGAAAAAAGCATTAGTGTGGATTAACCTCGACCACACAATTCATTGAAAGCCGCCATTGCTGGCGAAATTGCTTCTCGGTGATCCAGTCTATGGCTGGATAAGCAAACTGCGTGTTGGCAAATCCCAGGCCTTTATTGGGATGAACAGCGATTAAGATCATGATATGAGCCCAGAATGGTCGTAGGGATGCAATGATTGGTAACAGGATAAATCCTTTTTGAAAACTTTTCATCAGGTAGTTATATGAAGTAAAGAATTGATAATGTGATTTTATCCCAAACTGATTAAAAATATCCACCATTCCCCAAGGGAAGGTTGCAGAATCAGGAATGCGTCGGGGTATTGGGATAAAATATCGCTTTATGGGTTTATTTAATTCTTGGGCAATGGTTGCGGGGTTAAGATTGAGGTTTTTCAAGGCGTTAATTACGGTAGTCGCGCTATATGGCCCGCAATGATTCGTTGATCCCTGATACAGTAAATTTGTGAGAATTCGATCAGCAAATGGAGAAACTAGCTCTTGTTGGATCATTTCGTTTTGATAGTCATATTCCAAAAACAAGTCGGAGTTATATAAAATATAGTTATTGCCCAGTAAAATTGTCATTATGGAGGAGCGTTATTTACAGTGATAGCAACCTCTACCCATGCCCAGCCAGCGGCTATTTCGTAAGAGAGTACTATACGACTGAAACAATCTCCATTCTATACCAGCCACCATATATACGAAAATTGCTGCTATATACCCACGCCGAAAGCAGTCAGGTGCTAATGATTTTAGCCCCTGTCATAATCTATCAGATTCGTCTGGTTCGACATCAGGGGCTTTGTTGAGAATTTCTAAAAACTTCTCACGACTGCCACGTTTGGCACGGTTTTCTAAATACTCGATCGTAGAAATTGTCGCAATTTTTTCGGCAACTGCTAGCATGACAAACTGATTGACAGAAATACCTTCTTCTTGTGCCAATTCACGAAGTTGCTCGTATAAAGATTTCGGTAAATGTAAACTTAATTCGCTCATACACCAAGATGAATACCACCGAACCGTGAATTTCTAATTACTTTGTGACAACAAGCGATAGCAATTTGTTGGATGCACCTCTCTTTGAGCGGAGGGCGGCAACGATGACATTGGTGTCAATAACAATATCAGGCGTCTTCATGCTGGTATTATATATGACATCTTATAGAATATCAATCAATAACAAGACTTAGAGCGTTGAAAAATAATCTACTATTGTAACTATTCCAATGTAGCCTGAATTTCTACCATTTATGCCTCCTCCGATTCCCATTGACAAATATCCCTTGATTATGGCTGGGAGACTTTTGCGGACAGGACTTTTACTAAAAGTCAGCGACACAGACTAGGGCGGGGGAGCGAGGAAGCAAATACAGTAAATCAACGAGTTCAAACCTGACAGGTTTTACCAGAGCCTACGCAACCCCGTTCAAACCTGACAGGTCTTACCAGAGCCAATGATTATTGAATCGCCCATACGGACAAGAAACTTGGTACGCAATACCTCCATGGAGACCTGTCAGGTTTTAATATTATTGATTGTTACCAGAGCCTATTCAGCCAGACTCGCCTGCATGGATATGAAACCAGTTAGGTAAGACTTTTGCGGAGACCTGTCAGGTTTTTTCAAGTATTGGCCGCACTGTGCACGCTATCCATAATCACCAAAGAAAGAACTTATTCCCGTCTCTATTATATGTTCTTATTCCATGTCAGACTCTTGCATTAAATCGGCTTGCTTTTTATCTTTATTTCCAATTACAACCATTATATTAAAGTCTGACGATTTGGTTAGTTAAGTACTTATTTTTCCTCACTCTCTTATATCGAAATGGATCATCCATTGGTTAAAATACATAGTAGGTAATTACTCAGCACAGCCGTCATTGCGAGAGAGCGTTCTTTGCGACCGAAGCAATCTCCAATCTGGCAGGGAGATGGCTTCGCTTTGCTCGCCATGACAGGCGCCGGTTGAGAGATTGCTTCATAAACTCGTCAGAGCCGTCATTGCGAGAGAGCGTTCTTTGCGACCGAAGCAATCTCCAATCTGGCAGGGAGATGGCTTCGCTTTGCTCGCCATGACAGGCGCCGGTTGAGAGATTGCTTCATAAACTCGTCAGGATAATTGTTTCCCATAACAATCTTGCAATAATAGCTGAGTAGTTACCATAGTAGCATTTATTTTGGAAAGGGAATTTATGAAAAAAAATATCGTGATTACTGGGGCATCATCGGGAATTGGTGCAGCTACTGCTCGTATTGCTGCACAAAAAGGATATTCTGTGTTTGTAACGGCACGCCGCGTGGATAGGCTGGAACAGCTCTGTAGTGAAATCCATTCAAATGGTGGGATAGCCTTTTACTTTGCGGCAGATTTAACTGAACCAGAAAAAATAGGGGAACTCATTCAGGCGGTGCAGGAACGATTTGAAAAAGTGGATGTATTGATTAATAACGCTGGATTAGGCAGATTGAAATGGCTTGACCAGCTTGATCCGAGCGAAGACATCGCAAAGCAAATTGAACTCAACCTTATTGCCGCAATCCAGTTAACGCGCGCAATTCTACCGGGCATGATTCAAAATAGAGAAGGACAGATTATTAATATTAATTCTTTAGCTGGTTTCATTGCAACGCCTACTTATAGTGTGTACGCGGCTTCGAAATTTGGTCTGCGCGGATTCAGCGAAGCGCTGCGTCGGGAAGTGATGCATTACGGAATAAAAGTAAGCAGTGTTTACCCCGGCGGTGTTGATACAGAATTTGCTGAACACGCTGGAATTGAGCGAAAGACAGGTATTCGAACCCCAAATTGGATGCGGTTGAGCGCCAATCATGTTGCTCAAGTGATTGTAAATCTTATCCAGCACCCTAAAAAGCAAGTGATCTTGCCAGGATATATGACTTATTTGGTGTGGATGAATCAGGTTTTCCCTGGGCTGGTTGATCGATTAATTCAAATCGGATTTGTGAATAGGGAAAGAAAGTAAGATTTTAATTCTTTCGATCAATGTCGATATCCTGATAGGAGAGGGGGTCGTCAACCGGTTCTAAATGGGTAAATACCGTTGTGCCGACCAGTGTATTGCGGATATCAGCTTCAATTTCCTCTGCGATATGATGACTCTTATGGGTTGACCATTTGCCGGGTACGAGGACGTGCACGGATACGAAACGCCTCCCTGCGGCTTGTCGGGTTCGTAATGCATGAAATTGAATCCCTTCAGCTTTGTACTTATCCAGCACTTGCTCCACTAATTTTTGATCCCCTTCATCGAGCGCGGTGTCCATAAATCCCAGGGCAGAGCGGCGCAGTAACTGATAAGCTGACCAGAGGATGTTCGCTGCGACCACGAGAGCGATAATGGGATCTAGAATAACCCAACCCGTCAGCGCAACGGCAGCTACTGCAGAGATCACCCCAATGGAAGTATAGACATCAGTCATGAGATGGCGTGCATCGGCTTCTAAAGTAATGGAATGGAAATTTCGACCCGCCTTTAGTAATATGCGGGAAACAAAGAAATTGATGAGGGATGCAGCGGCAGATACTGCCAATCCAATGGTGGCTTGTTCAATGGGTTGAGGGTGTATCATTCGTTGTATCGCTGTATATGCAATGCTCACTGATGCAATGAGAATTAGAAACCCCTCTGCGGAACTGGAAAAATACTCCGCTTTACTGTGCCCATAGTTATGTTCACTATCAGGTGGTCTGGCGGCAATAATTAGCATGGCTAAGGCAATCAACGCGCCAATTAAGTTTACCAATGATTCTACAGCGTCAGATAATAAACCCACCGACCCGGTTAATAAATACGCCAGAGATTTTAGCGCAATGGTCGCTAAAGCGGCAACAATAGATAACCAGGCATAACGGGTTAAAAAAGTACGATCCATGTTATATAAACAACTCCAAATTTTGATAGGAACACTATTTTAGTGTAAAGAAATGATTTAGACAAGAAGGGAATGATTAATAGATATAATGGTTAACCGTGCTGAATGCGAAAATTACCAAATCCTTTTTCCCCCATTTGGGAAAATTCAGCGAGTACACATTACTGTTCTTCGCTTAATGGTCGAGCGTGTTCAGTTTGAAGATATGTAATGCCATTTCGAACCTGGGTCAGCGAGCGATCGAGTTCCATTTCCAGTTTCCGCAGGGTATCTAAAACATAGGCATCAGCTTCCCGGCGGGTTATTTCTTGCTCGTTACGCGCTTCTGCGATGATTTGTTCTGCCCGTGCTTGGGCAGCCTGTACGATCGCCTCGCGTTCCACCATCTGGTCGCGTTTTTCTTTTGCAATAGCAAGGGTTCGGTTTGCTTCTTCTTGTGCTTGTGCTAAAATGCGGTCTTTTTGGGCGAGAATCTGTTGCGCTTTTTTCACTTCTTCTGGGATGACGATGCGCATTTGATCGATCAATTCAAAAACGCGCTCCTCATCCACAATAATATTATGTGTAAAAGGAAGTTGCCGGCTTTCATTTAGTATTTCTTCCAAACGGTCAATTAAATGCATGATGTCCATTTAAACCCTCGCCACTGATCAGATTTATAACAATAGATTACTCTGAAAGTGTCCATTCGTCAATAAGCATTGCAAGGATTATGCCACTTTCTTCCCATTAATCTCGCAATGAAGTAGTGGGCACAAGTTGTTGACCCTCGCCAAGTTCTTTGAAGCGTCTTTTCAAAGCTTTGGCGACGATGGGTGGTACCATATCATTGACATCGCCTCCTAGAGAAGCGATCTCCCGCACAGTTGAAGAAGATAAGAAAGTATGTTCTTCAGCGGAAATAAAAGCAACCACTTCGATTTCTGGTGCTAAATGATGATTAGCCAGCGCCATGCGGAATTCATATTCAAAATCCGAAAAAACACGCAAGCCGCGCACAATCACCTTTGCATTAATTTTACGGCAAAACTCAACCGTTAGTCCACCATAACCCATCACCGTGATTTTTGGGTTATCGGCAAAGGATTGTTGAGCCAGTTCGATTCGTTCCGCAGGAGAAAAAAGGAGCGATTTTAATGGCCGATCATAAACAGCGATGATCAATTCATCAAATAATAATGCAGCTCTTTTAGCAATATCAATATGACCATAATGGATAGGATCAAAAGTACCCGGGAAAACAGCTCGGATCATAATTCCTCTTTTAACAAAGATAGTTTCCAATTCATTACTGTAATTTTACCCTAACTAATGTCACTCGTAGTCTCTTTCCAGAAACGTTCTACTTGATTGGCAAGGAGTTGATGTTCAGGAAGATTCAATTCAGGATCCTGTTCGAACAATTGAAGGGCATATTTACGGGCAGCTTCAATGACATGCAGGTTAGTTAAATTGCTAAATTTGAGTTGCGCAAATCCAGATTGGCGAGTGCCTAAGAAATCACCTGGGCCACGTTGGCGTAAGTCATGTTCTGCTAATTCAAACCCATTCTGGGTTTGAGCAATGACCATTAACCTTTCGTTTTCGATGGCGGTTTCTTTTTCGGGGATCAATATGCAATACGCTGGATCTTGTCCTCTCCCTACACGGCCACGAAACTGGTGTAATTGCGCTAAACCAAACCGGTTTGCTCCCTCAATAACCATTACCGTTGCATTAGGATTATCTACCCCAACTTCAACAACCGAAGTGGAAACGAGGATATGGTATTCTCCGCGCTGGAATTTTGCCATGACCTCCTCTTTCTCTTCGGGTTTAAGACGACCATGTAAAAGACCAACTTGAAGATGGGGAAAAATCTCGGTTTGTAACCGCTTCGCTTCTTCTGTGGCGGAAAGAGCCGGATTGTTTTCGTTCTCTTCGATTAGCGGATAAATGATAAATGCTTGTTTCCCTTTTTCCACTTGATTTTGGATTAAGCGGTATACCCGTTCCCGCTCGCGTGGTAATACGAGGTAGGTGTTAATGGGTTGTCTTCCAGGTGGGAGTTCGTCTAATAATGTCAAATCCAGATCGCCGTAGATTGTCAATGCCAGCGAACGGGGGATTGGTGTGGCGGTCATTACCAGTAAATGAGGGTTTTCCCCTTTGGAGCGCAATAGGGCGCGTTGTTCCACACCGAAGCGGTGTTGCTCATCTACCACGATGAATTGTAAATTATTAAATTGAACCGGATCTTCGATCAATGCATGGGTACCAATAATTATTTTGATATTTCCATTGAATAAACCTTCTCGTATGCGGCTTTTTTCACTCTCGGGGGTAGCACCAGTAATTAGACAAACCGATTCGGCTGGAAGGATAGATTTGTCAGGATCTATTTCCTGATGAAACGGTGAATTTCCGCATAATAACTTTTTGAATGTCTGGTAATGTTGCTCTGCTAATATGCTGGTTGGAGCCATGATAGCGCTCTGCCCGCCATTTTCTGCAATCAACGCTGCTAAAATTGCTGCCACAACCGTTTTACCGGAACCGACATCTCCTTGTAATAATCGGTTCATTGGCTTTCCAGAGGCGAGATCATCACATGCTTGTGCAATTGCTTTTTGTTGGGCTTTTGTCAATTGGTACGGAAGCTGAGCGGTGACCTTTTGCAACCATTCCTTTGAACAAATGAAGCGATGCGCGGTGCGTTTTTGCCAATGGTATTTTTGGCGCAAAACCCCTATTTGCAATAAGAAAATTTCATCAAACGCCAAACGAAAGCGTGCTTTTTCGAGATCTTCTTGAGAATCAGGGAAATGAGCCTGCGCGATCGCCTTTGAAATCTCCATCAAACCAGCGGCATCGCGGATAGACTCGGGTAGATAATCCACTAATTTTGGAGCGTAATAATCTACAACTTGTTTAATTGTCTTTCGCAGCCAATGTTGACTGATATTTTCAGTGAGACGATAGACTGGCACAATTCTTCCGCTATTTAATAATTCCTCATCCAGTTGTTCAATTTCGGGGTTAATAAAAACCAATCGTCCCAAGTACTGATCGACTTTTCCAGCAACTGAATATTGATCACCGACGCGCAATTTGCCACTCTGCCAAGGTTGATTGAATATGGTAATACGAATGGCACCGCTGCTATCGCTCAAAATTGCCTCCACAATCGACCGGTTGGTTGGTGATTTGCGCGAGGTGACGGATTGAATTGTGCCGATAACCGTGACCTCTTCTCCGTAATGCAAGCGGTTAATCGGTCGCAGTTTTGAATAGTCATCATAGCGCCGCGGCATGTAATAGAGCAAATCCCCCAGGGTGTATAACCCTAATCTCGCCAGCACTTGCGTGTATCTGGGCCCTACTCCCGCAATGACCCGAATTGGTGCATTTAATGCTGCTCCTTCTACTGCTGTTTCCCTGATTTCGGATTGGTGATTTTTCCGCCTGGGATGCTTGAGGATTGTTTCATTTCCTTTTTGGGAAGGGATCTCGACCTGGGGTGTGGGTGAGGATTTTGTTGGAATAACTTTTCTTTGTTGTTCTTCAGTGAAGAGAGACGAATTTCCAGTATCATATTTATTTTGAATATGATCCCAAATATTTTTTAATGTAGTTGCACGCAACTCCGCCGTTAGCTCCGGATAACGGATGAGGTTTTCTGATATTAATTGGATTGTTTCTTCATCAATTTGATCCTGACGCGCTTCATTAATCCATTTATCCAGAATGCGGTTAACCCCTCCAATTACTGCCCGATTAAAATAATTATTTTCCGACTCGATTTTAATAATGTTATACAATTTTTGAATGGATGGTTTCATATTTGTAATTTTACCAGTCTGTATCCGATTCCTGACGGACAATTACAAAGCCTAAGCCATTTGGGCCCGCGTGCGACCCAATAACCGTGGTGACATTAACTAAAAAATATTTTGGAGGAACGATATCCCTGATTTCCTCTAAAAAATTCAACGCCTGTTCTTCTGCGTTGGTGTGTAAAATAGCGAGGCTTTCTAAAGGACAATATTTACGAATCATTTCGACCAGCCTCTGAAACCCTTTGCGATACGTGCGAACTTCACCAAGGCTTAAGACTTGGCCATTGATCACTTCGAGAAAAGGTTTGAAACGTAGAAATTCACCGATCCAAGCCCTTGCCCAGGAAACACGACCACTGCGATGGACATACTCCAGTGTATCGAGCATGGCAATTAATTTGAGGCGCTTTCGAATGCTTTCGATTTTTTTCAAGATGTTCTCAAAACTTAATCCCGCTGCTGCTGACTCTGCTGCAGCAATAACTTGAAACCCCAGACCCATACTAAGGCTTAAGCTGTCGATCACTTTTACTTTCCCGTAAAATGAGCTGGCAGCTACACTGGCAGCATTGATGATGCCACTTAACTTTGCTGAGGTATGAATGGATAAGATGAGCTCCTTTCCTTGCGAAAAAAGGTTTTCATATATTGTTTGATATACCCCAGAGGAAGCGGTTGCAGTGGTGGGGAAGGACTTCATCCCTGGAAGTGCATTGTAGAACTCGGTTCGGGTAATGTCTTTTCGGTCTTCGATACTTTTCCCATCAATGATAATGAAATTGTTAACCATTTGAATGTCGTATTGATCGAGAATTTCATCAGGAATATCCGCTGTGCTATCCGTTACAATCGCAATTGTTGAATGGCTTTTCATAAAGTTAATCCTTTTCCACCAGAAGTAAACTTATGGATTGGGTTCCCAAGATGTTATCAAGCGATTTATTCATCATCTGAAACTCCGTTTTAATTTTTGGGAAAGTGGAACGAATACGGGTTGATAGATTTTTCTTATCGGTGACACCCACATCGCTGCCAAAGATGAGCCCCAAAAATTGAATGTGTTCAAATTCGTGAGCATAATTGAGGATTAAATCTCCGATGCTTTTTGCGGTGCGTACTTTTTGATAGGGGATAATTTGACCTTTTTCGAGCAATACCAAGGGATGGATGCCTAATAGATTACCCACTAATGCTTGATCGGGATCAAGCAAATCTAGCGCTTTCAAGTTCAATAAATTGTGAAAGTAAATCAAGGTATAAATATGAGGAATTTTATTGATGAGATAATGTTTAATTTTGGATATCGATTCACCATAAACAATCGCGCTCGCACAAGTTTGGACGAGCCATCCAACACCCAATGAAATCGTTTGCGTATCAATGATTTCCACATTTGCCGAAATTGATACTTGGTTGAGAAGGGTTGTGATGGTTGAAATCGCTGGCGAAAAGGTCGGGGTTGGGAGAATAAAAAGAAGGTTTTGAAAATCTCGTGAAAGAGAAAAAATAGTCTGGATTAGATCACTTGGTTTTATGGATGGAAATTGCGCGGCGCTGGCGGAATTTGCTAAGTCCGCCTTCTCACTTTGCACTTGATCCAAATTATTGGTTTGGTTCTCCAAATACCCAAAAGTATCGGGTATCAATGGAAGGATTTTTACATACTCTTGACCCTTGAACCTGCTTTGCGGAAACTGGACAGAGTTATCAGTGATGATACAGGTTTGTGGCATAATCCGTATTTACCATCTTAGAATAGTTTTATTATCATCAATTCTTATTGTAACTATTCAGGCGGTTATTGCGAAGGCGTTCTTTGCTCGAAGCAATCTCCTGTTGCACAGAAAAAAACCTGCTTTGGGAGACTCTTCACTCGTAAAAAGCGCTCGTTCGCAGTGAAACCGGTGTTTTGATTGGCTGACTGAATAGATACTTCGTTCTATTGCTTAATCGATAAACCATCCCAATGACAGCCTGAGTGATTACCAAAAATTTCTTGAAACCTCAGACTATTTTGAATTGGCATACCTTGTTGTTTTTCAATGACATTAATTTGTTTATTCAATGGAAATAATAAAATAATAATGAGGTTGACCTCCATCTTGGACTTCAATTTCTTGTTCAGGGTAAGCAAAACGGATTTCATCGGCGATGCGGTTTGCTTCTTGTTTGGTTACATCGATGCCGTAAAATAAGGTTATCAGCTCAAAGTGATCCGCATGCGCGCTGCGGAGTAATCCAAGGGTTGCCTCTTGTAAATTAGTGGTAGAGAGCACTAATTTGCCATTATGAAGGGCAATAAATTCCCCTTCTTTTACTGCCACCCCATCTATTTCGACACTTCGAGTAGCACGGGTGATCTCGCCGCTTTCCACATCAAACATCGCCTTGTTCATTTCTTTGACCACTTCATCGAAATCACCGTGGGGGATTAACCGCATCATTGCAGCTAAACCTTGCGGCACAGAGCGACTTGGGATCACTGACACTCTTTTTACCGTTAATGTACTCGCAGCTTCAGCGGTCTGAATGATATTCTTATTATTGGGAAGGATAACGATTTTATCGGTGGGTAAATTTTCAAATGCTGAAAGGATTTCTTGAGTGGATGGGTTCATGGTTTGCCCGCCATGGACAATGGCGGCTACACCCAAACTGGCAAAAACCCGTGCAATCCCGGGCCCGGGAACTACTGCTACTGCGGCAATTTGCCCTGGTTCCACCCGTGCGAGGGTTAATTGGCTGCCAGAGCTTTTTAGTTCAATTTGTTCCATTTGAACCGCTAAATTTTCCATTGCAACTTTGGTGAAAACGCCCACTTTTTTCACATATTCGATGGGTTCATATTGCCTGCCATCGGCAACATGGATATGCAGCCTGTATATTCCATCTCCTTCACCAAGCTGGATGGATGTGCCAATTTTCTCCAGGTTGTTGTAGAAATCTTCGATATCGAATTTATCATAAGGGCGGAAATCGATTACAACTTCGACATCTTGTCCTGGCTCAATTGTTTCCATGGTTCTTTGGAGGTTCATGGAAGCCAAAGGTTGGACAGTTGTGGTTGGGGATTCCAAAGGTAAACCTTTAACATAACGCAGCATCCCTTCTAAAATAAAAAATAAACCTTTTCCACCCGAATCCACTACACCCGCTTCTTTTAAAACCGGTAGTAATTCGGGCGTTCTTTCGACCGATTCATTCGCTGCTGTGACAATTTTTTCGAGGATATATTTCATGTCCGCTTTTTCGGTGAAGGCAATTTGGGCAGCAGTGGCGACATCTTTAGCAACGGTCAGGATGGTGCCTTCAACCGGACGAACTACGCCTTTATAAGCGGTATCCCGTGCCATTGCTAATCCTTTGACCAAATATTCAGCATCTAATACGTTGATATTATCAACAGCACGGGCAAAACCGCGCCAAATTTGGGAGAGGATCACCCCAGAATTCCCTCTGGCTCCCATTAAGGCACCATGGGCAACCGAGTGGACGATTTTTCCAAAGTTTGTTTCGTTATTGTTCGCAATTTCGTCGTAAGCAGCTTGCATGGTTAATACCATATTGGTGCCAGTATCGCCATCTGGAACGGGGAAAACGTTCAAGGAATTGACAATTTGTTGATTGGTTCGCAACCAAGTTAGTCCCGCTTCGATATATTTCTTTAGTTCCTGACCATCTAACGCTTGTTTTTCCATTGAATGGGCAGATTGGTTTTGCTCAAAATCCATGTATAGTACTCCTCTAAATCAAATCCCCACCGCTAATCTTCCTCGCTAATCCGTAACCCACGCACATGGACATTTACGGTTGAAACAGGTAATCCAATGGCTTTTTCGACTTGATATCTGACGGTATCTTTAACACTCGAAGCCACCTGCGCGATACGGGTTCCATATTCCACGATGATGTAGATATCAATGTTGATTTCCACACCATCATAAGAGACGTCAATTCCATATTGGGGATCTTTGACAATTGCGTGGCTGACACCATTCAAGAAATTTTTATGGGCTAAACCAACGACACCGTATGAACGCAAAGCTGCTTGGTATGCAATGGTTGCTATGGCACGGGGAGATACTTGTATAGAACCTAACGGCAGATCTTCTTTTGTCATTCCGAACCTCTTTAATTCGTAAAAGCTTGCAGATCAAATGGAATTATGGTATCATTTGACCGCTTAATCAAGGACTGAGTTCCAAACCAATTTAAGGACGTGATCTTATGGCTAAATGTGCACATTGCGGGAAAAAGACGACTTTTGGGCAAAATCGCCCATGGTCTAAAAAAGCCACCGCTCGGACTTATCGGCCGAATTTGCAGGTTGTAACCCTTACCGAAAATGGCCGAAAAGTGAAGCTGGTGTTGTGTGCGAAATGTATTCGCAATTTGTCTAAAGTAGATTAATTGATTTCTCTTCATCATTTCTTTTGATAAATCACGGGTCATTCCGTGATTTTGCTTTAATTATTCCTGCTGTATGATACCCGTTCCATCCATCGTTGACAAGAGCAATGTTCGTTTCTGTGTTTCATAATTATAGTTTGTAACATTATTTTTGATTTACTGATACAGGTAGTATACCCAAATCCAAAGCGGAACTAATCCTGCGATTGCCAGTACCGCTAATAAACCCAAGAGAACCGTAACCCAATCAATTGCCAAAGGGTTATCTTCCTCCTCATATTTGGAAGGATACATTGCTTGATCCGGATATGCTTCACCTTCTGAATAAGCGCCCGGGGGCGTCACGAGTGGAGCTACTGGAATATCTCGTTCTAGGGCTAAAGTTGGGGTAAGTTCATCCTGATTTGTTTCTATCGGAAGCGGAGTAGGGGAATGGTAAAGTTCCTCTTGCACGGTTACCAAAACTTGCCCGAATTGATCCGCGGTGCGGTAACGCGCGGCGGGTTCTTTGGATAAAACTTTCAATAAGACCAATTCCAGAGTCGGTGGAATTGCTGGATTATAGCGGCTTGGCGGCGGTGGTGGGTCTTCACGGTGACAGCGTGCTAATTCTTCGGCAGTGGTTGCATTGAAGGGCAGTTGCCCGGTTAGCATTTCGTAACATACGACCCCTAAAGAATAAACATCCGACGCTGGGGAAGGAGCTAACCCCGCCGCTTGTTCTGGGGAGAAATATTGAGGTGACCCCCAAACCACTTCGCTTTTCTCCTCGGGTTGGATTGTCGCTAATGCCCGGGCAATCCCAAAATCAGTGACTTTAAGACGTTGATCGGGGGTGATTAAAAAGTTTTGTGATTTGATATCACAATGGACGATCCCCGAGCGATGGGCAAACCCCACGCCGGCACAAGCCTGGATCATTAATGCGATGGTTTCGCGAACAGAAAACTGGCCACGTTGCTGCAGCAATGTTTTCAAATCTTTTCCGGCAATATATTCCATGACGATGAATAAGCGGTCATGGTCATAGCCAAAATCGTGGATCGTTACGATGTTAGGATGAGAGAGATTGGCAGCTGCCCGAGCTTCCTGTCGGAATCGCTCGCGATAAGCTTCATCGGGGGAGAATTTCTCGCGTAAAATTTTTATTGCAACATCCCGATCCAACATCTGATCATGGGCGCGATAAACTACCGCCATTCCCCCTGAGCCTAAACGTTCCAATAATTCATAGCGATTATTTAAGATGACGGTTGATGGCATTTCTGATACAATCTCTCTAGTCAACTATGATTTTACCATGAAGAAATTTATCCAGAAACAACCGCTTATCTTTTTGATCTTGGCTCTTCCCCTAGCAATTATAGGAGAGGTTTTCCATTGGCATCCCGGGTGGATATTTAGTTTCTCTGCATTGGCGATTATTCCCCTGGCTGGCTTAATCGGTGAAGCAACCGAGATATTAGCCCATTATGCCGGCCCACGTTGGGGCGGATTTCTAAACGCTACATTTGGTAATGCCGCTGAATTAATCATCACCATTGCAGCAATCCGCCAGGGATTATTGGAACTGGTCAAGGCTTCCTTGACTGGATCAATCCTGGGAAATTTATTGCTGGTATTGGGGATGGCGATGCTCGTTGGGGGAGTGCGGAATAAAGATCAACATTTCGATCGCCGATCTGCCAGTAGAAACGCAATTATGTTGGTTTTAACAGTGCTGATCTTGCTCATTCCTTCTGTGTTAAGTCATTATATCGGCGTGATCAATCCACAACCCAGCCCTAAGGTGGAGATTTTAAGCCTGGGCGTGGCAACCATCATGATTATTCTTTATATCCTCAATTTGCTATTTGGTTTTTGGACAAAGACAACAGAAACAGAGATTCCTGCTCAATTGGAAGAGAAAAACCATAAACTAGTTTATTCCAGGAACACAGCGATCATGATTTTGTTGTTTGCGACAATTGGGGTGGCAGCGATGTCAGAAATCCTTGTGCAAACCATTGAACCAATCGTAGAAAGTTTAGGGTTATCCGAATTTTTTATCGGTGTAATCTTTATTCCCATTATCGGGAATGTTGCTGAACATTTGGTAGCGGTGCAAATGGCGTATAAAAACAGGATGACGTTGAGTGTGGAAATTGCCATCTCATCTAGTCTACAAATTGCGTTGTTTGTTGCGCCAATTCTTATCTTTATTAGTTTGTGGCTTGGACATCCTTTAACTCTCATCTTCAATCAATTTGAATTATTGGCTTTAATTGCTGGTGTCCTTATCACTGCGCTGGTCTCAGAAGATGGTGAATCAAACTGGTTCGAAGGGGTGGAGTTACTAGCCGTGTACTTGGTGCTTGGATTGGCGTTCTTTTTACTCTAGGAGAAGGCATGGAATCGAGGACGCCTCAGAGAAACAAACAGTCGGTTTCCATAAAAACAGGAATCATTGGAGGTTTGATTTTCGCCTGCTTGCTCTGTGTGGTTGGGTTTGGGTTACTTTGGTTACCTGGCAATGAGGGCAACTCCATCTATCCGACTGCGGTTGTACAAATCATCGCTGCGCCGACATTCACACCTACACCGCTAAACACAACAACTCCAGCAGCCCAAAATGCTGGCGGTGGCACACCATCATCCAATAGTGAAATACCCATTTTTCTCGGTGATTATGTCGAAATTGTTGGCACACAAGGGGATGGCTTACGATTGCGTTCAAAACCAGGATTAGATGGCGAAATCGAGTTCGTCGCTTATGAAGGAGAAATTTTCAAGGTGGATGATGGTCCGCAAGATGCCTCCGGCTATCACTGGTGGCACCTTGTTGCACCTTATGACGAAACTGTTCAGGGATGGGCAGTGGATAATTATCTAAAAGTGGTACAAAACCCTTGAAAGTCTAATAATCGGAAGGTCATATCCGCAACCTGCATTTGCCAGGAAGCGCTTTTCGCAACGGAAACAATAACCAGAGCAAATTGGGGATTATATCTTGAAGACCATGTGTAATGAGAGGCGGAGCAGCTATTTCAAATCGAAAACCTGTAAGGCTGACCCTGGCTATAGATAATCGCGCAAATTATGCTCCACCGCATAGGCAGCAGCTTCCGCTCGATTGCTTACTCCTAATTTAGATAATATACTGCTGACATAATTTCGCACGGTGCCTTCACCTAAAAAGAGCGCTTTGGCAATTTCTCGGTTTGTTTTCCCCTCCGAAACGAGCAGGAGCACATGTCGTTCTTGCTGAGTCAAGGTTGAGAAAGCAGAAGCTTCCTCCTCTTTGGCTGCCTTACGGACTTCCTGGAAGATACGTTGTGTTACGGCAGGGTCTAAAAGCGCTTCGCCGCGGCCCACCGCTTCAATTGCCCGCACAAGATCTTCACCACCGATTTGTTTCAGTACATACCCAGAGGCTCCTGCCCTAATCGCGGAGAATAACATTTCATCTTCCGCATAGGACGTAAGCATGATAACACGCGTATTGGGATATTTTTCGGCAATTTCTTCACATGCTTCGATGCCAGAACCGCCGGGTAAGCGGATATCCATGACGACCACATCCGGTGAATGAGATGCAACGCGCTCCAATGCTTCTTTGGCGGTGCTGGCTTCTGCCACCACCTCAAAATTAGGATGTCGGTCTAATAATGATTTCAACCCCAATCGCACAACCTCATGATCATCTACCAATAAAATACGTTGTTTTGCCATTGTTCCTCCTGGAATCGGTTATCCATTCTCTTCTTTTGCGGTTGTCCCACTTTGCTTGCGGCGGAAATCTACAAAACGGTACCCAATTCCCCGTTCGGTCAGGATGTATTGTGGATTAGCGGGATCTTTCTCGATTTTTTTGCGCAGGTAATTAATATATAAACGTACGTAATGCGGCTCGTCACGATATTCATACCCCCACACCTTCGAAAGGAGTTGATCGTGGGTAACGACCCATCCGGCGTTTTGTACTAAGTGATACAGCAAGCGATATTCTGTGGGACGTAGTTGGACAAGTTGACCATCTACCCAAATTTCATGGCGGTCAAAATCCAATTTTAATCGGTCATCTACTTCAATCACACCATGAGTGGATGGCGCCATCGTTTCGGTACGGCGTAATACTGCTCGAACGCGGCTGACCAATTCGCGCGGGCTAAATGGTTTGGTGATGTAATCATCCGCACCTAATTCGAGACCACGGACGCGATCGTCTTCTTCTCCTTTTGCCGTCAACATAATCACAGGCACAGAGCTGGTTTCTCGAATTATGCGTAAGACTTCAAATCCGTCTAAATCTGGGAGCATGACATCTAAAAGGACTAAATCAGGCAGTAAACTTCTTACTTTGTCGATTGCCTGCATTCCACGATAGGCTTCACTCACTTTGAACCCATCATGCTCCAGATTCAAGCGGATGAACCGTACCATCCGTTCTTCATCGTCAACTACTAATATGTGGCGGTTTTTGATTCGAGTTTCATCCATTTTATTATTCCCTTACGAAACCGAAAATGTTTTCTTCCTGGTCAGAAGAGATTACTTCTATGAAACTGATGCGATGCACGGGCCAGATACCTTGAATGGCTTCGTTGGAGAGATACGGCAAGTCTTTCCCATCTTTGGTGCGCGGATTATTTAGAATGATTAAACTGTCCTGTGGAGAAGGTATTTCCTCTATTTCCCCAACCACAGGATCGGCGTTGGTAATATGGACGATGACAGTATATGACATATTTCACTCCATTATTGCGGAGAAATGCTATCCATTAAATTTTACCAGTATTACTGAAATATTATCAGGTCCACCAGCTTGATTGGCTGCTTGAATCAGATCGTTACATGCGGATTGAAGGCTGGTATTGGAACGGAGAATTTCTGCTATGGAGGGATCGGGGACAACACTCCATAAGCCATCAGAGCAAATGAGGAGATAACCACTCTCTGGGATTGGAAACGAACCAATATCCGCTTCTAACGGTTCATTTTGTCCAAGCGCCCGATAAAGAACATTACGTTGAGGATGGTTGAGGGCTTGTTTTTCATTGATTTGGCCCAACTCGATTAGTCGGTTGACTAAAGAGTGATCCCGAGTATAACGTTTTATTGCTCCATCAATATCAATGTAATATGCGCGGCTGTCTCCGACATGAGCAATGGTTAAATAACTGCCAAAGATCAAGCAAGCAGTTAAGGTGGTGCCGCCACCAGTAGCGTGACGGAGGACTTCCTGATGAGCGGTTAATAGCGCTTCATTCAGTATGTTTTGGAGGGAGTTTTGAGGCGTTGGACGAGTGGGGTTGATATAAGGGATTAATATCCGTTCTGTAATGGTGGATGTAATGGAGCCGATAGCCAGTTTGCTGGCGATTTCACCATGAAGATGTCCCCCCATCCCATCGGCAATTGCAAAGAACCCAAAGGGGCGCACGCTATCTTGTAAGGATAAAGCGCTTGCTAGAGCAATGAGGGCATCTTCATTATGATCTCGTTGCATGCCCACTGATTGGGCAAACGCATAGGAAAATTGGGGTAAATTCCACTTTGACTGCAACGCGAGGAGATTGCTGGCAGTTTGAGATGGTTGTTCATTAATGTCAGGCTTTGATTTTTGTGTGGTACGTTTAAATAGCGATTTCACTTTGAAGGTTTCCTATCCAGAAGGGGTGATTTGTAATGCGTATAGATGCTTATCGGTAGAGCCAATATAAAGTATGTTGCCATTTATCACCGGAGTGCTGGTAATTGCACCACCGGTTTGATATTTCCAAATCAAGTTCCCGGTAAGTCCATCCAGACAATAGACGTAGCTATCTACAGAACCAAAATAGACACGGTTTTGGTGAATAATGGGAGAGCCGGTTACTTGATTCATGGCTTCATATTGCCAAAGAATTTTTCCATTACGAGTGTCGAGACAGTAGAGATTCCCATCGGTGGAGCCTATGTATAAGTAGTCTCCATCAATGCATGGAGTGGATATAGTAGCTTTCCCTAATCGAGTACGCCAGAGCATCCATCCAGTTTTGGCGTCTAATGCATAGACATTCGCATCGAGTGATCCAAAATAAACGGAATTCTTTTCGGCTACGGAAGAACCAGTCACACCCTTTTTTGCCTTGAAGCGCCAACGGATTGTGCCGCGAAAATCAATGCAGTAATAATCGCCATATTCACTTCCAAAATAAATCCCATCTTCGAAAATAAAAGGAGTGGAACGAACCGGCGAGCCGGCATCTAACTTCCAACTTGGATTGCCAGTTACGAGATTAATCGCGTGCAGATTGCAATCATCCGACCCAATAAAAATATGTCCTGCAGCATAAACAGGTGAAGACCAGATTGGACCTTGGGTGTAATATGAAAAGTTAATTTTCCCATTGCGATGATTGAGCACATACACCCGGTTATCAGCTGAAGCAAAGATAACATTCCCTTCGACAATAACCGGGCGGCTGACAACTGCGCCATCGGTGGTGTAGAGCCAGATCAATTCCCCACTATTTTTATCTACACAATAAAGATTGTGATCGTATGAACCGAAAAAAACGGACTGCTCAAATATGGTGAGGTTGCCACGAATTTCATCCTGCGTTGAAAATTTCCATAGCAGACTGACATCGGTGGAAAAAATAGTGGAGAGATTCGGCTCAATATCTTGAGTTTGGCTTTGGGATGCAAGGAGGTTTTCGAGAGCGCTTTTCATTTCCAAGGCGCTGGTAAAACGGTCTTCCGGGTTATATTGAAGGGCTTTGATAATCACCGCTTCGAGCTCTGTTGATACATTAGGATTGTAATATCGAATCGGGCGCTCCCCGAAGGAAAAGGGTGGCTCTAAGCGGGGGTCTTTGCGGGTGAGAACATGATGTAAGGTTGCCCCGAGGGCATAGATATCTGCGAGGTGGGTGGCTTCGCCACGATACTGTTCTGGTGGGGAGTATCCTTCTGTTCCAATCATGGTTCCCTTTTGTTCTCCCCGAAATGGTTTGGCGATCCCAAAATCAATCAACATCACCCGATTATACTGGTTGATCATCACGTTAGACGGTTTCATATCGCGGAAGATAATGGGTTCGGGTTGATGCGTATGCAAGTATTGGAGAACATCACATATTTCGATTGCCCATTGGATGATTTGAGAAATTTCTAAATCATCTTTTAACCGTTCCTCGAGTGTTTTCCCGTTGATGAGTTCCATCACAAGATAGGAACGGTCTTGGGCGGAGAAATAATCAAAGATGCGGGGAATAGCGGGATGATCTAAGGTTGCCAATAAATCCGCTTCTCTTTCGAAATTACGGATGATTGAATTGCGGATAGCGGGGTCATGGGTTTGGATAATCATTTCTTTAACCGCTACATGTTTCACAACATTGGGGAAGTGTAGATCGCGGGCGCGATAAACCGCTCCCATGCCTCCAATACCCAAAATACCCTCAATTAAATAGCGGTTGGCTATCGTTGAACCAATTCTTAATTGAGCCGTACCATAATTTGTTGCGGCAGGTTCTTTTGTTGTTGAATCGGGCTTGTTCCACTCGTCTGTCATAATCTATGTTGTATGATAACCGAAAATGGCAAAATTGTTGATATTAATTTATATTACAGCGGTTTTGCTATACAAACTGCCTCGGGTTAAGTATAATTCAAACTATATGATGGAAGAATTGGATTCTACTTATCGTTCTCCCTTTTCGTGGCGTTATGGCTCAAAGGCGATGCGTCAGATTTGGGGTGAGGTGAATAAACGCAAACTGTGGCGGATGTTATGGGTTACCTTAGCGGAAACTCAATCAGAGTACGGTATTGTTACCATTGAGCAAGTGCAAGATTTACGAGAACACGCAGATCAAATTAATATACGGCGTTCTTTGGAAATCGAATCCGAGATTCATCATGACTTGATGGCAGAGATTAAAGCGTATGCAGAACAATGCCCGATTGGCGGCGGGATTATCCATTTAGGCGCTACCTCAATGGATATCAAAGATAATGCGGACGTTTTGCGTATCCATCAGTCACTGCAACTGGTGCTGAAAAGCCTTGCTGACCTGTTGCAATTATTTTCAGAGCGGATTGCCCAATATGCCGATTTGCCCATCTTAGCGTTTACCCATCTTCAGCCTGCTGAACCAACTACATTGGGTTACCGTTTGGCGCAATATGGCCAAGATTTACTAGAAGACTATCAAGCTCTCGAAGGGATTGATCACGATTTACGTTTGAAAGGCTTTCGCGGAGCGGTAGGTACAAGTGCGACGTATCGCGAATTGGTCGGGGATGACAAGTTGGCGGAGTTTCAACAGAAGTTAGCTGACAAGTTGGGCATACCATTCTTTGAGGTAGTCACCCAGGTTTATCCCCGCAAACAAGATTACCGTGTGGCAAGTGCACTGGCGGGGTTAGGAGCATCCCTGCATCGTTTCGGGATGGATTGGCGCTTTCTACAATCTATGCCGATTGGAGAATGGTCGGAACCATTTGATGAAAAACAAGTTGGGTCATCTGCCATGCCCTTCAAGCGTAATCCCATTAATGCGGAAAAAATAGATTCCTTAACTCGATTGTTAGCTCAATATCCGCGTCTTGCTTGGGATAATGCTGCTCATTCCCTGTTAGAGAATACCCTGGATGACTCAGCCAATCGGCGCACGATGCTTCCGGAGATGTTTTTAATTTGTGATGAATTACTGACAACCGCAAATAAATTACTTAAAGGTATGATAGTTTACCCTGAGGTAATCAAAAGGAATCTGGAAATCTATGCACCCTTTGCGGCGACCGAAAGGTTGATGATGGCAGTCGGGAAATTGGGCTTCAATCGTCAAGAAATGCACGAGGAACTACGTCGTCTTTCTATGGAAGCCTGGCAGGAAATTAAGCATGGCAGAGCTAATCCTTTGCTTGAGAAGATATTGCAGAATGAATATTTTCGCAGGGCATTATCTGAACAAGAAATTAATGAGTTAATGAATGTTGAAAACTATATCGGTGATGCTGGGCAGCGTGCAAAGAAAATGAGCGAAACGATACAACAAGCGCTCCAGCATAATTGAGTTGAAACAGAAGAAATTGATTTCGCCCTCCTAACCCCGAGGTAGAGTTGGGATAGAGCGAAATCAATTTCATTAGATAATTTTTATCGCCAATCTTTTTCTGGTTCGGGTTTATTCCCTAAGATACCCTCAATTTTTTCCATCACTTCATCGGTGAGCTGTTTGGCAACTTCGATTGCCTGCATGTTTTCAACCACTTGTTGTGGACGAGACGCACCGGTGATAACCGTGCTTACGTTGGGATTCTTCAAACACCAGGCTAAAGCCATTTGGGGTAAGCTACAACCCAATTCCTTCGACAAGGCAGCTAACTGCTTTACGATGTCAACCTTCTTTTGGAATTCTTCCCCTTCAAAACGTTTGCGTAACCACTCATAACCAGGCAGGGAAATCCGAGTACCTTCTGGTATCCCTTCGTTATATTTACCAGTTAGCAAACCGCTGGCGAGAGGACTCCAAACAGTTGTTCCCAGACCAATGGAGCGGTACAGCGGCGCGTATTCCACTTCGACCCGCTGGCGGTGGAACATGTTGTATTCTGGTTGTTCCATCAAGGGCGGGATGAGATGCTCTCGGCGTGCTACTCCATAGGCTTCCATGATTTGGGATGCGCTCCATTCACTCGTACCCCAATAGAACGCTTTCCCTTGTTGAATGATTAAGTTCATTGCCCAGACCGTTTCTTCGATGGGAGTGTATAAATCGGGACGATGACAGAAAATCAGGTCAACATAATCCATTTGCAAGCGTTTTAACGAGGCATTTATCCCTTCCATGATGTGTTTGCGGGACAAGCCATTGTCATTTGGCCCAGAACCACCCCAGAAGAGTTTTGTGGAGATGACTAAGTCTGACCGTTTCCAACCTGCTTTTTTGATGACATTGCCCATCACAATCTCTGCCTGTCCATTGGCGTATACTTCTGCATTATCAAAGAAATTTACGCCAGCATCATAGGCGGCTTTCATACATTCCAATGCTGTCTCTTCACCGATTTGATGCCCAAAAGTAACCCAGGCACCCAGTGATAAGGCGGATACTTTTAAGCCTGATTTGCCTAAAAAACGATATTCCATAAACTATACCTCCTTAATTTCTCGATTTGATCTTTTGTAGGGCTTCATTAAACCATATTTTCGAAGCAGCTGCTAATACTGGATAACTTTTTGATTGATAATGGATGTTTGGTTGGATTGGAAAGGGTTCATCTCCTTGTAATACACCGATCTCTCCGCCACTGGAAGGAATTAAAACCCAAGCAGCGGCAAGATCCCAAATCTTGGCGGTTGCTTCAAAGGCAACTCGGGCAATCCCCCTAGCCACACTGGCGAGTGAGTAACCCGCGCTGCCGAATATGCGTGTTTTGTAACGGATGTCTACCTGATACTGACGAAAGGTTCGAGAACAACAGGAAAAAATGGTGATAAATCCTGGTTCGTTTTCGTTTTCCACATGAATAGGGTTCCCATTGAGGGTTGGAGGGTGTCCATGCCCAACCTGATAAAGCTCATCTACAACAGGAAAATATTGAGCGGAAAGGATGGGATAGCCTGCTTCAACTTTTGTGATCAAGACCCCCCAATATGGTAACCCGAGGACGAAGTTGGTTGTTCCATCGAGAGGATCGATGATCCATCCATTCTTTGTTGTTGGGATAGTGAGGGTGGGGTTAAGTTCCTCACTGATAATGAAATCTCCTGGATAGGCTGCTTGAATGCTATCGCGGATGAAGGTATCTGCGGCAACATCTGCCTCGGTAACCAGTGAGCGGTCTGCTTTGCGCGATGGTTGTAAGGTGTGATGTTGGAAAAATTGCAGTAGCAATTTTCCGCTCTCCAGGCATAATTTTGCTGCAAAATCTAAATCGCTAAGAATTGTCTCATTCGGCATAGCATCGCTTCGTTGAAATGCTTCACGATTTTTTGTCTTGAAGAAGGTGTATGTTTTTTTGTAAACGTCTATTTCTCACTTCGCCTTTTTGTGGTTAGGATGGAAAAATCATCTCAATATAATCTTTGGTGACATTGAGATCGGGGGAAGCACCAAGTGACTTTATTAGACTGGCTGCGATCTCTGCTTTGTATTCCGCATCGCGTTTGCTCCAAGTTCGGCTTTTTACTTCAAGGAAATAACCGAGATCGGGCGCTTCGATGTGATCGAGGTTGATATAAAATTCAGTACCCCGATATAAAACCCTCCAGCGAAGGCGGTCTTTGGTAATCGAGACTTCTTGAACTGGCTTGAAGTATTCGCGATAGAAACGCAGGCTATGGGTGGCGGGGGCGATGAAGCGACTGCGAGAAAGCAGCACATCCTGATCAAAACGAGCTTCGCGGGCTTTCCCTAGCAATGTGAGACGGTAACGGACATTGCTGATATTCCCTTTTTCATCCACTAATTCGTCTTCGCGATAGCGTAGATATCCCTGGTCAGGATCGGGGAAGATGAAATACGTATCATATTCATGATAATGGCGAGTATATAGAATTTCTAGCTGTCCACTTTGGATGGCTTCAAGTATTGGTTGGGGGTCTGTGATTTGGACTTTGACTTGCACTTCAAAGCTTTCCCCTTCAGCCGCACCGCCAATGGCGATCAATTTGGATAGTATCGATTTTTCTCTTTGAATGAGGAAGGCATCGATATGTTTTGCATGCTCCTGAGCAGCAAGGCGTAAATCTTCTTCTTGCAGGGTGGTTAATTGGTGGTTTTGCATCAACCATTTCCCATCCACCATGACATCGGTTACATCGTTTTTGTTGCTTGCATAAACAATTTGAGCGTAAATCCCTTGGGGGTCACGGCGAAAGCGGGGAGTATTATGTAAGGGGGTGAGATCAATCAAGATTAAATCTGCCCTTTTCCCAACCTCAATAGATCCGGTCAAATGTCCGATGTGCATGGCATTTGCCCCTAATCGGGTTGCCATGCTTAATGCCTTCGTCGCAGGCAACGCAGTGGGATCACCACTAAATCCTTTTGCGATAAATGCAGCCAGACGGATCTCTTCGAACATATCTAAATCGTTGTTGGAAGCGGGACCATCCGTTCCAATGCCGACATTTAATCCACTATCCAGCATCTTTTGTACCGGTGCAAATCCGGATGCTAATTTTAAGTTCGAGGAAGGGTTGTGCGCAACACCAGCATGATGATGTAGCAGCGTTTTGATTTCACCATCATCGATGTGAACGCAATGAGCAGCCAGCACTTTTGCATCGAAAATGTTTTGTTTTTTCACATAGGGTATGACGGGCATACCGTGTTCGGCGCGGGAGTTTTCTACTTCACTTGCGGTTTCAGCGAGATGGGTGTGTAATGGGACATCGAATTCAACCGCTAAAGCAGCAGTGGCTTGTAATATTTCATCGGTACAGGTGTAGGGTGCATGAGGTGCTACCGACGGGATGATAAGCGGGTGATCTTTCCAGTTTTGAATGAACTCACGCGCTAATGCTAGAGATTCTTCATAGAACCGTGCATCTGGGGCAGGAAATTTCATCACGGTTTGCGAACAAACGGCGCGCAACCCAGCTTCAGCGGTCGCTTTCGCTACATGCTCTTCGAAATAATACATATCGGCAAAACTCGTTACACCAGAACGGATTAATTCGGCACAAGCGATTTTCGTCCCCAGTTCCACGAAATCCGGTGAGACAAATTCCCGCTCGACGGGCATCATATACCCCAATAACCAGACATCCAACCGTAAATCGTCTGCCAAGCCGCGCAAAAGTGTCATTGGCACATGGGTATGGGCATTGACTAAGCCGGGCATTAATACTTTCCCTTGACAATCGTGGTTGGTTTTGGCAGTGTATTCCGCCCGTAGCGCTGCTTCATCTCCGACTGCGATAATCGTATTGCCGCTGATAGCGACTGCGCCAGGTTCGTATTGATGAAGTTCATTATCCATTGTCAATACAATGGCATTGGTTAATAGGAGATCGACTGATTTTGCCACGGTTATTCCTTTCTATATTTTCCGTAATATATCCAGAGCATGGTTTCCTGCGTAAATGGATGCATATTGAGGTGGACCGCCATAAGGACGGGAGTAGGTCTTTTTATTGAGAGGTGTGCTTAAGTAAATCGTTATATTTTGTGCTTGCTGATACGGAGTTATCGCAATGCCTACACCACATTCAGCGGCATGAAAGTCGCGGAATCGTTCAGTGGCTGCGATTAATTCCTCTTCCGATAATGTGCCACTGCATATTTCTCCTGCAATAAATGTATCGCTGAATGGACTTAATCGCCGAGTTAAATTGGCATCGCTATTGTTCTCCAAAACCACCAAACGCCAATGATGGGATTTCAGGGACGTTAGGGCGATTTGCTCTAAAGTTTCTTCGTCGGCGCCGTAAATATTTTCCTTCAGGCGTTTGCGAATTTCTTCTTCAATAGGCTTTATCAGCTCCTTTGCTTCAACGTCACTTGCGGCTTTAACTGTAATGCGGATATCGACTTGTCCGGAATGGGCAGCCAGCCCAACTGTTGGATTGGTGAGAGTCTCTAAATCGGAAATGATCGAATCGATCACCGATTCTCCCATGCCGGCAGTGTGAAGGGTGCGTGTTTTAATCACCCCTTGCAACTGGTAAGTCGCTTTTAGGAATGGGATTATGGAATTCTCCATAATATATTCCATTTCCCGTGGTACACCCGGTAAACAGGCAATCGTCTTCCCTTCCTGATGGACTATAAAAGCGGGTGCGGTACCGACTGGATTTTCGACGGGGATGGCTGTAGCAGGCAGGAATGCTTGACGACGATTGTTTTCCGATGGTTGGCGATGGTAGCGTTGGAAACGTTCTTCGATTTGTTCCCACAGTTCAGGATGAAATTGCAACTCCACACCCAGCGCCAGTGCGATTGCCGCGCGGGTTGGATCATCAACGGTTGGGCCTAACCCACCCGTGGAAATGATGATATCACTGCGAGTCAGGGTTTCTTGAATGAGTGCGGCAATACGTTGGATGTTGTCACCGATGGTAGTTTTACGATAAACATCGACACCAATTGCATTCAAGCGCCGGGAAAGATAGGTGGCATTGGTATCGTCAATTTCGCCTAATAGAATTTCTGTACCGATAGTAATGATTTCTGCAATTGGCATTGTGCCATCTCTCCATTGGTTCAATCTGTCATTTCATGCCATGAGGATTGAGTACGTTTTTTGGTAAAAGATCCAGGATTAATCGTAAAGGACAGCCCTTAAAAATCATCAGGCTGACCGATGATATTTTATTAATCATACCAGAAAGTAGAAGTTATTCCATAAATAATGGTGAGATATTTGATGACCTTGCCCAATAGAATGCGCCCTATGGTACAATTTCTTTCGTATGAGTGAAGAACAGAAAATAAACCCACTGAAACCACCAAATTTGATCAAATCCTTAAAAGAGGGATTTGATGCCATTGCAAACCATGTTGGTTTGATCCTATTTCCATTAAGTTTGGATTTATTCCTTTGGCTTGGTCCGCATTGGCGAATCAGCCATTTAATTGATCAAATGTTACAGACAATGGCGCAAATTTCTGGAAGCGGTCAAACAGATCTGCTGCGCTTAGGCGAGGAATTTTGGAAAACCGCCGCAGAGCGGATTAATTTATTTGCGTTGCTGCGCACATATCCGGTGGGTATTTTTAGTTTGATGGCTGGCATGCAACCCATTGATACTCCCTTTGGAAAACCACTTGAACTGCAAGCGAATTCTGTTTTCGTCGTTTTTCTTGCCTGGGCAGGGTTAACCCTGGTGGGTATCATCGGCGGTACGATTTATTTTCATGCCGTCGCTCAGGCAACTTTGGAGGGCCGCTTAGATTGGGGTGATCTCATTCGTCGTTGGCTAGGGCGGATTATTCAGGTCATCCTTTTGACCGTGTTTTGGACTGCACTGATTGCTATGATTTCCTTACCAAGCAGCTGTCTGATTTCCGTTTTTGCCTTGAGCAATATCTCGATTAGCCAATTTGCGATCCTGCTCATTTTGGGTGTATTAGTCTGGTTGCTTTTTCCATTGCTATTTTCCCCGCATGGGATATTTGCAAATCAAACCAATATGTGGAATTCTATCAAGCAGAGTGTTCGATTAACGCGCTTTACCTTTCCGACAACGACATTGTTGTTCTTACTGGTTTTGGTAATTAATCAAGGATTAGATATTATCTGGCGATTGCCTAAAGAAACATCCTGGCTAATGGTGATCGGTATTGCTGGGCATGGTTTTGTAACCAGTGGATTGTTGGCTGCGACATTTGTTTATTATCGCGATGCCACCCAATGGGTGGAGGGGATGCTTGCGCAGATTAAGGTAGCGTCCATTTCTTAATGATGGGTGTATGTGAATAAAATATCGGAGGTATTGTGGTAAAAGGTAGTACGGATTCGTATAATGCAAAAGATATTCAGGTGTTGGAAGGCTTGGAGGCCGTTCGTCGCCGGCCTGGGATGTATGTCGGCGGTACAGACATCAAGGCTCTCCATCATCTGATTTATGAAGTCGTTGATAATTCAATCGATGAAGCATTGGCTGGCGCTTGTGACCGGATTGAGGTAATCATCCATCCTGATCGAAGCGTGACAGTCACCGATAATGGTCGGGGAATACCGGTAGATATTCATCCGCAGATGAAAAAACCGGCGTTAGAGGTAGTGATGACGGTGTTGCATGCGGGTGGCAAATTTGGCGGCGGGGGTTATAAAGTCTCCGGCGGTTTACATGGTGTAGGTGTTTCAGCCGTGAATGCACTTTCTGCCTGGTGTGAAGTGGAAGTTCGCCGTGAGGGGAAAATACACTTTCAGCGCTATGAACGCGGCTATCCCACCGGGCCGGTAACGGTGATCGGAAAAGTGGATCCATCCGACACGGGAACAAAAACCACTTTTCGCTATGACGAAGAAATTTTCAAAGGCGACCTGGATTTCCGCTTTGACACATTGGTTCAACGCTTTCGGGAAATGGCATTTGTCACCAGAGGAGTGACAATTTACTTCTTGGATGAACGCATTGATCGGGAAATGACCTTTTATTTTGAAGGTGGAATTACTTCATTTGTGCGGTATTTAAATCGTAACCGCGAGACATATCATCCCGTGGTGCATGTCGAGAAAGAGGTGGATGGAATTACGGTTGAGGCAGCCATACAATATACGGATGCTTATGCCGAATCGGTCTATTCCTTTGCCAATACGATCAATACCATTGATGGCGGGACGCACCTGACCGGTTTGCGGGCAGCGATTACCCGCACAATAAACGATTATGCCCGCCGATCGAATCTGTTGAAAGAATCAGATCCTAATTTTAGCGGTGATGATACCCGAGAAGGATTGACTGCGATCATCAGCATCAAACATCCCGATCCGCAATTCGAAAGCCAAACCAAAGTGAAGTTAATGAATCCAGAAGTCCAAACTCTGGTACAGCAAATTGTAGGGGACGTATTTGGGGCATTTTTGGAGGAGAACCCCAATGCCGGCAGGGCAATTGTCCAGAAATGTTTGACGTCTGCCAGAGCACGGGATGCCGCTCGGAAAGCGCGCGATTTGGTTATTCGCAAGTCTGCTTTAGAGAGTTTGACCTTACCGGGAAAATTAGCGGATTGCTCGGAACGGGATCCGCAAAAAACGGAGCTATTCATTGTCGAGGGCGATTCAGCTGGTGGCAGTGCAAAGCAAGGACGCGATCGGCACTTTCAAGCGATCTTACCTTTACGGGGTAAGATTTTGAATACGGAGCGGGCGCGTTTGGACAAGATCCTTGCCAGTAACGAAGTAAAAGCACTCATCTCTGCGTTGGGAATGGGCGTTGGCGATAATTTTGATATATCCGGTTTACGGTATGGAAGGGTGATTATCATGACCGATGCGGATGTGGATGGTTCGCATATCCGCACTTTGTTATTGACCTTTTTCTTCCGCTATATGCAGCCACTCATTGAAGAGGGCCATTTATACATCGCCCAACCGCCGCTCTATCGGATTGTGCATAAAAACCAAACCATGTATGCCTACAGTGATGCGGATAAAAACCGGATTCTTCAAGAGTTGGGCAATGCAGCCGAAAAAGCAGTCATCTCCCGCTTCAAGGGCTTGGGTGAAATGAATCCCACTCAACTTTGGGAAACGACCATGGATCCTGCGAGACGCACGTTGTTGCTCGTGACCATTGATGATGCCGCCGAAGCAGACCGTACGTTTGATATGCTAATGGGTTCCGCAGTACCCCCGCGCAAACGTTTCATTCAAACCCATGCTCGCGAAGTGCGAAACTTAGATATTTAATTGCAGTATTGATTATGTAAAAGAACCTTATATGACCCTTGAAAATGGCTCTCTGATTCTGCAGCGTTATCGGATCATAGAAGTCCTGGGACAAGGGGGCATGGGGGCTATTTATCGGGCGTTGGATGAAAACCTGGGGGTAGAGGTTGCGATAAAAGAGAATTTATTCACGACCGAAGACTTTGCCCGTCAATTTCAACGCGAAGCCACGATCCTTGCCAGCTTGCGCCATCCAAACCTGCCGCGTGTCACGGATCACTTCATCATTGATGGACAAGGGCAATATCTGGTGATGGATTTTATCGAGGGAGAAGATCTCCATCAGCGGATTGAAAAACAAGGGACGATAACAGAAACAGAAGCCATTCAGATTGGGATAGCCATTTGTGATGCGTTGATTTATCTGGGAGAACGCACCAATCCGATTGTGCATCGTGATATCAAGCCAGGCAATATCAAAATAACGCCCAGCGGGGAAATTTATTTAGTCGATTTTGGGCTGGCAAAAATAGTCCAGGCAGATCAACTAACCACAACGGCTGCGCGGGCGATGACCCCCGGTTATTCCCCACCAGAGCAATATGGGACGGCGAGAACCGACCCCCGATCGGATATCTATTCGTTGGGCGCAACTTTGTATGCAGCTGTTAGCGGAAAGATCCCAGAGGATGGACTGGCGCGGTTGATGGGGCAATTGGAATTGACACCGTTGAAGAAACGGAATCCCCGAATATCGGATGCTTTTGCGAAGTGCATCGAAAAATCACTCGAAGTGAAACCAGAAGATCGTTACGCAAATGCCAATGAGTTCAAACATGCTTTAGTAGAAATTCAAAATAGTGCGTATAGTAATAGAGGGTTAATTGACTTATCTCCGGATGAAAAACAGACACCTTCCGATGACCAAGGTGAGCAAAAGTATCAGAGTTACCCTAAGAAGGATTTGGAATCGGTTGTAATTAAACCATCCGAGAAGAATATACTCCCCAAAGTGGGAATTGGTTTAGGATTGCTGCTGATAATGATTTCGGTGGGGTGGTGGGCATTTTCTTCTTTGTTCAATACTCCCGTAAAAGATGCCCAGATTGTGCAGCCATCTGAGCCATCCGCACAATACCGTTCCACGCAAAGCGCTAATATCTTGGCAATTTTACCTTCGGTGACAAAAACGGCTACTCCGCTTAACGAACAGCAAAAACCAACCGCAACAAGGGATATTCGACCAACGGTAAGCAGCACAAGACCGCTGCTCGTTCAGAACCCAACAGCAACGCCGATGGGTGGAGGTGTAGGACAGATTGCCTTTGCGTCGGATATGAACGGCACAACCCAAATTTACTTAATGAACTTAGATGGCAAGGCTTTGTTTCAAGTGACCGATCTGGCTGAAGGAGCTTGTCAACCCGATTTCTCCCCTGATGGAACGCGCATCGTGTTCATTTCGCCTTGCATGAACAACCGCGAGCTTTATCCATCAGCCGGGATGTTCATCATCAATGTCGATGGCACAAACATCGTTCCTCTGCCAAGTGTACCGGGCGGTGATTTTGACCCGGCTTGGGCTCCCGATGGAAATTCGATCCTATTTACTTCGTTGCGGATTGTGCACCGACCACGTATCTATCGCATGGATTTGACTACATTTGAAGTCCACATGCTTTCTGAACCCTATGGCGTAGATTATCAAGCAGCCTGGTCAGCGGATGGCAAGCGCATTGTGTATGTATCCCGCAAGCTTGGACCGACGGATATTTGGGTCATGAACGCGGACGGAAGCGAATCCAGACGGGTAACCTTGAGCGGCTCCAATATTGACTCCTCACCGGTCTGGTCTGTAATTGGTTCCAATATCGTATTCACTCAGGTTCCATTGGCAGGTGGAATTCCCCGCCTGGCTAGCGCAGCGTTTGTGGAAGGCAAAGTGGTGGAATCGCAATTTGATTTTGGACCAATACCAGTGCGCGAAGCGACTTTTTCCCCGGATGGATTATGGTTGATCTTTGAAAGCTGGCCAGATGGGGTTAACCATGATATTTATCTCAGTTCTGCAAATGGCGCTGGGCGACAGCAAATTACCAGTTTTCCCTCAAATGAATTCGATGCGGTCTGGCGGCCAACACCCTAACTTCCATTTTGGTTCAAGACATATTCACAGTTGTTCCATTGAAATTTACTGCCAGGTTTGATGATCAGCTGCCAGTTCGCCAGTTTCGGATCGACATCGAAAGCGAGATAGGTGTGCCAGGCGATATTGGTTGGAATTTTGTCTTGATAAAAGTTTTCGCCACGGCGGATGTATAGATAATTCGTCGCTGCCGCATGGGGGATTGTGTCAAATTCTTCTCCATTGACAAAATAATGAAGGTGATAATCTTCACTGAAAATCGGAATGACTTGGTTGGTTTGGTTGATCGCCTCAATATGCAAGATCAAGAATGTACCTTTGGCATGGTGTTCAAAGAGATCTTTTTCGAATTCGAGCGGTGGCAAAATACGAAACACGAGGTCGGAACATTGCGGGGTTTGGTCGGATAGGGGAGGTGTTGGGCTTGGCGTAATGACAGATGAGTCGGTTGGGGTGGGATGGCTGATTCGAGTGATCGAAGGATCTGGTAAAGTGGAAGTTTGTTTTGGTGTATTTTCCGTTGACTTAGGGTAAACGGGCATCAGACGGCAGGCGAGAATGTTCAAAAGAATACAGCTGAGGATGATAAGGTTTTTCATGAGCGGTTTTCTATTGGATTTCAATGATGCCATTTTCTCCATCTACATCGATTTCAACCCCATCCGCAATTTGCTCGATGGGGATTTGATCCACACAGGGGATTTCAGCAATGATGCAGCCTACAGCGGTAATCGGTTCGCATTCCCGGTTGATGATCGCGAGCGGGGCAAGCCCATTTTGTTTCAACCGATACAGGGTGTAGGAGCCGACGGTGGAGCCACTGCCGCTGGGAAAGATCAATATTTTCTGGGCGATGGATTCCCCTTTTCGATCATGGTCTTTCTGCACGATAATGCCCGTGTCGGCATCGATCCCGCCAAAGAACGAAATCATCTGGCGGCAGACTAAAGTCGTTCCATGTGCTTTACCTGGGTAAATTGAACGTCCCTGCAGGATCATTGCGCGCTGTGCCTCTTTTTGGTCGCAGCCTGGATGACTTGCTCGATGGAGTATAAACCTGCATCCAGGTTGTTCTTGGATTTCGCGTAAAAACAGGCTTTAGCCGAATCGGTCAGCATGGCATGAAAGCGATTTTTTAGCGGGGCAACCACACAGCAGGTATCAACCGCAAATTTAATGCCACTTTCTTCGATGACCTTGCTGTAACCAAGTTGGTCGGCTAAATTCTTGGTTTCCCTGGCTGTGGTCAGCCAGAACTCTAACGTCACTTGTTTGCCTTGCACCAATTCAGCAATGTGACGGATTTCGTCAAGCGAGAGGTGCGGACAACCAAGACTCATAAAATCAATCTCTGATTCTAAAGCGGGTTGAAGTCCTTGCAGGGCTCCCTGCAATTCCCTTTCCGTGATGGTGATGGTTTGCTTGGGGCGGGGAAATTGTTTGGCTTCGGGGGTTATCTCGGCGATATGGAATAAGGCTAAACCGCCATAGGTTGCAATGCTGGCAGAAAAAGATTTCCATTCTTCGAGACTTGCATGAGGCAGCCCTTCAATGAGAGGAATTTCTTTTTTCCCGGCTTGGGTAATCTTTTCGCCGATTAGTTTACCTAACACACCAAACAGGTGGGTGCGAAATTCTCCATCTGGCAGCGAAACGTCAAGTTGAACCGTGACAGTGGGAGCGCGGTTTTCGTCAAGGTGAAAGCCGTACTCGGCGGTTCGACCGGTCAACGCGGCAGCTAAGGCAGAGGGACCACCTTCCCGATTGGTGTATGCACCAAGTATGGAATTGGCATAACAAACAGCGCTGCTTTCTGACCAGGCGATATGCTCATGGAATTTGGGTGTATTGCCAACCAGATACGGGGTGCAAGTGCAGGTGCTGGTTACCCCTAATTTTGTGTAAGCATCAATCACCCGCAGCTGCTTCGCGGCAAATTCGGGAGGGATGCCCAACTTTTTCCAGTCTTGCAGATCCATCCCGGCGGGGTTCAAGGTTGCCGGCACTTGACATTTTGCACCGTCTTGAGCAAGCGCTTCAAGAAAATCAAGACCCGCATCACCGAGATTGTCATAGCTGACCCCCGCGACCTGGACCGATGTGATGGGTATTAGCCGATTGGCTTGATAAATTCTCCCCAAACCAACGATAATTTCCATCGCTTTTTGCAGGGCTCGACCCATTTCGCCATTTAACATGGCTTGTTCGACATCGCTGAGGGATAAAGAAGATTGCTTCATTATGGAAGCCATTGTTCCAAATCGATGGGAGGATATTTTACCCGCTCGAATGATTTTCCCGATGCTGAGAGCGGTTTGGTCAGGTCAAACCCGACGCGGGTGGTGAGGTGCGTCTCTCCTTCTGAACTGGGATCCAAGCTGGAGCCGGGCTTTTTCGGATAGATGACCAGGCCGCGCTCTGCTTGAAAACGAGTTGCCATCGCCCATTCCACCTCTTGCGGATTATAAATGTCGATATCCTGATCGACCACAAAGACATGTTTCAACGAGCTGTGCCCGGCGAAAGCGGCATGAATGGCTTTGATGCCATCCTCCTCGTGTTGTTTTGCAATTTTGACGATGGCATGCAACCAGGAGCAACCGCCGGGGTTGACATACACATCCAAACAGGGGACGACCTGGTTAACCATGCGGAAAATGGTAGGCTCGCGCGGCATTCCCATCAAGACTTTGTGTTCCAAGCCGCCGGGTAAAAGCGCATGCCAGATTGGATCGCGTCGGTGAGTCAGCGCCTGAACCGTCATAACTGGCTGCTGGCGCACGATATCCACGGTTTCGGTTAAATCAACGAAGGGTCCCTCAGCATGCAATTCAGCCAAGCTGATTTTCCCCTCGAGGACATATTCCGCCTCCGTTGGGACAAGCAGATCCACCGTCTTCGCTGCCACCAGTTGAAGCGGCTCTAAAGAATTGGCTATCATTAGTTCATCTACCCCGATAGCAACGGAGGTCGCGGCAGCTAAAAGGATATTGGGAGCGACGCCGATACACACAGCCACTTCCATTTCTTTCAAATCTTGTAAATAACGGTCGAAATGACGATCGCGCACGATGCGCACTGCCATCTTATCCTTATCGAAAACCATCATGCGATGAAAATCAAGGTTTTGACCATAACGCGGGTGGCGGCAGATCACAACCCCCGAAGTGATATAGGGCCCGCCATCGGAAGGGAAGTGCAGGATAATGGGCAAATCGTCCAAATCGGGTTGATAATTTACTTCTTCCTGACATGGAGCTTTCGAAACCACTTGTGGCGAAGTGGGATGCTCGATGGCATCCGATAAACGGGTCAATAATTGAGAAGCTGGCGTCGCAAACACACGCCCAAACGCATGCTTATCACAGAAAAGATTACCGACTACCTTTCGATGCGTCTCCGCTTCGTTTTCGAAGAAGACCGGGCGCGGTTCCAGCTGTTTCAACAACGCTGCAATCTCGAATTTCCGTGATGCAGGACGGGAAATTTCAAGACTATCCTGTTTCAATAATTCGATTGCCTGACGGAATGACATCCCTGCGACCTTTAATGGATTTTCTTTACAGAGACATTTTACCCTAAGTTAGATGGAAAAATCTTCTCCATGCCAAATTCCATGCTGGGGAATGTGTACCACCGGCGGGTGAGGGTGTTGTCCATTCAGGCGGTCTTCTAACCGCTGGACATGGTCGATCAACTGTGCCAGAGTTTCTCCGATTGCATCAGGCAAGCGGCCATGTTCCAGGTCGGGAGTGCCATTGATACGGGGTTGACTGCGCAGCACGATTTGACCGGGCACCCCCACCACCACTGAATTAGGCGGTACATCTTTCACGACAACTGCATTCGCGCCAATGCGGCTTTTTTCTCCGATGGTGATGGCGCCGAGTATTTTGGCGCCCGCGCCAACCACGACTTGATTCCCTAATGTTGGATGCCGTTTTCCCTTGTTGAGGCTCGTCCCGCCAAGGGTGACGCCATGGTAGAGGGTGACATCATCGCCGATCTCCGCTGTTTCCCCAATCACCACACCCATTCCATGATCGATGAACAAGCGTTTGCCGATTTTGGCTCCCGGATGAATTTCAATACCGGTCAATCCCCGCATCAGTTGGGATACCCAGCGGGCGAGTAATTTCAGCCGATGCTTCCACAGCCAATGGGAGATGCGATGTCCCCAAACGGCGTGCAAGCCAGGATAGCAAAGGAGTACTTCCAGCGTGCTGCGCGCAGCGGGATCGCGTTCGAATACGGATTGAATATCTTCGATGATAGAGGTCAACATCCTATTTCTCCTATGGTGATAATATACGCTATGTAAGGATAAACCGGTCAATCCGCCAGGTTTGCATAGAGGGGCGTGCTGAGATAGCGCTCACCAAAAGAGGGAATGATCACCACAATCAGCTTCCCTTTGTTTTGGGGGCGGAACGCCACTTGCAAGGCAGCCCAGGTGGCAGCGCCAGAGGAAATGCCGACCAACAACCCTTCCTCTTTTGCCATACGGCGGGAAGTTGCCATAGCATCCTCATCGGTGACGGGGATGATTTCATCGTAGATATGCGTGTTCAAGACCTCTGGGATGAAACCTGCTCCAATGCCCTGGATGGCGTGTGGCCCTTTTGGTTTGCCGGAAAGCACTGCCGAAGCGGCTGGCTCTACGGCGATCACTTTGAATTCGGGTTTACGCGCTTTCAACACCTCACCAATCCCGGTGATGGTTCCCCCCGTGCCAACACCGGCGACAAGCATATCCGCTTTTCCGTCGGTATCGCGCCAGATTTCCTCGGCGGTGGTGCGGCGATGGATCTCTGGATTGGCGGGATTTTTAAATTGTTGGGGGATAAAATAGCGCGCATCTTGGGCTGCGAGTTCCTCGGCTTTGCGGATAGCGCCGCTCATCCCTTCATTGCCGGGGGTAAGGATCAGCTCGGCGCCAAAGGCGCGCAATAACATCCGTCGTTCCCGCGACATCGTTTCAGGCATGGTCAACACCAGTTTGTACCCCCGCGCGGCGCATACCATTGCGAGGGCAATGCCCGTGTTGCCGCTGGTGGGTTCAAGGATGATGGTATCCTCTTTGATCAATCCGGCTTGCTCGGCGGCGGTGATCATGGCAACGCCAATGCGGTCTTTGACGCTATGGGCGGGGTTGAAATATTCCAGCTTGACTACCACCTCGGCGGCTGCACCTTCGGTCAAGCGGCGCAGGCGTACCAGTGGCGTATTACCAATCAATTGAGTGATATCGTTAGCTATGTTCATCGTTTCACCTATTTATAAAAAAATTTTCTATACAGTATTCTTGCGACAGCTAGTACCAAAAAAACATGTTGGATCGAAACTCCAAGCGCATCGACCAACAACTCTTCATTGCCTTATTCAGCTTTGCGAAGCATTCGGCAAACAGGTTGATGAAAGAAGCGGGGAGGCTGGACGCCGTCGGAGGTTAATTATCTAAAGGGGAAACAAAACGGAAAGACGGCGGTTACAGTCCCCGCCGGATACAGGAGCAAGTGAGGTGAGAAACACGATGAGGTATCATAAAATTCAGCATATTTTATGGATAGGAGGCGAAATTGTCAAGGAATATTCGCACCTGTTTTAGATAAATTCTGCTATAATCATTAACAACAAATCCTCTTACCAGTTTCTAATCGACCTGTTTTTCCTGGTTGGCCTTCGCTGATTCACAACCACAACACCAACTGAATAGTTACTTGAGCGAGAAAGTGAGGAAGAGATGAGCACAAGACATTGGCGAATGGTGTCCATGTTCGTGATCCTTATCGTGGCTGGCATCGCCTGCAGTTTCATTGGTTCTAACCCGTCTCAGAAGGAGGTGGTTGCAGCTGCAGTGCAAACCCTCTCCTTACAGCAAACCATCAATAGCCTTTCGCAATCCGTATTAATCACGCCTTCGCCATCACCATCACCGGAACTACCCAGCGACACACCCTCACCCACCACTGAACCCACCCAAACCCCCACTGCAACCATCGTCCACATGATGCAGCCGGCGGATCCACCGACAACCTCCAATTCCATCACCGATTTATCCTCCAAAGCCTATGCCCTCGAGCGGCGCTCCATTGGGGATAACTTTACCAAAAACCTCTACGAACGCCCCTTTACCTCTCAGGTGATGGATTATCAACCGTACCTCGACATTGTCAAATCGAGCATGGCTTATGCTGCGCCCTGGTATTATGCCAGCCTGTTCGTGGAAGGGGAAATACCGGCTGATTCCAATACGACTTACGCAGTGGAACTGGATACCGATTTAGATGGGCGGGGGGACTTTTATGTGCGGGTGCAGGCACCGTTATCCAGCACGTGGAGCACTGAGCGCGTGCAAGTTTATCGGGACACGAATAACGATGTAGGCGGGAACTTGCCCATTACCGCCGAAAACAATAACCCTCAATGGAACGGCTATGACGAGCTGATGTTCGATAGCGGTGTTGGCGCGGATCCCGATTTGGCTTGGGCACGGCAAAACCCAACCAATCCACAGCAAATTCAACTGGCATTCAAATCGAGCTTATTGGGTGTGGGAGAGTTCGTTTGGGGCACCTGGAGTGATGAGGGAGTGCAGCAACCGGCCTGGTTAGATTACAACGATCATTTTACCCTGGCGCAAGCGGGGCATCCATCCACCAATAGCACGGATTACCCGCTTAAAGAAATGGCATCGCTGGATAACACCTGCCGCTGGGCGTTTGGTTTCACACCACTAAAAATGATCCCCGGGCTGTGCGCGATTCCGGTCACTCCAACGCCGGTGGTACGACCCACCAAAACCGCCTGTGAACCGCCCCCCAATGGATGTCCGGTGTTTGGATCATTTGCCAGCCATTGGAACCCCAAGACCTGCCAGTGCGAGATCCCGCCGACACAATGCCAACCCCCACCGAATGGTTGTCCGGTTACCGCGCGGTATGTGTGGGACCCAGTGAAGTGTAAGTGTGTGTTGAAGTAGGGGAGGAGAGGATTAAAGTTTGATAATTATGGGAACAACAGCATAAAGGGTTGTCGAAAAATAAACCCACTTGGCAGGCGCTAAAGGAATTTAGTGACCTGTCAACGCGGCAAATTCTTAAAATACAAAATAAAGTTTTTAACTCTACTGCAAAAAAGCGATCTTTATCACAGAGACCACAGAGATTAGATATATTTTTACCTTTATTTGAGAATAACGACGCGAAATTTTCGCTTATGCGCTTTTTAGAGCTAATAATTTTCCTTATATTCACAAATTCTGTGCTCTCCGCGCCCTCGATGCGCTTTTTTTTACAGTGAAGTCAGATATTACAAATAACGCTGATCCCGCGTAGGTCAATTTCGTCATTCTCAATTCTTGATATCTTATTGCGTTTATAATTGAATTATAGATATTTTGATTCCTGCGAGTGAAAATGGCAATATTGGATACATCAACGCTTGAAACCTGGCTTTAATGCTACAGCGTTCTATACCTTACTCGTTGGTAATTTAATGACAGGTCTTCTCGATCCACAACAGGGCAAGACCGTCTATGACTCGACCTGTGGTTCTAACGGACTGCTCATCAAGTGGAATTTAAGGCTGGTGGAGAAATTTACCACGGAAAACATGGAGAGCAAAGAGAATATAGAGAAATCCTCTATAATCAATAATCACAAACAGATTTTAATGGAGGCAACGGATTGGAACGGATTTGTTATCAATGTTCATGTTTCTAATCCTTGTGGATCCGTGCCCTAATCCCCAGTTCACAGATTTGGCCCAATGCAGTTGACTCGTGCTAGCCCTATTACCCAGATGCTCTCCGGGATGAGGTTGAAAGACGATTTTTTACTTCGGCCATGTTTAGTACTAAAATTTAAAACTTTAAAAAGCACTAAGAAGTTTCTTTGCCATATTGACGTATGTGTGAAGATTATGGTATAGTCATTGATAAATTCCTGCAATTTAGGTGGTAAGTTAAATACATTTTTGACAATTGCAGGCCCTCGACGATTATGAAGTAAGACGCAGTTAAAACCATAATTTAGTACGAAAGTATATAAACAATGAATAGCGCAGAAGTATTCCAGCTTACAACTAACCAGCAGGCTGCCTTCGAAAGTATTTGTGGCTTTATTAATAACAAACACCGCAGAGTCATCATCCTACAAGGATATGCGGGCACGGGCAAGACCTTTCTTATTGGTCATATTGCACGCTGGCTGATGGAGAACAACATAGTCGTCCAACTACTAGCGCCGACCGGGCGGGCTGCGCGTATCCTATCAGAGAAAACGAGGATATTGGCTACCACGATCCACAGGTACATCTACAACCTCGATGAGTTGATCGAAAATGATGATAAACATTCGAAGTTCAAGTTCTACTTCCAACTCAAAAGAACAACAATTGATGAGACCAATGTGGTTTATATTGTCGATGAATCCTCGATGGTTTCGGACGCCGAATCCGAAGGCGAGTTCATCCGCTTTGGGTCAGGTCGTCTCCTGAAGGATCTGTTTGAGTTCAGCGGCATAGGTGATGAGACTCGCCATACAAAGATCATCTTTGTAGGTGATCCAGCGCAACTCCCGCCAGTTAATATGTCTATCTCGCCGGCATTGGATCCGACTTACTTGAAATCCAAGCATGGCGTCGAGGCGGAGCTGTACTGCCTAAAGGAGGTCGTGCGCCAGGCGGCGGATAGCGCAATCCTGGTGGCAGCCACATGTATCCGCAATAACATTGAACGGGAACAGTTTAACGAACTCGTGGTTAAGCCCCGACAAGGCGAGATCGAAGTCACAACAGCGGATGGCGTTGGCAAGCTATGGGCTAGTGTGTATCAACCTGCGAAACCCAAGATTCCGCCTCCGCTTGTGTGTATTACGTACACGAATGACACTGCGTTGCGATACAACCTGATGATTCGAGAGGAGCTATTTGGTGGCTCGGGCGATCAACAGTTGCGGGCGGGAGACTACCTGATGATTGTAGCGAACAACCGGATAACCGGTCTCCTTAACGGTGACCTTGCCGTGGTGCTGAATGCAAATGAGCAAGCAGAGCGCCGGCGTGTGCGGATATTCGTAGAAGGCGAGGAGAAGCACGTGGACCTACAGTTCCGCCAAGTTGAGATTGCTTATGAGCAATCCGAGACTGGGTGTACCAAGATGAAATGTTTAATTCTGGAAAACGTGTTGTTCAGCGATCTGCGGGATATAACACCGGAGGCGCAGAAGGCCTTGTATGCGGACTTCAAAATGAGACACCCAGATTTGAAGGCCAATACAAAACATTTTACCGAGATGATTCTAGAGGATCCGTATTTTAACGCATTGCGGGTCAAATTTGGCTACGCAGCCACATGTCACAAAACGCAAGGTGGCGAATGGCCATCAGTGGTAGTTGTGTTTGAGAATCAGCGGACGGACCGGGACGGGCTACGGTGGGCGTATACGGCCATCACGCGGGCCCGGGTTAAGCTCTACGGTGTTAACTTTCCGAACAAGATGTCTTGGACCGATTTGATGGCTGGACATAATGAGCCCGTGATGGTGCAGGCTACTAATCATATTGAGGCTCCCGCAGTTGAGCTAAGACCAATCGATCACCGAGATGTACCTTTTCTCGATGCCTTCCCTACTGAGCCGGCATTTCTTAGACACAAGCATTGTGCTGCTGTTGAGAAATGGGCTACGGATGGTATTCAAGTCGAGGAAGTTGAGGTGGTACCAAACAAGTACTTCATTCGGTATAGAATTCGGAGGGGACAAGCGTTTGCCAAACTACATATGACTTTCAGTCTCAAGGCCAGATTCACTGTTCAGGTACTACCAGAGTTCGGCGCCGATGATGAATTAGCCAACAAAGCCCGCGACATCCTGCAAGCTGCTCCACATAGCGTTCCGATTGACAATGACATGATTGAAATGATGTTTCCGGAAGACAAACCTTTTCTCAAACGCTTCTATGATGAAATTGTGCGTCCCCGAAGTGAGCAAGCGGATATAACAATCATAAGTGTCCAGCACATGCGTTATCGTGAACGATACATATTCGGAGTTGACGGCGCAGAGAGTAGGGTCGATTTCATCTATAATGAGCAAGGTGAATTCACAAAGTATGAGGCAGCAGGCGACAAGGCCTCAGAAGCTTTTGTGAAAGCTATCTTGGGTGATTATTAGGTGATACGAATGAATGGGACACAGGATATCTATCGTTTAAGGCGTGAGGGGCGCTTACAAGAAGCACTCCATCTTGCTCGCCAACTCAACGCTGCGGATGGCAATAATCCTGAGCACATCAAGGCGCTCTTCTGGTGCTTGTACAGTATCTGGAAGGATTGCAACGAGCTGGATAAGAAGCAACTTATAGCTAGGGAGATTCTTGACCTTAAAGTTCCTATGGACGATCAGATGCTGCAGAACGCGCTTCACGTCGTAAGGCGGGCTCAAGATCCCGCTGCTCCTGTCATTGCCCAATCCAAGAACCTTTCGCAAGCTGGTCATCACAAACAAGCTGCTGCTGTGCTCGAGCAGTTTCTGCGGCAACATCGAGGAAACAACGCCACCGAGAACGCCCTTGCGTGGGAAATATGGTGGCAGTTGAATGGAATGTTGAAGGAAGATAAGCCACCCGCCGAGGAAATCGCCAAGCTAGTACATCGGTACGCGCAGTTGCAAACTGTTGAACGCCCGTCCTTGATCCATTCGCGAATGCTTGAGATTGTCGCGAAGGCTGCACGGTTAGGGGTCTTTCCGAAGTTTTGCGCCTTCCTTCATTGGTGGGGGCCGGATAAGAATATACGAACGCAAGATCTGACTAGCCCGACCAACAATGAAGGCCGCGAATTTCCCAGCGTGGTTCAACATGTAATCTTTGCGATTGGCAAAACAATCGAGGATGAGCCAGAAGAAAAATACGTGAAGACAGCACTAGAGTTTCTACATAAGTATGTGCCGCAATATCCTAGGGAAGAGTGGTTTCCCTATTTTCTGGGTGTGGGACTCTGCAAAGTGCTGCAGTTGGATGAAGCGCTCAAATACTTGGTTCCTTTTGCAAGAACAAAGAGCCGTGATTTCTGGGTGTGGCAGAAGCTTGCAAATTGCTTTCCTACTAGCGACAAAAGGTATCTTGCCTGTTTGTGCCGATCGGTCCTTTGTGGCTCGAAAAAGCCTGAGTTCTTGCTAAACGTTCGTCAGCAACTTGCATCAGCCCTTCACAAGGCAGGTTATGATGGGGAAGCTCGCTATGAGATTGAGGCTTTAATTGCGCTTCGCCAGCAGCATGGGTGGAAGATTCCTGACGAACTTGCACGCCTACAGAAGGAAGACTGGTTTGAAGCAGCAAAGGCAACAGAAGGTATGGAGTTGTTTCGTAGCCTTTCCGGATTGGCCGATGATGTATTGATGCACGACATCCCCTGGACCGATGCCCTGCTACTAGCCAAGGATGTGCAAGGTGAGAAGGGCCCACTTGGAATTGTGCTCGTGGATTTACCAACCGGTACAGAGTCTATCCGGTTGCGTATGAACGCGTTTGATGTCTTGGGAGAGCTACAGGCTGGAGCGCCAATAAGCGTACGGGTTGCGACAGATGGAATACACAAACGAATTTTGGCACTGAAGGAGCGCGCCGGTCAACCGTGGGATTTGCTGCCAGAGACTTGTGCTATAGTGACGCGGGTCAATCGAGAGATGGGCATGACCAGTCTATTGCTAAAAAATGGCGAGATAAGCCTTGCACATCATGATGTTTTGCCTGAAGCTGCACAGGTTCATGCCGGTGATTTTCTTTATACGAGATCTGCACCTGGCCGGGATGTTAAACACGCGCGAACGCTTCGACGATGTGATAAGGCTGAGCCCAGTCAGTATTGGAAATCATTCGATGGGTCATTTAAGCCTCGTGCGAAGGGTGGTGGGCATGTTGGCGATGTGTTTGTGCCAGATCTTCTGGCTGGCGAATTCACGGCTGGTTGTCAGGTGCATGGTGTGGCTATCAAGCAAACTGGAAATCGAGGTGACTCCTGGTGGGTCGCAGTCAAGATTCAATCCGTTCATTTCGGGGGAGCCAATGAATGACCACCTTATACAAAATCAACCATCGGATGCAGCACACGGGATATTGCCAATCATAGATCTCTGATGTTTGGTGACTTTTGTCAAATTTAGCATGAACTAAACACAGACAAACCGAAATATAACCATCCTCATTACTGAAGTAACAAAAGGCAGATGCAAGCTAAACGGGCGATATGCTGAGCCCAAGAAGGAGAATTTACAAAGTATCCTTTGGGCAATAGGGGCTTTTACTGAAAAAAAGTAGAGTTTGGGCAAAATATATCTATACATCAGAGGTATTTTTGACAGCGTATATCATCTGACCCTGGCATGCTTCGGTGAAGACATCAATGCTGATATTCAAATGAGGTGTCCAAATATGCCGTAATTTCTATGGGATAAAGTCTTGACTTTTATCTACAAAAGATTCAGGAAGGATAGAGATCAAAAGTCATAACATGGACAATAGGATAAAGTCGGTTAAAAGTTATGGAAAATCGTCTGGCAGGACCGAAATTAAGAGACGTTTAAAGGGTCTGTAATAATTTTGGACGAGTAAAGTGATAGGTTAGAATAAAGCGGCAGCATCACAGCCAAATCAATGGTTTCAATCACCCCCTCTGCTGGGCTCTGCAATGCAACTGAACCTAAACATTCGACGCTGAGCGTTTATCTACTGCCAATTTTCAAGCTTGGGATATTTATCGGCAACCCTAAACTCTTTGCAATCTCTAATGCCCCACGCATGAACGCAATGCCATAAAACGGAGCCTTGCACATACCAGCCACCATGATTAATGAAGCCCCATATGAGCAATCACAATGGATGTCATTTTGGAGTGTTCAGATTCATGGATTACCGAAAAGACATATACTCAATTTTTCAATAAAAATGCTATGTAAGCAAGCCAATGGATGAGGGAGATGTATACTATCTGCGGAGCCTATATCAGGCGCCCCCGGCGAGATTCGAACTCACAACCATCTGATCCGAAGTCAGGCGCTCTGTCCGTTGAGCTACGGGGGCATACGTCAAATATAGCTAAAATGTCCAATAAACCGCTGATTATTATGTATAGTAGATATTGGTTTTGTCTATTAACTCCTTTCTTTCCATTATATCTATCCTGATTCCTACGGTTTTCGAAACAGGCTATCTATTTTGTCCGCCGCTTCTTTCTGAAGGTTTGGGAGGAGGTGCGAGTAGGTGTCAAGCGTCCGTTCTATGGAGCTGTGTCCAAGAGCCTCCTGCACGACTTTCGGGTGCGTCCCGGAAAGAAGCTGAAGAGAAGCGTAGGAATGTCTAAGTGAATGGAATTTTACCCTCGGAAGCCCTACTTTGGCAAGGGATTTGTGAAAATGTCTTCGGATGTGGCTGGCATGCTGACAATACCGTTTAGACGGATGTCCCATTGGGTTCATCTCCTGAGCCCTGGGGAAGACTCGATACGGCATGAATGAAGAATTTTCAATACAATCAATAATATGGTTTTAGAGCTGGATATAGCTGTCGAAATTTCTGGTACAGGTTTTCATAATCGGCAGCGATAGAAGGTTCTGGATTGATAATTTGATTTATTACAATAACTTCTTGGCAGGCTTTTTGGACAGACTCCCAGATACCCACTCCAACTCCGGCTAGTAGAGCCGCGCCATAGGCAGCTCCTTCGGTGGTATTCACTAAATATAGTTCTTTATTTAGGATATTTGCCAGCATTTGAGTCCAGAGGGTGCTCTTTGTACCACCTCCTGATAAATAAATTTGTAGCTTTTCAGCATTGTTTGAATTTGCTTTGTTATTCTCTATCAGTGTGTTTTTTATTAATTCGAAATTATCTCTCATCCCATAAGCGACGCCCTCCAATACAGCGCGGGTTAAATGAGCTCTTGTATGTCTTATGGTTAAACCGATGAAAGCTCCCCGCGCATACGGATCAGCATGCGGTGTCCTTTCTCCTGTCAGATATGGCAGAAAAAATAAACCTTCGCATCCTGCTGGTATATTTTTGGATTGTTCGATTAATTTACCTAATGCTACTGTCGGAGCAAATTGATCATGATACCATTGTAGAGATCCAGCAGCGGATAACATCACCCCCATTAAGTGCCACGTATTTGGTATGGCATGACAAAATGAATGAAGTCTTCCGTTTGGTTCAATAAAAGGTTTATCCGTTGGTACAAATACCACTCCAGAAGTACCTAATGTTATGGCTATTTTGTTGTTCTCGACAACACCAACTCCTATTGCTTGGGCAGCCTGATCACCTCCACCCGCTACAACAGGCGTCCCTTTTTGCAATCCGGTCATTTTAGCCGCGAAATCTGAAACCAGGCCGGTTATCTCTGGTCCTTCGAAAGTAGGAGGAAACCATTCATAAGGTAATTCCAACTTATCCAATAACGCTTGAGACCAATTTCGTGTTTGCAGGTCAAACAAAATCGTACCTGATCCATCAGCTTTATCCATTGCATAATCGCCGGTTAAATGGTATCGGATGTAGTCCTTAGGTAGAAGTATATGAGCAATCGATGGATAAATGGATGGCTCATTATTCCGGATCCACAATATTTTGGGGGCTGTAAACCCAGGTAATGGTTGGTTCCCGCAAATTTGAATAATTTGGTGCATGCCAATTAACTTGGTGATTTGCTCACATTCTGCGGCTGTGCGTTGATCATTCCATAAAATGGCAGGACGAAGCACGGTTCCTTTCGTATCAAGGACCACTAAGCTATGCATTTGTCCAGTTAATCCAATCGCTTTGATCTCTTCTGGCAGTATATTGGCTTGTTTGATAGCTATTTGAATGCTCTTGACAATACCTTTCCACCATTCGTTTGGGTCTTGTTCGGACCATAATGGCTTAGGAGTATATAAGTGTATTTTCGATGTTGCACTTGCAATGATCTTCCCTTTATCGTTTATTATCAATGCCTTGGCACTTGTCGTTGATATGTCTATTCCCAATAAATACACATCATTTTTCATTTTTTATGCCTATTTTTTATCGTAATCCTAAAAGTAATTCGATAGTGAGCTGATCTAAACGTTCATAATGGTAACTGTAATTTTGCATCCCAGATATATCAAACGGGTAGCTTTTTAATGCTTTCGCTTTTTGAGAATCGTAATCACCATCGAATTTTTCCATTTCAGCGTCGCGTGTTTTCAGTTCACTGAGAATAGATTGGATTTCGGGATCTTGATTAAAGCGAGCAGCTTTTTCTTTTAATATCAAGTAAGTACGCATACACCCCATCGCAAAGTCACGGACACCTTGGTAATCTTCTGTTCGAAAAGCATGTGCATCAAAATGGCGACACCCATTGTATCCAACATCTTCTAAAAACTTTACCAAGAAGAAAGCCTGCTTAATGTTTTGCGATCCAAAACGCAAATCCTGGTCAAATCTCATGTAATTTTGATCATTCAGATCAATGTGAAATAGTTTGCCTGCTTCCCAAGCTTGAGCAACAGCGTGAAGAAAATTTAAGCCTGCCATATGTTCATGCGCCAGTTCGGGGTTCACGCCCACCATTTCAGGATGATCGAGTGTTTGGATGAATCCCAGCATGGCACCCGTTGTAGGTAAGTATAAATCACCTCGTGGTTCATTAGGCTTTGCTTCCAAAGCAAATTTGATATCATAGCCTTGATCCATTACATAGTCACATAGGAAATTTAATGCTTCTCGATACCATTTCAATGCATCCAGGGGGTTTTTACATGCATCCGTTTCGACACCTTCTCGTCCCCCCCAAAGAACATATATTTTCGCGCCAAGTTCAACGCCTAAATCAATGGCTTGCATTGTTTTTTGAAGGGCATATTTCCGTACTTTTGGTTGGTTCGAAGTAAAAGCTCCATCTTTAAAAACTGGGTGAGAAAATAAATTTGTGGTTGCCATTGGTACCACGAGGCCTGTCTCTTTCAGAGCTTTTTTGAACTCCTGTAATATTTTGGTTCTGTCACTCGGGGAAGTATCGAAAGGTATCAAGTCGTTATCATGAAAACAGACGCCATATACACCTAAATCTGCTACCAAGTGAACGAGTTCGATCGGTGATAATTTTGATCTTACGGATCCTCCGAAAGGGTCACTTCCTGTATTCCCGATTGTCCATAACCCAAATGTAAATTTGTGTTCCGGTTTGGGTGTCAAATTGTTCTTCATGGATTAACTCCTTTTAATTATTTTATTACTGTTCAGGCATAAATTCTGTAGCGAACAAGAAGGTCAAAATAGAAAACCGATAAACCAAGCATAATAACGAATTATAAGCGATGGCCCAAAAAGGGGTAATGAAATTAGTACAGCAGATTACAGCGAAAACATGAAGTATGTATTGCTCATTTCCCCAGTACATCTGATTAATTCATATGCTGAGGATCAGCATTAGAAGGCCGGGTTGTCCAGAATATACCCAATAATGGCAAATTGTTTTCCAATGATGGGAAAACAAATCTGGATAAAATAGTCAACATAATCGCTAAGAAAAGAAATACTATGGGCGATAGGGCAAAAAAGTAACATCCTGAAACCAGTAAAGTACCCGGATAAGATAAAGATGCATTAGTTAAGGTATGGCGAGATTCGTCATATCGCCGAAGGGCGGCATTCGAAGAGGTAATGCCAGCGTATAATATTATGTGATGAGGTGCAAAGCGAAGCCATCTCCCTACCGGGCTGGAGATTGCTTCGATCGCAAAGAACGCTCTCTCGCAATGACATATAGCGGGCGAGCACGAGAAGCCATCTCCCCGCCCGGTGCCTATCATGAAGAGATTCGGCTATACCGCCAAAGGGCGGTATTTGAAGAGGAAATGCCAGCGTATAATATTATGTGAGGAGGAGCAAAGCGAAGCCATCTCTCTGCCGGGCTGGAGATTGCTTCGATCGCAAAGAACGCTCTCTCGCAATGACACATAGCGGGTGAGCATGCGAAGCTATCTCGCCGTCCGGTTCCTATCATGAAGAGATTCGGCTATATCGCCAAAGGGCGGTATTTGAAGAGGAAATGCCAGCGTATAATATTATGTGAGGAGGTGCAAAGCGAAGCCATCTCTCTGCCGGGTTGGAGATTGCTTCGAACGCAAAGAACGCTCTCTCGCAATGACACCTAGCGGGTGAGCATGCGAAGCTATCTCGCTGCCCGGTTCCTATCATGAAGAGATTCGGCTATACCGCCAAAGAGCGGTATTCGAAGAGGTAATGACATTGTACAAGTTAATGAAAATTGAAGAGAGCTTCCCATTCCGTTGGTCGAGTAGCAGCGAACGGCCTGCGCGAGCAGCGTATTGAGCCCCCCTCTTGATGATTTCGAAAAATTCAATCCAAGGGTTTCGACAAGCTCAACCAGCAAGGTCTCGACAAGCAATTCGAGGAGCTCAATACAATGCTCAACCAACAGGTTAACGCGGGTTGAGTTGCGTTCGTCACGTATCGAAACCCAATTTTTTTAATGAAAACAATCTTGTTTATCTTGTAAATCTTGTCCATATTATTTCATGAGTAGCAGGTTTGGCTACCGTTTCAATCCAGAAACTGGTAGGGTAGGTGGATGAAGGCATTGATTATTCAGTGATATAATTCTCCTGAAAAGTTATTCAATCCATTAATATTCTCAATCACAATATCTATAGGACAAACCACCAATGAACCAGCCAAATGACAATTTATTATCTCGTCAAACACGATTGTATGAAAAACTCGATCTGGCAGGAGTAGACGCCTTAGCGGTTAATGCCGGTCAAAACTTCACTTACCTTACCGGGCTGAATTTTTACCGTAATGAAAGGCCAGCGATTGCTTTGTTTGTGCCAGGGAAACCAGTCACATTTATCATCCCTAATTTCGAGGCTAGTAAAGCAGAAGCGGTGACTTTTCCGGTACAAATTTTCACTTATGAAGAAAATCCTTCGTTGTGGCATATTGCTTTTGAGAAAGCTATTGCTGCCCTCAACCTGGAAAACAGCAGAATAGGGGTGGAAAGCGGCGAGTTACGCGTCTTTGAGCTGCGGCTCCTCGAAATGGCTGCGAAAAACGCTACATTTCCATCAGCGGATGCCATTATAAATTCCTTGCGGGTATGTAAGGACAATGATGAGATCGCTGCCATACAAAAAGCAGTGGATATTGCTCAAGAAGCTTTTCTTGCTACTATCAAACGCATCAAAATTGGTATGACTGAACTGGAACTTGCTTCTGAATTAACTTTGCAGCTCCTTCTGGCCGGCTCTGATGTAGAGATTGCTTTCTCGCCAATCATTGCTAGCGGTCCAAATAGTGCAAACCCTCATGCTACCCCAAGTGAGCGCCGCTTAGAGATAGGAGATGTCATTATTATTGATTGGGGTGCAAGACACAATGGTTATATCTCCGATTTGTCACGGACGGTATATTTAGGACGATGCGATCCAGAAATGGAAAAAATAGCGAAAATATCTGAAGAAGCCACGATCGCTGGGTGCCGGGCTGTTCGTCCGGGGGTGGCGGCTGGCGAAATAGATCGCGCCGCACGTGATGTGATCGAACGAGCAGGTTATGGTGCATATTTCAAAAATCGTACAGGGCATGGCATTGGTCTTGATGTTCACGAAGAACCTTATTTGTTTGGAGAAAATCACCAGGTCCTCGTTCCTGGAATGACCATCACAGTCGAGCCGGGCATCTATTTGAAGGGGCATGGTGGAGTGCGTTTTGAAGATGATGTAGTTGTAACTGCAGATGGGGCAACCGTTCTGAGCAACCTGCCACGTCAACTTATTGCTATCCATCTCTAAAACAAGAGCTGCGGCTCAACAATATTACGAAATCTTTCTCCTTGATTTACCGAATCAAGGCTAGCAGCATTATCTGGTTTTTGCCTGAGAAGGCTGCAGATCTAGGGCAGGGTGTAATAGGCGAGAACAAACACCCTCGCGATACTATTTCAATTCTGTAATTACTCAGCACAGCTATCATAGCGAAGGAGCGTTCGTTGCGACCGAAGTAATCTCCAATCCGGCAGGGAGATGGCTGCGCTTTGTTTGCTATGACAGGCACCAAGCAGGGGATGGCTGCACAAGTCAGCCAGGATAATTTTTCCCCAAAACAATCTTTAATATAGTAGCTGAGTCGTTACCCAATTCTTTGATTCAAAGTAGCGGATGCCGTTTGCAGCGGATAAGTTCGCATGTGAGGAGGACAACTACAGGGATACGAGCGATCGCGCAGATGCTATTTATAGCAATAGACGAGTGAGGGTAATTATTCGCTTTGGCTATGGTTAACTCTTTATACAAACAAAGACGAATTCGATTGGTATGGTTTGGTTAACGTGTAAAACAGATTGGTTTTATTCACTTAGAATTGGCAGAGTAGTTCCCGCGCGTACAAATAGGGGGATTTCGTCCAATGGAGCATTGACTATGACAGTTTCTCCACCTTTGATCTTCTCTCCATTCCAAATATTAATCCAATCTGAACCATTGGGTAAATATACGGGACGCTTTCTCGCTCCCGCTTCCATTACTGGAGCAACCAGTAAATCCGGTCCAAAGAGGTATTCGTCCTCAATATCCCAGCAAGTGGAATCATTTGGGAATTGGTAGAAGAGCGTACGCATGATGGGTGTCCCGCGTTCGTGGGCTTCCTTCATCAAGGTTTTAATATAGGGTCTCAATCGTTCACGCATAAATATATACTTCTTACAGGTTTGGTAGACTTCTTCTCCATAACTCCAAATTTCGTTAGGCCCTCCGCTGAGCTTTTTTCCCCCGCCTTTATCACTTAATGGCGGGGTATGCGGATCGCGAAAGCCATGCATCCGGAAGACGGGGCAGAAAGCGCCATACTCAAACCAGCGGATAAATAGCTCTCTATAATCGGGATCAGCGGGATTACCCCCGTGAAAACCGCCTATGTCGGTCGTCCACCAGGGGATACCCGCCAAACCCATACTTAAGCCAGCCGCAAATTGGCAACGCATCGACCGAAAGGTCGTATCTATATCACCTGACCAGACCAATGCACCATATCTCTGGCTGCCAGCCCAGGCGCAGCGGACTAAATTAATCACCTGTTCCTGACCTTCGGATACCATTCCCTCGAAAAACGCCCGTGCATACAATTGAGGATACAGATTTCCTATTTGAACATCAGGTCCAAGATAATAGCGGTAAATGTCGTAATGATAAAATGAGTATTCCGGTTCAGCTTCATCCAGCCAGAAAATCTTGATCCCGAAATTGTAGTAGTTCTGCTTGGCTTTCGACCAAATATACTTGCGCGCATCCGGGTTTGTCGCGTCAAAGATGGCTGCACCTGCTAACACAAAGCGGTTACCACGGTCAGCACGGATTAGATAGCCTTTTTCTACCATCTCTTTGTAATTCTCACTGGTCTCCTCCACAGTGGGCCAGATCGAGACCATCAATTCTATGCCATTTGCTTTCAGATCCTCCACCATAGCGCGAGGGTTGGGCCAAAAATCGGTATCAAATTTCCAATCGCCCTGATTAGGCCAATGAAAGTAATCTACAACGATCACAGAGAGCGGTATACCGCGTCGTTTATGTTCTTGGGCAATCTCGAGAAGTTCAGTCTGGGTTTGGTAGCGCAATTTACTTTGCCAGAAACCCATGGCATAGTCCGGCATCATTGGAACCGTTCCAGTTGCTTTTGCATAAGACTCCTCAATTTCCGCCGGAGTATCCCCCGCCACAATCCAATAATCCATTATATTCGTTGTTTGAGCGAACCATTCCGTTACATTTTTCCCAAAAAAGACTTTACCAATAGCAGGATTATGCCAGAGAAAGCCATATCCAAGATTTGATATGACGAATGGGACGCTTGACTGGGAATTGCGGTGAGCTAGCTCAAGCGAACAACCTTTGATATTCAGATAGGGTTGTTGGTACTGACCCATACCGAACAGTTTTTCATTTGGGTTTGACTCAAAGCGAACTGTAAGACGGTAATCGCCCCCCAGAATTGGATCGAATTCTCGAGCCTCAAGATCTAATTCGCTAAAAATGGGTTGCAGGTATTCTGGCTGTTTGGCAATAGACCGTTCGGGTTTGGCATCTTTCGTTTCAGTGAAAATATCTCTACGATTGCGATGATATTCTTCGAGTAAAATATTGCCTTTTTGGTTGAGGAAAATGATTTTTCCTCGGTTGGTAAGGTGGGCGGTGATTTTGCCATTGGTTATGGTTGCTTCATTGCCATAGATCGAGATTTTAACATTTGAATTGGCAGGGGGCAATAGAGCCCACTCTTCATCAGGGATAGGCATACGTCTATTTTTCGTAGCCCGAACGCGCAGGCTGTTTTCGCCCCATGGTTCAATCCATAGAATTTCCGAGTCATACTCTCGAATTAGACGATTCATTGTTCGTTTTATCATAGCTAACCTTTATTCGTGAAAGCTGTATCACGTAGATAAGAGAAATACATAAGCAAAGTGAAAAAAATGTATGTTAATTTGAATGATTAACACGATGAATTTTCCCCTAGAATTCATCGGTTATCAGATTAATGATAGCCTTTTGCTAAATAGCAGGCTACCCAATGCTCATTGCCAATATCCACTAAACGGGGTTCCTCTACCGAGCAGTGGTCGAAAGCCACTGGACAGCGGGGATGGAATCGGCATCCAGATGGCGGGCGAAGTGGACTGGGCACATCACCTGATAATATAATCCGCTCTCGCTTTATTTCTGGAAAAGGCACCGGGATTGCAGACAAAAGTGCTTGGGTGTAGGGATGCTGGGGATCCCGATATAAAGTTTCCCGATCAGCAATTTCCACAATTTTTCCAAGATACATGACTGCTACCCGATTGCTGATATGCTCCACCACACTCATATTATGTGCGATGAATAGATAGGTTAGGCTAAATTCACGCTGTAACCCGCGAAGCAGATTGAGCACTTGCGATTGAATAGAAACATCCAGTGCACTAACCGGTTCATCACAAACAATGAATTTAGGACGTAAGACGAGGGCACGTGCGATGCCAACGCGCTGACGCTGCCCACCTGAAAATTCATGCGGATATCGTCGGGCATGATAGTCCTCAAGACCAACTGTATGCAAAATCTCGAGCACCTTTTCAAATCTTTCCTTTGGATCTTTAACCCCATGTACTCGTAAGCCCTCGCCAATGCTGTCACCGATCGGAGTGCGCGGATCGAGCGATGAGAATGGGTCTTGAAATATAATCTGCATCTCACGGCGAAAAGGCTTTAGCTCACGCTCGTTCAATTTCGTAATGTCTTTTCCTTCAAAAAAAACCTGACCTTCGGTCGGTTCAATCAATCTGAGTAACATGCGTCCAATTGTCGTTTTACCGCAGCCTGATTCTCCCACCATGCCGAGCGTCTCACCCCGCTTTATATAGAAAGAAACATTCTCGACCGCTCTGACCCATTCCTTCGTACGTTGCAAAATTCCGCCCTTGACAGGGAAATGCTTGGTAAGCGAACGGGCTTCTATGAGATATTCTGTATTGGGATTCGTGTTATCTGACATAATCTTCTTCTATATATTTATTTATATAACCAGCAGCGCACCTTATGGTTCGGAGCAACTGGCAATAATGCAGGTTCTTCTTGGAGACAAATATCCAGATGATGCTCCACTCTCGCCCGACACCTTGGTGCAAACCGGCAGCCGGGCGGCAAATTGATTAGATTTGGTACGTTACCGGGAATTACATCCAGCTCATCTTTAACAACTCCCAAAATGGGAATAGAACCGATTAAACCAACTGTATAAGGATGTTTTGGATCTTTAAAGAGCATTCTAGTTTCGGCTTCCTCGACAATCTGACCGGCATACATCGTCACAACACGTTGGGCCATTTCGGCTACTACACCCAGGTCATGGGTAATGAGAATAATAGAGGTGTTCATGTTTTCGTGCAGATTACGCATCAAGTCAAGAATTTGTGCTTGAATGGTCACATCCAATGCTGTGGTTGGCTCATCAGCGATAAGTAAATCTGGAGAATTTGCTAATGCCATTGCGATCATCACTCGTTGTGCCATTCCACCCGAAAGCTCATGGGGATATGAATTTATCCGACCTTCAGGATCTGGGATACCAACCATACGTAAAAGTTCGATAGCGCGAGCACGGGCAGCCTTACGTTTCAATCCTTGATGAATTTCTCCAACCTCGCCTAGTTGAAAGCCCGCATCAAACACAGGGTTCAAGCAAGAAGTTGGCTGCTGGAAGATCATAGAAATGCGATCACCCCGCAAAGCAGTAATCTCTTGTTTTGTCATCTTCAAGATATCTCGACCTTCAAATAGTATCTCACCAGATACTATCTTGCCCGGATATCCTACCAGGCGCAATACTGAAAGTGACATTACGCTTTTGCCACATCCCGACTCTCCAACAAGTCCAACCACTTCTCCTTTATTAATATGAAAACTTACCCCGTCAACGGCTTTTACTACACCATCGTGAGTGAAAAAATAGGTGCGTAAATCGCGAATATCAAGTAAAACTTCTTTGTTATCATCATTCATTTTATTTTTCTCGTTGTACTAAGTCGCTATCAATGGTACACAGATATTTCACCGCCTTGGTTAGCGATTAAGGCGTGGGTCAAGTGCGTCACGCAATCCATCACCCAACAGGTTAAAACCTAATACCGTCATCGTAATTAAGGTGCCTGGGATAAACAGAAGGTGTGGGGCATTGAAGACATTATTACGCTCTTCGGATAACATGATACCCCATTCGGCGGTAGGTGGTTGAGCACCCAAACCTAAAAAGGACAGTGATGCAACGGAAATTATCACTGTGCCGATACCGAGCGTACCCTGAACAATTAAAGGTGTCAATGCATTGGGTAATATGCGGTGAAACAAAATACGTGCAGGCGATACCCCTAGAGCTCGGTCTGCGGTCACAAAATCCATTTCTTTAACGGTTAATACACTTGAACGTGCTATACGAGCAAAGGCTGGAATTTCAACGATGGCGATCGATAGTAAGGCATTATTCAACCCGGGTCCTAATACTGCTACAATAGCCAACGCCAACAATAAATAAGGAAAAGCTAACATCACATCTACAATCCGCATAATGATGTTATCCGTCCAGCCTCCAATAAAACCAGACACTGCCCCGACCAAGGTTCCCACGACAAAAGAGAAGGTGATTGTAACAATACCAATTATCAGTGAAAGGCGGGCGCCATAAATAACCCGGCTGAAAAAATCACGGCCATTACCATCTATGCCAAAGTAATGTTCAGGTTGGTCTGCCGGACAGCCTAGAATATGAATACAGGGTGGGGCATTCCGTTTAGCACCCTGCAAAATCTCAATTGGATTATAAGGAGCGATGACTGGTGCCAGCAGAGCGAATATTGTTAGTATTGCCAATAGAATTAACCCAACTAAAGCTGAGCGTTTTTCTAGAAGATGATGTAGTGCGTCAAGCCAGATATTGCTAGGAGCCTGCTTTTTACCAATATCGGCAACCTTATTTTCGATACCCATCTGTAACTCCTCTAGTGCTATTCTTCATTGCAATCGTATACGTGGATCAAGATAACCATAAGAAATATCTACAATCAGATTAACCATGACAAAGATAAGTGCAATCAACACAACAGCTGCTTGTAAAACAGGATAATCGCGGGCATAAATAGATGTAACCAGAACTGTACCCATACCTGGAAGACCAAAGATTGTCTCAGTCAGAAGAGCACCTCCCAACAAACCGCCCAATTGTAAACCAATAATTGTGACGATTGGAATAAGCGCATTCCGAAAAGCGTGTCTGAAAACAACAAGACTCTCTTTTAATCCTTTGGCGCGAGCGGTGCGGATGAAATCCAGTCCCATAACATCCACTAGGCTGGAACGAGTCATACGGGCAATAATTGCCAGTGGAATTGTTCCAACAGTGACAGCAGGCAAGATTAAATGGCGTAAGCCGTCCAAAAACACTTTCCAATTTCCAGAGATTAGTGAATTAAACAGAACCATATTAGAGAAAAAGGTTACCAATGCAAGCGGGAATCCCTTTAGATTTGTCAAGTGAAAAGTTTGTATCAGTGGAACGGTGGTGAAGCCCGAAGTTAGCCTGCCAGAAGGTGGAAGCCAGAATGGGGTGCCTTTCAATACAATCGCAAACAGATATGCCAATAATAGTCCCAAAAAGAACACCGGCATTGAGACACCTATGTTTGCTATTGCCATGACAGCTACGTCAACGGCTGAGTTTTGCCGTAAGGCAGCTACAATACCTAAAGGAACACCAATGATAGTGGCAAATAGCATTGCAAAGATAGCTAATTCAATAGTCATTGGCATCCGTAACAGAATGATCGAGGTCACAGATTCTCTGGTACGGATCGAAGTTCCCAGGTCACCTCGTAACAAATTTGCAAGATAATGCACAAATTGGGTAGGCAAGGGATCATTGAGCCCCATCCGATTGCGGTATTCGTTACATGATGCTTCGTTAAAATGTTCGCCAAGGGCGATGACACATGGATCACCGGGAATTAAACGCGCTAAGGTAAAGGTGATGATCAAAATACCTATCAATACAGGCAGTACTGAAATTAATCTTCTAACCAGAAAGCTTAGCATATTGTCAGAATATCCTATAGAGTAGTTTTTGTAGTGATGGGCACCACATCATGTAGTGCCCAATCAATACAAATATATTTAGAAACGCAATCAACGACTATTGAGAAGCATTCAACTGCTTGGCAAAATAGCCATTAAAGTATTCAAAGACACCTGTATTACCCGTATGCAATGGGTTTTTGGCGTCCCATTGAACGACAAAGGTCAGGACAACATCATTGGCATCCAGTGGGGTACCGTCGCTGAACTTGTTGTTCGGGTTTAGTTTAAATGTCCACTCAGTTAAATCTTTATTAACTGTGTAGCTATCCGCAACAGAAGGAACAAGCTCGGTCGTACCCGGCTTATACCAATACAAGTAATCGAAAATTTGGATGCAAGCTCGCATGCTTTCGCCATCGGTTTCATCGCTGCAGTAGAGGCTGATTGGTTCACCAGCCTGGATTTGGACAAACTGATCTTGTCCTGGTACATACATGTATTGGAACTGCTCATCCTGAAGCGGGCTGGCTTCTGGATTCACTACTGAGGCTTTGTATACTATTCCATTTGAACCATGAGCAATTGGCACCATTGGCGCGTGCAATTTGATAAGCTCGGCGACTTTAGCGTAAAGCTTGGTGCGTTCTGCAGGATCTGGATTGTATCCAGCAGCATGGATTGCTTCAATTACATCTGGGAATGGTGTGCCAAAGTTCTTGGATGCCCCGGTAAAGTGGAAATCGTAGAAGTTAGTTGGGTCAGGATAGTCAGCTCCCCAGCCATTCATGAACAGGGGCTGTTCGCCAGCCGCCACGGATGCCAGGAATGCGCCAGACTCTATCGGAGTAAGGGTGGCTTTAATGCCAACTTGAGCCAATTGTGACTGGATTTCCTGAGCTACCTTTCCGGGCATAGGCAGGTAGACACGAACAACATCCCGATAACTTAAGGTTGTTTCAAATCCGTTGGGATAGCCTGCCTCGGCAAGTAGTTTCTTAGCTCCTTCAGGGTCATAATCATACCACTTATAGCCTTCGACATAGCCTGGTACCAAGGCTGGTGGGATGAATTGCTCAGCAGGGATTGAGCCAGCGGGGTAATAATTATCTACAATGCGCTTTCGATCGATCGCCATCGCAACCGCCTGGCGTACTTTCTCGTTGTCGAAGGGTTTCTTTGTGTCATTCATACCCAGATAGAATACATTGAGTGGACTCCTGGTCAATAATACCAGATTGGGATCCGCTTTGATTTTGTCAAAATCATCTGGACTTGGAGTGTCAATACAATCGGCTGTTCCAGCTTGAATCTCGAGCAATCGCGCGGCAGCTTCCTTATTCCAACGGATGATCAATTCTTTATTCTTTGGCTGTCCACCTCTGTAATTGGGATTCGGTACCAGGGTAATATGGTCACCGCGCACCCATTCTTTGAGCATATATGGACCTGATCCCAGTGGCTGGCTCAGGATATCACCTGTGCCACCGGTTTTTTCGAGGTAAGCTGCACTCTGAATGCCAAATGCCGCAAATGCCACCTTTGACAAAAAGGCTGGGTCTGGATTACACAGGGTGAACTTAACCGTATATTGGTCAACGGCCTCAATAGCCTTTATCTCGCCACCATAAGAGCAGTCTGGGGCGCTTAAGTTATATTTAGGTGTCCATGCTGGCATAGTGGGGGCTTCGGTCGCAGCTGCAGGAGCTTCAGTTACTGCAGCAGGGGCTTCGGTCGCTGCAGCGGGAGCTTCGGTTGCTGCAGGTGGAGCTTGGGTTGCTGCTGGAGCACAGGCAGTTAAGACCATACTTAGAATCATCAAGGTGATTCCAAACTTGAAAAATAATCTTAGCTTCATTTTTTTCTCCTCATACTTTACATGTTACTTGGGTTTATTTAGTTACTTCTTCAAATAAAATTCGATACGATTTTCTATAAATTACACCTCCTTCCAACTTTCAGAATCCTATCTATCCTTGAAATC